>JAEEGL014090103.1_pt1 | contig 10268 bp, 14 predicted proteins | sample 9134231 | NCBI WGS metagenome assembly JAEEGL01 (sample SAMN16246548, study PRJNA631951) | gut metagenome | biome: gut microbiome; feature: rumen; material: fiber-attached | host: Bos | place: Iran: Karaj | collected 2018-10 | reverse complement strand
TTTTTAGATACATAAAAATAATATAAATCTGCATTTGTTCTCTTAATGATTTCTTTTATTTCATCAATAGTTAAATCATTATTAATAACAAAATTATTTATACCTAACTTATCTAAATAATTAATAGCTTTATAATTAGATAATATATGATTTTCATATAAAACAAATCTATCATAATCTATTACATCAGTAAGACCTATATCCTCAATAATAAACTTAATACTTTTATCAAACTTTGGATAAATAGTTCTAAATGTTTCTACATCTCTATGTAATAGTTTATTCATAAATACATATACTTCATAATCTTTAGCATATTGATTAATAGTATTAACATCAAAATAAACATCACAACCTATAGAATATCCTTCCAAAGGTAATAAAAAAGTATTAATGTCATACTTCTTATAAAACTTTAAATTTCTTTTATTTGGTAATATTATTTTCTTTTGCATACTCCTAATCTATCACCTACTTCTATGTATTCAACATTAAACTCTTCATTATTATCTAAAAAATCTAAAAACTTTTCTATTTTTCTAACCATTTGTCTAAGATTTCTAGATTTAATCTCACTACTTTTACCTACATAACCATGAAAACTAAGATTATCTATTATGATAATTCCATCTTTATTAAGATTCTCTTTAAACTTATTAAAAAATCTCATATTTTGACTCTTAGCAGCATCTATAATAACCATATCATATTTAGAAGATATATTAACATTAGCAGCATCATCAAATATTAATTCTATATTATCAAGTTCACTCTTCTTAACATTTTCTAAAGCTATTTTATATCTATCTTCATCTCTTTCAATACTAGTTATTTTATCTAAACCATTACTAGCAAAACAAATAGTTGAGTATCCAATAGCTGTCCCTATTTCAAGAATAGAATGAATATTATTATCTTTAATAATTTTATTAATTATATCAATTGATTCTACACTCATAATAGGTACTTCATTTGAAGTACCATATTCTCTTATTTCATCAATTAACTTTCGTATTCTATCCATAATCCTTCCTTCTTAAGTCTAGATACTGTACTAGAATGTTTTGCATATGTTTCATTAAAATATGTTTTACCATTCTTATCTGCTACAAAGAAATAGTATTTATGATTAGTTGGTTCAATCGCAGCACTTAATGATTTAATACTTGGATTGCATATTGGACCAATTGGTAATTTACCAACTAAACAATTACTTCTTGTATTATAGTTATTACATTTATCTAATTCACTTTGTTTTAAATCACGAGACCAGTTATCTATTCTTTCTGCATAATAAGTAGTTACATCACTACCTAAGCTCATCTTAGAATTTAATCTGTTATAAAATACTCCTGCGACACCTTTTCTATCATCAGCAGAACCTGCTTCTAATTCTACTATTGAAGATAAAGTAAGTATTTCATGGAAATTATATTTACTAGCTTCAATCTCATCTTTATATTGTTCTACTTTAGAACCCATATTATCTAATAACTTTTCAAATATATCTTTAATAGATGCATTTGTATAAAATTCATATGTATCTGGATATAAATATCCTTCAAGTGAATAATATAAATCTTTATTCTTAATTTGTTCACCTAAAAACCAATACTTATTAATTAAAGTATCTAAATAATCTTGATCAGTTAAAACTTTCATTATTTCTTCTTCACTATATCCAAAGTTTTCTGTTATTGTTTTAATAACATATCTCATATTCTTACCAGGTAAAAACTTAACAGTAACAGTTTGTGCACTACTTACAGTTCCTTTTTCAAGTATACCTATTAACTCTTCAACACTAGCATTACTTGGTAATTCATATTTACCATGTTCTAATGTTTTAGGTGGATTTAACTTAAGATATATTTTATAAGCAATCTCATTTCTAATAAGATTATTCTCTTTTAATAAACTAGAAATACTAGTATATGTTTGACCTTCACCTACTGTAATAGTTATTTTGTTTTCACTCTTTGTTGGAGCAGAAATTAAATAGTAGTATCCACCTATTACTACAGATGCACATACTACTATTAAAACAAATAAACCAATTAAAATCTTCTTAATACTCTTCATTCTTTTTATCCTCTAATGATTTTAATATGTTATCTATAAAATCATATTCTTCCTTAGTTTCAACTTGTTTTAACTTTGTCATATTACCTTTGTCACTCAAAACATAAGTGCATGCATATGCTTTTACACTTCCATCATCGTTTCTAGCTTCATCAGTATAAACAACATAGTTAACACCATTATTAGTATCTTCTATATCCATTAATATCCTGTAGCTTTTCTTTTTACCGTTTTGATCTTTTAATACTAAATAATTATCTTTCATTGTTTTTCCTATCCAAATATCCCTGTAATATAATAGTCGCAGCTATTTTATCAATAACTTTCTTTCTATTTTTTCTCTTAGTATCATTACTAATAAGCATTCTTTCAGCTTCAACAGTACTTAATCTTTCATCTTGCATAATAACTTCTTTATTAAATTTACTTTCTAATTCATTTTTAAATTCTAAAGTTTCTTCACTTCTTTTAGACAAACTACCATCTAAATTTAAAGGGTTTCCAAGCACAAAAACATCAACATTCTTTGATATTACTACATCCTCAAGTTTACTAAACAATTCTTCTTTAGTTTCATATCTTATTACATCAAGAGACGTAGCAATAGTAGATGTTCTATCACTAATAGCCAAACCCAAAGTTTTACTTCCTAAATCTAAACCTAAATATATCATTATTTTTTAATAAAATTAACAAGCATTACTTCTAGTATATCTTCTCTTTCAAATTGTAAAATTCTACTTCTACATTCCTTATAACTAGAAATATAACCAGGATCTCCACTTATCAAATATGCTACTATTTGCTTAGTTGGATTATATCCTCTTTCTGCTAAATCCTCACAAATTTTTTTAAGCTCTTTTTTTGTGTTTTCATCTATGATAGTAGCTGTATCAACTACTGTAGTTTCATCAAGAGACATAAACATCACTCCCTCATTTATATTTTATCACAAAATACTGGTATTAAACAACTAATTCTTTCCCTTAGTTATATGTCTACTCTCGTATTCTTCTAGTGCTTTATCAAATTCTTTTTCATCAAAATCTGGAAAACATGTACTAGTGAAATATAATTCTGCATAACTAAGACTATATAACATAAAATTACTTATTCTTAATTCACCACTTGTTCTTATTAATAAATCCATTGGTGGTAATTCATTATATAAGTATTTATAGAAGTTCTCAGTATCAATATCATCTAAATCAATTTCACCTGATTTATATAGTTCTGCTATTTTCTTACTAGCATCTACTATTTCTGATTGTCCTCCATAATTTAAACAAATATTTATTACTCCACCATCACATTTACTAGTATATTTTTCTAATTCTTTCATAGTTTTATATACTTTATCACTTAATGGTTCTTTTCTACCAGAGAATATTACTCTAGTATTATGTTCTAAAAAGAAATCTTTATCTTTTTTAAAACCTGTCATAAATAAATTCATTAAGTAATTTACTTCATCTGCAGTTCTCTTAAAGTTCTCTGTAGAGAATGCAAAAACACTTAAATATTTAACTCCTTTTTTAAGAATATGAACAGCAGTTTTCTTTAATGTTTTATATCCTGCAAAGTGACCATCTGTTCTTTTTAAACCTTGTCTTGTAGCCCATCTTCCGTTGCCATCCATTATAATCCCAACATGTGTTGGTATATCATTTTTCATAATTTTCTCCTTTTTGTACCATGTATTATACTAGAATTGTACATTTTTTAATATAAATTTCATTTTTTTTGACATTTTTTTTGCTTTTTATAGTATAATTTGCGGTGAAAGAAGGCGGTGATAAGAATGCTTGAAAGAATACAAGATTTAATTGAAGAAAAAAAATATAGTAGTATTAAGAAACTACTAACTGAAATGAATGAGCATGATATAGCTAGTATACTTGAAGAATTGCCTCATAAAGAAGTAATTAAACTTTTTAGATTACTACCGAAAGATATAGCCGCTGATGTTTTCTCATATTTGGAAACAGATACAGAAGCAGATGTTATTTCTTCCCTAACTGATGCTGAAGCAGTTGAAATCTTAAATGATATGGCTGCTGATGATGCAACTGACTTAATGGATGAAATGCCTGCTAATGTAGTTAATAAATTACTTAGCAAAGTTGATTCTGAAACAAGAAGAGATATCAATCAATTATTAAAATATCCAGATAATTCAGCTGGTAGTATTATGACTGTAGAATACTTAGATTTTAAAGAATATAATACTATTAAAGATGCTCTTGCTAAGATTAAAAGAGATTATGATGAAAAAGAAACAATTAATATATGTTTTGTAACTGATAAAAAAAGAAAACTACTTGGTACTGTTACATTAAAAGATTTAGTAATACATAGTGAAGACACTCCATTAAGCGATATAATGGATGAAGACTTTATTACTGTTAGTACTTTAACCGATCAAGAAGAAGTTGCTCGTATTATTCAAGAATATGATATTACTTCTGTACCAGTAGTTGATTCAGAAAATAAATTAGTTGGTATTATTACTATCGATGATGTTGTAGATATTATCGAAGAAGAAGCAACAGAAGATATCGAAAAAATGGCAGCTATCTTACCTACTGAAAAATCTTATTTAAAATTATCTATATTTGAAATATGGAAAAGTAGAATTCCTTGGTTATTACTACTTATGATATCAGCTACATTTACTGGTAAAATAATACAACACTATGAAAGTGCTTTAGCATCAATGGTAATTCTTACATCATTTGTACCTATGATAATGGATACAGGTGGTAATGCTGGTGGTCAAGCAAGTGCTACTATTATTCGTGGACTTTCATTAAATGATATTGAATTTTCAGATATATTAAAAGTTATTTGGAAAGAACTTAGAGTTTCATTAATAATTGGTATTACTCTTGCAGCAGCTAACTTTGCTAAATTATTATTAATTGATCAAGTTAGTGTTTCAGTTGCTTTAGTTGTTTGTTCAACATTAGTATTTACAATAGCTATAGCTAAAATAGTTGGTTGTTCACTACCAATAATAACTAAAAAATTAGGTTTTGACCCTGCTGTTATGGCTAGCCCATTTATCACTACAATAGTTGATGCTATATCATTATTTATTTACTTTAGTATAGCAGTTAGTGTATTACATATATAAAATAAAAAGAAGCTTAAAGCTTCTTTTTTTATGCCATTCCTCTTAATCTAAGACCTTCTCTAGCAAATTGATTTTGTGATCTAACAATTCCTTCTTTTTCTTGTAAAGATTGAATCTTAGTTTCTAATCTATTTACATCAGATTCTAGTTGACTAACTCTTGCTTCAGCTCCAGCAACACCTGTTAATCTAGTAATTTCATCTTTTTTAGCTTTTACATCCATTAATGCATTAATAATACTTTCATTAATATCATCTAGTTCAGCAAATGCTCTTATTTCTCTATTAACATTCTTATAATATAATTTCAATTCTTTTGATTGATTAGTAATATATTTTTGACTTCCCTGAGATACTATTCTCTTTTGTGCAGAAAGTAACTTTCCTTGTTTTTGTTTTAATTTAAGAATTCTAGTTTGAGTTTTTAATATCTTTTCTCTATTCATTGTACGAGCAATCTTACTAGAATGTTCAAGTCCAGTTAAATCATCTAACTTCTCATATTGTTTTTCTAGTTGTCTACCTCTAATTTGAGCTAATTTATTTTGAAATGATATTTTAAATCTACCATAATCACTAATAGTAGGATCATACATTGCATTATCAAGAATACTATAATTATCTAAACTTTCAGATTTAACATCTAAGTTTGTTGATATACTACTATAATGATCTCTTATTTCTATTAAATGATCTCTTATAGCCTCTAATTCTGTTTTATCAGTTGCATATTGTGGTTTACTTTCTAAAGATGATATTAAAGCATTATATTTTTCAATTGTTGTATCATAATCACTTAATACTTTTGCATGCGTAACAGAAGCTGCTTTAGCAGCCCCTAATAACTGAAGTTCACTATTATATTTAAGTCTGTCTATTTCTTCAGGAGCAGCATCATAACTCATATCTTTAGCTGGTATTCCAAGTTTTCTACAAACTCTTAATATTTCATCATCAGTTAATTGTGGAATATAATTATATTTTTTAGCAAAACTAAGTTTCATATTACTCACTCTCTTCTATAGCTTTATCAATTAATGCATTTATATACTCCAATTCTTTAGTATCTTCTATTGTATCTAAAGAATACTCTGTTTCCCCTTCATTTAATATTGAAGCAAAAATTGAATCATTTCCTGGTACATTATATATAATAAATGACTTATTAAAAGGATTTTCATCTATTATATCTAGTACTTGAATAGTAATCATACCACCATTTTCGATTTTTACTGTTAATGTATTATCAAATTCTTTTTCCATATGGTCCTCCATACACAATAATTGTAGCAAAAAAGGAATTAAAACTCAATTCCTTTATTTTTTTAATCTTAATTTATATGTATTAATTAAATCATAATCTTCGTAGTCACCATTCCATGCTTGTAAACCAAAATCAGCTATATACATAATTGGTTCTTCATTATCATCAAACTTTCTAATGCCACGAAAACCTTTATATATCCAGTTATCATTTTGAGTCTTTCTTAAGAAATGACTTCCATAACGATAATCTCTTCTTTCATACATTGCAATTATCCATGATAAATATCCATCTTTATCTAAAGTACATAATGATTTTTCTTCTTCAGGAACAACCATACAATCTATACCTAAAGATTCAGTATCTAATAATAATCTATCTTCCATAGATAAACTTCTTACATAATCAATATTCTTTCTATTAATTGCTCCTCCAATTAAACCTGGTTCATATGTAGCAGGATTTAATTCTTTACAATCAACATCTAATCCTAATGCGTATGCATATGCATTAAGAAAATGAATATTATCAAAATTATCTTCTTTAAGATTAATTCTATTTCTTAAATCCTTTAATCTTTCTATTTGTTCATCTGTTGCATTTTCAATCCCTTTAAATAAATTAAAGAAATCATCATGAAATCTTTTCTTCATATCTTCTCCCAAAACTCCCATAATACTATTCCTCCACTTCAAAATCACTTATTTTGCCATCTTCACCTACTAATTTATTAACTGTTTTAGTAGCGGCATTTAATTTCTTTTCACATAAATCAATTAATTTCTTTGCTTCAGTAAACTTAGCTATAGATTTATCTAAATCTAATTCTCCGCTTTCAAGTTCACCAACAATCTTTTCTAAATCTCTAACTGCATCTTCAAAAGTTTGTTCTTTCTTTTCACTCATTTCTTATTTACTCCTTTTACATTAGCAGTAATATTTCCATTTCTTACTACTATATTTATTTCATCATTACTCTTTAACTTACTAACATCTTTTACTATCTTGTCATCTTTATATACTATTGAATAACCTTTATCAAGAATATTAGTTGGATTTAATAAATCTATTTTAACTTTTAAATGTTCTAATTTATTAGTAGGTCCTTCTAATAAAGATAATGGATTATTTATTATATAATTTGACTTTAACTTATCAAGTAAGTGAGTACTATTATCAATCTTGGATTTCATTATATTATTTAATCTATCAAGTAATATATCTAGTTTTTGTTCTTTCATTTCATATAATGCTTTTGGATTGTTTAATATATAATTTGATTTATATTTTACTAACAATTGTTCATATCTTTTAATAAGATTTAATAATGAAGTTGATATTTTATCTTCAGTTGTTTCAAAGTATCTTCTTACTTCATTTATATCTGGAACTGCTAGTGTTGCTGCTCCGGTTGGTGTTGGTGCTCTAAGGTCAGCTACAAAATCACTAATTGTAAAGTCAATTTCATGACCTACACCGCTTATTATAGGTATTCTACTATTGTATATAGCTCTTGCTACTATTTCTTCATTAAATGCCCATAAATCCTCTATAGATCCACCACCACGTCCTAATATAATCGTATCTATATCATCAAATGTATTTGCAAGTTCAATCATCTTAACGATATTAGGAGCTGCATCAGATCCTTGAACAAGTGTTGGAAATAAATATATCTCAGTAATTGGAAATCTCTTATTTATAGTTGATATTATATCTCTAACAGCTGCTCCCGTTGAAGCAGTTATTACTCCTATCTTTCTAGGAACTCTTCTAATCTTTTTCTTATGAGCTGGATCAAATAATCCCTCTTCTGATAACTTCTTCTTTAATTTCTCAAATAATATATATAAGTTACCAATACCATCTAGTTCCATACTATCAACATATACTTGATAACTACCACTAGCTTCATAAACACTAATTCTTCCATGAACTAAAACAAAATCACCATCTTTAGGTTCAAATGTCATTCCACTCTTTTCATAATTAAACATAACTGCGTTTATTCTACTAGTTTCATCCTTAAGAGAAAAATATAAGTGACCTCTTGTATGATACTTAAGATTACTTATTTCTCCTTTTATATAAACATCTCTTAATGCTTCATTAGCATCAATAGTATATTTAATTAATCTATTTATATCACTAATTGTAATATATTCACTATTCATTAACGTCCTCATTATCTCTAATCTTATCAAGTACAGCATTTATTAATTTAACTACTTTATCATCACTATACTTTTTAGCAAGTTCAACAGCTTCATTAATAACTACTACTTTAGGAGTATCATAATAAAGCATTTCATATGCAGAAAGACGTAAAATTGCTCTATCAGTTTGTCCAAGTCTATTTAGACTCCAATTCTCTAAATATCTTGAAATAATCTTATCAAGTTCTTCTTTATTATCCATTACACCATTAACTATATCTCTAACATACTTATTATCCATATCAAGATTTTCTTTGATTACACTTTCAACATCATAATCAATTTTTTCTTTTTGATATAGATCAATTTGATATAAAATAACCATTATTTTTTCTCTTGCTTCAGTTCTAGTTAATTTCATAATTTCCTCCGTAAAAACTACTAAAATTATACCATTAAAACAAACAAAAAGATATTATTTTTTAATATCTTTTTATATTTTTAAATTTTACTAATATTATATACTTGTTAATTCAGTTTCTTTCTCTTTAAACTTCTCATCTACAATCTTATTATACTTATCAATTAGTTCTTGAATAATCTCAAGACACATATCTCTTTCATCTTCTCTTAACTCTTCATCTTTTTTAACTTTATTATTTTCATCTTGTCTAATATTTCTAAGAGCTATTCTTGCTTCTTCAGCCATAGTAGATGCTTGTTTAACATATTCTCTTCTAGTTTCACCAGTAAGTTCTGGAATAGTAAGCATAATTACTTCTCCATTATTAGTTGGTGCTATACCAAGGTTTGCTTCATATATAGCTTTTTCTATTTCTTTTAAAGAACATCTATCAAATGGTTTAATAGCTAAAACTCTTGCTTCTGGAATTGAAATTGTTGCTAAAGATTGAATTGGTGTTGGAGCACCATAATAATTAACCATTACTCCATGTAAAATATTAGGATTTGCTCTTCCTGCTCTTATTTGAGTATATCTACTTTCTAAATTTTCAATAACCTTATCCATCTTATTTTTAATTTCAACTTCATCTATCATATAATCAAACCTCTTTTCAAATTAATTATAAAAAAATTTAATATTAAAATCAATTATATTTTTAATAAAAATAAAAAGAGACTATTTGTCTCTTAATATTGCATTATGTCTCTTAACAACATCTTCAATAATATTATTAAATAATGCTGTTACTTCTTCATCAGTTAAAGTCTTATCATTACTTTCAAAGAATAAATTATAAGCAATAGATTTCTTACTAGAATCAATCTTATCACCTTCATAATAATCAAATACTTCTATATTCTTAAGTAACTTTCCTCCACCTTTCTTAATAGTAGAAACAATAGAGTCACATGGTGTATCTTTTGGTAAAATGAATGCTACATCTTTAGATATACCAGGGAATTTAGATATTTCTTTAGCTTTTAATTTTCCTACTTTATTACTAAATAAAGCATCTATATTAATTTCCATAACATATACTTCATCTTTGCAGATATTTGGATGAACTTGTCCAAATAAACCAACTATATTACCATTAACATTTATATATGCACTCTTAGTTGGATGCATCTCTTCAGGTAATTCTTTTACTACAAAAGTATATCTT
>JAEEGL013473240.1_pt1 | contig 10268 bp, 13 predicted proteins | sample 9134231 | NCBI WGS metagenome assembly JAEEGL01 (sample SAMN16246548, study PRJNA631951) | gut metagenome | biome: gut microbiome; feature: rumen; material: fiber-attached | host: Bos | place: Iran: Karaj | collected 2018-10 | reverse complement strand
TTTTTAAGCCATCAAAAGGCAACCCCCTTTTTACAGCATCCTGTATCATAACTTCATATTTCTCAGAAAGCTTGCTTAGGTACTTTACCATTAGCTTTTTATCAAGTGTTGGGATTAACATATGAAACACCTCCTAATATTTGTATTTTCTATAAAAATTTTGTTTCTGCACTCAAAATTTGCTTTTAAACAAAGCACATTCTCGTCAGAGGAATGAACCATCGACTCACATTCATTCTCTTACTCTTTCGCCAAATTCTTCGTCTATTTCACGCTTGAAGGGGCGCTCATTTTGTGAATGTGTTTTGACAAACTCGGATCTTGCTTCAGCGATTCGCTCATCAAGGCTCTTTTCCTTTGCCTCTTTTTGGAGGGGTATATACTGAGTATGCTTTTCGTGAGAGATTGATACGGTCCCATTTGAAGCAGCGGAAATAAATTCCTCGTCCTTTTGTGCCACTGCATGATCGCCCACAACGTCTATTTTGTCCGGTGTTGAGATTTCCGTATTTATCGGTCGTCTTGCCACATAAACAGTTTCCTCGGGCTTTACGGGCTCTTCAGGGAGTGTTTGAACCTCTTTCTTCTCGGACTCCCTTACCGGTTGAGGCTTTCCTTCTATTATCAACCTCTCTTTTTCGCTTACCTGCATCTGCCTATAGGTTTCTGCAAGTGCTTCGAGGTCACGCTTGGGCTCCATATTGAATGTGTTCTCTATGACAACGTGTTCTATGGAATCCCTTGAGTCAATCTCAAGCCCGGATGAGAGTTTTTCACCAAAATAAGCATAATTCTCCCTGAACTTCTGCTCTATGAATATCTTTGCCATTACAGGTGAGATATCGTTTATCTCTTTGATGTTTCCCTCTTTGTCATATACGGGAGTGGTTATCTTAAGTCCCATTCCGTTTTTCTCAAAAACGAGGGTTTTGCTGTCGTATCCGTGGTCGTTTCTCTGCATTCCCTTGATTTCAACGGTTATGGGGGTGTCTATCTCTTCGAGTTCACGTCTTATCTCCTCAAGAAGCCATTCAAACTCTTTCTTCTTTTTGAGTCCTTCTGCAATCTTCTGCTGAACACGGTTCTTAAACTCGGCGTTCAGAACGCGAGATTTTGAAGTCGCCTTTCTCACAATTCTCTTTATGGAAAGGGAGGAGCTCTCTGCCCATCCGATCATACAAAGCATGGTCTCCAAAGGAATTACCTTTCCTTTTTCGTCAAAATACACAAGTTTGCGCCTATGTGTAGACTCGTCCTCACTGCTTTGAGCGCATATTTTATTTGAACCAATGTTTATAACCTTAACATCTCCAAACGTCATATCCTTTGTAAAAGACTCCAATATCTTCTGAGCATATGACTCGGATGTGATTCTCATCTCGCCCGCCCCACGATACAATCTCTTGTGCTCTCTGAAAAACTCGAGCAAAGATTGGGGGTTGTTTGTATCTATCTCAAAATCGGGATTTTTAGTAAAATCGTAGTCCATCAGGTTGTTGGCGTTGATGTATCCTTTTCTGCACACAATGATCCCGTTTTTTACGGCACTAACGAAGAACGTGGTCTTGCCAAAAGTAAAGATCTGTCCCGCAGCGACCTTCTTCATTTGCTGAACGAAAGCATCCGGCATCCTGATCCCGGGTTTTACTCCGCCGCCGTCAGTAAGCATATCAATGAGGTTGAACGCCTCTTTTACGTTTTTTGTTTCCGCAGAATACCTTGTTAGGACGTGGTTTGCTTTTCCATCTTTGATGACATCGATTACCGGTCTACCGTCTTCGAAGAATCCAATCCTGATGATCGCACCGTTGTCGAGCATGATGTCGTGCACGAACAAGCCCTTGATCCATCCAAGGTTCAGATAATACTGATAGCGCGATTTTTCGATCTCATATATTTTCTGATATGAAAAATTACGATGCTCCTTCTTCGCGGTACGGAGCTCGTCGATGATGGCATCCTCCATATCGTAAAACAGGTCAGTTCTATTATCTTTGCCCATATATGCCTCCATTGCCCATAAACAGCACTTATTACAAAAAGAGGTGAGTCTCCCCACCCCTCTTCATTAAGATGCCTTGTTGTATATGATGTTAATATTAAACTCCCTGAGCCTTGCTTCTCCGATGAGGATCGCTTCCGCTTCGTTATCTCCAACATCGAGATTGTACTTTTGCTTTACCTTGTTTACTGCCCAAATCTTACAATCATCTCTCTTTCTTGGCGCCTTTTCACCCTCATCACAAACGAGGCTTCGCCATACGGGAGGACGGTACTCAACAAACTCTTGGTCTCGGGTTATCGTCCACCCCCTGACACATCCGACAATTTCAGAAAGTAATCTTTGAGTGTGCGCATTTCGCTCTACAACAACCATTTCGCACACCACTGTTCCGGGTTTATATTTTTCGAGCAAATCGACGATTGCCATACACATGACATTGAGACGGGTTTCCCCGTCTTTTATTTTTGACTTATCGATTTCGTTGCTTTTAACAAGAATGCCTGACTCACGCAACGCCCATCCACATTTTGTGGAAGACGTGTCGAGACTTAACATCCTATACCCTGTTTTTTGCATTTTTCAAAGATTCCTTTACCTTTTGATAGCTATCGCGAAGGTCGTTTATCGTGTTGCCGATAATCCCCTGCTTCTTATCTTTAAGTCCGCTTAGGGCAATACTTCTCGTAACAAGTATTACTACGATCGCCGATATGAGTAGTTCGAACTTTCCGCCCATCAGTCCACATCTCCCTTCATTCTTGTCTTGTCGAGCGCCTGATTGTAGTCACTCAGATCGTAAGGGGTCTTATGTCTTTTAAGGATATATTCGAATGCTCTTCCACTATGCATTCCGGTCTTTGCGTGATAAACAGCATTATCATAGCAAGAAAGAATAAACTCATCGCACTCCTCCTTACTTGCCTTTCCATATGTAAATTTGCCGTCATCGGTCTCTCCGGTGACGAGCTCACCGTTTAGTGCGTGAATAAGGCGCTCCCTATCCATTGCACTTGCATCAGCAAATGATACTCCATTACCATATCGTGACATATCAGCCTCCTTTTCTGTACTCGATCTTCTGAGCACCAAGTGCCTTGTCTACCAATTCGGCATCAGACTCCTGATAAACGAGAACGGATATCTCCTTTGAAAGATCAAGGGAAAACAAGCCCATAATTGACTTGGCATCAACAACGTAATGTCCGCTTGTTGCATCTACCTCTCCCTCACATCTCTGTGCTATGCGGTTGAATTTCTGAACCGCTTCAACGCTATTAATTGTGATTGTGAACTTAACCATAAATTGAACCCTCCGTGTTCATGTGTAATTCTCTGTTATTCTCTATGCGGATAGTGACCGCTCTGCTAATTGCTGAATACTTCTGCTTGATAGCCTCTGTGACATTGGAGATGATCTCCTTGCGGTCCACGGCATCTTCGTATTCCTCTTTTGTACCGCTCCTTTTCGCCTCTCTCGTGGCGATCTTCGCATATGAGAGAAGACTCATAAGATATGAATAGTCTCCGGAAAGCCTAATGAGCAGTTTGCCAGCTTCATTCATATCTTCTATGGTGATGATCTCGTTGGGAAGTCCATAGGAGTAGTCATCTACAAGTTTCTGTAATAGAGCCGACGGCTTCATGCTGAGTATCTGTTCTATATTCATACACTCTCCTTTTGCTTGTACAAAACCGAAATATCTTCAATCATCGGTGTTCTTTCAAGTTCTTTAAAGGGAATCTCTCTGAAAAAATCATTAAGTACCTGAGTTGACCTCAAGATGAAGTGCCCACTTTCCTCAAACAGTGCTCCATCAAATTGACATCTGTACAAATCAGAAGCACGAGGTACTTCGTAATAATGGGGTTCGCCCGCGAAGAGATGATCTATAGTCTCGATTACAGTTGACTCAGAAGAGGCTAAGCTTACATCTTGCCAAATAACATCAGGGATGTTTGGAATAAGTTCCTGAGCGATTCTGTACATCTCTTCCTGCCCAAAATCATATGTGTTGTCTGCTGACGCAATATAGACAAAATCGCCTACACTAAGGGCAACTGCAACACTTTGACTTGTGGACACAAGATAGGATTTGAGGCACGCAGAAATCTTCTTCTCGTTTTCCGAGAGAAGAAGTTGTGATATGGGCTCTTCAAGCGAAAATCTTAAGAGCTTCAAAGAGCCCGTTGCATCATTTTTGAAATTTTGGATTTTCATGCTGCAAGTGTGTATCATACTGCCTCGTCTGCTATCTCACTCGTGTGATTGAGAATGGAAATGATCCTTGATTTTGTCGGAACGGTAAGCACGGTGATCAGTACCCTGTTGCAAAACAGAAAGGCGTGATTTCCATACACGATGGTATCCATTCTCGGTTCTTTTTCCTCATATAGATGCTCCTGCATCTTTTCTCTGTATTCGATCCACTTTCTTGTGTATCCGGAAATCTCGCTCTTGTCGATTCCTTCCGAATATACTTTTGAAAGCATTCTGAGCGATGCTTTCTTATTCCACCCTACGCGCTCTTTCAATCTGTCAAAGGCGTGAGAGGAAATGTAGATCTCGTTGTCCTGCTTAACTCTTGCTGTGTACTTTTTCAAAACTTCAGAACGAGGTATCTTGTTCTGCTTTAAGACTTTCTCAAAGTGCTGTTCTGCAATGTACTCCTTGTTTTCCTTATCGATGTGATATTTTTCAGAGTTATAGGTCTTTCCGTTTTTAGTAGTGACTATCATCACTCTATCAAGTTCATCTAAGGATTTTACTTCACACATTTATATCTCCTTAAACCAAAGGTTGCCCTTTACGATATAAAGGTGTCAGATTGCACGTCGAATTAAATCCTGTGTGCATTGTTACGGGATCAGCAATTTGATTCTTTTATAAATGTTAAAACAGCCATCAGCTAATGCCTCTTCGGTGTGATGGTGTCCGAAATACCACTGTTTATACTTCGTTTCGTCTTTTATGTCCTGTAAGTAATCCGTGAGAGGGTATTCACCCGAGGGAGCATAGCCTCCGTATTTCTTCATTTCCTGTATACAGGAGATGGGAGCTTCGTGTGTAATGATGTAATCCACCTTGTGTCCCATCCATTTAAGAGTAAGAAGTCCTTCTTCGTATTCTTCAGGAGATGGTTCTTCTCTTTCCCACCAAGTCAGGTGATTAATCCTGAATCTTTTATCTTCAGCCTTCCATTTTTTTATCTTCCTTATGTCCTTTGGTGATAAGATACCATCGTCTATATCGTGGCTCCTTGCTCCGCCAAAGGTAAAGAATGATTTGTCACATATCCGGTAACACTGTCCGCGCATAAGTCTGATGACTGATGGTCGTATTCGCTGCACCTTTCCACCGTGCCACCACTCATAAGGAAGTTTGTCTAAAATATCGAAGTTTTCGTGATTGCCATCAACAAACAGCACGGTAAAAGGCAGAGCATCGAGAGCATCAAGGTCACTCTCCCTCTTCTCGGAGTGATTCCATATCCCGAAGTCTCCACACACGATCACATAATCTTCTTTTGTCATTTCGTTAAATTTTGGAAAGTTGCCCGCAAAGAAACGGGAAAAATTTCCGTGGCAATCTCCGGTCACATATACCATAATTAAATCCTCCACATTAATATTGTCAGAAGAACGAAAAAAAGTACCGCCGAAACGGTACTTTTAAGTGGTTAGAATGGACACTCTTCCAACAAATCCAAAAAATGTTCTTCGTAATCGATATTTTTTTCGAGAACGATGTTCCCTTCCTTGGCTTCAATGATCTCAAAGAGCTTTGTTTGCTGTTCCTCGCTAAAATTAAGTTCGTCGAAAGCATCTTTTACCACATCAAAATCCGAAGGATTTGATATGTCGTACCCCTCTTCAAAGCCGAGCTCATAAAGAGTTTTAGCGTCCATAGGAAGAGTTACATCCTCGAGCACTTTGTAGACCTCTTTATATTTATCCCCAAATGGCTCAATGCTCTTTTCTGAAACAGATACCTCACCCTTTTCGGAATAAAAAGCTCCGTCTGATGGTTCATAATCGGTAAAAGATATCTTTATTACTTCTCCGCTGTCATACATGCATTTCATGAGTGATTGAGTGAGTCCAAGTCCATTTTCTTTGAGCGAATTATTCCACGACCATCTTCCACTTGCGGAAAACGTAAGGTTTGGAAAATCTGAGGGTAATTCGGTGGAATCATCGACATCGAAGTCATTGCCTATGTTTGTGATCCCGTAATCGCCGTCTGTTATTGCATTGCGAAGCCAATTACAAATAATCTCAAAATGATCTTTGAAGAATGTTGGAGAAAAGGAAATTATTCCTGTTGCGTCACTTATATTTGCCATAATATACTCCCTTCAACAGATTTGTGCATAGTAAAAATGTTTGAACACACAAAAAATAAGAGTCTCAAGTGAGACTCTTATTGAATGAATCAAGAAAGCACGTATGGTTGCAGACATTCCTGTGCGGTTATAACTACGCCGGATGCCGTCTTTGCAGGTGCAAGTTTAAATGTTTTGTAAGCCTTGATTGCTTCTTCCTCATACAGGGCGGCGTTTCCAACGATCTTACCTTTATTACGCTCAAGATTTTCAAAGGCGATGTCCACACTACTTTTCTGAGGCGCGGTTGGATCAGCCGGATCGGGGGGAGCAATAGTATATTGCAAAAGCCTGAACACATCGTGTACATCGGGATTTAGTGTCGTGGCGCAAACATAAAAGATCAGTGCCTCAAGAAGCACTTTTACCGCTCCATCCCAAAATGGGTCTTTTCCCTCGGTTCTTGACTCCATAATATTACTCACAGTCTTTTTTACATCGTCGATGCTCTTTATATCCTTAAGAGGATTTATGTGAATTGGGTTCATATAACTGTCCTTTCTTTTATATAAGAATAAGTATTTATAATAAATATGTAAGAAAGAGTGCATATTTTGTTTCTGTGTGTAAAAAAAAACACCAAGCATAATGCTTGGTGTTTGATATTGATGGATTTCAATTTTCATGGATTTCAATCGTTTTAATGGACTGAATCTCGTCGATGGACTTGCGGCAAAGATTGATTCGTCCCTCAAGGTTCTTAATGCTTAATTCATAAGGCTTGCAAAGATATTTAATAACATCGTCCAAGCCGAGTGGCTCTTTGCTTACAACAACACGGTCGCCGATTACGGCGGGGAAAATAAGGTCTTTTTTGATCGTGTGTACAAATATAAACGGAAAGTCATAGTTTTTTGCTACACTGCAACAGCTCTTTGCGGTTCCTTTTTCTACACAGCAATAGCTCTTTGCGGTTTCCTTTGCCTCAGCCACCTGCATCAATGCTTTCACGCCGTCATCTGATTCGATCCTTTTATAAAAATATAATTTCATTAAGTCCTCCTCAAGCTCTTTTGAGCCAAGCTTCAAGATGTCTCTCAACACCTGAACCTGCGTAAGTGATACAACAGTTCATAACTACGTTCTCACGGTAAGGATAGGGATTATCCCAAGGTCCATAAGCGATGCACTCATCACAAAGGATTTCATTCTTGCGAATAAAAGTCCATCTCCTGCAAAGAAAATCAACCTTATCACCGATTTTAAAATCCTTGCAATCTTCCCTCAAAAGAGTGAGTTTTGGGCGGATACCGGTGTAAATATCTACAAGAGAAGCACCGGGATTACAATATCTTGCATCCCACGCAGCAACCGCACCCTGACGCTCCTTTTTATCATTACATACCCAATAACTCGACAACACAGGAGGGATGATATCGCGTCGCAATTCAATGTCCCTCACCGTGGGAAGTCCGATCTTGGTAACGTGAAGTTCAAAGTAGTCCGGTTCAGGCTCTTCATTTTTGTACTTTTCGAACCATTCGTCTATAAATTTCTTGACATCTGATTTTTCATAGGCACTAACATCGGGAGCCTGCCAATCATCTCTAAAAGGGCTAATTCCGATCCGGTCATCGCAAAGAGCGTGTTCCTTAGAGATAACCGTAAAAATGTGTCCGCCAAAGAAGAACTTGCACCCAACTTTAAGACCTGAATTTTCAGTGAGCAACAATACGGGACGTACATCATATCTCCTTGATGCGTGAACCCTAATATCTCTACTTTGAATGTATGATGAAACAACAGCGCGGACGTAATCATGACAGTTAGCATTGATCCACCATCCATTTTTATTTGCACGGTCAATGAGATTAAGCACGTTGTATCTGTGGTACTCTTCAGACGTGAGCAGTCTTGCATCTTTAATTTTCATATCCATTTCCTCCATTAAAAATTTTAGTTACTAAATAAATTTGCCATAATGCCCGCACAATAAAAGACAGGAGATTTCTCTCCTGTCTTTTTAAAATTTTTTTCGGGACTTATAGTTCCGGGACTTGTATTACAGGTGCAACACGCGGTCGTGAACGTCCCCCATCCTGCCCTGATTGAATTCATTTGTACCTATGTATCCGCAGACACGCCTTGCAACATTCATCGTATTATGGTTTGTGTTGCCGCACTGAGGGCATCTCCAAATGAGTTTCTTATTCTCATCCTCGACCATCAGTATCTCACCGTCAAATCCGCACACCTGACAGTAGTCACTCTTGGTGTTGAGCTCGGCATACATGATGTTATCGTAGATGTGCTTCATTACTGAAAGCACCGCAGGGATATTACCCTGAAGGTTGGGAACCTCTACGTAGCTGATAGCTCCTCCGGGTGAAAGCTTTTGGAACTCACTCTCGATAGACAGCTTAGAGAAAGCGTCGATCTTCTCTCTTACACAGACGTGATAAGAGTTCGTCTGATAGTCATGGTCAGTTACGTTGGGAATGATTCCGTATCTTCCGCGGGTCGCCTTTGCAAACTTGTAGGTGGTTGACTCCATAGGAGTGCCATATACCGAGTATGCAATATTCTCAGCTTCTCTCCACTCCTTGCAAGCATCGTTGAGCGCCTGCATTACCGAGAGAGCAAAATTCTTTGCCTCGGGGTCGGTGTGTGATTTACCGGTCATCCTTACACAACACTCATAAAGACCACTGTATCCGAGCGAGATCGTCGAATATCCTCCATAGAGGAGCTTATCGATTGTCTCACCCTTCTTGAGTCTCGCAAGAGCGCCGTACTGCCAAAGTATCGGAGCAGTGTCGGAAGGAGTTCCCTTGAGTCTTTCATGACGACACCTAAGTGCCCTATGACAAAGCTCAAGTCTTTCTCCGAGGATTTCCCAAAATCTGTCCATATCGCCCATTGAAGCGCAGGCTACATCGGGAAGGTTAAGGGTTACGACACCCTGATTAAATCTGCCGTAAAACTTGGGAGATCCATCCGGGTTGGTGATCTCGGGCTCATAAGTAAGGAAACTTCTGCATCCCATACAGGTGTATACGTTTCCACCTTTGAGTTCTTTCATTACCTTAGCTGAGATATAATCGGGAACCATTCTCTTTGCGGTACACTTTGCGGCAAGAACGGTAAGATCCCAATACTTGCTATCTTCAGTGATATTGTCCTCATCGAGAACATAAATGATCTTCGGGAATGCGGGGGTGATATAAACACCCTTCTCATTCTTAACACCCTTGATACGCTGCTTGAAGACCTCTTCTGCACAAAGAACAAGATCATCTCTTGTCTGTCCCTCGGGGGCTTCATCGAGATAGATGAACATCGTTACAAAGGGAGCCTGACCATTAGTCGTCATCAGCGTGATAAGCTGATACTGTATAGTTTGAATGCCACGTCCGATCTCATCACGAACTCTTCTTTCAGCAATGGCTCTTATCTGCTCATCGGTAACGGGGATACCGTTCTCTTTCATCTCTTCGGTGACTTCTTTGACAAACTTTTCACGGGAAATCTGCACGAAGGGTGCAAGATGTGCAAGTGAAAAACTCTGCCCGCCATACTGTGAAGATGCAACCTGTGCAACGATCTGCGTGGTTACATTACATGCAGTGTAGAAGGTGTGAGGCTTTTCAATGAGAGTATCACTGATGACAGTACCGTTCTGAAGCATATCCTCGAGATTGACGAGATCACAATTGTGAATGTGCTGTCCGAAGTAATCCGAATCATGGAAATGAATCACTCCGTCCTGATGCGCCTTCCAAATGTCTTCCGGAAGAATATGCTCGGTGATCCACTTGGATGTCTCACCCGCCATATAATCACGCTGCGTTGATGCAATCACGGGATTCTTGTTGGCGTTCTCGGTCAGGATATCCTGATTTGACACCTCTACGATGCCCTCGATAGACGAAAGCGTCTCG
>JAEEGL013355235.1_pt1 | contig 10268 bp, 8 predicted proteins | sample 9134231 | NCBI WGS metagenome assembly JAEEGL01 (sample SAMN16246548, study PRJNA631951) | gut metagenome | biome: gut microbiome; feature: rumen; material: fiber-attached | host: Bos | place: Iran: Karaj | collected 2018-10 | reverse complement strand
CACTGAATGAGAGCTCGCTGAACACCATCAGGGTCATTACTTTCCATTTCAAGGGTGAGGTTCATGTGCTCTCCGCTTTGTTGAGAATCGGCGCAGACGGCGCAAAGGTGGATAACACTTCTGCGGGCGGAAGCGCTGTGCCGATCAGGGCGGACGGCAGGCTCTATGAAAAGTCTGTCAACCGCAAATCCGAATGGGTGGATGAGACCGCGAAAGGCGTTAAGTATCGGGATATTCAGGTGCCGAACTTTGCGGATGTCGTTGATACGGCCAAACGACTGCACTGCCAGCTGCCGCATCTGAACATTATCGGCTGGGATTTCGCCGTCGGCGAGGACGGAACGCCGATTCTCGTGGAGTTCAACGTTCGTCCCGAGCAGAATCAGATCAGCTGCGGACCGACTTTCGGCGATATGACCGATGAGGTCCTCGACGAAGCTTTTATCAAAAAAACACTCAGACATTAAATGAGGAACCGAAATGAAAACCACAGCGGAAACAGTGCCGGATCGCCGGAATGAAGAAACAACGCGCAGCAGCAATATGCGTTATTATCTGTACGCAGACGATTTCGGACTGAGATCGAGCAAAACGCAAGCGATCGATGAAGCGTTTTGCAGGGGATGGATACAGGGTGCAGGCATTGTCGTTAACACAGATAATCTCGACGAGGCTGTGGCTCTTGCGGATTCACACGGATACAAGGATAAGGTCTGCTTCCATCTCAACCTGACGTACGGACCCACGTTGACGGAAGCCGTCAGGAAGACCGCCCTTTGCAACGCGGACGGCACTTTTGCCAATTTGAAGAATATTACGATCCAGAAACGCTGTTTTTTGCCGCATCAAATAAGGATCATCAGGCGTGAGTGCGAAGCACAGATGCAGCGGTTCAGAGACTGCGGCTTTACTTCGCAGCACATTGATTCCCATCGATGGATCATGTGGAATCTCCCGGTTTGGTTTGCCATCAAACCGCTGCTGAAGCGCTATGGATTTTACACCACAAGACCGTTAAAAGGCCATTTGGAGGACACATCCTCCGGCAAACTGGTAAAGTACTATCGCCACGTTTCCGCGAAAATACTGCGCGTTCTTAAGAGGAAGAGCGATTGGAGCGGATGCATGAGCGAATTCCGGGATGCGCTTGATAAAGGCGAAGTCAACAGCAGCACATGCGCGGAAATCTATGTTCATCCGGAATACCTTAACGGCGTTTTAACTGATATCCTCTACTCTTATCAAGAGAAACGCCAGCTCTGTGAGGTCGTTGGCACAGCAAGCGGATTCGGCACTCCGGTCGAAATGAATGCGCCGGGCGAATGTGAAAACCCCGGAAAGAAAAAGGCTGCTGTTCATCGGTAAGCATGTACTCAAAGATCAAAACCGATACAGTACAAAACAAATAGTTTTTTGCATACGCGGAGCCCGCAGCGAAAAACGGGCAGATATTGAGAAGAACACAGGACTTTCTACTGAGTCGATAAAGGAGGAAACCATGGGGATTAAAAGTGTTGTTAGGCGAAGGCTGGAGAATCACCGTATAAAAAAGGCGCACAAAAGACAGCTCGATACAATCAGACAGCACATTGCTGCAAGCAAGGAAAACATTGCTCCGCTGAGTGCCGCTCAGGATGAGGAAGCAAAGGCATATTGGCAAAGATTCGGATTTGACATTAAAACCGACTGGCATCGTTTCTTCTATGCGATGACAGGACGCTGGACGCCGCAGTACATTACGAATTCGGTGTTCTACAGATATATTCAGGATTCACTTAACGATCGCCGCATTACGTCCGCCTGGAGTGACAAAGCGTACCTGGACCGTTTTGTCAATGCTGCACGCACTCCCCGCTGCGTCGTCAGGAACACGAGCGGCAGACTATCAAACGAGAGTTTTGAGCTTATCTCTCCGGAGGAAGCTGAGAGCATTATGAACCGCTATGACGCGTTGGTCGTCAAGCCGGCTTTGTTCACGAGCAAAGGCAATGGCGTTCGCCTTATTAAGAAACCCTATGACTTTAAGGCCGTTGACCGTGAGTATAAAAGCAACTATGTGATCCAGCTTCCGATAACCCAGCATAAAGACATGGCGCAGCTCAACAGCTCGTCTGTCAACACAATAAGAGTTAACAGCGTACTGCTTGATGGTAAGGCGGAGATCATGTCATGCTTCGTGAAGGTCGGCAAACAGGGTGAGTTTGCCGATAACAGCGGCCATGAAAGATACTTTATCGGTATCGATCCCCAAACAGGAAAGTACATGGACTATTGCATCGATCACGACCTGAATAAGTATACCTCGATCCCGAGCGGTTTTAATTTCGCCGGGCAGCCGGTCCCTAATTTCGATCAGCTTAAAGAAACCGTTGCGAAAGCTCATGCCTGCATTCCGCATTTTGCATTTGCATTCTGGGATGTTTGCGTAGAAGCGGACGGCAACGCTACGATTATTGAAGCCAATCTTGATACCCCGAATATTATTGTCGCTCAGGCAACCGGCTTCCCGTTCCTCGGAGAGCAGACGGAGCAGATAATGAGGTATTATCAAACGCACCGTAAGTAACAACCAAACGGGATTCTGCTGAATACAGCAAAATGTAACGATATGCATAAGATTCTCATCATCAACAACGGTACGAGCGGCCTTTTCGGCTTCCGCAGGGAGCTTATCGAGGAGCTCGTGAAAAGATACGAAGTCACAGCGCTTGCGACGGTCAACGGCCACGGCAAGGACCTTGAAAATATGGGTGTCCGCGTGATAAATACGGAATTCGAAAACCACGGCACGAACCCCGTCGCGGAGCTGAAGCTCGTTTCTGCCTACAAAAAACTGATTCGCGAGATCAAACCGGACGTCGTGCTGACCTATACGATCAAGCCGAATATCTACGGAGGCATGGCCTGCGCGGCGCTCAAGGTGCCGTATATCGCGAACATCACCGGCCTCGGCACCGCGGTGGAGAACGGGGGACTGATGCAGAAGATCACCGTTCCGCTTTACAGGCGAGGCCTCAGAAAAGCGCAGAAGGTATTCTTCCAGAATTCCGAAAACCGCGATTTCATGCTCGAAAAGCGAGTTGTGAAGGGCGAATACGATCTGCTGCCGGGTTCCGGTGTCAACCTCGAACGCTTCGCTCTGCTCGATTATCCGGAGGGCGACAACGTGAATTTCGTTATGATGTCCCGCCTGATGAAGGAAAAGGGCATCGAGCAGTTCCTTGACGCCGCGGAAACGCTGAAAGCGAAGTATCCGAACACGGGATTCCACCTTTTCGGCGAGTGCACGGAGGAGTACAAGCAGCGCGTCAGCGCCCTGCACGAAGCGGGAACGATCAACTACCATGGCTATACAAGGGACGCGGTCTCGGTTTACCGCCTTTCCTGCTGCACCGTGCATCCGACATTCTATCCGGAGGGCATGAGCAACGTTCTGCTCGAAAGCTGCGCCAGCGGCCGCCCGATCATCACGACCGACCGTGCCGGCTGCCGCGAGATCGTGGAGGACGGCGTCAACGGCTTCGTCGTCAAGCAGCGCTCGAGCGCGGACCTGATCGAAAAAATGGAGAAATTCCTTGCGCTCCCGTGGAATGAGCGGAGGGAGATGGGCTTCGCCGGGCGTCGCAAGGTCGAGCGGGAGTTCGATCGCCGCATAGTCGTCGAAAAGTACCTTAAAGAGATCGAAAAGGCCTGCAATGAACTATAAAAAGCTTTTTAAAACCTCCAACGATCGGGCCAAAATGCTGCGGAAGCTGCGCTTCGTGCCGGATAAGCTCATGCTGCGGATGCAGTACAGGATCAAGCTGCACCGCGGACTGCACCTTCGAAAGCCGGTTCGCTTCACGGAAAAGCTGCAGTGGTACAAGCTCCATTACCGCAACCCGGTGATGCGCGAATGCGTCGATAAATATGCCGTTCGCGAGTACGTCAAAAGCAAAGGTCTTGAGGATACGCTCGTTCGGCTCTACGGCCGATATGACAGCGTTGACGATATCGACTGGGACGCGCTTCCAAACAGCTTTGTAATGAAGACCACACACGGCGGAGGCGGCCTCAGCGTTGCGATCTGCCGCGATAAAGCCACCCTCGATATCGAAAGGATGAAGCGCAGGTTCAGGTTCAACGGCACGGAGGTCGAAAGCGATATCGGCGGCAGGGAATGGGCCTACTACGGCATAAAAAAGGCCATAGTGATCGAAGAGCTGCTCGTAAACGAACAGGACCCGGAGGCGGGCGTCAACGATTATAAGCTCCTTTGCTACGGCGGAAAACCGGAATACATAATCGTGGATGTGGACCGCTATATCGGCCATAAGCGGAATTTTTACGACACCGACTGGAACGATCTGCATATCACGAGCGACTGTCCCGCCATCGACCGCAAGATCGAAAAGCCCGGGAATCTTGAAGAAATGCTTAGAGTTGCTTCGATCCTATCAAAGGATTTCCCGTTCGTGCGCGTGGATCTCTACAACGTCGGCGGAAGGATCTATTTCGGCGAGCTGACCTTTTATCCCTGGAGCGGATATGTGCAGTTCGATCCGGATAAATACGATTTTGATTTCGGAAAAGAATTTGAATTGAGGAAGTACAGACCCGATGAGATTCAGACTCGGTGATTACACCTTCGGAGGTGCGAACCGAATAAGGCTCAGGCTTTCGGACTGGCTGCTTATTATCGGCTTCTGCCTTGCTCCGATGACCGGCCTGCGCGTCTGGAAGGTCGGCCCGGCAGAGGTGCTGTGCCTGCTTTGGGGCGCCCGCTTTTTGATCCGTTCCAGCTATAAAATGACGGATCTTTTGAAGTTTCTCGTCGGCTTCATCGCGGCGATGCTGATCGGCTCGCTGATAGGCTATATCGTTGCGCGAAACGAGCTGCGTCCGACCGGACTTCTGACATGGTTTTATCTTGCGGTCATAGCTGTCGCAATGGAAAACGGTCTGACGAAGAACAGGGTCGAGTATAACGAAAAGCTGTTTTCGGTCCTGACGGAGTGCGCCGTGCTGTTTCAGCTTTTCCTGTATATCTACAGCGAGACCGTCAGCAAAACTTTTTTGGGGGCTCCGCTCTGGTACCATGGCGTAAGGTATGCCGGCGGAGGCACGAACCCGCATCAGGTCGCCGTCGTGCTCTGCGGCGTTATGTTCGTTTTCGCAAGGAATATCGTTAAAAAGCGCAGGATCGTCATCAGCCTCGCAATGATCGCCGCAGCTGTGTTCCTGCTTGAAAAAACGAAGTCCTCAACGGGCATTCTGTCCGTTGTTCTGGCTCTGCTCGTGCTGATCTTTTTGAGGATCACGAACATAAGCAGCACAAAGCGCAGATTCCAGATGCTGTTTTTGACGCTGCTTGTAATGAGCTTTATTCTTCTGCTGACATACAGCCGGATCTTCGATTATGTTAAAAACTGGGTCGAGGATGACGCGAACGGCATGGGCAGGCTCTCGATCTTCTCATCGTTCGGCAAGAGCTTCTGGAAGGATCCGTTCTTCGGCCTCGGGCCGGGCGTCCACGGAAGCGGCGGTACGATCGAATTCCATAATACCTATCTCGAGATACTTGCCTGCTCCGGCGCGATCGGCGGCGTCTTCTTCGTACTCTATACGATCCGCTGCATCAGGAAGCTCTGGAATGCGGACTGGACGCTGATACCGATAATCGTTTCGATCTATGCCTACGGGATCGCGGGCTTCGCGATGCGCCGCCTCGCTTATTGGTGCGTAATGGTCTTTGTTACCGTGATCGCGAAACAGCTCCTTGAGCAAACGGCAGCGGAAAACGGTTTCGGGTATCGGGAAAGAGAGAGGATGCGGCTGCTGCCGAACGGAAGCTATGAATACTGAAGCGGAAAACCGAAAGGCGAAACAAATGGAACAGGAACGTAAAACAATGGTTTGTTCGGTGCCTGAGCTGCAGGCGATCGGAACAAAAATGCTTCGCACCGTTGCGGAGATCTGCGAGCGCGAGGGACTGCATTACTGGATGTTTTTCGGGTCTCTGCTCGGGACCGTCCGCCATCATGCGCCGATCCCCTGGGACTACGATATCGATATTGCGATCCCCGAGAATGAGCTCGAAAGGTTCATCGAAACAATGAACCGCGAGCTGCCCGCCGAGTATTGGGTGGATTTCCGAACCGAACTCGCCGCTCCGAAATGCTTCGCAAGGATCGGGCTGGCGGGGTATGATACCCATACGAGCCATATCGACGTTTATCGCCTTGTCGGATATCCGAACGGACGGAAAAAGCAGGAGCGATTCACGAAACGCGGGATGCTGCTTCTCGAAATGCGCCTCGTGAAGGAGACCGATCTTCGCATGTACAGCGGAAAGAAGCTGAAAAGGATCAAACTGCTTCGGAAGCTGCTGAAGCCGATCAGCACGAAAAGCATTGTCAAGCGTTTCGATAAGCTCTGCGGGAAGTATCCCTTCGAAAGCGCGGAGTCGGTCGGCATCAACACCGTGCGCGAATTCTGCGTTTACAAGCGCAGCATGATCGAAAACACCGTCCTTGCTGATTACACCGATTACAAGGTCAGGATCCCGGCGGAATTTGACTTCATCCTTCGGGATATGTATAATGAATACTTAAAATATCCGCCGCAGAAGGAGATCGACAAAGCCCTTAAGGGACGCTACAGCGTATATCCCATTCGCACAGGCGGGAAAAAGTGAGATATGGGTTCCGGAAAGGGGATCCGGCAATAAATGGACGGTTCAATCAAAAAAAAGGTGTTTAACGGTGCCGTCATAATCGCGGTCGTCAGCATAATCGCGAAGCTCACAACTTTCGCGCAGGAAGCTGTTCTTGCCGCGTATATCGGCACGACGTTCAAAAGCGACGCATACCACATGGTCTCCAGCATCCAGATGGTCATCTATCCGATGGTCAGCGTCGGGATCTGGAAAGTGTTTTTGCCGCTGTATAAAGAAAAAGTGACGCATAACAGGATCGATGAGGCCAATCGGTTCGCAAACAAAGTCATCACTTTTTATTCGATCATTGCAATTGCGCTTGTTGCGCTCATCATGATATTTACAGGCGCTGTGGTCTCGCTCGTTGCGCCGGGCTTCGAAGGAGAAACGCGCGAGCTTACGATCGAGCTTGTCAGGATCTCCGCGCCGATGTATATAACGGTCATCGGTTCAGCCGTTTATGCGGCGATGCTGCAGTGCCATAACAGATTCTTCGGGGCGCAGATCCGCGAAGTCGTTTCCCATATCCCGACCCTTGTCGCCGCGATCTTCTTTTACCGCAGGTGGGGTATCCAAGCCCTTGCTTACGCGCTGATCATCGGCGGTTTTCTGCGGCTTGTCATAGAGCTCTTCTTCGTAAACTGGGGTTACCGCTACAAACCGGATTTCCGCTTCAAAGACGATGACATGGGCAAGATGATGAAGCGCCTGCCGTACGTGCTGATCATCGAGAGCGTCACGAAGATCAATTCACTGATCGATAAAGCGATGGCGTCCGGCCTTCCCGAAGGCACGATCTCCTGCCTGAGCTATGCGAGCAAGCTGACCCATGTTTTCAGCGGTCTGCTTTCAACGGCGATCTCAACGGCGCTTTATCCGCAGATGATCGAGCTCATTGCGCTCAAAAAACAAAAGGAACTCAGCAATCTTGTCGTTAAAACGGTCGATATCTTCGCCGTGATGATGATCCCCCTCACGACAGCCTGCATACTTTTCCGCACGGAGGTCGTTTCCGCCGCATTCGGGCGCGGCGCGTTCTCGGCGGAGAGCGTTGCGCTGACGGCGGGGATCTTTGCGGTCTACTGCGTTGCGTTCTTCTCGAGCGCGACCAACGGCGTTCTGAACAATATTTTCTATGGCCACGGCAATACGAAGGTCCCGATGATCCTGACGATCATCGGCGTCGTTGCGAATGTCGGCCTGAACCTGGTCTTCATCCGCCTCTGGGGCGCGATCGGTCTTGCCGTAACGACTTCCTCTCTTTCGATCGTAATGCTGTTCGTGCGCTTCCGCCTCACGCGGAAATACGTTTCGTTGAATCTGAAACGCGTTCTTACGGTTACCGCGAAGGTGCTGCTTATATCGCTGATCTCCTGCGGCATCCCGCGGCTCCTGTTCAGCTTTGTGCACCTTAATAAGTATCTTACTCTGGTCATTTCGGCGCTCATGGCCGTTCCGCTTTATTATCTCGGATGCAGGCTGCTGAAGATCACAGAGCTGGATGATATCATTCAACTGTTTTTCGCGAAATTCAAACGCAGGAAAAATAAGGCGTCCGCGTGACCGGAGCCGACTCGAACTGTAATTCGGAGGGATCAATATGCAGGCAATCATACTTGCCGCGGGAATGGGGAAAAGGCTCAAGGAGCTGACCCGGAATAACACGAAGTGCATGGTGAAGGTGAACGGCGTCACCCTGATTGAGCGCATGCTTCGCCAGATCGACGCCCGCTCGCTTTCAAGGATCGTTATCGTCGTCGGTTACGAAGGCAGGAAGCTGATCGATTTCATCGGCACGCTCGGGATCAAAACGCCGATAGTGTTCGTCAACAACCCCGTTTATGACAAAACGAACAATATTTACTCCCTTGCGCTCGCAAAGGAATGGCTTGTTCGGGAGGATACGCTTCTTTTCGAATCGGATCTGATTTTTGAGGACGCCGTGCTCGACGCGCTGATCGACGACCCGCGCAAAACGCTGGCCCTTGTCGACCGCTACGAAGCATGGATGGACGGCACCTGCCTGAAACTGAATAAGGATGATTCGATCGCTTCCTTCGTTCCGGGAAAGCAGTTCCGTTTTAACGAAGCAGCGGAATACTACAAAACCGTTAATATCTATAAATTCAGCAGGGAATTTTCCGAAACGCATTACGTTCCTTTCCTTGAGGCATACTGCAGCGCTCTCGGCGAGAACGAATACTATGAGCAGGTGCTCCGCGTTATCACGATGCTCGATAATCCGGGGATCCTTGCGAAGCGCCTGAACGGCCAGCAGTGGTATGAGATCGACGATATTCAGGATCTCGACATTGCGGAATCGATCTTCAACCCGGACGGGGATGAGAAGGTCAAAATGATACTCGGCAGGTACGGCGGCTACTGGCGCTATCCGGCGCTGATCGATTTCTGCTATCTCGTGAACCCGTATTTCCCGCCGGAGAAGCTGAAAGAGGAGCTGAAAGCAAGCTTCGACGTGCTGCTGACGGAGTATCCGTCCGGCATGCGCGTCAATTCGCTCCTTGCGGCGCGCAATTTCGGCGTGCATCAGGAGAACATCGTTGTCGGCAACGGCGCGGCGGAGCTCATCAAAGCCCTGATGGAACACCTGAACGGCAGAACGGGCTTTGTCCGCCCGACCTTTGAGGAGTATCCGAACCGGTACGCGGAGGCGGATTCCGTCTGTTATTATCCGGAAAATCCCGATTTTTCCTATACTGCGGACGATCTGATCGCGTTTTTCGGCGATAAACCGATCGATAATCTGATCGTCGTCAATCCCGATAATCCGAGCGGCAATTACATCAACAAAGAAGGTTTGCTGCGGCTGACGAGCTGGGCAAAAACGAAGGGCGTCCGCCTGCTCATCGATGAATCGTTTGCCGATTTCTCGGACGAGGAGGACAACACGCTCATCGATACCGATCTGCTCCTCGAAAATCCTCACCTTTACGTAATGAAGAGCATTTCGAAATCCTACGGCGTTCCCGGGCTTCGTCTCGGCGTGCTTGCTTCGGGCGATGCGGACGCAATCGCGGAGATCAAGAAGGACGTCGCGATCTGGAATATCAATTCCTTTGCGGAATACTATATGCAGATCTTCGAGAAATACAGAAAGGATTACCGCAAAGCGCTTGTACTCCTGCGTAATGAAAGGGCAAGGTTCGCGGAAGCGCTGAACAGCATTCCGGGTATCCGTGCGATCCCATCCCAGGCGAATTACATCATGGTCGATCTGACGGCGGATATGCCGCCGAAGGAACTCCTCAAGAGGCTTCTTATTAAAAAGAACATCCTGATCAAAGAGCTTACGGGCAAGACCGGCGGCAGGAGCTATCTGCGCCTCGCCGTACGTGATTCAAAGGATAACGATGCTCTGATCGCCGCGCTGCGCGAAGAGCTCTGCCCGGGGGAATGATCGATCGCAGCCAAATGAAAAAGTCCGCTTTCGTTTTGAAAGCGGACTTTTGTGTTCAAACGATCAAAGGTTCATATCAAATGTTTTCAGCGTGAAGCTGTACGGACTTTCCGCATTCCGAACGAGCGTGACAGTAACATGGCAGACAGGCGT
>JAEEGL013165071.1_pt1 | contig 10268 bp, 8 predicted proteins | sample 9134231 | NCBI WGS metagenome assembly JAEEGL01 (sample SAMN16246548, study PRJNA631951) | gut metagenome | biome: gut microbiome; feature: rumen; material: fiber-attached | host: Bos | place: Iran: Karaj | collected 2018-10 | reverse complement strand
GCGCTGCCGCAGTGGCGGCATCGGCAGACGTCTCAAGTGCGACGGACTCAGTGGCGGCCTCCGGAACGGGGTCGGGCTTCGCAAGGCAGTACACGTCCACGGATTCGCCGTCCGCGCCTGAAGCTATGCGCACAAAGTGCGGAATTGTCGGTCCGCCAAAAACCGCTTCATCGGGAAATGACGCAATGCAAATCGCCTCATATCCATTGTAGAACTTGACGTACTGGTCAAAACCCGTCACCGGATGCTGGTGCCCGAAGATGAAACGCCTGACTTTGGTTGCGGGAGTTCCATCCTGCGATTCCGCGGGGAAAACCGTCTTGCAGAACGAATCAAATTCTAGTCCGCCGATTTCCGAAGTCTTGGAGCCCCTGTTGAGAAGCTTCTTTTTGGCGTCGACCATGCGGCACCATGCGAAATCCTGCTCAAAGGCCTTGGACTGCAACAAGAAGGGTTCCCCCTCCCTGAAGCGCTTCTGGAGGTCTTCCCGCGGAACGCCCCCATGCGCCAGCAGCGTTCCCGACTTTTCAAGGAATGTGGCCGCAGGGCAGAACTTCATGAGGTGGATCCACGCGCGTCCGATTTTCGTGGCGTTCTCGTCCCCGCCGTCATCCAGCCGCTTGTTGAGCCAATCGCAATAGTCGGCCGGGCTGACCATCGCCTGGAAACGGGTCTCGGGAGCATACGGCTCCTCATACATCAGGCCGACGTCATGGTCGCCCTTGACGATGCCGAGACGCAGCGTGTTGAATTCCGCGAATTCTTCGGGAAGCGCCCTCTGGAGAATCGCGAGGATGAGGGCGCACTCCAGCATGCAGCCCTCGTCGTTACGGTCGACTATGTCGCCCAACAGGTACACCACGGGGGCTCCTTCGCCATTTTGCCTGGCCATTTCAAGAATCGTCTCGAAAATGGCGAGGCATGCGTCGAAGTAGCCGTGCGTATCGCCGAGCACATACACTGGCTCGACGGGGTCGGTCGCCGGAAAACAGCCCGGCCCATATGCAAAGCAGCCTCCTTCGCAGGCCGGATAGAGTGCCAGCGCATGTCCGGAGAGGCAACTGGCATTGAGGGTCGCCTCTGCAAGCTTGACCTCGTTGTCGCGAAGCCAGTCTTTGAGCCGGTCATAACGCGCGCAATCGGCATTGACTACTACTTTTTTCGGTGCGATCGACATCCCCATCCTCCATGTATATTGTCCGAAAAACGCCTTCAGATGAACGACACCCTGATGAAAGCGGCCTTGCCCTTGAGCGAAATCTCGTCGCCATCGTTGATCGCGGTGTCGCCCGCAATGGCGGCCCCGTTGACGAAAGTCTCGTTCTTGACGGAAAGATTCGGCGAAATCACCCAGTTTTCATCGCCCTTGCGCAAGGAAAACTGCTTGTCGTCCATGAACCGCGCGTCGTCTCCGCAGATACGCCTTCCATGGATGCGTCCGAAATCGAGATCGATGCCGCTTGACATCGATCCCGACGATCCTGTGAGCACGATTCTGGCAATCGATCCCGCCCCGCATGCGGGGCAGCCGCGCGTTCCGTCGGGAATCTCGGTCCCGCATTTCGGGCAAATCGTAGGCATGGCCTTACCCCGCAATGATTTGCACGGTGAGCGCCATGGCGGTCTTGCCACTGGAGCGCCCCTTGAGCGCGATGACGTCGCCGTCCTTGAGCGGCATTGGCGATTCGCCGACCTCCGCGCCGTTGAGCGTCGTGGGGTTCGTCGCATGTGCGTTTCCGACAATCGACCAGTTCCCGCTCGAAACCTGAACGCTGAATTGGTTGATCTTGTCGGCGAAGTTGGCCTGGGAAGAGGCCCGCGTCAGCGTTCTTTGGTCCAGACGGAACGAAGCGCGCGTCGCAAACTGCCCGGCATCGCCCCGTAGAACCAGTTGCGACATAGTCGGAGACGCAGGTTTGGGAGGAGGGGGAGGGGCAACCGGAGTGGAAGCCGGTGCCGATGCCCGTGCCGAGGCCGGGGCCGAGGCCGTAGCGGGGGCCGGGGCTGGAGCGGGAGCCGGGGCCGAGGCTGGAGCGGAAATGGGCGCAGGCCTGGAAACAGGCGCAGACGGCCTTTCGAGCATTCTGCAGATTGCCATCAGCTCCGTGTGGATCTGCTCCATCGTGGGTCGGTCGGACGCCCTCGGGGAAAGGGCCTTCATCAGGAGATCCTTGAACTTGTCCGTCACGGATCCCTTAAAGGGGATTCCCGACGTCTGGAAGTCATTCTTCCCGGAGAGGACATAGTCGTTGAGCTCTTTCGGATCTTCGGCGCCGAGGTGGCTTGCAAACGGGTGGGCGTCTGCGAGCACCTGCGCGATGATGATGGCCGACGTGAACACGTCCGACGCTTCCTGCGGGGCCTCGCCGCGCATGTGTTCGGGGGACATGTAGCCGACCGTGCCCACATAGCCCTGCTCCCCATGCCACGGAGCCCTTTTGTCCGAAAGAATGGACCAGTCCATGTCGATCAGCAACGGCCTGTAGCGAATGGCGATGGTCGTGTCCTCCCGGACCTGCACGTTTTCGGGCTTGAGGTCGCAATGGACGATGTCGGCGTCGTGGAGTTTCCGCATGGCGAAGGCGAAGACGGTGCTCGCATAGACGCGCTTCGTCCAATCAAAGGACGCCGACTTCTTGGAAATCATGTCGTCCAGATTGATGTTGCCTTCGACAAAGGGGAAAACCTGGAAGATGGTTTCGTTTCTTGACACGGGTTTCCCGTCTGGCCCGCAAGGTTTCCCGAGGAAAACCTCGTTCGCGTAAATGGACGCCGACTTGAGGACTGGGTCTTCGCGAAGGCGCCGGTTCAGTTCGTCCTCGTACTTGAAGTAGTCTTCAAACCACGGCACGAGCTTGCTCGGCGACTTGTACTGCTTGAAGAAAACGGTCTTGCCGCTTTCATCGGTCGCCTTGTACGCGAATGCGAATCCGCCCTGGTTTAGTTCCTTGACAATCTTGTAGGTGTGCCCCGACTTGGGGCTAGACACCATGTCGCCTTCCTTAACCATGTATGGCATGTGAATCGAGTCCTTTCTTGATTAAGCATCCGTGTCCGCAAAGGCCGCAGGGCCCTTTCGGACCAGTTGTATCCGTTGGCGCGCCTGGAGAGGCACTAGAGCGTATCGACGCTGGCCGAAACGGAGACCGTCTTGGCAAGCTGGACGAGCGTTTTCTGGAAATTGGCGACATCCGCCGTGAAGTCCCTGAGTTTCATCACGGCGTCACCGGTGACGCTGGGATCATACGGGATGGCCATGTATTCGCACTTGTCGATCTGCGAGAGGTCGTCGTAGCAATCCATCTGCGGGGCGAAGAGCGAAATGCGGAGACGTTCCTGCATCGCATAGTTGGCGATATCCTCCCAGGTGAGCCCGGGCGCTTCGGAAAGCGCGGTCTTGTCGCAGAAGGAGGCGTCCGTGAATACGATGACGCACCGGGCCGCATCGCTACGGTAGCGCCACTTTTCGGGACTGACTTCCTGGGCCGCCTTTTCAGTGTTGCCCCAAGTGGCAATTTTATAGAGGGCGTCAAGGAGCCCTTCCGGCTCGTCTCCGCCTCCCGAAGCCGTGAGGGCGTCGAGCTGCGCCTCGATGGAGGCTCCGTCCTTGACGAACGGATTGCTGATGTACCAGTCGTCGCCATCGGCGGACGGATCGCGGTAGCCGATTACGCGGGCGCGCCAGTCCTTCACGATTCCGTTGCCGTTCGCGTCGGTCTGCTCAAGAGTCTTGAAGAACAGCTTGATGTTGTTCTTGATGTCATCAATGGAAGGCTGCATGCTCCCAGTCGCATCAATCAGAAATACGATGTCGCATACGCCCTTGACTTTGTCGGCCATTTTTCTCTCCTAGATTCTGGATCGGCGTTTCTTCGCTTCAAATCTCCGGACACCTTCATGGCATCCGGGAGCCAAGTCCCACGTCGAACAATATTATTCTATCAAAACGGCGTGGGAAAACCAAGTTTTTCCCTTCGCGCTCAGTCCTTCAAAATGAAGAACAATATCACGCCGATGATTAGAATGGGCAGCCAATAATGGCTTATCAGCCACCAAAGGCCAGCAATCACAAGAAGGGTGAGAACAATGCCAAAAACGACCTTTACGCCCTTGGGCACGCCCGACGAACTCCCGGCAGAGCTCCTCGTGTCGACGGTAAGCGTGTGTCCGTCAGTGGAGGGGGGGCTGGGGGCAGCCGGCCGGGGAGCGGGCGGACGGGGAGCCGGCCGAGGAGCGGGTGGACGGGGAGCGGGTGGACGGGGGGCGGGACCGGGAGCGGGCGGCCGTCTTGGCGCCGAGGTTCCAGTGGTCCTTGGAGGCCGGGGAGGTGGGGCTGGAACAGGGGGCGGTTCAAAAAGCGGCCGTCCGCAGGAAGGGCATGTCGATCCCGCGTCATTGGAATAGTACCCGGCGCCGCAACTTCTGCACCTTGCGTCAAATTCCAGGATGTCGAAGTCCGTGCCGCCGCAACACCCGCACGGCTGGTCGGTCGCATTCGCTTCCGTCCCGCACATCCTGCATTTGTATTTGCGCACGACGCCGGGTCTAGATGTGCGGCCGGCTCCGGATTCCGACGAACCGGGGGCGCCCCCGGAGGCCGCCACTCCCATTTTCGGGGCGGGAGACGCTTCATCGTCATTCTTCTTCAAGACGAACTCGTCCTGAAACTCCTTTTCGGTTATAATCCTCCTGCGCAGTCGCCTTGCCCGGACGACCTTGGAATTGTCGCTGCCCCTCGGCTCGTTGCTTATGACGTAATTCGTCTTGGACGTTATGTCCTCCTCGAATTCAGCCCCTATGGACTCGACCACGCGCCTAAGTTCGGAGTAGTTTCCGTAAATCCTTAGCCGTCCCGCCGCAGCAAACTTCAACTTGCCGGTCGCGCTCATGATCCACCCTGCCGGATGCCGGGCTTTAGAATCTTAGCTCCGCCCTCTCGTTGTCAAGAGGGAACTTCCAGTTTGGCTCGTTGTAGAGGGGTGCCGGGACGATGGGCTTGTCGATTGTCTGCATTGACGACACCGAAACCGACTTGCCGATGCCGCGGAGGAGTTCGTCGAAGTTCGTATCCTCAAAGCCCTTTTCCGACTGGGCCATCACAGTCCATTCGCAACGGTCTATCTGCGAAAGCTGATCGTACTTGTCGCTGGGCGGGGTAATCATGTAAAGGGCGATCTTGCGGTCCATGATCTTCCTTGCAAGCTCTTCGAGCTTCCCCTCCGTCTCGGACCGGTTCGTGCCGCCTTCCATGCTTTCATCCGTCATGAACACAATCACGCGGTGGCAACTCGAAGCCGGCCGAAAGGGGAAGTCCGCCGCGACGTCCAGCGCCAGGGGCGACGCCTCGTTGCCCTTGCACTCCACCGTGGCGAGCGCGTTTTTGAACTTTTCCAGCTTGTCTGTGAAAAGCCCCGTGCCGGACGAGGAGTTCGGACCTCCGCGATAGAGGGAGTCCAGAACACCCTTTGTGTCCAGCTCGACGGTCTTGAGCGTGCAATACTTCCCGTTGCTTCTGGTGCTGTAGGCGAGAAACTCGTACCGTACGTCCCACACCATGTTTGCATCTCCGCGCAGGGCTTCCAACAGCGCCATGACGTTGTTTTTCACCCCGTTGAACGCGGACTCCATCGATGCCGATGCGTCCATGCAGAATACTATGTCAGCCGTCTGTCTTCCAGCCATGTTGGTTGCTCCCTTCTCCGATGCTGTTCAAATGTTGCGCGTACGGTGGCGGTGCGGACCGTTTGCCTAGCGCAACTATGTTTTGATTTAAGTGTAGCAAAAACAAGCGTCGTTGTCATCTGTATTCTGCCTGGACGGGTTGTCAGCAGCCATGGGGTCTCTGTGCGATAAAACCCGTTCTTGTGCTACAATTCATTGTCTATGTGCCGCTGAGCGTTCTGCTCTTTGCTCTCTTCGCCATCTTAGGCGGTTTCCTCGAATGGCCGGGGCATGTTGCAGCAAATGCCCTTGGCAAGCCCCGACATTATCGAAAGACATCCCATGAAAATCTTCATCGCCTCATCCAATGAACTGGAATATGAACGGACCTTCCTGACGGGAGGTGTTTCATGGCCATTGAACGGGTTGCTGTACCACATGGGCTATGCCGACCGCGTTGAGCCGGAAAAGTGGGAATACCTGGATTCATCCATGGGTGTTGACCACAAGCAGGAGGAATACAACCGAGCGCTCTCCGCATGCGACGGAGTGGTTGTACTCTTCTGGCGCAAGTTCGGAGAGTATACGGAAAGCGAATTTCTGACGGCGCTTCGCAGCGCACGGACGGGCGGCGCCGTGCGTCGGCTTGCTGTTCTGTTCAAAGAAACTGGCGAAACGCCGTCCCTGGAATTGGATGCCTTCAAAAGGAACTGCGCAGCCCTCTACGGCGTTGAACCGGACTTCTTCTCGTCAACTGATGAGTTGCGCGCCCTGTTCCTGTCCTTTGTCTTCGACCTTTTCCGTGACGATCATCCCGGTTCCGCCGTTCCAGACACCGCCGCCCTTGTCAAGTTTGGACTCGCCTGACAGAAAGGTTCGACAAACAATGAAAAGCATCCGTGTCTTCGTGTCCGTCTCCGACGGCCTAGAGGAGATTCAATTCGCCGTCCAAGACCTACTGCTCCAACTGAACCGGCACTTCAAGCCGCGAGACATGGAGTTCGTTCCAACGCCGCAAGGGGAAGGCCCGACCAACGGCGACCTCGCGCTGGCTCTCTACTGGAAGGACTTCGGAGACTTGCCCAAGGCGGATTTCGAGAAGGCCTACGAGACATACAAGGCTTCGCAGTCGCCGAAGATATATGTGTTTTTCAAGGATTCGGACGAGGGCATCACCGAGGCGCTCAAGGCTTTTCGCGATTCCTTCGCGGAGAAGTACGGGCACTTCTACTGCCATTTCGAGACAGTAGACGCAGTGAAGTTCCAGCTGACAGTTCAGGGTTTGTCGCTGTTGCCAAGAAGGCAACAGGAAGAGGCTTTTAGGTTGGAGAACTCTTCCGTCTTTGTCGGAAAGATACGAATCGCCAATTTGAACAATCTCCCCTTTGCGGCCCTGAATTCCAAACGGATTGCGTTGCTGGACGAAATCGCAAATGGCGAGAAAAGGCTTGCCGAGTGTCTTGCGAGACAGGCGGAAATGCCGTACAGCGAAGATGCAATGGAAGCGGTCGAATCGGTGGAGGCAAGTCTGCGGCTTGCCAGAGACGAGTTGGCGCGCCATGAATCCATTCTTTTCTCCGCGGCATTGACCTTTGCGCGTCAGCAGAGTTTCCACATGGACGAGTCCGTTCGGCGCGCGATGGATTTGTTCAATCAAGGGAGAATTCGCGACGCCAACCGCCTGCTGGATCTCGACTACCTGGTCATGAAGGCCGAACGCGACATAGAGTCGTACACTACGGCAAAAACGAGTTCGACATCCGACATCGAGGGCTTGCTGGCGAAGGCGGCCATGGTCGAAGCGGATTATTCGCTTTCGGAAGATCAGCGTTTCTCTCAGATGGACAGGGCGTATTCCATCGCAATTCGCTTAGCTGAAGCAATGGATGATCGCGTCACGCAACACGACATTGCCGACAAGAGAGCGCATCTTCTCCAGAAAAAAGGCGATTTCAAACAGGCCGAAACGCTCTTTCTGGATGTTCTGTCCTACGAAAAAGATCTCGTTGGCGAAGCAAGTGATGATCCTTTGGCCCAAGGAGTTGTTTTCGCCCTGGAGAATTTGTATTGGCTATACAATCAAATCGGCGACACGGACAAGGCCCTAAAATGCCTGACTGAGGCGATTGCTAGAACAAGACGGCTGTCAATGGCGATTCCGGATAACATCGGCCTTTTAGCCAGATTGCTATCATCGATGTCTGATTTATTGAACCGTTCCGGAAACAAAGATGAAGCGAAACGAACCAGACAGGAAGCCTTGGACCTTTTCCTTCCCCTAGCCGAAAAACAACCTGACGACTGGTGTTTTTGGATAGCCAGCATACTTATGGACATGGCGGAAGAAGAACATGATGCTGGTTCGACCGATGCAGCCATCGACAAGTTCAGAGAAGCCATGGTTCAGTTTCGGAAGGACAACGGAACAATTCGTGAAGGGTGTGAGGACATGCTGGCGCATTGTCTCGAACGGGAGTCTGAACTTCTGCGGCAAGGTGAAGTCAAGCGTCTTGATCAGGCTTTGCGTTCTGCCGAAGAAGCATTAAGCATTCGAAGAATGAGTTGTGGGAAAGAAAGTTCCACTGACAATGAAGCAGATTTGGCGAACTCACTTCGCCAATGTGCGGATTTATATGCTGAAAAGGGGTGTACGGAAAAGGCGGCTCTTCTCTACGAAGAGGCAACGTCAAGATTTCGAAACATTGCAGCTCGCGTGTCAACCGACAACCTTGCGGACACCAATGTCTCCCTCGCGGATTCCCTTGGTGATTTCGCCGCCCTGTACGAAAAAGCCGGCGAATACGAATTGGCCGAGAAGAAACACAAGGAGGCGATTGTCCTATGGAGGATAGTAAACAGCGGGGAAAACGACGAGTACAACCTTATGAGTTTGGCGACAAGCCTTCTCGCTCTTGCCGATTTGCATTATCGTCACTTGAATGCAGCTTCTGACGCACTTCGCGAGTATGGTGAAGCCATCAGACTGTATCGTCAATTAGCAGACGGCGATCCGGACGGGTATGAACCGGGGCTTGCGGAAGTTTGCTTTAATTATGCCAAAGTCCTCCAAAGTCAGAATCTCATGGACGATGCCAGGAACCTGTTCTCCGAAGCACTTGCATTGCGCCGTAAATTGGCGGCGTCGAATCCAGGCGAATTCGCGTCCGAACTCGCCTTTTCGCTCATTGGATTAGCGAATCTCAACTCGCAATGCACTCGCCTTGACGAGGCCGAGGCGGGGTTCTCCGAGGCACTGGCGCTTGTTCGCAAACATTTGTCTGAACCGGACGCATTGGAACCATTGGCTGCTCGAGTTCTTTGTTGTCTTGCTTTAATTCACATTCAGAAAGGCATAATTGTCGAAGCGGAGACAGAAGTAAAAGATGCGTTGCTTTTGTCGCGGAAATGCGAAGTCCGCTCACCGGGATCGTTTGAAAAGAACATCCAGCTTCTTGAAAAGCATCTAGCCGTAATTCTCAGAAAAACAGGCGCTGCAACCCTCGGGGTGAACATTGTCAAAAACATGGTGGAGGCTGTCAAAGACATTAAGTTGCAAGTCAGATATGGGCTATGTAATGATCGGACTTTATGTGAAGATGCCATTCTTTTTGACGACATCTTGGGCGTTCCCCTGTTTCTTCTCCCTCGACACATCGATTTTCTGCAAGTGGAAACAGCGGGACAGGAACAAGCTCCGGTCATTCTTTCGGATTGTTTTTCGGGGGCCAAACTGTATTTTGACTCCGTTCTTAAATTGTGCATCAATTGCCTTTTCGCCGTCCAACGCGACAGGATCGATTCCGGCCGGTGCCGCGCCTTCGTCGTTTGCAGCCCCATCACCCTGGACACTTTGGGCGATGCCGGTGGTGACCTTTTGATCACGGCAGACTCACAGGGCGTTCGCTTTTGCTCGTATGACAATCTGGTTTCGGAATTATGCAACTGCTTCAACTGGGATTATCCCTCGTCCGGAGACGCAGAGGCTACCAAGTATGAAGTTTGGCTGGAGCGCTTGCCATATGACAAACCTTCAAGCAACGCCAAGATGGTAGGCGCGGCAATGCGAAACATACACAACACATGGCGGAGCTTTGCAAACGCAGTGACTGCGGGACGCAAAATCGATCTGCTTGACCCAAACGCGCAAGGCGTTCTCGTACGGGACCTGACTAAGGAAGAAGCTTTTGCGATTCGGGAAACCCTCGTTAAAAGCGGCGCACTGGCTTCAGCCCGGCCCATGGCGGGCAATAAGTGAAGACAGCGGAAAGGATTGCGGCATGATCAAGGTGTTTGTGGCTTCGTCAAGCGAGTTGGCTCAGGAGAGGGAGAAATTGGCGGGGGTTGTCCAGAAGATGAATGGTTGGCTCCATGACCGAGGGGCAGAGGAGCGGGTGTACCTTGAGAAGTGGGAATACCTGGAGTCATCAATGGGGGTGGACCACAACCGGCAAAAGATGCCAAACCTCACGATAAATTAATACGATAAACTAATTCAATGCTATAATGATTGACAATCACCACTAATGGGTAAAAAGGAGTAACAACTATGAACAGAACTTCCAGACTCACGGCCTCGATCGCGACAGCGGCCATTTGCGCGCTTGTTT
>JAEEGL012624310.1_pt1 | contig 10268 bp, 6 predicted proteins | sample 9134231 | NCBI WGS metagenome assembly JAEEGL01 (sample SAMN16246548, study PRJNA631951) | gut metagenome | biome: gut microbiome; feature: rumen; material: fiber-attached | host: Bos | place: Iran: Karaj | collected 2018-10 | reverse complement strand
TTTTTTTTTCTTCATTTTTATCTTTTGGTTTAGTATAAGGACCAATAATTTTCTCATCATAAGGATCAATTAATTCATCATCATCATCATCTTCATCATCAAAATCAAATGGATTTACATAATCAGTATCATTTTGTTTATCATAAAAATCATAATTATTATCATAAATTACACCAAAATCAGAAATAATTGAAAAAATTGTTTTTTTTAAATCTTTTTTTTCAAAATATGATATAGTATTTTTCTTTATTTTACTTAATGAATAATTTGATATTCTTTCTTTTGATTCTAAACCCAATTTCAATGATATAATTTTATCATCTACTGATATTAATATTAAAACAAGTTTATCATTCGAAATAAAATTTTCTAAAAAAATTCTAATTGTATTTTGACTTAATTCTTCTGTGAAAATATCTGAATATTTTTCTTTATTTATATTAGATGGAAATTTTATATTTTTTATAAGGAAAACATATGGTATTAAACTATTTTTCTTTCCAAAATTTAATATTTCCTTTTTTGTTGAATTAATTTCTTCTTTTGTTAATAAATTATCAGGATCTATAAAATAATATTTGAGAGAATTATTTGTATATATCATATCTTTATATGTTACATCCCAAAGTTTTGATGGAGTCCAATCTTTTTCATATGAATAAATAAATAATATAAGAAAAAAAAATATATCTTTTATTTTCATGTTTATTTTATACAAGAGAGAATTAATTAAATAATAAATTTATGTCTTTAAATTTTCTATTTTCAATTAATTAATTAATCGTAAAATAAAAAATATAACAATATAAAACAAAAAAAATTAAATAATACATCTTTTAAAAATTAAAATAATTTTTGAATAAAATAACCTATAAAAAAATTTATTTTTTAGTAGTAGAAAAAGCTTTAAACTCTTCACCTCCACTTAAATTACTAGTACCTCTCTTAACAAAAATATCCTCATCATGTCCTTGACTATATTTTTTCAACCAAGGATGTTCTAAAATCTGTTTAATATTCATTCTCTTACTAGGATCTTTATTCAACAAATTATTAACAAAAGCTTTAGCTTCACTAGAAATACTTTTCCAAACAGAATTAGGAAAAGGAGTAGGTTCATAAACAGTTTGTCTAGCAATTTCTTTTTCAGAATTCTCATCATCAAAAGGTAAAAATCCAGCAACTAATAAATAAGTAATAATACCAATAGTCCATAAATCAGCTTTAAAATTATAAGGTTTTTCTAATAAAACTTCAGGTGCTGCATAAGAAAAAGTTCCAAAAGGTTCAGTACAAAATTCATTTGGTCCAATAATTTTACCTAAACCAAAATCTAATAATCTAATATCAGCTTCTTCTGTATCATTAGTCATTAAAATATTTTCTGGTTTTAAATCCCTATGTATTATACCATATTGATGAAGGTAATATATTGCTGTTGCTAATTTATGAATAATTTGAGCTGCTCTTGTTTCTTTTAATTGAAAACCTCTTTTTTCTATATAGGAAAATAAATCACCACCACCACAATGTTCCATTATAATATAAATATATTTTTCATTTTCAAATACGTCATATAATCTAATTATATATGGATGTTGTGCTATTTTTAATATTTCGACTTCTGTTTTTACTTGTTCTAAATCAAGGAGTGATACTAATTTTTTATTTATTATTTTTATTGCTACTTTACGTTGACTTTCTTTATGTATACCTAAACGAACTAAACCAAATTTTCCTTTTCCTAATACATCTCTTACTTCATATATATCATTTAAATTTGAATATCCTACTGCTTTTCTAATTGCTTTTAACCAATTTTTATATTCTGTTTCATCTAAAATATAATATTTTCTATCTTTTGATGGGAAGACAATTGTAAATGAATAAAATTGTTTTCCTTCTATAGTAACTTTATCATCTTCTTTTAAATATACACCTGATAAATTATGCATTCCTTTATGTTTAGTATCTTCTTTAGATTTATAATAATATAAATCTTTATAAATTAATTTAAAATAAATTTGTTTTATTTTATCTTCTTGTCTCTTATAAATATAACCTTCCATTCCTATATCTTTATCTTCATCTTTATCAAGACTTTCATAACTATCATTTAAACTTGAACCTCTACTTTTAGCAATTTCAGTTTTTTCATATGGTCTAGCAAAACTTAAAGTAACATTTTCTAAACCTTTTATTTTTTGTGGATTTTCAATAGCTTCTAAATTTTTATTAATTTGTTTATGTAATTTCCTATTAGGTTTATTTTTAACAATATCATCTTTATTACTATCTTTTTTTTCAGTAGGAATATTTAATTGAACAATATTAGAATTAGTTTCTTCTTGTTTAACAGGTTTATTTTTAGAATACATATCTAATAAATTTTTAGAAAAAGCTAAATCTCCACCTAATTTATTTAATTTCTTTTGTCCAGGTAATACTCCTTGATTTAAAGCTTCTGCAACTCTTGATTGAAATCTAGGTGATTTTGATATAATAGTAGTAGTTGAAAATTTAGAATTTAAATTAGGAGAAGCAATTAAATTACCTGATTTAGTTTTAGTTGATGATAATACAGGACTTTTTCTTATATTTTCTAAATTTTTTATTGTTTCTTTATTAAATGGTCTTTTTTCTAATAAAAATACTAAAATATATAAAAATAAATCTGAATTAACATTTTTAACAAGATCTTTAAATTTCTCTTCATTTATTGTTGGAGAATCTTTAAATACTTTATCTAATTTATCATGTAATTCACTTTGAGATTCTAATCTATCATTAAAATTTTCTTTTTCGAATTTTAAAGTTTTTTTTTTTAATCTTTTAATATTTAAAGGAACGTATGATAATACAATTCTCATATCTTCTTTTGAAACTTTACCATCTTTATCAAAGTCATAGAAGGAGAAAATAAAATGAAGTAAATCTTCAAAATTACCAGAAAATAATTTTACCATTCCAATAATGAAATCATTACAAGAAAGATAATTTGATTTAGCTGAGTTGAAGACATTGAATAGTCTATCTGATATTATTCCTGGTAATTCATAATATTTTGCAAATGTTATTTTATTTACTCCTTTTTCTTTATTGTCACTTCGTCCTAATAAATCTTTCCATACTTGCTTTAAATATGTTTGAAATGCTGGGACGTTTTCTACTATATAATCTCCTATTAAATCATGTAAATCTATTTTTTCTATATCTGACATTTTAAATATTTTTTTTTAAGATTAATATAATTTATCAATTTGGATTAGTTTTTTTATCTTTTTTATTTATTCATGTGATGTTATATGTATTTATATTTTTTTTTTTTATTATATTTTATTTTATATTTGGTTAATTAATTTTTTTATAAATGTTAAAGGTATTTTAATTTTAATTTGTATTTCATTATTATACGTTTTTTTTTATTTTTTTTAGCAATTAAATTTTTAATTTTGAGAATATTATTTTTTTTCATCAAGGATGTTTGTGTATTCATATAATAATGATTTGTTTTAATTATTTTTTATATTGTTTTTAAAATATATAAAATATAAAAATATATAAATATATATTTAAATGACTTAAATACCAAAATTAAAAAATGAAAATAATAGATTAAACAAAGAAATTAAAATACAAAAAGATTTAGCAGAAAAATATAAATTTAAATTAATTAATATAGAAAAAGAAAAAGGGCAATTAATTTCTACTTTACAAAAAAAAGAAAATAAAATAAAAGAAGATAATAATTTAATAAATGAATTAAAAAAAGAAATAGAAAATATAAAATCAAATTTATTAATAGAAGAAGATAATGAAAAAGAAAATACTGAATTGGGAATAAAAAAAGATGAATTAATTGAAAAACAAAAATTAAATAATGAGAAAATAAATGAACTTCAAAATAAAATTTTGAAATTAGAACAACAATTAAATGATGAAAATAACAATCAAATAACTTTAAAAGAAAATTCATTACAAAATAATGAGAATAAAGATGATGTTTTTTTAACAAGAGATGAATTAAGTCAAATAAAAGAAAAAAATGAAAGATTAAAAAGAAATAAAGAAGAAAATAATTTAAAATTAAATAATGCAAAAATTGAAAATGAGAATTTAATAAATGAATTAGAAAATATAGAAAAAGAAAAAGAAAACTATATTTCAAAGATAAATAATTTAGATGAAAATTTACAACAATTAATGAATGAAAAAAATTTATCTAATATTTTATATGAAACTAAATTAGGAAATCAAAAGTTAATAATAAATTTAAATAATATAATAATTAAATTAAAAGCTTTATCAATTGATAAAAATGATTTAGAAGAAATTATAATAAAACAAGAAAGTAAAGTAAATGAATTAAATAATAATGTATATAAAATAATAATATTATTAAATCAAAAAAATTCTGAAATAGATGATAATAAATTATATATTAATAAACTTCATGAAACTATTGAAGAATTAAATAATGAATTTAAAAAATTAAAATCCAAAAAAGAAAAAGAAAAAAATGATGAAATAAAATTATTAAGAAATGAATTTATGTCTTTAAAAATGGAAAAAGAGAGAAATAATTCATTATCAAGAATACATAAAAATGAAGTAGATGATAATACATATAATTATCCAAATATAAAAAATAAAATAAAAGGAAAATTTAAATTAAAACAAATTAAAAATGCAAATACATATCATACAAAATCATATATTAATATGCTTCAAAATAATAAACCAAAAGAAAAAAAAAGAATTAAACCTTTACAATTAAATTATATTAAAAATAATTATGAGGATGAAGAAACAGAAAGAGTATTAAATAGTTCATTAAATTTCATAGAAAAAAAATATAAAAATGATATTTTTTACAAAAGATATCAAGAAAAATATAATAATAATAATAATAAAAATAATTATTTTCCTATTAATAATAAAGTAAGAACTAAATCATATATAATAAATGATTCTCCACATGAATTATTAGAAAAACAAGAAAAAGAACAAATAACAGAATTTAAATCAATGTTAGACAATTTAATAGACCAATTTTAAAAATTAAAAAAAAAAGAAAAAATATTATAAATAAATATAAATATAAATATATAAAAAAATTTAATTATTAAATCAATAACCACCTCCATAAAAAAAAAATAAAAAAAAATAAAAAAAAAAAAAAAAAATAATAATGGAAGATGAAATAGAAAAAAAACCAGAAGTAAAGCAATTAAACCTAATGGCAATAATAGGATTTTCAGGTAAAGTTCCAGATGGTTTAATTCTTCATCCAGATAACGAAACATTAATATTTCCAATAGGATCCCAAATAATAATTCGTAACGTCTTATCACGTCAAGATTCATTTCTAAGAGGACATGACAATGACATATCAACAAATGCACTATCAAAATCAGGTAAATACTTAGCAAGTGGTCAAAAAACTTTTAGTGGTTTTAAAGCAGATATCATAATATGGGATTTAACAACTTTATCATTAATTCATAGATTTTCTATTCATAAAGTTATTATTCAATCACTTGATTTTTCATTTAATGATAAATATCTTGTTTCTATTGGTGGAAGAGATGATAATAATTTAATAGTATGGGATGTTCAAACTGGTAAAGCTTTAAGTGGTGCTACTGCAGGAACTGCTTTTGTTAGACAAGTTAAATTTTTTAATCAACATGATAATATGTTTGTTACTTGTCAAGATTATGGTATTCGTATATGGAATGTTGATTATGAGATTAAAAAAATGACTCATATTGAAGTTAATTTTGGTAATTTAAAAAGAGTTTTATTATGTTTTGTTATTGATCAATTAGATAAATTGTCTTATTTTGGTACTCAAAGTGGTGATATATTAGAAGTTGATTTAATTAATGCTATTTATAAGAGAATTGGTCCTGTTAAGAAATTATTTTCTCAAGGTGTTATTACTATTAAAATGTTACCTAATAGTGATTTAATTGTTGGTTCTGGTGATGGTACAATAGCTAAAATTGGTTTTAATGATTTTAAAATAAAAAATGAAAGTAAATTATTAGGAGGAGTTACATCAATAACATTAACAGCAGAATCTTCATTTATGTTTGTAGGTACTAATCAATCGAATATTTATTGGGTAGAAACATCATCATTAAAATCAGAAATAAGAACAACATGTCATTGTGATTCAATAAATGATATACAATTCCCATATCAATATAGTGGAGTATTTGGTACATGTGGTAAAGAAAATATACGTATATGGAATAGTGAAACACGTCAAGAACATCTTCGTATACAAGTACCAAATTTAGAATGTTATTGTTTTGGTTTTATGAGAAATGGTAAATCAATATATAGTGGATGGCATGATGGTAAAATACGTACATTCCTCCCTCAAAGTGGAAGATTACTATATTGTATAAATGAAGCACATACAAATGGAGTAACTGCAATAGCAAGTACAAGTGACTGTACTAAAATAGTATCTGGTGGTATGAATGGAGAAATACGTGTATGGAGAATAGGATATCAAAGTCAAGTAATGGCAGCATCACTTAAAGAACATAGAGGTAGAGTATGGAGTATAATTATTAATAGTATTGATGATAGAGCTATATCAGCTTCTGCTGATGGTTCTTGTATTATATGGGATATTAGATCTTATGTTAGAACTTGTTGTATGTTTGAAGTTACTATGTTTAAAGAAATTGCATTACATCCTGATCAAAGTCAAGTACTTACTGTTGGAAATGATAAGAAAATTACTTATTGGGAAGCTGTTGATGGTGTTGAAGTTAGAATGGTTGATGCTAGTGATGGGGAAATTAATTTGATTGATATTAATAAAAGTGGGGAATATTTTATTACTGGTGGTGAAGATAAAATATTGAAAGTATGGGAATATGATACTGCTGATAATTTATTTGTTGGGTTAGGACATTCTGGGACTATTAATAGAGCTAAAATTGCTCCTAGTCAAGATTTTATTGTTAGTGTTGGGGCTGATGGGAGTATTTTGTTTTTTGAAACTCCTGTTGAAATGAGAAGGGCTAAAAAAGATGTGAATAAACCTTAAGTAATTGGATTTTTTTTTTTTTTAATATGGTTTTTTTCTGTTTTTTATGTTTATTTTGTTTTTTTTCTGGTTTAAAAGGTTAAAATATTTTTTTTTTTTTTGATGTTTAATGTTTAAAGTTTATTTAAAATTTTTAAAATTTGTTTTTTTTTACAAAATAAAAATTAAATATATTTTTTTTTTGATTATAAATTCTCCTTCAAATTTTTATTAAATACTTACTAAATAATAAATATAAAATAAAAAATAAAATTAATCAAAAAATAATTTAGCTCTAACTTCCTTAATATAACTTTCATATCCTTCATAATCCTTAATTTTATTATATATAACTTTATCAATTTCTTTTTTCCCTTTACTAAACAACTCACCACATTTTTGTCCTAAATCCTCAAAAAATTTAAAAATCCTCATTTCTCCAATTCTCATAATACAACAATTATACTCATTAAAACTCATATTATTTCTTTGATCCTTTAGCATCCTTTCTTCATCTTCCAAACTTCTTTTATAATTTTGTAAATAACCATTCATAATAAATTTAACTTTCTTAAGCATATTTAACTCATTTTTTAACATAATAGGAGCATTAGGACTAATCCCCTTAACATCACCATTATATTCCATAATCCTAATCCAAGAAAAAAACAAAATACTTTGATCATTTTTACAATTTCTAACAAGAGTAAATTTCTTAGTAGAATTACCTAAAATTTTAACTTTATCCTTATAATTACTATCATCACTATTTAAATTTAAAATAACTTTAACTTCATCATCTTCATTATTTTCAATAGTAAAACCATAATTTAATAAAAATCTAGCATTACATTTCCTACCATAACTATCAAAAACTTCCATACCACAATTTAAATTTTCAATAGAAGAAACAATAAAAGAATTTTGATCATCTTCATAAGCCCAATGAGTACTTCTTGGTCTACAATGATTAAATAAATCAGCATAAGGTGCAATAATATCATTTTTTTTTCCTTTCATAGTAACACCAAATATTCTACTTGAAACTACTTCTCTAAATTTACAAAAATTTGAATATGAATATTGTTTAAATCCTTCATATTTTTCACATATCCAATCATAATCTTCTCTTATTTCTTTTTTTTTATCTATTACAATTTTATAAAATTGAGTTCCTTCTAATAATTTCATTTCATTTTCAGTATAAAATATTGGAAAAGAAGAATATGAAGATGGTAAAAATGGAAAATAAAATGACCATTTACTATCTTTTCCTTTTTTTTCTTCTTGTAATAAATATGCTGTTAATAAACAATGATGAGGACTATTTAATTTTTTTCTTAATGGTTCATCGAAATATTTTCCTATTTCACTATTTAATGCAATATCAAGTGATATTAATAAATTATCTGGTACTCTTATTAATATGTCATTTGTTTTTATATCTTCTGATGCTAAAATACATCTCATCCAATCACTTTCCCATTTTACATTTATTTTATTTATGTATACTCCTTCTTCGTATATTGCTTTCATATATTTTAAAAATGCAGGATATTGTTTAAATTTTTTTGTATTTTCTTCGTTTTCTTTTTCTTTGTTTTTTATCATTTTTTCTATTATAAAATTCTCTTCTGATGAAGGAGATAAGTTTTTTGCTTCTTCTAATTGTTCTTTTGCTTTTTGGTAATTGTACATATTTAAATAACATTTTGCTGATATTTGATATGGTTCTATTTCGGATTTTTTTTTATTTATACATATGTTTATATCTTGTAATGAGGAGTAGAAATCATTTATTTGGTAATATATTTTTGAACGGAGTAAATAAAAATCGTAATCTCTTGATTGGATATTGTTTATTGCTTTTAAGGCTTGTGTATAATTTGAATTTAAGAATTTTTCTTTTGCTGATGCGAATATTTTTTCTTGTTTTGACATTGTTTTTTGAATAACAAATAATATTTAAAAATAATTTATTAAATAATATTTTTTCAATTTTTTTTTTACTAGTTTTAAAAATTCATTTAACTAAATTCTTTTATTATTGATATATTTATATGCTCATAATATAAATAATATATGATTATAAAATTATGATAAATAAGAATTTTTTATTAATCTTATTCAATATATTAAATATTGATTTACCTTATATTATAATTATTACAATTTACTAAATTAATATAATTTATAATAATAAAAATAAAAATTAAAAAAAAAATAATTTTAAACCTTAAGAAATCATATAGGAATAATATTTAATAGATATATTAAAATATTTATAAAAAAAAAAATGAATTCTACTCAATCTATTATTGTATCTTATCCTGATGAAAAAATATATAAACCAAAACCAAAAAGATTGCTTTCTCACATATCAAAAAGTGTTTTATGTAAAAAAGATTCATTTTTAAAATGTCCTTTTTCTCCATCAGAAGAATTAAAAGATATGAAAAATTCAAATCTTACTAAAAATGAATTATTATTTAAATCATGTAATATTGATGATATTGAAAAAGATTTTAGTTGTTTAAAAGAAGAAAGAAAAAAAATGAATTGTAAAGAAGAAAATTCTTATTTAAGAGATTCTACAAAACCTAATAGTATTGATGAAGAACAAATTTTTGAAATTGAAAGACCTCAAAATCCTTTTTATAAAAACTTTGACTATTAATTTTTTGTATTTTTTTATTGTATATAATTGATATTTATCAAAATATTATTTAATAATGAGTATAAATGATTTCATAAAGAGATATATATTTTTAAAGGTTTGGTAAATAAAGTTAAATATATAAATATAAATAATATTTTTTATTCTTAATCTTGAAAAAAAATTTTTTATGGATTAATGAAAAATGATATCTTCAATTTACAAATTTTTAAATTATCTTTTTTTACGTTTTTTATTTTTTATTAATAAAGAATGTTTAATATTTATCTATTTTAATTTAAATAATAATAAAATGAAAAAATATAAAAAATTACACTAAAATTTTATCTCTTCAATAAACAATAATAAAACTTTTCAACAATGAAAACTCTTCTCTAAAAATTTTTTTAAAAAATTGTCTTTAAAAAAAATAAAATAATAATAAATAATTAAAATAATTAATAATTAAAACACACCAAAAAAAAAAAAAAAAAAACAAAAAAAAAAAAAAAAAAAAAAAAAAAAAACCCAAAAAACAAAAACACAAAAAAAAAAAAAGGT
>JAEEGL012137949.1_pt1 | contig 10268 bp, 9 predicted proteins | sample 9134231 | NCBI WGS metagenome assembly JAEEGL01 (sample SAMN16246548, study PRJNA631951) | gut metagenome | biome: gut microbiome; feature: rumen; material: fiber-attached | host: Bos | place: Iran: Karaj | collected 2018-10 | reverse complement strand
TTCCTGAAGACTGTCTGGAAATGAGGGATATTTCCGTTTTTGATGCCGCCTATGACGCAATAAATGATAAACAGGACATAGATGCTGCGTTTGAGTATGCTCAAAGATATTTTGCCGGAGAGCATGGCGAGGAGCCTAATTGGGAATATTTGTCCGCAAATGACGCGACGGCTGCCAAGGACATCTCTCACTTTCTGCGCAAACGGGAATAAGCCTTATTAGCCCATATTCTTGTTTATCAAGGCATCCGGCGTATATCATTTTGGCTCTTTTACACATCAAAGAAACCTCTTTGTCTACCGGACAAAAGAGGTTTTCTCGTTGTCTTACTCGCTTCGCTCTGGTATAATCGGCTTGATAAATCGGAGCTTGTTGTTGAGGAGATATTGAGAATAAAAACTGATCCACAATGATTTCTCCGTTGATCAAAACCAGGCTGCCGCTTGTGAAAGATACCGCGAGGCAGGCATAAAGGAACCGGGTGCGGAGGACGGTTTCCTCCGGATGATGATTACGAAAAAGGATTATCTGAGGTATAATCCGTGAAAGGTAACGCTCAATGCTAAAACTTGTTCGCTTTGATCTGCGCGATCCTACTGAGTGGGATGAATTCTACAATCTGTTTTCTGCGTATTTGGAAGAAGTATGCGATGATGATGAATACCGGGAAGAAATTGCCGATTTACATGACGAAACACTGAACAGTCAAATGATCGAACAAACACTGCGAGGGCATAACCCATACTTTATTATGCGTATTGTGCTGAATGAAAAATGTGTGGGCCTAATCAGCTATTCCTATGATGAAAAGTCCTTTCTTGGGTTCATAAACAACTTCTATGTCTGCCCCGAACAGAGAAGCACAGGCATAGGCTCTGCTGTTTTACGCATGGTAGAAACCCATCTGGCAGAGCTTTGTGCAAAGCAAGTTGACCTAATCCCTGAAGAGAAAGCACGGCTATTCTATGTTCGCAACGGATTTGTTCAAACACGCACGACTAACGATGGTAAGCAAGTTTTCGGAAAGAAAATAACGGAGTAAACCGGAGATCTTCTGCATATTGCGGCGGCCAACGGTCGCTGGTGCGGAGCTGAACGGTCGGTTATGCTGCGCGAATTGTAATATGAGAAAAGCAGTATTCGGGGAGATCTGTTGACAAACGCAAAAGCGGGTTCGGATATTTTAAAGTTCATTGGTAAAACCTTTTAGGTAAGATCAACAAATTTCGGTTTTTGAGATGTTTGACATGTACCTTTTGCGCGGGTATAATCATCTTCAGAAAGCAGGATTTGCGGAGGTGAAAGCAATGCTTCTTGCATGCACGATAAATGATTTTGAACAATATGCGGATTTTGCATATGAATTGGCGCTGGACCCGTCAAAGTCCGGTTACCCGACTTACCGGGACGGAATCAAGACAAAATCCATGTTTGTCGAGTGTTTACTTAAGACGTTTGAACGGGAAGACGAGCAGATGCTTTTGTTTATGCGCGACGGTACGGTTCAGGGATTGATCCACTATTATTGGATCGAGAGCGATCGTTATCTTCAGACAGATGCGTTTTGCATCAATGAAGCAACGGAACAGGCGCTTTCGGAGTTTCTTTCCTATGTCGGGGAACGCTTCAAAGGTTACGATGTGTTTTTGGGATTTCCCGCAGAGAATCACAAGGCGGCGGATTATCTTTCCGGACGCGGATTCGCGTGTATTGAAGACGATTTCAACAATACGGCTTTCCTTGACAAATGCGATCCCATACCGGAGAACAGCGAGATCGTTCGGGTAGACAAGGATAACTTCGACAGCTTTCGGATCCTGCACAAGCAGACCGAAGACGATATGTATTGGAATTCCGACAGAATTTGCGAAGACTTGGACAATTGGATCGTTCTCGTTCATGAAAGAGACGGTATGCCTAAAGGCGCGGTTTATTATCAGGACGCGGACGACGGATGGTATGAGATCTTCGGTATCGATATAAATTGCGGGAAATATGATCCGGAGCTTTTCAAACAACTGCTGAGCGCTGCAATTGCGGACGCCCGGCGCAGAGGCGGTAAATATATGACGTTCTTTTGCGAAAAGGAATACGAGAAGACCGCGCTGGAGTGCGGATTCGTTTGTGTCGATAACTATCTTTGCTATAAAGTCCATTTGGACTGACAACATCCCTCTTGTCGAGACGATACGTCGTTGCGTTTGTGTGATCTTACACATCGAAAAGGCATGGAAAACCGTGGTTTTTCCGTATCACAGAGGAGAACGGCATGGAGCAAACGGCAAACAAATCGAGATTTCGCACCGTTGAACTTGCGTATATCGCGCTCGGCGCGGCGTTGATCACTGTCTGTGCATGGATCACGGTCCCTTTTACCGTTCCGTTTACGATGCAGCTTTTTGCGGTTTTCTTTGTTTTGACGGTGCTCGGCGGTCGAAACGGAACAATTGCGGTTGCCGTTTATCTGCTGCTCGGCGCAGTCGGCATTCCGGTGTTCGCAGGCTTCAAAGCGGGCTTCGGCGTTCTGATCGGCATGACAGGCGGGTACCTTGTCGGCATGCTTCTGATCGGATTGGTTTATTGGCTGATGACAGCTTTTCTGAAATCTTCCGTATGGACGGAGCTTGCCGCGTTTCTGATCGGGCTCTTATTGTGCTATGCGTTCGGCACGTTCTGGTTTACGATGCTCAACGGTGAAAAGAGCTTCGGTGCCTCGCTGATGATCTGCGTCGTGCCGTTTATCGTTCCCGATCTCTTGAAACTCGGGCTTGCGTATTTTGTCGGCAGGAGGCTACGTACATTGATTCCGTAATCGCTATTTCATATATTGTTCATTTGCATTTCCGCACCGTTCGTTTTACAATAAAGATGGAGGGGATGGAGATGCAAATCGTTGTTTTGGACGGATACTGTGTCAATCCGGGCGATGTGGACTGGAGCCCGTTGAAAGCGTTCGGGACACTTTCGGTTTATGATCGTACGCATCCGGATATGGTGGCGCAGCGGCTGCGCGGCGCGGATATTGCGTTTGTTAATAAGGTCAAACTCAATCGGGATGTGCTGTTCGGCGCAAGGAATTTGAAATTCATCGGCGTACTTGCGACGGGCTATGATGTTGTCGATACTTCAGCTGCTCGTGAGCGCGGTATAATTGTGACAAACGTTCCCGCATACAGCACGGAAGCGGTGGCGCAGCATACGATTGCACTTCTCTTGGCTCTCTGTCAGCATGTCGAACATCACGCGGCGCTCGTTCGTAACGGAGCTTGGACCGCACAGCCGGATTTTTCCTGGTTTCAGGTTGCACCGGTCTTGCTTGCCGGTAAGACAATGGGCATCATCGGATGCGGACGCATCGGTTCGCACGTTGCGAAGATCGCCGATGCACTCGGTATGCGCATACTTGGTGTCAACCCGAGTCCGAATCCGGACTTTTGCGGCAAGATGGTTCCGTTGGACACTCTGTTGTGCAAATCGGACGTTATCAGTCTGCATTGTCCTTCCAAGGCTGATACGGTCGGATTGATTCGCAAGGAAACAATCGCACAAATGAAGGACGGCGTTATTCTGCTGAATACTTCTCGCGGCAGTCTCGTTTCGGAAGCGGACGTCGCAGCTGCGCTTGCATCCGGCAAGATCGCGTGCTACGGCGCTGACGTCGTCAGCGAGGAGCCGGTGAAGCGCGGCAATCCGCTCCTGAAAGCGCCGAACTGTCTGATTACTTCGCATTATGCTTGGACGCCAAAACCGATGCGGCAAAGGATCATCGACGTTTCGGCAGACAATCTGAAAGCGTATTTGGACGGAAAACCGAAAAATGTCGTCTCGTGATGATCCCTGCAGCTCCCGATCGGGAGCTTTTTCATTGTATTTGCGGAAAAGCCATACTGAATTTGCATTTGCCACTTGCAAAAATCGCATTTTCGGGGTAAACTATTTTCATCTATTCTCGGAGTTGTGTATCATGTTTGTTTGGACCGATGCGACTTGGTCGGCATGCGGCGTTTCAAAGACGGACGGCGTGCTTGCCGCTCTGTCGGGCGGGGCCGACTCCGTGGCGTTGCTGCTGGGGCTATACGAGCTTCAAAAGAACGGCAGTATTGCGCGCCTTGCGGCGGCGCATCTGCATCACGGCATCCGCGAAGCGGAAGCGGACGGTGACGAAGTGTTTTGTCAGACGCTTTGCAAATCGCTCGGCATTCCGTTTTACGCGGAACGCATTGATGTGCCTGCACTTGCAGCAGCGAGCGGTATTTCCATAGAACTTGCAGCGCGCAACGCACGGTATGCTTTTCTGGAACGAGTCAAGCGTGAACACGGATTCGATTTTATTGCACTCGGTCATCACAGGGACGATCAGGCGGAAACGCTTATGATGCATCTGCTCAGAGGTAGCGGTACCGACGGACTTGCAGGAATGCGTCTGCGGTCAAACGATCGCATTCGTCCGCTGCTGCGGACGGGAAAGGATGAAATCTTCTCCTTCCTGTCGGAGCGCGGACAACCGTATCGAACGGATTCCACTAATTTTGTTCCGGATGCAACGCGAAACAGAATTCGTTTGTCCGTGATGCCCGCGCTTGAAGCGGTCAATCCTGCGGCAAAAGCGACGATTGCGGGAGCAGCGGAACGCGTTGCAGAGGATGCGGAGTATCTTGCATCGATTGCCGATCGCGCGTATACTGCTTGCGGATTGAACCGAAAAGCGCTGTGTCAACTGGATCGTCCGATCCGTCTGCGCGTGCTTAAGCGTATCCTCAACAGCGCGGACTATACGGCAAACGACCTGACGCGGCTGGACGCGCTGCTGCACGGTCAGACGGGCGATACAGCAACGCTCGGCAACGGAGTCGTCGCATGGCTCGACGCGGAGGACCTCCGCATCGGTGTTCCGCAGCAGACGCAGTATTGTATCCCGCTTCCCGATACCGGAACGGTCAGACTCGACCGTGGTACGCTCACGATTGAACGCGTCGATCGGGCGCCCCTGCCATGCGGTGTGTTTGATGCTTATGCGGACGAGGATTGCATTATCGGAAAGACATGGGTGCGCACGCCGAGGGAAGGCGATCGGTTTACACCGCTCGGTATGCACGGCGAACGGCTGTTGAGCGACTGTCTGACCGACCGAAAGGTACCGCGGTACCTCAGAAACATGCCTGTTATCTGCGACGAATCTGGAATCCTCTTTGTCACGGGGTATACGGTAAGCGAACGAATGCGCGTTACGGCGCAGACGAAACATATTCGACACTATCATTATGAGGAGGACTGACTATGTGGGGAAAAGCATTTATGGCACAGGACATTGAAGAAGTTCTGCTTTCGGAAGAACAGATCAAAAAGCGCGTACAGGAGCTCGGTGATCAGATCTCGAAGGACTATGACGGACAGGAACTTATTGTGCTCTGCGTACTCAAAGGCGCCAGCATCTTCTTTGCGGACCTTTGCCGAGCGATCAATGTGCATGTAAAGATGGACTTTATGTCGATCTCAAGCTACGGCGACGCGCAGAAAACGAGCGGTATCGTTCGCATCACGAAGGATATGGACTCGAGCATTACCGGCAAGCATGTTTTGATTGCGGAAGACATTATGGACAGCGGATTGACGCTTTCTTATCTGACGCGTATGCTGTATGAGCGTAAGCCCGCTTCGATTCGCACCTGCTGCTTCCTCGATAAACCGGAGCGCAGAGAGTGCGAGATTACGCCGGATTACTGCGGGTTCGTCATTCCGAACAAATTTGTCGTCGGCTATGGTCTTGACTACAAGCAACTCTATCGCAATCTGCCCTATGTGGGCATCTTAAAACCCGAGGTCTACAGCTGAGATTCGGGATTCGGGCATTTACCCTGAACGGAGGACAAGTTGGAAAACAATCCGAACCAAAATATGCAGAACAACAAAAAGGGCTTCGACCCGCGCAAGCTGATACCGATCCTGTTCTGGGGAATCATCTTGCTCGTTTTGGTGTTCATGGTCACAAACGGCTGCTCGTCGAAGGAAGCGAAGGAAATCAAGTTCGCTGAATATGCCAAGAGCTACCGAGAAGGCAACATCAAGGCGGTCTATGAGGTGCTCGGCGGCGGTACGTTCTACGGGCTCTATTCATCGAGCGAAGCCGAAGCAAAGAACCTGCCCGACAAAGCAGATTTCGTTCTGTACATCGACAATGAACAGTTCTACGAGAACATGAAGGTCCTCGTCGCCGACAAGAAGGGCGTCGAGACGGACAAGGTTACGCCGAGCGACTACGATTTCGTGCTCGAAAGTGCGCTTCCATCCAACAATACCTGGTGGCTCTATCTCATCCAGATTATTCTGCCGATCGGGCTGCTGGTCGTGCTGATGGTGTTCTTCTATCGGCAACAGGGCGGCGGCAGACAGATGATGAACTTCACAAAGTCGCGCGCAAAGCTCAACGATCCGAGCACCGGAAAAGTGACGTTCAAGGATGTCGCGGGACTTGTCGAAGAAAAGGAAGAGCTCAAAGAGATCGTGGACTTTCTGCGAGATCATAAGCGCTATACCGCAAACGGCGCGCGCATTCCGAAGGGCGTCATCCTGGTCGGACCTCCGGGCACCGGCAAAACGCTGATGGCGAAAGCGGTCGCAGGGGAGGCGGGCGTTCCGTTCTTCTCGATCTCCGGTTCTGACTTCCTGGAACTGTACGTCGGCGTAGGCGCATCACGTGTACGCGATCTGTTTGATACCGCAAAGCGCAGCGCGCCTGCGATCGTATTCATCGATGAGATCGATGCGGTAGGACGTCAGCGCGGCGCAGGCTTGGGCGGCGGTCATGACGAGCGTGAGCAAACGCTCAATCAGCTGTTGGTCGAAATGGACGGTTTTGCGCCGAATGTCGGTGTCATCGTGATGGCGGCGACCAACCGCGCGGACATTCTCGATCCGGCGCTGCTGCGTCCCGGCAGATTCGACCGGCAGATCGTTGTCAGTTATCCGGACGTACGCGGACGTGAAGAGATTCTGAAAGTCCATGCGCGTAACAAGCGCTTTGCAAAGGATGTCAGCTTGAAGACACTTGCAAGACGCACGCCGTATTTCACCGGTGCGGATCTCGAAAATATCCTTAACGAAGCAGCGATTCTCTGCACACGCAACAAACGCAGCGAGATAACGCAGCAAGACCTCGAAGAAGCGGTGACCCGCGTGCAGATGGGTCCCGAAAAGAAGAGCCGCGTCGTCACCGAAAAGGACAACAAGCTGACCGCGTATCATGAGTGCGGACATGCGATTTTGGCGCATGTGCTCGAAAGCTGCGACGATCTGCATGAGATTTCCATCATTTCGCGCGGCTGGGCAGGCGGCTATACGATGATGCTTCCGAAGGAAGACATCCACTATACGCTCAAATCCCATATGCTTGATGAGATCTGTATGTCACTCGGCGGCCGCGTTGCCGAAAAGATCGTCTTTACAGACGTTTCTACCGGCGCGGTACAGGACCTCAAAAGCGCTACGGCGCATGCGCGCAAGATGGTTGAAGAATATGGCATGTCGGAAGCGGTCGGCCCGGTTTTCCTCGGCGGTGATACTGAAGTATTCATTGCCAAGGACTGGGGGCATGCCAAGAACTATTCCGAAGCATTGTCTGCAAAGATCGACGCGGAGATTCGCAGAATCTTAGAGGAGCAATTTGAACGTGCCGAACGGATTCTGACGGAAAACCGTACGGCTTTGGACGCATGTGCTGCGCTGCTTTTGAAATACGAGCGCGTAACCGGCGAGGAATTCGTTGCCGTATTCAACGGAGAGGATATGGATGCGGTCATGAAGAAGGATGCGAAGGAACAACCGAAAGCATCCGCAGAACAATCTTCCGAAGAGCCGGCAGAAAAAACGGAAACGGAACAATCCGAACAGGAACAGACGGAACAGGAACATGAGTGACAGATTTGATTTGCATACGCACAGCAACGTCTCGGACGGCACGGCAACCCCGAAAGAAGTTGTCGCGCATGCTGCGCGTGAGCAGATCAAACTATTGGCATTGACGGACCATGATAGCATACTGGGTGTCAATGAAGCTGTAGAGGAAGGAAAGCGCCTCGGCGTTCCGGTGCTGCCCGCAGTCGAGATGGACAACGAATGGCATCACGAGCTCCATATCATCGGGCTCGACGTCGATCCGAACAATCCGACGCTGCTGCGCGCGCTGGAGATCGCCCGTGAACGGCGTGAACGGCGCAACAAGATCATTTACAGCCGTTTGAAGGAAGCCGGATACGATGTGCAGCCGCTTGTCAACCGCCCCGAATCCATGACCACAAAGCTGCATATTGCGCATGCTCTGATTAAGGCTGGTTTCGCAAACGATGTGCGCGATGCATTTGCTCACTATCTGCGCCCGGGTCAGGTCGGCTACTATACCGAACAGCGTTTTACGCCGCAGCAGGTAATCGACATCATTCATCTTGCAGACGGACTACCGATTCTGGCTCATCCTTGCCACATTCGAGACAATCCGCACGGGCTGATCCGGTATCTGTACGATCTCGGGCTGATGGGTCTTGAGGCTTATTATCCGACTTCTACACCGCGGCAGACGGAAATGTACGTTTCGATCGCGCGGCAGTATCATATGCTTGTTACCTGCGGCAGCGATTTTCACGGCGACAATCGTCCGAACGTGGAAGTGGGCTGTGCGTGGCAGCCCGTACCGGCGCTTGAACACACCTATGAAACGCTGGTTCGGCGTATGAATACCTAAGATGTTGTTTTCATTTCAAACGCTCCGCAGCAGACGGAGCGTTTCTTAAAATAAGCGAAAGAGTTTTTTTCGCGCGGGGGTTGCAAAACAGTTGCCAATCGGATATAATGCTACTGTTATAGTGCAATATGGAGGCATATATGAACGATCGAATCCTGCGGCTCCGTTCCGCAATGGAACAGAACAATCTGGATGCGGTGCTTCTGAAATCCGTCACCGCAATCCGTTACTTTTCGGGTTTCACGAGTGAGGACTGCTCGGTACTGATCACCAAAAATCGCAGTGTGCTCTTAACCGACTTCCGTTATACGATTCAGGCAAAGGCGCAGGCGGGTGATTGCTGCGAGATCATCGAGGTAGGCGCAAAGCACAACGAGCTGTTGGGGAACATCGTTAAGGAAGAGAACGTACAGCGTCTCGGTTTTGAAGACGACTATGTAAGCTATGCCGGCTATCAGGCGTTTGCCAAGTTCGGTGCGGAAATGGTTCCGTTTGCAAAGGAACTGCATCTGTTGCGCATCAAGAAGACGCCGGAGGAGATCGAGAATCTCCGGAAGGCACAGGCAATGGCTGACGCAGCGTTCATGGAGCTTATTAAGGTTGTCCGTCCGGGCATGACGGAACGTCTCGTTGCCGCAAAGCTGGAATACATCTGCGCAAAGCTCGGCAGCGAAGGTCCCTCGTTTGAGACGATTGTCGGCTCCGGTCCGAACGGTGCAATGTGCCACGCTGTTCCGGGCGATCGTCAGCTGCAGGAAGGCGATCTTGTCGTTGTCGACTTCGGCTGCCTCTATCACGGCTATCATTCCGATATGACGCGCACCTTTGCGGTGGGTAAGGTCGAACCGTTTGCAGAGGAGATCTACAACATCGTTCTGGAAGCGCAGACGCGCGCACTTGACGCTTTGAAACCGGGAATCACAGGCAAGGAGCTTGATGCAATCGCGCGTGATTATATCACCGAAAAGGGCTACGGAGAATGCTTCGGCCATTCGCTCGGTCACGGCTTCGGCCTTTTGATTCACGAGGAACCGCGTGCTTCGGTTACGGGTGATACCGTGTTTGAAGAGGGCATGACGATTACGGTTGAACCCGGCATCTATATCGAAGATAAGTTCGGCGTACGCATCGAAGACTGCTGTGTCGTCACAAAGGACGGCAAACTGAACTTCGCACATGCACCCAAAGAACTGCTGCATATTTGAAAAACAAACTAAGATAACAACAATTGGGAGGACATACTTATGATTATGGCAGGCGATTTCCGCAAGGGCGTTACGGTTGAGATCGACGGCGTCGTTTGGTCGATTTCCGACTTTCAGCACGTCAAACCGGGCAAGGGCGCGGCATTTGTGCGTACGAAGCTCAAGAACGTCATGACCGGCGCGGTTTTGGAGCGCACGTTCAGCCCGACGGATAAGTATCCGCTGGCGCACATCGAGACGAACGACATTGAATATCTTTATTCCGACGGCGAGCCCTACGACGTTATTGATGGAGAAACCTACGATCACATTCCGGCTCACTTTCAAGA
>JAEEGL011163705.1_pt1 | contig 10268 bp, 5 predicted proteins | sample 9134231 | NCBI WGS metagenome assembly JAEEGL01 (sample SAMN16246548, study PRJNA631951) | gut metagenome | biome: gut microbiome; feature: rumen; material: fiber-attached | host: Bos | place: Iran: Karaj | collected 2018-10 | reverse complement strand
CCGACTCTAAATTAACGCAATCGGAGAAAGCGTTTACAGGAATTGAAGTGATTCCCGTTTCAATTATAACGCTTGTAATATCAGAGCGAATTGAATCCCATCCGATATTTGTTACCTTACCGGTTCCGGAAAGAGTCAAAACGCCGTTATCATCAACACTCCATAACGCATTGCTTCCGGCCGAACCTTCATCGGAAGCGGATGCCGTTGGAGTAATAATATTCAAATCAGGTAAATGAAAGTCCAGTAGAGACAGTGCGTCAAGAGGCGCACTGCCGAAAATCATAATTAACGCAATTATTAATGCTATTGTTTTTTTTAAGGTTCTTCTCATCTTATATTTACCCATTTCTATTTTTCAATTCATCGGCAGGGGTTTTTAAGCCCCTGCCGACTTTGGGTTTATCAGAGGGTTTCTTTACCGACAAGGTATCTCGAAACCATTGCGGCGTCTCTGTTATTTACATCGCCGTCTTTGTTTACATCGCTTGCATAAAGCTGGTATTCATCCGGATTCTCTTTGTTAACAAGATAACGCATAATTCTGGATGCGTCTCTGTTGTTAATACTGCCGTTTCCATCATAGTCACCGGTAACAATTACTATTACCGCATCAACAACAATATCATCAACGATAATGCGAATCTGCGTATTAGTTGCGACAGATTTGGAATCCTCTAATTCATTTCCATCAGCATCAACGATTTTTACATTCGGAGTTGCAAGTTGCTCTTTGATTTCACCTACTGTGGCAGCAACGCCGCGATTACCGGTCAACACAATCGGAATCTGTGTAAGCATTCCGTTTTCAAGAGAAAGGTTTGAATTGCTTCTCAATGTGACGGTATCGTTTAAATTAGGCAAGACAGTTACTTTACAGTTCGCGCTATATTTTCCGTTACCAGATTTTGCAGTAATTACGGTTTCGCCAGCTTGAGAAGCCATAACAAGTCCGTCGATACTAACTGATGCGACCATATCATTCGATGATTTCCAAGTAACAACGCCCATATCCTCAGGAGCATTTTCAACTGTGATATTAAGAGAGTATGTATCACCGGCAGTAACGGTTATATTCTCACTGTTGATAGTAAATGAAACATATTCATCTTCGGGAACATACTGAGCAACAATCTCAATGTCCTGAGTTACATGATCAAACCTATTATCCCAACCTATGAACACATAGCCTTCTCTCTCTTCAACTTCAGGAGCAACAGCATTCTCAAAATAGTTTACCGTCTGTTCATCCAGAACAAATCCATCATCATCAAGGAATGTAACTGTGAAGGTTTCGCCTGAGTGATCCTCGTAAGGATTTTGAACGGGAACATACTCATAATTGAGAGTGACGATTTCGCTGTCATTCATACCTTCAGATGCAACATAAAAATAAATAACAGCATCTTCGTTTAACACGAGGGAATCATCATATTCGAACCAGTTATATGGATCATAATCCTGTCCTGAATACTCTAAATCTTCTTCAATTCCACCCTCGGCATAAGCGTTAACAGATAAAAGACTAAATGCAGAAACACTAAGTTTTTGCATAGCGGAATTAAGGTTCTTATTATTACTTAACCCATCTTGCTCACCGCTTGATTCATTAGTAATATCTGATTCTTGACCTGGAAGTTTTTCTGGCGGTGTCCCTCTGCCATCATCAATTGCACAATAAATGGTTGCACCTTCGATATCTGTTTCAGCGCTGATTGCTCCACCAAAATAATAGTTTTCGACATTAACAGTAGGTTGTATCGCTGAGTTTTCATAAATCCAAATAGGTGAAACAACCATATCGCATTTTACATTCCACCAAGACTGATCTTGTCTCCACCCCATGAACACAAGACCTTCTTTTTCGGGAGCTTCAGGAAGCTCAGCAGAATTGCCATAATCAACAATTTGAGTAGAAAGAATGTTTCCATAACCGTCGTCAAATTTAACAGTAAATGTTCCTGTTTCATATTTTGCTACATAAACTGCATGGCCAATTGCTATGGGATCATCTTCGTCTAATCCATCCCATCCGAGGAAAGTCTTTCCTTCTACTTCTCCAGGTTCAGGAATAGTAATAACATCGCCAAACTGATATTGTTCCATTGAAACATAGTCACTTTCAAAATCAACGAATACAATGGAATAAGTCTCATTTACATAATAAGCTTCAATCTTTCTTGGAGCCAACACATTGGTGGTGTCATTATTCCAACCGACAAAAACTTTACCAGGAATTTCGATAGGAGTTGGGATTATTGCATCTTTTCCTTCTTGCACCTTTTGATTGCTAATAGAAATACCTTCTGCAAAGAATTCAACATCATATTCAGAAGCAGAAGAAGTAATTACATCTATATTCATTAAAGCTGTTTGACCTTCAATTGCAAGTGCAACAGTAAAGTTACTTCTCGCCTCATCCGGGCTTTGACTTGGCACAAAGCTGAAATCATATGAGTTTTCTTCTCCGATTACTATATTGCCTACATACATAATCACATTTGCTGTCGGGTCATTGATTTGAGATTTGTAAACAAACACTATAGCACTCTTGCCGGAATAATCATCATTTAGCGTAGAAAGATTGCCGGTTACAGTATATTCTTCACCGGTATTGTTTTCTCCATCGTTTGAAACCGGATCAGCTATCAAATGACGATACATATTTCTTGTTGTAACATTTCTATCAGATGTCTGGGATATGTAACTATCGCTCCATCCGCTCCAATCTCCCCACCTATAGTAATAATAAGTGTAATTCCGTGTCGCAGTTCTATACCTATAAGCTTGTCTTATAACAACAGCATTTGAGGTGCTATCGATTGTACCAACAGCAGTGGCTCCTGTGTTTCCGGTGCTCCAGAACCATGCAGTTCCATCCAAGCTATAAGTATATCTCTTTGAATTATCCCAGTTATACCAAGCAGCATCTTGATATCGGGTTGTAGACCAGGTACAATGCCAATTATTACCGATTTTAACTTTACCGCAATGCGGACAAGTAATATTATAATAGGGTGATCTACCTCCGCAGTTCTGACAACTGTAATAATAATATCTGTATTGAGTTCCAATTTGTTCTTGTTTTAACTCGTTCGTTGATTCACGAGTTGTAGTCCAGTTTCCATAATTACCCCAAACATCGTTATAAGATGGGGTTCCATACTCTGTCCATCCCGCTAAAGGCCGAGAACTGCTGGTCGTATATGTTTTTGTTTGATAAGAGTACTGCGTCTTAACCGAGCCGTCAGATCCATCTGAATTGCTGGGATTTGTACTCCAATCACTCCAATATTTAGTTTTAGTAATATTTAATGTGTATGGTGATGCATATGCTCCTCCGGTTAAATCATCGTTCAAACCAACCACATTAATAACAGCCTTTGTTGCAACCTTATCACAAATGATTTCTGTGTTCTCTTTCGGAACATATGTGCCTCTTGGTGGAATAGTAACATCTCTTGTATCGGTAATAACGGCTTTACCTGTGGAAGTCTTCAGTGTGATAACCACTCTACAATAAACCGTTTCATCCCAGCCATTATTCAATGTGTAATCCGCCGTGTAGTGTTTACCATCATCATTTGCGGTAACAGTAGCTCTTTGTACGGCAACCGGTAAGTCTTTATTGCCCCAATCAAACACGGCTTGAAGTGTTAGATTCGCATCAACACATGTATAGTCTAACAAGCTGGAGTTATCCGCACTGAGAACGCGCCAATCCATAAACTTATAACCGGCAAGACCATTTGAAGGCTCAGGTGGAAGGACTACAGAACCCTCAAATTCCACTTCTTGTTGTGGAGCAAGAGCTACCCCATCTTCATCTACGAATCTGACAACATATTTTTCACGATCCCAGACAGCAGTTATTTTTACATCACTTGTAACATTAAGATAGTTACGACTATCCCATTCACAGAATACCCAGCCTTTCTTCTTGGGGGTAGGAGGAACTGTTGCACTATATCCATAATCAACTTTTTGTTCTTTGATGATAGTCTCTTCGTTTGTCTTAATATCACGATCAACAAATTTTACTATAACCGGATCATGAGCAAAAACAGCTTTTGTTGAATCCGAACTCGACATTCCTACAAAGTTAACAGCATCAACCCCAAATGTGTACGAACCGGAAGAATCAGGAATATATGCATATTTTGAGCCATTAACATCTTTGGTGGCGATAAGATTTTTGTCTTTATATATCCTTACTTTGTAATAACTGGCGTGTTCCTGAGTATTCCATCGAACTTCAATAGGATCTCCAACTGCAATGTCTGCTTTTGTAGGTATTTCAATTCTAGGTGCATCCGGAGGTCTCACAACAACTGTTTTTTGTGATACAGCACTGTCTGAACATCCGTCTTTTACTGCATATGCCTTAATTGTGGTACTGTACCCTAAATATATGGGACCATTATATCTAGATGAATATATGCTTGGATTTCTTCCGTCCGATGTATAATAAATCTTTGCTCCAGGGGTGGAACAACTTAATGTAACGCAAACACTATTGCCGGTTAATGTGCTTGTTATAGTTGGCTGATCGACTTTTGAAACATTAATATTAAGAGTCGCTACTCCACTTTGTTGGTTACCATTGATTGCAATTGCTTTTAAAGTACAGTTTGAATAAAAATATAAATATGGACTTGTCACTATGTCTATATATTCAATACCATTAGTTGCAGGATTTGATCCATCGGTTGTGTAATAAATTGTTCCGTAATCTGAAGGATTAATCATCAACCTGTATCCACCGGGAATGATTTCAAGCGGTGAAAATGTAGGTGTTCTTGGCGTTGGAATTGGATTACCATTACCAATGATAAAACTAGAAGTGAAAGATTTCGGATTAGTTTTATAATCTTTGTTATCCCAGACTTCTATTTTAAAAGTGTAACTACCTTCTGAAAAATTATTAAAAATGATTTCGTTATTAACACGTCCGCGTAAACTATAAGTTGTACTGTTGGGATGTTCTTCAATCGGAGATACTGCATTATTGTTTGAACTGTTTTTTACTGTAGTAACTACTTTAGTTATGTTGTATTTTGAAATTAAATCTCCATAAATACCAAAAGATTTTCCTTTGGGTAATTTGCCAGAAGGAAATACCTGATTGCTAATGGAAATTTCAGACGGTCCAGTTTGAGGTTTTGTGGTAATATAGCTTGTAGGTCTTAAAACATAACCGCTAGTCTTCAGCTTACTAAGCATATTAGACACTGTACCGGCAGAAGAACTATTCCAGCCTCCCCAAACTATTTTACATCCACTAGTTCCATAATCAACTCCGGATTTCTGATAATTCGGGCCACTACCGCCCCAACACTGAGCAACATATAAATTACTATCCACAATTTTCCAAACGACAGCAGAGTGACCACTGCAACGTATATAGTCTCCGGGTTGGAGAGATGTCACATTCTTGCCATCAATTCTTGTATAACCATTTCCCCCACTTTCACCATTTGTATTAACTCTAAATAATGAATACAATAAAAAATGTGCAAAGCCTTGGCATTGCCATCCTTGATAAGAGTTAGATGTACAAGTCTGACATTTAGCGCCATTAGCCTCTTTTGTTACAAATGTTCCTAAACATCTTTTTGATGTTAATCCTAAACTTGCATTATCGGTTTTGCCATTATTAATAGCCGTCATAAGACTGCTTTGACTTTTACCTGCATTCCAATATTTTCCATTATAAATTGATTGAAAACTTGTCAGTTTTGCAGTTACTTCATTTGTTGTCATTGATATGGCGGCATGCGCTTGAATCCCCAACAAGCCATAATTAATAATGCTAGTCGGAACTAATCCCAGCATAATGGCCACACATAAAGTACTTGCAATTAATCTAATTATATTTTTTTTCAATTTAAAGTCCTCCTTAATTCTTTCTTTCCTTGTTTGAGATTTTTCTATTGCCTTTTTTCTTAATGAGTAATGCAAAAGCCAATACAACTAAAGCAATCCCAACACCTATAATCAAAAACACAAAATTATTAGAATTCAATGATAATTCTTTTTCTAACGGAGAGCCATTTATTTGGGATTCAATTTTTGATTCATCAAACAGATAAGAAATAATGGGAATTTCATAGTTATAAGGAATATAATCTGATAATTCTTTGACATCAGGAAGTTCTTTTTTAAGATTTGATTCAACATTGTTGATAAAATCAACTCTCATTTCTTCAGGCACACTATCAATAGAATCTGCTCCTGTCAAATCGAGAGCTTGTTGAATAATCTCCTGGACTTTAACCGCATCCACTGTATTAAGTACATCCTTAACAAATGACTCTTTAAGCGCTTCTGTATATGAATCTGTTATTTCTTCGGGTGAACTGAAATACGGTTCTGGATTTCCCGTAATCTGAGACAAAAGAGAATTAACAGAATCCATAACCGCTTTTGTAGGAGTTATTTGCGGGTCCCCCTGAACGGTTTCAACGGCAAGAACAATATCTTCAGGAGTTACCTCTCTTTTATCCGTACGTTCATTTGTTATTGTTTCTCCTGAAAAGTCAATTATTCCGCCTTTACACTCAAAAACTACATCTTCATATTTCTCGTTGAATGTATCTTTTTGAGTGTAACTCAATTCAATGTTAATCTGCCCTTTTGCTTTACCTAAGCAAGTAAAACCTATAACCGCAAGCGTTCCGTCTTTCTTAATCTCTTCAGTGTTATTCCAGACAATATCAATACTTGAATTTTCACTTGAACCGATACTGCTTTCAAACATTCCGCATTCAGTTACCGAGCCTTTTGTAACCGCACGAGGAACTAAAAATTTGCTATCATAGGCAATTGTAATGCGAAAGCCCATAATACCGGGATTGTTTTTTATTTGAACAGGGATAAAAACTGCCTCACCTGGATTTGCGTTAACATCAGAAACATAAACTGTTGCCTCTTTTGCAGCAAATCCAATAATTGAAACACTCCAAATAAGAACAAGTGAGATGATAAGCGCAAAAATCTTCTTGTATTTCAATCAATCATCACCTCCCGAATATCTGCAACACAAATACAACAGGCGCAACAATAATTGACATAATTGTATTCCAAGGCGAATCTAATCCTGCAGCCCAGTTTTTAATTCTTACAGAAAGTTTTAAATCTTCTTCACTCGGATCCGGCTCAGTCGGGTCTGTGGGATCCGTCGGGTCACTGGGATTTGTTGGATCAGAAGTACCATTATCAAAGGAGATACTAATAGTTTCGCAATTAAGCACTACTTCGCTAAAACTTTCATTAAATGTGTCGTCTGTTGTATAAGACAAGGTTACCGATACATTACCGGTTGCATCTTCACTTGCGTTAAATGTTAAAGTAAAAATTGTTCCATCCGAGCAAAAGTTTTCTGAGCCAGTATACAGCACTCTGAAAGAGCCAGCTTCTGATGTCTCAATACTGTCATTCAACATTCCGTTAAGTAATTCAGAGCCCTCAACAGACACAGGATTTATGACATTAGAATCATATGTAACATCAATCCCAAACCCCATAATTCCGGTATTATTATCAATCTTCACAGGTATTTCAAATGTTTCATTCTTTTTCGCTGAAATTGTTTCCGAATAGATTCTGTTATCCTTCGTTGTTGCTTTAGCAATAAACGCAGTGCCAAACAACATAACAAATGTCAGAATAATCGAAATTGTTTTTTTCATTTAATATTATCCTCCTTATAATAATTGCTCTATTATATGCTAAAAGCAAATAAATCTAATTGCTACAGCATACAGTTAGTTACTAAATAATAATATCATATTTATATATATTATTCAACATAAAAAATTCACATTTTGTTCATTATTTTTTATACTAACTAGCAGTTGTTTAGTTTTATTATTTCAAACCTATTTAAAAATGGCATTATATTTTAATCAAAATAGTTAATTGATTTTTTCATCAACTTATTCCAATACTTTCTTACTGATAACAGTGACCCATATTATAATATATCTCGCCCTGCAGGGCAGGATCTGCAGAGCGAGAAAGTTTGCTGAATCAATTACAGTATTACTGCAATTATACCGTGGTTTTCAGTTGTTTTTTGAGTGGACTGACAAGTTATAAATCCAATAATTACAAGGGTTTTAATGCTTATTAAACAGTTCACGAAAGAGGCCGATGGCATTCAAGAGGTAAGGGGTTCGATCCCCCTCATCTCCACCAGAAAAGAGCACTGCTTTGGCAGTGCTCTTTCACAATATAAATTTTTTAGAAAGTTGGAATAGCGTATGAAAAAAGGAAAATACAATATAAATGGTTTTAAATATCCTTCATCCGATAGAATAAGCAGTAGGACGTCAACTATCTGTAGATCAATGGCTTGTACATTATTAGAGCGAAGCGCTTGCACTACAGAAGAGGAATCAAAATGGATTGAATTTTTTCCCGAAAAGAAATGTGCATATTGCGGGAAAAGTGCTACACACCTAGATCATCTTCATGCATTGATTTCTGACAGAAGGCCAACTGGATACGTAACTGAGCCAGCTAATCTAGTTCCGTGCTGCCGAGAGTGCAACCAACCAAAAGGAAACATGTACTGGGAAGATTTTATGCGTAACGAAAATTACCATCATATAGAAACAGACGATTTAAGAGAAGCAATGGAAAAACGCATAGAAACAATCAAACAATTTCAAGAAGCAATGCCGCCAAAAAAAGCAGAATTCAGTGATGAAACCATCAAGAAATGGGATGAATTGTTGAAAAGTTTTGACGACAAATTAGAAGAGGCTCAAAAGGAACTCTTGGAAATGCAAAAGATAATCTATAATTCGAGCAAAGACTAGGTGTAAATATAAAATACTAAAAATAATTGTAAATATTGAATTGAACGATGCCTTAAAAATGCCCCGCAGGCAGGCTCTGCGGGGCATCATTTTTGGGAATGCTTTCAGGTTGTTTTACTGCAATTATACAGCAAAAATCGATTCTTTTTTTATTGGATTGACAAGCTATAATTCCAATAATTACAAGGGTTTCATGGCTTATTAAATAGTGACTGTAAGGGGCCGATGGCATTCAAGAGGTAAGGGGTTCGATCCCCCTCATCTCCAACAGAAAAACAGTCCGTCCTTTTGGGCGGACTGTTTTTTTATTGAGCGGGGTGAGAACCACTTGCATAAATGGGGCCCCGGAAAGCGAAGCTTTTTGGGGAAAGGAGGAACGGCGGAGTGAATGAGAGCGAAGCACGAACGATACGAAGCCCGTGACGACGCCGATCCCCCTCATCTCCACCAGTTCTTGAGAATCCGTAAATCCTTTTATATCAATTTGCGGGTTTTTTTCTTTGGTTGCCATTCAAGCGCTCTAATTTTTTCATACCGCAGTTTTACTGTAATTTACCGCAGTTTTTTTGCTTACAATCTTTATTAAATTTACAAACCGGAATCTGTCAATTCATCTTTTTTTCGAAACGAAACATTTCGTCCGGAAACTGCCCGTCAATTATTTCTGCCGAATCCGGATCATTCGGGTCGGGATGGTGGCTGTTGAAGAATTCCACAATATGAAATCCGCAACGGTTAACATAGAAATGAATATTCCGCTTCTCAAAATACGGCGTGACGGTTTCCCAGATTTTCACTTCAGGATGAAGCTTTTCCACCTCACACCAGGCGGCATAGCCTATGCCTTTGCTGTGAACCATAGGAGAAACAAAGAGAATGTCAAGGTCGACTCTGTCGCCGTCAACTCTGATTATAACACCGCCGACCGGTTTGTCTCCCTGCATAATGCGGTATGCTTCTCCGCCGTCAATTGATTTTTCAATTGTTTCGAGTGAGATAATCTGACCTTCCTCTTCAAAATGATTGTCGCGCATGCCGAATTCCTGCATTGCTCCGTAATTGAACGCTTCCTGATTATCAAGGATGAACCGCTCCCTGTCATCGGAAGTTAAGGGAACAAGTTTTATATCCGTCATTTCATCACCTCATCGGATTTCGTTTCCGTGATTATTATGTCAGTGCTTTCCGGGTCAAACAGACTGCCTGAACCGGTGAGGAACTCCGCTGTGACATTTTTCAGACGGATATTGAGCGGAACTTCCTTCGAACCATGAACCCGGGAGCTTTTTTCCAGCCCTGTGAAGCGAATGTTTTCAAAAGTCAGTTCCTTAAGAAGGTCGCCGGCCTGAAGGTTATCGGAACAGTTTGCGGTATATTCAAGTATATGCCCGGCATTTTCAACAATCATATTTCTGAAAACTATATTTTGCGAATACTCCTTTG
>JAEEGL010546822.1_pt1 | contig 10268 bp, 15 predicted proteins | sample 9134231 | NCBI WGS metagenome assembly JAEEGL01 (sample SAMN16246548, study PRJNA631951) | gut metagenome | biome: gut microbiome; feature: rumen; material: fiber-attached | host: Bos | place: Iran: Karaj | collected 2018-10 | reverse complement strand
GTTGATGGAAACAGTCAATAATATGCTGATCGAGCTGTATGCTGCTATGGCACAAGCTGAGATTGAAAAGAAAGAAAAGCGTCAGCGTGAAGGTATTGAAGCAAAGAAAGCCAGAGGAGACTGGGATGACTATGGCAGACCGTCTGCTGTTTCGCCTGAAGAGTTCAAACGCCAATATCAGAAGGTCGTTGATGGACAGATGCGCCCGACAGAGCTTATGAAAGCACTGGGTATCAGCAAGAGCACCTATTACCGCTATGTTGATTACATCAAGAAAATGTAGCATAAAGCTACAGCCGCCAGTATTATAGAAAAGTATAGAAATTTTCCGAGGCTTCTAAGTATAAGAATTCTAAGCGAATCCTTAGTTTGGAACCCCACTGGGTTTGTAATGATAAGACCGTTGTAAAGGTTACATGCGTAGCCGATACAACGGTCTATTTTGCGTCAAACCGCGGTGGAACACAACAATCCATATCAAATCAAAAGGAGAATCACTATGAACACATTCAGAACACCCATCATCAATGCAACTGTTAACTATGATCCGGATCTCTTGAAGAGCAATGGTATCTATCTCGCAGCTACTGACAACGATATGATCTATGTCGATGACCTCTTTCAGCAGATGCCCCTGTATGTAAAGGTTTATCTGCTCCTTCACGAGGAGGGACATATTATAGGCGATCACCCGTACAAGAGAAGTCTTGATCAGGAGCTGGAGGCTGATTCATACGCCATGAAGAAGATGAGCAAGATCCTTGTACACAGAGCTATGCTTCACGTCATTAAGGTATTCATGGGTATTGACTGGACAATCGCAGCAGAGTTTATGGTACGACTGCATGATCTCGGTTATTCAAAGGCGAAGGAGATGTATATCATTGCTCCGAATGGTCTGAGATTCGATGTTGATACGATCAGAAAATATATTTAAAAATCTCCGTCAACCCTTAGCAAAAGTGGTGACTCCACCTGTATATTATATTATGACAGAGCAAATAGTTCTGATCATAAAAGTAAGGAGGGCAAAACTATGCCAAAAGAAGAAATCCTTACTAATCATTCTGCTGAAGTAACTATTAACGGTGCTGAGTACACCATCACAAGAAACGGCGAGGTATTTGGTAAGCACGGAAATATAATCAAGCTAAGACCAAGTGCTGATGGTTATGCGTCTTTTACGGCTGGAAGGAAAGGAGCGCGAACGAGAGCTTTTGTCCACAGGCTTGTGGCAAAGCTTTTCGTGGATAATCCAAATAACTATTCAGAAGTAGATCACCTTGATTCCGATCGTATGAATCCCTCAGCTGAGAATCTTGAATGGGTACCACATCAAGTCAATGTTAAGAGAGCATACGCGCGAGGAAATCACATAGGCAGAGCAACGGGTGAGAAGAACAACAAGTGTAAGCTCGACAGACATATCGTATCACAGATGCGTATTGAGTATTGGCTATATAGTAGCCCGATAATGACGATCTCAAAGAAGTACAACGTTCCATGGTCTACAGTGAATAATATCGTCAAGGGATACACGTGGAAACATATTCCTATGCCGGAGCTCACGCCAGAGATTGAGGATATGCTAAAGAAGAGCCCCGCTTTTAAGCCAAGAACAAAATAATAATGATCGACCTGAGCATGTCGTTAAACTGCTCTTTTTTTTATGCCCAGAACCAACAAAACTAACGAAAGGAGGAGACCAATCATGAAGTTTATCATTACCGTACTTCTTCTGACGGTATTGTACCGTCAGAGACACCGTATTCTGAGTGCGATATGGCATCTGATCATTGCTATCGATGCTGTTAATACCGCATGGAAGAACATGTAATCACATTAGCCGGTGCATATATGCACACCAAAAGAAAAGGAGAAACTCACTATGAAGAAAGATTCTATCAACAACGCAGCAGTTAACAACAATTCAAACAATGGAGGTATCGCGATGAACGCAATAATCAGGACTATGGACGAATTTGCACAGGTGGTTAAGGAAGCAGTGACGGCATCCCTTGGTGACGGATACGAGGTCAGTATCCATGAGGTTCTTAAGAACAACGACACAAGGCTTACAGGGCTGACTATCAGAGCCGAAGAGAGCAACATCGCCCCTACCATCTATCTGGAGGGGGTGTTCGAGCGTTACAAGGCTGGTAACGCAGCTGTTCCTGTTATCGTGTCCGAGATTCTCGCTGTATATGATAGCCATAGGAACACGATGTCGTTTGATGCTTCTTTGGTTACAGATTTCTCTGCTTGTAAGGAGAGGATCTGCTACAAGCTGATCAATGCCGACCGTAACCGAGAGCTGCTGGCTGATGCGCCGCATATTATCGTTTGTGATGATCTCGCTGTCCTTTTCTATATCTTGGTTTCTAACGACGGAGAAGGAACTGCTTCGATCACTGTCAGGAGTAATTTGGCAGATCTCTGGGGAGTATCCGAGGAAGAACTCTTTAAGGTTGCCCTTGAGAACACTCAGCGTCTTTTCAGAGGCACTGTGATGTCTATGGCATCCGTGTTGACGGAGCTTCTTTCTGATCGTTTGGATGAGGAAAACGCCAAGGAATTCTATGATATGGTTGTTTCAGAGGAGGATATGGTACCGATGTACGTATGCTCTAACAAACAACGGATCAATGGTGCTGGTGTTATTCTTTACAAGGATCTCTTGAAGGAGTTTGCCGAGAGAGTAGGTGCGGATTTCTATATCTTGCCCTCCTCAATCCATGAAACCTTGTTGGTTCCGGTATCAGATCAGATGGAGGTTGAGTATCTGAGAAGTATGGTACGTGAAGTTAACGCTACTCAGGTCGCTCCTGAAGAGGTTTTGTCGGATGACGTGTACATTTACCGCAGAGCCGATGATAAGATCACCCTTGCATGATTCTATATAACCCCGTTGCGAAAGACCTTAACAGGTCTTTTTTTTTGCCCTTTTGTAGGAGGGAGTGATGCCTATTGATTGATGAACTCTTATTGTTCGGTTTGAGGATGCTGTTCTGGATTAGCCTCTATCTTCAGGTAGATAGAGGCTTTCAGAATGGCATAAGACACAGTGTTAGAAATCAGATTTTCATGAAAGGAGATAAAGCTATGTTTGATAAGAAAGAGATGAAGAAGATCAGAATGAATAAGGTTGGTGAGTACATGATGAACGGTGAGCCTGTTTACATGGTCATGATGGACGGTTCTTTGGTTGAGATCGAGGGTGCTTCTGATATGGAGAGCATCTTCTTTCATAACCTCACTGGCGGAGCATTTGCGGTACGCCGTAAGAAGTTCGAGGGTATCGGCAATTTCACAAAGAGCATCAAGCTTGGCGGCTGGATGATTTCAATCGGTCATGAGAAGAAGGGAGATGATGAAGAATGTGTCTGATGCAAGGTAAATCTGTATACCCTGAGATTGCGGGTATATGCAGTCGTTGCTCCTTATATCTCAGTACCTGTATGCCGGTTATTGATCACGGATATCTCTTTGGTGAATGTGATCAGGACTTTTGTTCCGAGTGCCCTGAGTTCGATAACTGTGGAACATATGAAGCGGAGGTGATTGCCAATGAGTAATAAGGATAAGATCCAAGAGGCTCTGTCTCGCATAAAAGAAGGGATTGATAACATCAACTCTGATGCTGATTGGCTATCCTTCCTTGCTTTTCAGAGCAGGTTTTATAATTACAGTTTCAATAATACCATGCTGATATATTTACAGTTCCCCCAGGCATCATATGTAAAGGGATACCGTGCATGGAATCAACTTGGCAGATACGTTAGAAAAGGTGAGAACGGAATCATGATCCTTGCTCCGTGTTTCCGCAGGATTACAGAGTTTAAGGAGCCGTTGGATAAGAACACCTATAACGATGCTGAGGGTGAAAAAGAAGAGAAGCGTGTTATAAGTGGCTTTCGCGTATCACACGTATTTGACCTGTCTCAGACCGAAGGAGATGATTCACAGCTTCCCGTTCTTGTGAAAGGACTCTCAGGGAATGGCATACAGGAAAAAGAACTGTATGAGAAGTTGAAAGCACATATATCCAAGCGATTACCGTTTGAAGAGGTTGAAGGTACTACGTCCAAGGGGTCATATAGTATTGAAACCGGAGTCATATGTGTAAGGTCGGATTTGGATTATGTCCAGAAGATAAAAACCGCTATACATGAGTATTCACACTTTGTGGACTTCTCCTTAAATCCATCCGAGGATATCAGCAGAAACAAGCGAGAGCTTATTGCAGAGTCCTGTGCGTATATTATTGCATTGCGGCTAGGGATAGATACTTCAAGCTATTCCATCAGTTACCTAAGGACATGGTTGAAAGAACGGGAAGAATTACAGGAAATTGCCGAGACCGTTAATAGAGTATCGGCAACCATATTATCAGAACTGGCGGCATCTTCGGATGCTGCTTTTTTTGATCTTGGAGAAGCAGAGAACAATTGATAATCCGCTTAACTGGTACACAAAGTGTACCAGTTAAGTTGAGACTCTGTGAAGACATTTTTGACGGAATAACAACCGCCACGGAGGTTACGATGGCAGATAGGAGAAATATGAATGCGAACGTATTAATAGAAACCGAAGGTTTGTCTCATGAGGAGTGGTTGAAATGGCGTAAGAAAGGTATCGGTGGGTCTGACGTATCAGCGATCCTTGGCATTAATAAGTGGACTTCTGCCATCGACCTTTGGCTGGACAAGACCAACCAGAAGAATGATCCTGTCGAGGTCAACGAAGCAATGACCTGGGGAACCATTCTGGAGCCTGTTATTCGTGATCACTTTGCGGCTGTAACTGGTAAGCCTGTCACAGAAGTTAAAGCCATGTTACAGCACCCCAACCACCCTTTCATGATCGCTGATGTTGACGGTGTTACTACTGACGATAATGATAATCCAGCGATTCTTGAGATCAAGGTTTCCAGCGAGTATAAGCGTGATGAGTGGTCAGAAGGAGTACCAACATATTATCAGACGCAGGTACAGCATTATCTCTGCGTTACAGGAGTATCAAAGGCGTATGTTGCGGTTCTTATCGGAGGTAACAGTTTTCGTATTTACGAGGTTGACGCAGATCCGGAAGTACAGCAGATGCTGATCGCTGTTGAGAAGAACTTCTGGAATATGGTTCAGAACATGATCCGTCCCGACATGGACGGGTCTGATGCTGCCAAGGATCTTCTTGACCGTATTTACGTTGGCGGTATCGAGGAAGAAATAAACCTTCCCGATGAAGCTCTGGAATGGGTGGATGCCTATCTCGAAGCAGCTGCTGATGAGGATTCAGCAAAAGCAAAGAAGCTAGAGGCGTCTAACCACATAAAAGAGATCATGGGCGACTACGACAAAGCCAAATGCATGGGACATAGCATCAGCTGGAAACCCGTAACATCAGAGCGCCTTGATACTAAGGCTCTTAAGGAGAAGGAACCCGATATTTACGCGAAGTACGTCAAGAACAGTACCAGCAGGAGATTCACACTCAGATAAGAAAGGGAGGTGATCATTATGACAAAACAGATGGATCTTAAGGCTTTGTTAGAGAGCAAGATGGGGAGCATTCAGCCTATGGCTGAGGTACAATCGTCAATAGAGACTGCTGAGAGGAGTATCCCCCGTAATCTTATGTTTTCAGAAGAATCAACGGAGTTTAAGCCAGAGACGAAGGCTATATCTTGTACTACAGCGAGGGACCTTACCGTTGAAGAGGCTAAGCAGTTCGACGATGACATGAACAGATTCATTGATACTGTTCTTATCACTGGGGTTGATTTCGGAGTGATCCCGCACTGTAACAAACCGACCCTTCTTAAATCTGGAGCTGAAAAGATCATGAATTATCTTGGTCTTATAGCCAGAACAGAAGTCGTCAATCGTGTGGAAGATCATAATACAGCTTTCTTCTCCTATGAATGCAAGGTATATTTGATCGACTATAACGGCGTTGTAAAAGGAGAAGGAGTAGGTATCTGTAATTCACGCGAAGGACGGTATGCGAAGCAGAACGGTTATGCTGTTCAGAATACTGTCCTTAAGATGACAAAGAAGAGAGCGTTGGTTGATGCTGTGCTTAATGTTGGTAATCTGTCTGCACGTTTTACACAGGACGTTGAAGATATGAACATAGAGCCGGAGCAACCATCCGTAGGGAGATGTGTTGAGGAATTACGCCCCAATAATAATACTTCCTCTGCTTCTAAGACTGAAAGATCCGCAACACAGAAGCAGATTGCCTTCTTGGAGAAGCTTATGGATCAGCATGGCACATCTGCTGAAGCCATGAATAAGTATGTCTCCCAGCAGTATGGTGTGGATGACTTTCGTAAGATAAATTCATATCAGGCCAGCTTACTCATTGAAAGATATAAATCTTTAAGCTAATAAGAGAGGCATGTAATGAAAATGGTGGGTGTGTCCTTTATGGATATGCCCACCATATATTTTCACCGGGAGAGTACTACGTTCAAATATTTAAAATCATATTATTTTGAAAAAAGTGTAATCTGAGGCAACGTTACTAGACTGTTTTCATCCAAATACTGAGGCGATTTTCATCTTAAAATGTTTGGTGTTATGCGTCTCTCTTAAAAGAATATACATGTTTATTTTCAAAATTGTGTAAGGGTCAACGTTTTTTCTTCTGTTTAGATGTATTTTTATCACCATTATCAATTACTTTCACAGAGATAGGGGAAGACATTTCGGATTCATATAGAACGAGGTCTTCCTCTATTTGTGATACGGCGATCATATCTCGTTCTTTTTCTTTTTGCTCGAACATGTCAAAACCAACCTTTAGATGAGGAAGAAGAGAATCTTTCAAAAACGTATCGAGATTTGAATTTAGTGAGAACCAATAATTTGATGCTTTAAGCTCTTTTTCTGCGATGTTAAGACTCTTATCGCTATAAATGCTATTTATCACATACATAAAACGGAACATGATATTAAGGATATCTTGAAGTGCTTTGGGTTCTGTCATAATCGCTTTAAGCATATAACTGTTAAATGCAGCGAACTCCTTATCAGACAGTAGCTTTTCAAGATTATTGATTGATAGGCTGTCTAACGATGCAAGAGGAGAAGAATCAATATTAGCGTATTTAGGATCTGGCAAAGATGCTTCACCAAATAGATATTCATAGGAACAGCCAAATTTGTCATGATATGCCTTGAATAGACGGGCAGACTTTCCTAATATGGTATCTTCATCGATAGTAGGATCTTCAATATTACTGATTGTTGATTTGCTAAAGCCAAATTCATCTGCCATATCGTTGGCATTAACGCTTGCATACTCGTCTGTATCGGAATTATATCGTAAAGACATAAAGCGATTTCTGGTTTTATCGTACACTCTTTTCTTTGTTTTTTTCTGATTAGTATCTGTCATATTAGCATCCTCTATTAGTTTAATAAAATGAACCTAAAATGAAATAAAAGTATTATCAGTAAAACAGTTAACTATAATGAACTGAAATTATTATAGCAGTACAATCGGAAATGTAAAGAAGAATTCTTCAAACACTATTAACACTATAAGAAAGGAACCAAAAGTATGGTATATGCATTAGCAAACACAGATATCAAGCAACTAATAAGAAAAAAAAGATTATTCAGATATGAAGTTGCAGAGGCAATGGGTATTTCAGAAGGGTACTTATCAAAACTATTAAGAGAACCGCTGACAGAAGAAAGAAGAATACAAATCATTGAAGCAGTAAGCAGATTAACCAACAATACAGAATGCGAGGAATAATCATGGAAAGAAGAGAAATAATAGAATTAATAGAAAACACAATATATGAATATAGCTTCAGTTTGGAAGGGGTAACGATACATGCATTAAAGGGTGCTTTATGGCTGGAATGTGAAATATGCGATAAAAAGTATAAAGCAGAAGACATCATAGAGCTGTTGCCAGAATTAAATAGATATCAGCCAAAAGAGGAACACTGGGATGTAAACGAAGATTTGTGCGATAGGGTAAAGAATAATGCGTATTTATATGTTGTATTGATTGGTATCGAGAAAGAGGAAGAGATACTTGGCGAATTGAGTTTGAAGGCATTACTTGATGATGACGATGCAGTTGCAGAAGAAGGATTTAACCGGATGTTTTGGTACCTATATCCAAAGGTGGCATCCATATGCGTTAAGTACATGCCTTACGAGTGGATGGATATATTCTGTCATTCAATAAAGGCATGGAAGTATTCGGAGGATTTTTGGGAAGATGTTTATACTATTGAAGTGTTATATTTCTTGATTGGTTTTCTTTACATGATGGGCGATTATGCGAAAGAAGTAGACCAAAATGAGGATAATGCTGACACATCTAAGTCAGATATACATTTACAGCAGATACCATTGCATTTAACAATACCCAAGCCTGAAATTAGTTCCAGAGAATTGGCGAATAGAGAAAAACGGTTAAGAAGGGCTGCGGCTAAGAAAGGGTTTCGTATAGAAAAACTTAGGAAGAAGCGTAATTCACAGAACGACCTTGATTCTGCATATGCATACGCAATTGATTTTGGAGAAGTGGATGGTAATGGAGCCGGAATGCGGGTTCATTCTATTGAAGAAGCAGAGGAAGTAGTATTAGGTAGTAATTCCTAAATGATGGGAGAATCCTGTCACATAGGTGTCACATTTCCTTGTGTGACAGGATATCTCTTTATTTTGTTACTATTATTGACTATTACGATAGTTGTCACAGTCACAGAAGTAAATTAAGAAATTCTAACCAAGGAGACTAATCAATATGAAAAGGGGAAGATCCTGGACGGTGACTATCCATGAAGGGAACATGAAAAAAGCTGGGCTATCGGATGATGATATTGCTGATTATGAATATGTAGCGGAGTTCTTTAAGGATAGGTGGGAAAAAAGCAGAGAAGGAAGAAAAGCATGTGTAGCGACTTGTATGAGTAAAGAAGGTAAATATCATCTACATGCCTATTTATATGGGAATACAACGACAGATAGTGCTGTTGCTTCGTATATGTATGATTCTCACGTTGAAGAGGTTGCAGATAAGAAGGCTCTCTCGGACTACTTACCCAAAACTGGAAAGTATGCTGAAAAAGGCGAGACCGTATTATATATCACCGGAGAAGAAAATATAAAGTCAAAACAGGGGCATAGAGCTGATCTTGACTATATTCAGTCGCTAATTGATCAAGGTTTATCACCGGATGAGGTTATGGGAATAGGTGGTGTTCGGTATCGTAGGTTTAAAGAGATAATTATCGAAGAATGCCAATATAGACAACGCAAAGAAGCTCCTCTAAAAAAAATGATGCATAGGGAATGGCATGTTGGGATGGTTGATTCTGGTATAGAGACAATAATAGACAATCTCTGTTGTGAACATGGAAAGGATAATGTTTTTGTTATTCAAAATCTAGAGTCAGGATCTTTTGACCTATATAACCAATTAGGAAGTCCCCCAATAGTTGTAATAGAAGATTTGGATGACAGTATAAAGCTAAAAGATCTGCTAGAGATACTGGGAGAATACACAAATACAACTACACATGCTCGATATCGTGATGCTATTCCTTTGTGGACGGATGTACATATTATATCGATGCTTTCTCCAGAAGAGTATTGCCGTTCCGTAAAAGGAATACGCGGTTTTGAAAGGCTTAAATCACGATTAGATCGAATAACATATCATTATGACGAGAATGGTCAAAAGAAGACTCATAGCTGTCCAGCTACACATTATCAAAGTTATGAAGAACTTAAGAGGAACGCTAAAAACAAAATTATATACGGAATAAACATTAAACAATCAAATGAAAGCACAATTAGTGTTTATGAAACATAAGGCATTACTAAAGAAAGGAATGGTGAAGAATATGCCTAAAGAATTAAACCCCATGAATATAAACATTTCAAGTATAGAGTTTCTCCCAAGGTATCCTGTTATAGACAAGGTTCTATATTATCGAAATGCTTTTGCTATAAGGAGAAGATTACCAAAGCCAGAGGTACCGGTTAGCGAAAGATATACATTATCTATCGAGGAAGCAGCTGTGTACTATGGTATAGGTCAAAAACGACTTAGATACCTTATTGCAGATGATCCTACTGCAGACTATCTCATAGCAGTGGGTAATAGAACTAGGTTTAAGCGAAGAAAATTTGAAGAGTATTTAGATAATGCAACATGCATCTAGATGGCATAGTTGACGCTTTCTTATGACAGAAAGGGCATAAATATGGTATTATTATCGAGCCATATTGGAG
>JAEEGL010492436.1_pt1 | contig 10268 bp, 10 predicted proteins | sample 9134231 | NCBI WGS metagenome assembly JAEEGL01 (sample SAMN16246548, study PRJNA631951) | gut metagenome | biome: gut microbiome; feature: rumen; material: fiber-attached | host: Bos | place: Iran: Karaj | collected 2018-10 | reverse complement strand
ACAACCCCGAAATTATTCTGGCTGGCCGCCGAATGAACGACGGAATGGGCGATTATGTTGCAAATCAGGTGATTAAGCTGATGCTCAAAAAGGGCATTCAGGTTCTGGGCTCGAACATCCTGATTCTGGGCTTCACCTTCAAAGAGAACTGCCCCGACGTGCGCAATACCAAGGTTTTCGACATTGTGCGGTCGCTGCGCGAGTACAATCTGAACATCACAATTTACGACCCATGGGCCAATTCGGCTGCAGCAAAATGCGAGTATGGCGTTGATATTGTTAATGGACTTAATAATCAAAAATTTGACGCTGCGATTTTGGCAGTCGCACACACTGAGTTTTTGAAACTCAATATCCGTTCTTTTGTTAAGAATAATGGAGTGGTGTACGATGTAAAAGGGTTATTGGACAAGAGTATTGTTGATGGTCGTTTGTAAGGTTGACCAAACAAGATGAGGATAGTTCATATCTGTGAAAGTTTTATTGAAGGATGGGGGTATCAGGAAAATTTGCTCCCATTATATCAAAAGCGAGCGGGGCACGATGTTGTCATTGTGTCAGATAATGCACATCTGCGAATACTTGCCAACCAGCCCGAATTGCGAAATCAAATAATTGCGCAAGGTTCTGAATATAGTTATGAAGGAATGAAGATTTATAAAATTAAAACATTCCTAAACACTTCATCAACAGCATTTTTTTGTTTTGGATTGCACAAAATACTGGAGAAGGAACGGCCTGATATTATATTTCATCACAATGTGGGTTTGGCAACTCTTTCGGTCGCAGCGCGATATAAACGGCAACATCCGAATATAAAATTGTATGTCGATAGTCATGTTGATTGGATAAATGAATCAAAGAATAGATTGTGGCATTTTTTCTTTTACGACATAGTCATACCACTGCAAGTATGGCGATTGGGCAAAACAATAGATTATTATTTCGGGGTTTCGCCAATGCGGTGTCAGTATTTAAGTAAGGTTTTCCATGTGCCAGAGCAAAAAGTGCGTTTTTTCCCAATAGGTTGTGATACTGATGAGGTGGAGAAGGTAAAAGATGATAGAAAACAATTAAGGAAAAAGTTTCATATTTCAGAAGATGCATTCGTTGTAGTCATTGGCGGGAAAATGGACAGAACAAAAGGCACATTAGAATTAATAGCTGCGTGTGATGAAATTCGCAGAAAGGGTGAGAATATTAAATTGATGTTGTTTGGTAAAAGTGATGATGAAATAAATTCTAATGTTGATGGCAAAGATTGGATTGTTCGATTAGGTTGGTGCGACCGTATAACAACGTTATCTTTGCTAAAGATGGCCGATGTTGCCTGTTGGCCTTGGTTGCATACTACACTGATTGAGGATTCTGTCGCTGCAGGTACCCCGATTATTGTAAAAATGTCAGATAACGTAAGTCATTTTTCACAAGAACATGCAGGTGTATTTATGAAGAAAGGTGATAGTAATGAATTGGTGAATGCTTTACTTGAAGTGAAAGCAAACATTGGTATATATAGAAAGAATACTCATGTCGCTTGCGAAAAATATAGTTATGTTTCTTTGATTCAGCATTTAGAGAAAGAAGATTTTTATGATTTATAAAGACTCCGACAAAATGAAGTGGAAAGAATGCAAACAACTCATTAAAGATGATTATTCCCGTTTAAACAAAAGACGATTTGGAATGATAGGTTATTTGATTACAAACCATTCTTTCAAAATAACTTTTTGGTTCCGATTAGGTAGTTATCTTAAAGAAAAGGGTGGTATTTGCAAGATTCTGTTGGTGCCGATATGGTTAATATATAAACACAATCAATATAAAACAGGAATTCAATTGCCATTTTGCACTAATGTGGGGGGAGGATTGAAATTTTCTCATTTCGGGACAATAATTGTGCATTATGATGCAATTCTGGGGCGGAATTGTACGATTTTTCAAGGAGTAACAATTGGAAGTATGCGAGGTAAAGGAAATCCCAAAATAGGAAACAACGTGGTGATGTTTAGCGGAGCAAGAATTATCGGAAACGTCACATTGGGCGACAATTCCGTTATTGGAGCGGGGGCGGTTGTGGTTAAGAACGTGGAATCAGGAGATGTTGTTGCGGGAGTTCCCGCTAAAGTTGTGTCCCATAATGGTAATGAAATAGCCAATCTATATTTGTAAATAAATGAGAATACTGATTGTTGACGTTTATGGTGCTATACATAGTACGGGAAAAATCACCACATTACAATACCGCTATTTAAGTCAGATGGGGCATGATGTGCGTGTTTGTTATAGAGGTATAAAAGAGCCAAAAATAAATAATCCTGACTATTTTCCTGTCGCCGGGAAAATAGAACCCGTGATTGGAAGATTTCTGGCACGTACAACGGGATATGAGGGATATACTCACCCAATAGCCACGAAAAGATTAATTCGTTATACGAAAGAATTTAATCCCGATATAGTACAATTGAATATCCTTCATGGATACTTTATTAACAGCAATCCGTATATCACAATTTTGAAAAATAATCATTACAAGGTGTGCTACACAATGATGGACGAGTATGCCTACATGGGAAAATGCCCATTCTCATTCTCATGTAATCAGTTTCAGACAGGTTGTAAAGGAAATTGCCCGGCCAAGAAGAATTATCCTAAAAGTTGGTTTTTCGACCGTTCAAAATTCATATTCGAAGCTAAACAAAAAGCATATGAAGGATTTGAAAATATAGTGTTTACTGGTCCGGGATGGGTGGTCATGCGGGCTAAAAGTTCGGCGTTATTGAAAAATTATCGTGTGTTGGAGTTGGATGAACCTGTTGACTTTGTTAGCACGTTTTATCCACGAGAGACAGATATTCTTCGTGCCAAACTCAACATTCCAAAGGAGAACAAAGTAATTGTGACAGTAGCGCAACTGAGCGACCCGCGCAAAGGTGGCGTCTATGTTTTTCAGGCAGCAGAAAAATTATTGTATCGTAAAGATATTAGTTTCGTCTTTGTCGGCTGTAACGTAGAACCACCTATGCGTTTAAAAAACATGGTTACTATTCCGTTTATAAAATCGCAAGATGAATTGGCACATTACTATTCGCTAGGAGATTTGTTTGTTTGCACGAGTTTGGCTGACACAATGCCAAACGTCTGCATTGATGCTTTGGGCTGTGGAACACCATTAGCAGGGTTTGCGGAAGCGGGGACTCCATATGTGGCCACAAAGGAATTCGGAATATTCACCCCGACATATGATATTGATGCATTGGTAAAAGTAATAGAAGATGCCCCCAAAAAAGATGAAGATAAAATAAAAGCCTGCCATAATTATGCTGTAGAAAGATATTCGCCGGAAGTGATTATTAAAAAACTTGAAGAAATATATAAAACATTGTAAATGATATGATACCGTTTAACAAACCATATAGTTCCGGACGTGAACTAAAATACATTGACGAAGTTTGCCACTCGACTACAATGTCGGGCAATGGCGACTTTACAAAAAAGTGTCATTCTTTTTTCGAAAACAAGTATGGATTCAAGAAGGTTTTATTGTGCACGTCAGGTACAGATGCATTGGAAATGTGTGCAATGTTGTGTAAATTAAAACCTGGCGATGAAGTAATAGTTCCGTCTTTCACGTTTGTGTCAACGGCATTAGCCTTTCTTCGAGAAGGAGCAAAAGTCGTGTTCGCGGATAGTGGCAGCGACAATCCCAACATTACATTGGAGAATATCATACCATTAGTAAACGAGAGGACTAAAGTGATTACCGTAGTACATTATGCTGGGGTGGCATGTGATATGGATGCAATAATGCAATTTGCTAATGAACGGGGTATTATTGTGGTTGAAGACGCTGCACAAGCCGTAGATGCTTATTATAAAGGCAAACCTTTGGGAGGAATCGGGCATTTGGCGGCTTTTTCATTTCACGAAACAAAAAATATTAGTTGTGGAGAAGGCGGTATGTTGGTGGTTAACGATGATAGGTTTATTCGCCGTGCGGAAATTATTTGGGAAAAGGGCACAAACCGAGCAGAGTTTTATCGAGGTATGGTGAATAAGTATGGTTGGTGTGATATGGGTAGTTCGTTTCTTCCTTCAGAGTTTAACGCAGCCTATTTGTGGGCACAATTAGAACAAATGGATGACATTCAGACCAAACGGCTTGCTATTTGGAATGCATATGACAAGTTATTACGTGACAAATTGAATAATGGCATTATTATTCCGTCTTTACCCGACTACGCCACCAATAATGCTCACATGTACTATGTGTTATGTCCGTCATTAGAGTATCGTACAGCCTTTATGAACTATATGAAGAAAAATGAAGTAATGACCACATTCCATTATTTGCCTTTACATACGAGTGCTTACTATAATGACAAGCATGACGGACGAATTTTGCCTAATTGTGACCGATATGGCGATTGTCTTGTGCGTTTGCCCTTGTATTATGAATTAAGTTTAGAAGATGCTGAAAAAACCGCGAAAACTATTCTATTGTATCAATTATAATCATATGTTATGAATTCAGCATTAAGAGCTTTTTTAGCTCTTCCGAAAATAATATGGATTAATCTTAGATATTTGCCATTTAAACAGGCCATTAAATTTCCCATTCTTTTAACTTATAGTACCAATTTCAAATGTGTTAAAGGAGGTAAAGTAAGATTGGATTGCTCTGCAAGTTTTGGAATGATTCATATCGGCTTTCATGCGATGAATGTATGTAATCCCTATGATATAACCATTGTGGAAATTCGGGGTGTATTAGTTTTTAGAGGAAAAGCTAATTTGGGGCGTGGGACGAAGATTACCATTTATAAAGGATGTGAAATGGTACTAGGCGATAGATTTAATGTTTCTGGTTATTCTTCTTTTGTATGTAAGAAGAGGATGGTTTTTGGAAACAATGTATTGTTTGGTTGGGAGTGTCTGACAATGGATGGTGATGGCCACAAAATTTATGACGAGCAAAACATGCTTTTGAAAAACACAAGTGATATAATTATTGCTGACAATGTGTGGATTGGTTGTAGATGCATGATTCTTAAAGGAAGTGCTATCCCAAAGGGATGTGTAATAGGAGCGGGAACTACTATCGCTGGGCAGTTGTTTGAGGCAAATAATGTTATAGCCGGTAATCCTCCTCATGCTATTAGAAAAGTGTCAAAATGGGAGATGTAAATTCATGTTATATCAGTTGCCATTGAGCGGCTGTTGCTTTATTCCGTCTTGCGCCGCCAGATGGGGAATGCCGGGTATGATATTTACAAGCAGAATTTCACATTGGAAAAATTTGAAAGCAGAATGCGCGAAATACTATTCAAAACAATTAAAGAAAAATAATGACTTCTGAAAAATATCGTATTGGTAAAACATATATATCGGCAACCAACCCTGAAGATGCCCAAAAGCGCATAGAAGAAGCCGCCTTGAACGAACAGGGCGGATATGTTTGCGTTAGCAATGTGCGCACCGTGGTTTACGCCAATAAGCACGAAGATTACAAAAATGTGATGGAAGAAGCCTTTATGTGTCTGCCTGATGGTATGCCGCTTGTTTGGATGGCAAAGTTATGGGGACTGAAAAGTGTACAACGGACAACTGGGCCGGATTTGATGGTTGAAATGCTTAAAGACACATCAAAAGGGTTGAAACATTTCCTTTTGGGTGACACGGAAGATACATTGGCGGCATTAAAAAGCAGATATTCGCAATCATTAATAGTTGGCACATATTCACCCGCATTCTGTGATGTTGATGGGTTTGATTATGAGGACATTGCAAAAAGAATACAACAAAGTAATGCCGATGTGGTTTGGGTTGCATTACGGGCACCGAAACAAGATTTTTTTGCGGCAAGGTTATTTAAGTATCTGCCGAATAAAGTTTTAATTGGAGTTGGTGCGGCCTTCCGATTTGCATTAGGCGAAATCAAGCATCCCAACAAAGTGGTGCAGAAATTGGGGCTTACGGGATTGTTCTGGAGAAAAGACAAACTTAGAACACTATGGAATAATATGGTGCGAATGGTATGTCTATGTAAGTATGCTGTTCAAATACTATTTGCAAGGCTCAATGGCAAAAAATAAAAGTATGATTGAAAAAAAACGAATTGTTTGGGCGGATGCCTTGAAAGGAATACTGATTATTCTGGTGGTATTAGGGCATTCCATTCAAACATCAATGATGAAACTTGAGATTAGTTTTGCGGATGATTATCTGTGGAATTTGATTTATTCTTTTCATATGCCAGCTTTTATTGCCATTAGTGGATTTTTAGCATTGAGAAAAAACTCAACGGGGAGGGACATAATATCTTGGTATTCAATAATGTGGAGAAGATTTCGCCAATTAATGATACCTTTTTTGTTATGGTCAATGGCTTTGTTTTTTTTCAATCATAATGTTTCGTACTATTATGAATATCTTCAATATCCACAAAAGGCATTATGGTTTTTGTGGGCATTGTTTTTTATTGCAATCATTTTTGCTGGGATTGACACTATTGCTATCAAGTTAAAAATAAAGCAGGAAGTGACTATGATTATTTGCTGGATTTTGTTGGTCGCTGTAATGTTTGCGATGCCCGATGCAAAATTGTTCGGTGTTGAATATGTGGCATATTATTTCTTCTTTTATCTTCTTGGTTATTATCTGCATAAGTATTCTGAACATCTTGTAATTAAAAGAGGATTGATTATTGCTTTTGTTGGCATACTTTGGTTTGCATTAGGCAGCATCTATTATTCGCAAGGACTACCAAAACAATTACAGTTTATCACGATTATTCCCCACACGTTGTTGTATTATATTTACAGAATTACCACGGCCATTTTTGCGATATTCTTCCTATTTAGTTTATTGATAAAGATTTTTGAAAAGGAAGATAGGTCGGCAAAATATATCGTTCAAATAGGCAAAGTATCTTTAGGCATATATGCTGTTCATATGGTAATTAGATTCAAGATGGTTGATATAATAGTTTCGCTTATTCCTAATATCAGTTATTGGCCACTAATAATAATCACATTCTGTTTGTTGTTACTTGTCAGTTATTGTGTTGTGTGGCTATTGGGGAAATGGAATGTAACAGCCACTTGGTTATTGGGAAAACTTCAATAATATTCCTTTATGGACAAAATAAAAGTGTTGCTAATTGAAGGGAGAGCACGGCAAGTGTTGCCTTTGGCCAAATCTATGTACCAGTTGGGAGCGGAAGTAACAACATATAATGGTAGCAAACTTGACCCAGGCTATGCTTCAAAATATCCCGAAAGGAAACTATTGGCGTTTTTTGATGCCAAACAGCCTGAAAAATCTGTCGAGATATTGAAAAACGAAATCAAGAAGTATCATTACGATATGGTAATACCATTGAATGATGATATAGCCATTCTGTTATCAAAGCATAAAAAAGAGCTGTCGCAATACACCACACCGATAGTTGAGGATTGGGAAACATTCCAGTATGCTTGCGACAAGTTAAAGACAATGCAAGTTTGTATGGAGAATGATGTTCCTTGCCCCAAGACATTCGCGTCTTTGGACGATTTTCTATCGCAAGAATCAAATGTATTATATCCTTTGGTGGTAAAACCAAGAACTGGGCAGGCCGCCGTTGGATTCCATATTTCCAAAAACAAAGCGGACGTAATGGAATATTACTGCAAGGCAGAAAAAAAATACGGGCTGATGCTGATTCAGGAATATATTCCGCAGACCGACATTCAGTATAAATGCGAGATGTATGTAGACAGGGAAGGAACATTAAAAGCCGCTTGCGTTTTTGCCAAAAATAGGTGGTATCCTATAACTGGTGGTTCAAGCACACTAAATACAACAGTTGACTGTCCTGACATTATTGAGAGTTGTAGGACATTGCTTGAAAGAATTGGATGGCGCGGTTATGCTGATATCGACCTTATTCAAGACCCACGAGACAACGTGGCTAAAGTTATGGAAATCAACCCTCGCATTACAGGCAGTGTGAAGATTTGCTATGCAGCGGGAGTGAACTTTTCGAAGCTCATATTGCAGGATTTCAGGAAAGAATATGTGGAAGAAGCATTCAATGTCAAATATGGTGTGCAGTTGCGATATTTGCATACAGATGTCTTGTGGTTTTTGAAATCAAAAGAACGTTTTAGTTGCACGCCGTCATGGTTTAATTTCAAAAATTGTGTTCATCAGATTTTCAGTTGGGACGATATGTGGCCTGCGGTAACATTTACAATTCAGGGCATCGGCAAATTCTTTAAAGACAAAAAGAAACGCAATATTAGTGTATGAACATTCTAACCTTTGACATCGAAGAGTGGTTCCATATCCTTGATTTTGAGGAGACACGCAGCGAGGAGCAGTGGCGCGGAGTTCCATAAAAAGTTTCAAAATATAGAAAATAATTTTTCATAATTTTATGGCGGTAAAATTCATGGTCATAAAATTTCGATATATATGAAGAGATTTTACAACAGGGATGCTGAAATTCGTCAGTTGCGCGACATGCAGCAACAATCGTATGAAGATTATTCTCGATTTGTGGTTCTCACAGGAAGAAGACGTGTGGGCAAAACAAGCTTGGTTTATCGCTTGATGGAGGAAACAAAAGATAATGCGCCAGGATTGTATTTTTTTGTCGGGCGGAAAACAGAAACAGCGTTAGTAAGAACATTCTGCGATGAAGTCCGAAACAAATTACAAGAATTTGTACCCGAAAGTATTGTGACCTTCAGAGAATTGATGCAGCTTTTATTGGAGATAGGAAAACGGCGAAAATTCACATTGTTTATCGATGAATTTCAAGAGTTTGATAATGTAAACGCGGGCGTATTCAGCGACATACAGGAACTTTGGGATAAATATAAGAATGAGACAAACGTATGCCTGATTGTGTCGGGTAGTATTTTCCGTCTGATGGAAAAGATTTTTAAAGACGAGGGACAACCGCTTTTTGGCCGCGACGATTGCACCTTGCGTTTGCAGCCATTCACAACTTCTACAATGCGGGAAATATTAAGCGATTACAAGCCCGATTATACAAACGACGATTTGTTGGCGCTATGGACTATAACAGGCGGGGTTGCCCGTTACATAGAACAACTGATGAACAACAATTGTACAAATGTCGAAGCGATGGTTCATTACGTATGTTCAGCAGGGAATAGCTTTTTTATCGACGAGGGCCGTTCTGTTCTCATTCAAGAGTTTGGAAAGCATTACGGAACTTATTTTAGCATCTTGGACCAGATAGCAAACGGCGAGGTGACACAGAAGGAAATTGAAGTGTCGCTTGGTGTTAATGTTTTGGGAGGGCATTTAAAAATGCTTGAAGAAAAATATGGAATCATACGCAAAAAACGGCCAATAGGGGCAAAAAGCGGAAGCCAGACGGTGAGATACGAAATACAAGATAATTTCTTCCGATTTTGGTTCCGTTATATAAATCGTTACGCGCAGTTGATTGAAATAGGAAATTTCCCCGCATTGGAACAAATTATATTAAGCGAATATCCGACATTTTCCGGTATTAGTCTCGAGCGTTGGTTTAAGCAAAAAATGATTGAATCGCATCGTTATAAAACAATTGGCAGTTGGTGGTGCGGTGGCGAAGTAAACGCAAAAGGAAACAAAGACGATTTTGAAATTGACATTGTTGCAGAAACTATTGATGGTGAGGCGGAAGCGTATGAAGTGAAACGAAATCCACAAAAATATAATCCGTCGAGATTAAAAGAAAAAGTTGAGATAATGCGGCGGCATCTTTTTCGTAATCAGGAAGTAAAGATGATAGGAGTGTCAATGGAAGATATGTAAGAAACTAATATTATGAACATTCTAACCTTTGACATCGAAGAGTGGTTCCATATCCTTGATTTTGAGGAGACTCGCAACGAGGAGCAGTGGCGGACATACGAAGTTCGCATTTACGAGAATGTGGAGCGGCTTTTCCGCATACTTGAAGACACAAACTCGCGCGCCACTTTTTTTGTGGTGGGTTGGATAGCAAAGAATTACCCCGATTTAGTTCGTCGGATAGCCGAAAAATATCAGATTGGCAGCCACACAATGAACCACCAACTCATTTGGGAGCAGACGCCTGCCGAGTTCCGCGAGGATGTGGAGTCGAGCGTGAAGTTTCTCGAAGATTTGACGGGCAAAAAGGTAACATCGTTCCGGGTGCCGGGCTTCTCAATCCGCGAGAGCGAGGGGTGGGCGTTCGAGACTCTGGCGGAGTTGGGCATCACCACCGATTGCTCTGTTTT
>JAEEGL010419592.1_pt1 | contig 10268 bp, 7 predicted proteins | sample 9134231 | NCBI WGS metagenome assembly JAEEGL01 (sample SAMN16246548, study PRJNA631951) | gut metagenome | biome: gut microbiome; feature: rumen; material: fiber-attached | host: Bos | place: Iran: Karaj | collected 2018-10 | reverse complement strand
CCTTCATCCATTCCAGACTGAACGATGTCTGGACAGTAGAACCTCAGTATCTTGGAGATCGTGTACAATGCACGCTTATGGCCTACAGGGTCGGATAGTTTGGAAGGTATGCATATATCGCTGATATCCGAGCCCAACATCTCCAATAGGATCCTCTGGGCGTGGATGTAATGTGATTCTATGTAAGGGTCTAAGGATCCCACAATACGCATCAGCGTGTAACCGTCCCTGGCGGAGAACAGGATGATGCTGCCTTCCCTGTGGCTGTCGCAGATGTATTTGGTGAATGAGTATGCAAGAGGTCCTCCGTAACGATCGCCCATGTCCTCCCATACATCTTGTCTCTGTTCACGGGTCATGTCCATGAACAATAATACCGAAGCTGTGAGGGACCTGTTCCTTCTGTAGAACCTCCTCTCGTCAAAATTGGTTTTCAGATATTCTGATGAAGGAGATTCGATATTAACTGCTTGTATCCCTAAACTTCTATGGATGCTGTAATCGGCACGTCTGTTGTCGCCTATGTGCAACATCTCCTCCGGTCTGATGTTCAAATCGTCCAAGATATATCTGAATAGGGAACCGTTGTGCTTCGTCTTGCGATGCTCTGAGGAGATGTACAGTCTATCGTATCTGATGTCATTCTTTTTCAGAATGCTCTCGATCACGTTTCTGGGCAGGTACATGTCGGTTGTGATTATGACTGTCTTGCCTTCAATCAGGGATTGATAACGTTCTTTCATCCAAGGGTTGGTGAAACACAGATCGATCTCTAATTGGCATTCCAGGTCCTTGAAAGATAGGAGGTCCTTTGGCATGAAGGAGTAGATCTCATCCAATGTGACCTCTGTTCCGATGGATGATCTTGCTTTGGATTCCGCCTTAATGCGGAGATTACAGAAATCGCTCCTTGATTGTATCTGGCCCAATAGGATGAACAGGTCTGTGGGTTTCAGGAAAGGTCTGAGAACTAGAGTATCAAACAAATCGAAGGACATCACCTTCACCAAGTCTGATACTCCGCCCATGTTCATGGATAACTAATCAAATTAATAGAATCTCTGTATCCCAAATTTTCAACGTATTGAATTATGACTAGAGGCAATATCTTTCATATAAACCGTTGAATCATCAATCAACTATACTATATGACCTATCATATGAATCTTGTATATGGATTAGTGGGCATAACTGATCCATCATTATTGTAGAACGTTCCGATACACGTTCCATCAGGACGCCATTGCCCAGTAATACGTCCTTCCTTAACATAAAGCACGCCGTTACCGCAAGGACGGGTATCCGCACATCTGCCTTCATAGATTATCTTTCCATTGCATGATATTCTCAGATTATTGATGAATTGATCGTTCTCCATGTTGCCTTCATATAGCCAATTATTACGTGACGTATAGAGTGTTGTAGGACCTTTACGTACGCCTTTTGAATAATAGCCTCTACTCCACGAACCATCCCTCCAATAATAACAACCACTACCATTCTTTACACCTGCAACATGCTCTCCTTCAAAACGATCGCCGTTGGGCTAGGTACATATCCCAAAACCGCTAAAAAGACCGTTCTGATCCAGATAACCTTTATAAGTGCATCCATCAGGATAGTTATACACTTGGTCTTCAACAGGAACTTTTTTTATTTCTGAAGGCTCAGATTCCTTTTCATCATTAATTGTTAAATTATTTTCCAATTTATTCTGGTCAGACTCTTCTTTAATCACATTTTGCAATTTCTGAAGCGAAGGTTCCACATCATTTGATTCTGCCCATGCATCATTATTATCTGACCTTGATACATCAATCACTCTTTTCACAGAATCAACGGAACCAACAACTGATTCGCTATTGTAATCAATACCTTTCCTCAAACAAACATTGATAGCCAAATCATTTTCGGATTTTGCAGATATAATCAGACAAGTTCTCCCCAACTGTTTCAATGCATCATCTTCACTATCCAAGCATAGAGTGGATATTTTGTATAATATATCTGCATCTTTTTGATTGGTAGATGCCATAAACAACTCCAATGCTTTCTTCAAATCATATCCTTCTACATTTGATTTGAAACGAGTATTATCTTCAATCATAGAAACTCTACCATCACGAAACATTTCTCCCAAGCGGCTCTTTGCCCAAGAATCGCCCAACAAAGATGCTTTTTCATACCAGTAAAAAGCCTCTGAATAATCCCTTGAGACCCCCACTCCATCATAATAAAGATTGCCAATACGCCTGATAGCATCTAAGTTTCCTGAATATGCTATATTTTTTAACATTTCAAAAGAACGATCAAATAGTGATGAGTCGAAAGTTGCTCTAGATGTAGATATTGAAATCAAATTTGATAAAGCTACGATATTTCCCTCTTCAGCAATCTCAGAATAGAGAGATATTGCCTTTTCCATATCAATTTCAGTTCCTTTACCATCACGATACATATCCCCCAGACGTAATTTTGACCATGAATCCCCGAGATTGGACGCTTTAGTAAACCATATAAGTGCAATTCCATAATCTCTTTCGACCCCAATTCCGTCATAATAAAGATTGCCAATACGCCTGATAGCATCAATATTATTATTTTCAGCTTTAAGTAATAGCATGTCAAGATATTTATCAATTGATTTATTATCCGAACTCAATGAGGATATGAGATTGCCTATTGCCCAACAGTCGGCAGCACCAAAAGAATCATCATACAAATCCCTTATACTGTATCCAGTATCAACAGAGCCACAACTAACATATCCTGCTGCCCATACACGATGCGAATGATACAGCGACTTTACATACTTGTCCAACCAATAATCTGATTCATCTTTGTTTTGCACAATACCTACACCGTCTTTGTATAGATTAGCCACCCTGTACATACAATTTGAATCACCCAACTCAGCCGCTTTCAACAAATAATTAAACGCTTTGGTCTCATCCTTCGGCAAAAATCTCCCATGAGAGTAAATATCACCTAAAGCGACCATAGATGGAATAAAACCAGAGTCCGCCCCTTTCTGAAAGTATTCTTCCATCTTTTTTGCATCTTTAGGTGTACCCACGCCATCACGATACATTATAGCAACCTGATTCATTGCTTCAAGACTTCCATCGTCGGCAGCTCTTACGAACATATTGAATGCTTCAACACGATCGTCATTTGACCAAGCAGCTTTTAGTAAAAGCAGTGCACAACGATACTCATTTACACAATTTCCAGGTTTAGCCATCTGCCTATAAATCCCAATCAACTGTTCGATTCCAAAAGATTTCGGAAGAGACAGCATAGAGATTTTATTCTTAGCTTCTACATCGCCCTTTACAGCAGCCAAATTATAATATTCTATCGATTCCTCTTCTTCTCCCCTTGAAAATAAAATATTAGCATACTCTACCTGGGCCCGAGTATGACCATGAATTGCCGCTTCTTTTATCCATCTCTCATACAACTCATCACTTTGACCAAATGCACCACCATCTCTGTATGACATACCTAATTTGTATTGAGATTCGGGAACACCTGCAATAGCTAAATCCGAAATCACTTCAGGAGAATCATTCATATAATTGCGATATTCAGAACAAATCTGTTTAGCTGGTCCATCCTTGAAGACTTTACCGTTTTCCAACCAAACAGCCCTATTGCACATAGACTCAACAAAATCAACGTTGTGCGAAACAAAAATTACTGTTTTGCCGCTAGATGCCATCTTTTTAAAATGTTCTCTAGCTTTAACCGAAAATGATGAATCGCCAACACTTAGAATCTCATCCACCAGCATTATATCAGAATCTACATTCACCATGATAGCAAATGCTAAACGCCCGGTCATCCCCGAAGAATACGTTCTTACAGGATTATCTATATAATCTCTGATACCAGAATACTCAATTATTGTATCGATTCTTTCATCAATCTGAGAGCGAGAAAAACCATACAGTTCACCTTTAAGGTATATATTCTCCCTTCCACTCATATCTTGATGAAAGCCCATGCCAAGTTCCAGTATAGTCGCTATCTTTCCTGAACGCTCAATAGTTCCAGAGTCTGGTTTCATTATTTTCGCAATTAAAGACAAAAATGTACTCTTACCAGCACCATTGCGACCAAGAACTCCAAGAACATCCCCTTTACGTATATTCACGGAAAGATTATCAATGACCTTACGTTCAACGACTCTAGTTGGAACACGATTAATGATAGTAGGCTTTTTTTCAGAATCCTCTACCTCTATTCTGAATGTTTTCGTAATATTTGTTATTTCAATGGCATTATTTGGATCCATTTATAACCTCTCCGCAAATCCACTTTCAAGTTTATAGAAAACTAGAATTCCTGTAACTAAGGAAAGCAGCGTTAGAACAATCATAACGGAAACAAGTAAAACATCAGGAAATGATTGATAGTATACTAAATCATGAAAAGATTCAATGAAATAGGTAAAAGGATTTAACATTACTAGAATTTTAAATATTCCAGTTATTGAATCAAAAATAAAATACATAGGTGTTAGGAAAAAAAATATTATAGAGATAGAAGACAAGAAAAACTGCACATCGCGAACATAAACAGTTATCGAAGAAAACAATAGAACGAGTCCTAATGTAAAAACAAAAGTCAAAATAAAAACAACAGGGAGTATGATAATGGCTGTTCCAAATCCATATCCAGAAACGGTTATCGCTATTAGAATTATGATATAACCTATCAACATTATCACAAAAGTGCTAATCACCTGAGATAAAACTATTATCTCACGAGGAAAGTACATTTTTTTAATCATCCCTGCATTATTAACTATGCAACCAGACCCGCTAGTCACATTTGTAATCAAAAAATTAAACGGGAATAATCCTGATGCTAAATAAATCCAAAAATCTGGAATTGGCATAACTCTGATTTGATTAAATACAATAAAATACACTAAGAGAAGAATTATTGGCATAATGAAATTCCAACTAAACCCTAAAACTGAATGCTTATAACGACCAAAGAGGTTCTTGAAGACTAAAGACTTTATAATGTTACGAGATTCATAAATTTCCTTAGTCATTCCGTACAGGTTACCACTCGTCATCTTTATTGCCAATTACATATGACTATTAAATTCTGACTTTGACACATTAATTATTTCTTATTATCCCCTATAATAATGAAAATGAGAAGTATTATTCATTTCTAATTAGCAAACTATCATGATCTATATTCTCTTGACACTGAAGAGCGCTCACTATTTAAAATATAAAAAAAACCTCATACCAAACACGAAATAAAGAACTAAGTATGATTTCTATCAACTTTAATGAGCTTTTTTTCGAGGTTCATATTCGAATCCTTTCGAAACTGCAGAATCAAAAATCTCCTGAACTTCCTATCGCTTAGACTCAAACTCTTATTATTGAACCAGTTTAAGGAATCTAGACTCATTTACTTGATGTAATGCAAAAATTAATACAAAATTCAATGACGACTGAGACTAAGTTAAACCACAAAGAAATAAAGAGATACTATCGAAACTAAAGATTCTGCTGCTGTAACCTAATTGATCAATTTATTCATAAAAACAGTTTAATAACGCTCACAAAGACGAGAACATATAATTTAAAATGATTTATGTTTCATAATCGCGTTCGATTCATTCAAAGACACATAAACTCCTGTGGTAGAATTAGGAACATGGTAAAGATACTGATTGGTTAAAGTATTGATATATTTGAACATACACCTATCATCAGTTACTTTTTTTTACGAATACATGCGTCATATTCCTTAAAAGACATAAGTTTTTGATCTCTATCTGATTGTATAGGTTCTGACGAAAACGGCCATTCAATGTTAATATCTGGATCATTCCACTTGATTCCAGAATCACCTGCAGGATAAAAAACCTCATCACACATGTAACACACAAGAGAATCTTCAAGAACATAATATGAATGACCACAATACTGCGGGACAAAAATTGCTTTATGATTATCCTCATTTAGATCGAACCCCTGCCATTTCATATAAGTGGAAGATAAAGGATTCAAATCAACAATTACATCAAAAACTTGTCCCTTAACACATTGAACAAGCTTACATTGTTGTCTCTGGAGCTGAAAATGAATGCCCCTAAGAACCCCCTTTTTAGATTCAGCAAAAAAAACTTCTTTTAAGTGCTTTTCAATACCGCCTTCAAAATAATCATACTCGCTAAATGTTTTGCAAAACGATCCTCTTCTATCTTCCGAGAAAAAAGTCTCAACCTCAATAACACCATTGAGGTTAGTATCTCTAAATGTAAATGGACCAACATTCTTAGAACCCACAAAATCACTCAACTGCGTTTTTAATAGTCTCAATCATATAGTCAATCATTCCATCGGTCATCCCGGGATAAACTCCAATCCAAAAAGTATTATCAACAACGATATTTGTATTATCCAAGCTCTCAACAACACGGTATTTTGAATAATCGCCCCTAATAGAATCAAAACAAGGATGTCTAATTACATTACCTGCAAAAAGCGTACGAGTTTGAATGCCATGACTCTCCAAATAACCAACAATCTTATTCTTATCAACACCCTCTCTACAAGTAAGCATAAATCCAAACCAACTTGGTTGACTTCCTCTAAGAGATTCTGGAAGGATAAAATATTTCTCAAGCGATACTACTCCACTCAATAACTTAGAATGATTGTACTTTCTTTTCTCTATAAAATATGGTAGTTTTTTGAGTTGAGCACAGCCAACAGATGCCTGTAAATCAGTAGCTTTTAAATTGTAACCAAAATGAGAATAAACATATTTATGATCGTAACCCAACGGCAATTCCCCAAATTGCATTGTAAATCTATGACCGCATGTATCGTCCTTACCAGATGGACATATACAATCTCTCCCCCAATCCCTTAAAGAACGAATAATTTTATGAAGAATTGGATTATTTGTATAAACAGCGCCACCTTCACCAGTAGTCATATGATGAGGAGGATAAAAACTAGAAGTTCCAATATCTCCAATAGTACCAGTATATCTAAGTTCACCGTTATATATTACCTGAGTACCAAGAGCATCACAATTATCTTCAATCAGCCAAAGATTATGCAGATCACAGAATTCCTTTACTACCTGGATATCAAATGGATTCCCAAGTGTATGGGCAATCATTATTGCTTTTGTCTTGTTGGATAAAGCTTTTTCTAATTGTGAAACATCTATGTTGTATTGCGGTATTGTGATATCAACAAAAACAGGAACCGCACCATACTGGATTATTGGAGCAACCGTAGTTGGAAACCCACAGGCAACCGTAATTATTTCATCACCGGGAAGAATACGCCTCTCATCAAGTAGTGGTGAAGTCAATGCCATAAATGCTAGAAGATTTGCTGAAGAGCCAGAATTGACAAAACTACAAAAAGAAATATTAAGAAATTTGGCAAGATTCTTTTCAAATTCTTCAGTATATCTACCAGAAGTAAGCCAAAATTCCAAAGAAGCATCAATAAGGTTCAATAATTCTTCAGAATCATAAACTCTTCCAGAGTAAGGTATACGCATTCCTTTTGCATATTGTTTTTCAACATGGAACTGATTGTAATACTGAGAAACCAAGGATAGAATCTCCTTGCGGGCGACATCTTCTGTTACTTTTTCAAAACGATTACTCGTGCCATCATTCATTTTTTCACCATTTTAAATCTTTAAGGTACTCTTCAATTTGAGAACTCATACACTCGTTCGGATTCCCGTTTAGATATGCTTTAGTCCATTCAACAGTTTTTTCAACTGCTTGTTCTACCGTCCATTTAGGAGACCAATCTAAAATGGCTTTTATTTTAGAGCAATCAAGTCTAAGATAATTAGCCTCATGTGGATCGCCAAGGTTTTGTTTAATTTTATACTGGAAATCAGTACCCCAATAATTACCAAACAATTTAACCAAAGTTTCGTTAGTAACAGATCCTTCATCGGCGGGACCAACATTGTATGAATCAGCTAAAGAATGGTCAGTATATTGCTTAGCTGCAATCATAAGGTAAGCAAATATTGGCTCTAAAACATGTTGGTATGGACGAGTGGACGTAGGGTTACGCAAAACCATTGTTTTATTATCAATAACTGACCTAACACAATCGGGGATAATACGAGGATTAGTAAAATCGCCACCTCCAATAACATTACCTGCCCTCGCGGTGGAAACTGCAACTTTATCCTTTAAAAAGCTACTACGATAACAAGATGTAACTAATTCCGCACAAGACTTACTGTTTGAATAAGGATCATATCCATTTAACAGTTCAGACTCTCTATAACCCCAACACCATTCTTTATTGTAATATACTTTATCAGTTGTTACATTCACAACAGATTTAACTGAGCCACAGTGACGTACAGTTTCAAGAACATTAACGGTTCCCATAACGTTTGAAGAATAAGTAAGAACTGGATTTGAATATCCAACACTAACAAGTGGTTGTGCAGCCATATGAATTATAATATCTGGTTTAAAGTTAAGAACAGCATCTGATAAACTGCTTAAATCTCTTATATCTGCTGTGTGAGTATCTGTGAAAGACTGAACATCAGAGATAGTAAACATATTTGGCATCGTAGGAGGTTCAAGGGAATAACCTGATACTTGGGCACCTAAAATATTTAAAACATTGCACATCCAGGATCCTTTAAACCCACTATGTCCGGTAATAAATACTCTTTTACCTTGGTAAAAAGTCCTAGGATCCAAACAATCACCATTTAATCCAGGGAGCTTTACCTTCAACAATTAGTTTTTCTAAAAGTGAACGGTCTTTAACAGAGTCCATGCATTGCCAAAAACCGAAATGCTTAAAAGCGTTCAATTCACCTTGTGAAACCAACTCAGAAAAAGGTTCATTTTCAAGCATGCTGTGGTCTCCATCTATATAATTAAATATTTCTGGTTCTAAAACCATGAAACCTCCGTTAATCCAACCACCATCATCTCTTCTTTTTTCTCTAAACGAACCAATCAGACCTGAATCATCTATATTTAGTGCACCAAATCTACCTCCTGGCATAACAGCTGTAAGTGTAGCTATTTTACGACTATTCTTATGAAAATTCAAAAGAGACTTCAAGTCAACATCTGCCACACCGTCACCATAAGTCATCATAAATGGTTCGTTGTTGACGTAATCCTTAATTCTTTTAATTCTGCCTCCAGTCATAGTATTTAATCCAGTATCCACAACTGAAACCTTCCATGGCTCTGAATTGGTTTTATGAACATACATCTCATTGTTTACCATATCAAAAGTAATGTCACTATGATTCAAAAAATAATTAGAAAAATATTCTTTGATACAATTTTGTTTATAACCAGCACAGATCACAAATTCATTAAACCCAAAATATGAATAATACTTCATAATATGCCAGATAATAGGCATACCACCGATATCTATTAGTGGCTTAGGTTTATAAACACTTTCTTCAGAAATACGAGTGCCGAACCCCCCTGCGAGTATTACAACTTTCATTTGTGACACCAACTGTCGGTTAATAACTAAGAAAGTTTATTAATATTCGCAAAAAAAAAATCGTCCAGAACCCCCATTATTATCACTAAACCTGAATTCATCAACAAACTCGTGTATGCGCGATATATGCAAACTTTACTCTATACATACTTGTCAGGGTATTCCCGTACAACCACATTACCACTCTATTCAATTATCCCGCCTTTACTAGGTATCTCCCCGTCAAGATTCTTGTCTACAATCCTCCTGATTTAGCCTTTGGGAAGCACCATCATCCTACCTTGGCCTATTTAAACCCTCATCTCTCGCAAACAGAGTTATCTCGATGCCGGCAATGATGTTTTATCTGGGAATCCATTAGCCTGCTCCAAGTCAATACCCCTATTCACTTCATTCTAGTCACACCTATACCCAAACCTTCACTGATTCTAACAGAGACACGAACTTCTTTACGTGCGGCTAGCTAATCCAACCTATTACACAATAGTATGGCCAAGCTTAAAATCAAAAACATAGCTAAATCCATAAAACTTTAATAAACTCATCTGTTGACTATTATTGTTTTTGTTTATCCAAGTTTTGATATTCAACAATAGCTCTTTCAAGGCCATTATCAGCTGCCTTCTTCATCCATTCAGCGGCTTTATCAAGATCTTTCTCCAGGTATAGACCGTCTCTATATGCTATTGCCAGACGTTCTTGATATTCCCTATCGCCTTTTTCAGCTCTGGGAACTATGAAATG
>JAEEGL017350333.1_pt1 | contig 10269 bp, 5 predicted proteins | sample 9134231 | NCBI WGS metagenome assembly JAEEGL01 (sample SAMN16246548, study PRJNA631951) | gut metagenome | biome: gut microbiome; feature: rumen; material: fiber-attached | host: Bos | place: Iran: Karaj | collected 2018-10 | reverse complement strand
ATGGCCAGGGTGATCACCAGGAAGGCCACGATATAGCCCTGCTGGCTGCGGGTGCGCAGCACCCAGAGGAAGGAGGAATAGAGGGCCGGGGACCAGTGCTTTTTCCCCAGAGTGTAGACCAGCCAGCTGATGGCGGGGACGATGCGCAGGGCCAGAAGGCCCAGGCTCACGATAAAGAGGGAGGAAGCCAGGAACAGCAGCGGATCCAGCCCCTGCCCCTCCAGCACCCGCCGGGCCAGGTCGGCCTTCTGGGCATTGAAGGAATAGAGGGCATAGAGGGAGAGGGCCAGGAGCAGGAAATCCACAAAGAAGCGCTGGAACCAGGGCGCGGTGGACTTGCGCTTTTTCTGCTTCTGGGCCACGATGGTGAGTCTGGCGTAGCGCAGGGCGGGCAGCACCATGGCGCAGACGCTCAGCGCCGCCGCCCCCAGGGCATAGAGCAGCACCGTGCCGGTGTAACGCACGGCCAGGGCCCGCCGGGAGACGAACTCCAGGAAGGCGTTGGCGGAGCCCAGGACCTGGCAGACCAGGGCGGCCAGGGGCAGCCCCACGGCCAGGCTCACGGCGGCCACCAGGAGGCTCTGGAGGAGATAGATGCTCAGGATCTGATGCTTTCCCGCGCCGCGGCTCTTGATGACGCTGATCTCGCTCTGCTCCATGCTGAGGATCTGCCCGGCCACCATAAAGATGAAGGCCACCAGCAGCGCGTAGATGGGCACCTGGAGGATGCGCAGGGTGACGGTGATCCTGGTCTCCGAGTGCATATAGTTCTCCAGGATATCTGCGAAATAGTCGTTGTAGCTGATGCCGTTGACCTGCTTGTGCTGCTCCCGCAGGGCCTGGGACGCGGCATAGAGCTCCGGCGCCCGGTCGATGGAGATGCCCTCATAGTCCATGATGACGAACCAGAGGGCCATGACCTTGCAGGGCAGGCCGCTGAGGTCCCCGGCGAAGCCGGTGAAGGCGCTCTCGGACACCAGAAGCTGGTCCTCGTAGGCGCTGGGGGACTTATACCAATAGTGGTCGTCGCTGTCGGCCGCCTCAAAGATGCCCACCACCTGGATGCGCAGGGGCTTCCCGTCCGGAAGGGTCATCTTATCCACCGTGTAGATCTCCCCCAGCATCAGGTTCATGCTGATGAGGGCCTTCTGACTCACTACCGCCTCCACGATCCCGTCCTGCCGCTCCTGGTACAGGCGGCCGGAGAGGATCTCGGCATGGTCCTCCAGGCCGGAGAGGAAGCCCAGGCGCACGGTCTTCGAGCGGAAATTGGAGCGCTGCTCCTCCGGCCGGATGGTGGCGTCGCTGAGGAAGACGTTGCGCACCAGCCAGCGGCTGGGAAGCCCCAGCTGCTCCGGCAGCTTTGAAGCCAGCCTGTCCTCCTCCCCGAAGGCGTTCAGCTGGGCGCTTCCTGCCTTCGCATTGGCATTCAGGGTGCTGAGCAGGTAGGCCGTGGTGGGATAGCGCCCATTCTGCACCACATAGTCCGTCATGGTGTCCGTCAGCATCCGCTGCAGGGCGGCGTCGGTATACATGGGGCTCCCGGCCGCGATGGCGACCAGCAGGATATTGCCGATCAGCAGGGCGGCCATGAGCCACTTCTTATGGAGCATTTTCCGAAGTACGAATCGCAGCATGCTTCCGCCTCCCTCTCAGCTGCGGTAGGAGCTGACGACCACCTGGTCGCCCTCTCTCAGCCCGTTCAGGATGGAGACCATGCTGCCGGCGCCGGGGCCGCGCACCACGTTGCGGGTGCAGACCGTGTCGCCGATGAGCAGGTCCACGCAGCTGACGCCGTCCCTCGTCCTGAGGCAGCTCTTGGGCACAGCCCAGACGTCCCGGAGGATGGTGAAGCTGACGGAGGCATCCCCGTCAGAGGCGGTGAGCTCCTCCTCCGCGGCGTCCACCTCCATCAGGATCACGTTGCCGGGGAACTGGGAGGTCAGGACCTCCGGGGAGCTGACCACCCGGCCGGTGACGGTCATGCTGCGGCCGCCCTTCCCCATTCGGATGCTGATCTCCCGGCCGTAGACAAAGTAGCCGGTGTTGCTGGTCCCGTAGAAGCGGAGGCCCTCGCTGCCGTAGACGGAGCAGAGCTCCGTGCCGGCGGGCACCATGTCGCCGGGGGCATAGCGGGAGGTGAGGCTGTGGATGCTGCCGCTGATGGGCGCGGCGAGGACGATCTCCCCCGCCGCCTCCTCCAGGGCCCGCAGCTGCTCATTCATGGAGGAAAGAGTGTATTCCGACTGGAGCTGATATTTCCGGTATTCCAGCCGGGCATATTCCAGCTGGAGCTCTCTTTTGGCGCGCTGGGTCTCCGTGCCCTGCGGCATGGCCTCCGCCGCGGCGATCTGGCCCTCATACCAGACCAGCATCTCAGAGGAGCGGGACTCAAAGGCGTTGATCTCCAGCTTCTTCAGCTCGATGTCGGCGGCGGAGCCCAGCCCCTGCAGGATGAATACGGGGTCCCCCGCCTGCACCGTCTGGCCGCGGGTGACGCAGATCTCCTTGAGCCTCGCGTCGGCAGCTCCGCTGCGCACGGGCTTAATGAGCTGCCAGCTCTCGTTGACGGTGAGGCTGCCGGTGTGGCTGATCTCCGTGGGCCCGATCTCCTGCAGCCGGTAGGTGGTGGTCTTCCCCAAGCCGGAGGACTCCCGAAGCATGGCCTCCCCGCCTCCGGCGGTTTCCCCGGAGGCGCAGCCACAGCCCAGGGCGAGGACCGGGACCAGCAGCAGAATCAGCATCCGCTTAAGTGCCCGCATAAACCACATCTCCTTCCTGCAGCCCGGACAGGATCTGCACCTCGGCGTCGTTGCGTACGCCGCACTGCACGTTCTGGCGCACCTGCACCCCGTCCACCACCTTATAGACATAGTAGACGTAATCGTAGTGCACGGCGCTGGAGGGGACGATCAGGGCGTCCTCCACCCGGTCGGACAGGACGAAGAGGACGGCGACCATGCCGCTCTCCACCGTCGCTCCGGCCGCGTCGGCGATGTCGAAGGCGCTCATGCCGCTTCGGCTGACATAGGCGTCGTCGGCGGGCCGGGGGACGACCTCCACCCGCTGCCCTGCCACGGTGGCATAGACCTCGTCCGCCCCGCTGAGGGCGGCGGCGGATACAGCCGCCACGCTGAGATATAGCTCCGCGTCCTCCGCCAGCCACAGGACCCCCATGTTCTCCATGGCGTAGCCCCCGTCGGCCGCGGTGCAGGACACCACGGTCCCGTCGCAGGGGGCCGTGAGGAGGCTGCTGTCCACGATGGCGCGCATCTCGTCGATCCTGCCGGTCTGGTCCGCCAGGTCCAGCTCCCAGAGTGCCCGGGTCTCCCGCAGGCTGTTCTCCAGCTCCTCAATCTTCAGCTCCGCCAGCCGCAGGGCGGCGGAGCCCGCGCCGGCGCGGCGCTGCTCCTCCAGCGACAGCCGGGCCAGCTCGATCTGGATTTCCTGCTCCCGCTCGACGATGGCTTCGTTCTCCTCTGCATAGGCCAGGTAGCTCTCCATGGAGGCCAGGGATTCGGCAACGCGCTCCACATCCAGGGCGATGAGCTCGTCCCCCGCCTTCACGTGGCTGCCCGCACAGACGCGCACGTCCCTGACGACGCCGGAGGCGGTGAAGCTCAGCTCCCGCACCGCGGGCAGGACCAGCCCGTCATAGGCGCTGACGGTCTGGATGAGGCCGCGGCGGACCGCGGCGGTATCCATGGTGACGCCCTTGGGCTCCAGCAGCTCCGGCGCGTCGTAACCCGCCTTCCTGCCGCAGCCGGCCAGAGGCAGCAGGAGTATCGCCGCCGCCAGGGTCCCGGCCAGGACCTTCTTAACTGACGATGACATGATCTCCCTCCTCCAGTCCTTCCGTGATCTCCACATAGCTGCCGTTATCCAAGCCGCAGCCGATCTCCAAGGCGCTCTTCAGGCCGCTGGCGTCCTCATAATAGACATAGTGGCGGTCCCCTACGGTGAATACCGCCCGGGAAGGCAGAAGCTTCACATCCTCCCGGACCTCCAGCTCAATCCGCACCTCGCCCCGGACGCTGCTCTGGGGGATCTCCTCGTCCTGAATCTCCAGGCAGACGTTTCTCAGGCCCTCGCCCATCTCCTCGGTTTTGATGCCGTAGACGGCGGGGTCGCGGACGATGCAGAGATACTCCCCCGCGTCCGTTTCCACCACGAACTGCTCCCCCTCGGGGAACAGAGCCCAGCGATCCGTCAGGGCGGTGAACACGCCGGAGGCGGTGTCCGTCACGGTGACCACCGTATCCGCCTTGCCGCTGCGGCTGTTCTGATCGACGGTCTTCACATAGGTCACGGTGCCGTCGATGGGGGCATAGAGCCGGAGGGCCTCCAGCTCGCTCCGCTCCTCCTCCAGCTTCTGCTCCTGGATGGCGATGGCCGCCTCATAGTAGCTGATGTCCGCCCTGCGGGCATCGGAGGTCACGCTGCTCCTTCCGCCCTGCAGCTGCTCCTCCTCCAGCGCCAGTTCCAGCGCGGTGCGGGCGGTGTCCAGGCGGATGTTCAGCTTCGTCAGCTCGGTCTCGGTCGCGCGGATGGCCTCCTGCTCCGCGGTGCTCTCCAGCTCCGCCAGCAGCTGGCCCGCCTGCACCTGGCTGCCGGGGGTCACATAGATCGCGCCGTAGCTGCGGCCCAGGACGCTGAAGCGCAGGTCCTCCCGCCGGGTGGGGCTGAAGACAAAGCTGACCTTCACCGCGCTGACCAGGTCGCCCCGGGTCACCGTGACCGTATTGTACTCCGCGCCGCTGTAGGGCGTCACCAAGGGCAGCTCGGGAGGCTCCGCCTCCCTGGGAAGGAGGAAGCAGCCGCTCAGCAGCGCCGCCAGGAGCAGCGCCGAGGCCGGCACCAGCAATCGTTTCAACATCATATCAACTCGATTCTCTGTGGATAAAAACGGTTTATTATATATCTTTCTCTCGGAAAGCGTCAAGGGATTTTGAGGTCATTCTGTGATCACCAGGCTTTCCCGGGACAATATCATTCCTGACGTAATGCTTTGATACGCCGGATGATCGGCACTGCAGCTACAGGAAACGCCCGGAAAAGCCGACTGGCTTTTCCGGGCGTTTCCCCCTGCACACAATATGATACCGCAGGCGGGCACCGTGTTCTCCGGATAACAAGAATTCAATTTCGACGAAGTGCTGATTTCGGGAGAGGCATTCCTTGCCGACTTCCCAAGGCGTTACGTCAGTTCCTTTGCCTCCGCAAGGGGAGTCATATCGCTGAAATCATGCAGGATGAAAGCTTTTACTTTTCCCACCGTCTCTGATTGCCTGGGGACAAGGAAGCCGAAGGAATAGGTGTAGTGATCCACAAACTTCGCTCGAACGTAGTGCAGACTCAGCATTTTTCCCTCTGTGCCGTACACAGCGACAATGATAAGGTCCTGCTCGTCACGCACGACGTTTTTCATCACGTCTATGTTGACGAGGAAAGCGCTGCTCTGAGGGAAGGACGAGAGTGCCGTGCCGCTTTCGTCCGAAAGGCTGATCGCCAGGATCGTGTAGGGTTCTTCCGGCTCAGTTTGCGCCTCGATATAATTCTCATAATCCAGCCAGGTTGGCGTCACGCCGGCTGCATTGCCCACGAAAGCGTTGATGGCGTCATCCAGCTCGTAGTGGGTCTCAAATGCCGCTTCACCCTGAAGCGTCACGTTTTCCGGGTGAAGGATCGCCGCCCCGCCGGGTTGGCTGAGGGTGCCCGCCACGCCGCATGCCTGGGCAAAGTCAATGGAACCCGCGGAATTGGCAATTATCAGATTTTGGAAGTGTGAGCTGCTCGACTGAAAATCGCAAGTTTGCGCAGCTGACCCACAGAGGACAACGGTGTGATTCCCCGTGCAGTCAAAGTTTATATATGCAGAGGTCCATCCATAGCAGTACTGGCAAATGTTTCCGCCGATCTCCATTATTCCATTTGTTAAATAGCCCTCGTGACCGTTTACTGAATACATGATGAAGTCTCTTGCAATCGTTACTCTGTCCGCTTCCGTCACCATCTCCAACCACCCGTTCGAGGTGCCGTATTCCACTTCTCCGTTGCTGTACGGAGTATCTGTCGATGCTATGATATAGTCTCCGCCGACCTCCAGCGTGCCGCAGTTGATGAACATCGTTCCACCCGTCTGACGCACGTCTCCCAGCACCGTCAGCGTATGTCCGTTCAAATCATATACGCAGTCCCTGTAGTAGTAATAGTCTTCAAGGTAAAGAGAACCTCCTACCGTCATATCCGCATCCAGGGTCATATCTCCGCTTACATGCAAATCTCCTTCGATCTGAAGCGGCTGCAAAATCGGAAATCCTTTTACTGCCGTATCAAATTCCGCTTTTTGCTTTTCAAATCGGACATTTGCAAATCCCGAATCAATCGAATCAAAACTTATATGCGGTGTCGCGTCCCCTGTGAATACCACAACATGCGAATCGCTGGCGTTGAAATTATCAGTAGTCTTCGTATAAACTGCATCGTTCCCCTTTTGGTAAAAGTTTCCGCCGATCTCCATTATCCCATTTGTTAAATAGCCCCCGTGATCGTTTACTGAATACATGACGAAGTCTTTCGCAATCGTTACTCTGTCCGCTTCCGTCACCATCTCCAACCACCCGTATGAGGTGCCGTATTCCACTTCTCCGTTGCTGTACGGAGTATCTGTCGATGCTATGATATAGTCTCCGCCGATCTCCAGCGTGCCGCAGTTGATGAACATCGTTCCACCCGTCTGACGCACGTCTCCCAGCACCGTCAGCGTATGTCCGTTCAAATCAATCGTGCCGCTTTCCAGATACAGCGAGCCATAGAGCAGCACGTCCCGTTCCAGCCTCCAGTCCTCCCGAATCCTTCGGGTACTGAAGCACAGATCATCCGTCGGGATACTGCTTCTGAAATAATTGTAATCACTGTCCGAAAGCGGGATATCTACATTTTCAATCCCCACGGCGCTGATGGCCGCCTGGTTTTCATCTCCCATTTCCCTGAGCATGTCCAAATACGAATTATGGACAACTGCAGCTTCCTGCTCCCATACGCTTCCGAGTCTGCTGCGCAGCGTATTCGCCGTTTCCCGATAATGTAAGTACCGTTCATGACTCATCGTGCTGAAAAGGCCGCTCAGCATCCCTCCTTCGACGGAGGCCTCCATATAGGCGTCAAGCGCGTCAAAGCCCTGTGCGTATGTCTTGGTAAGCAGCTGGACAGCCGCGTTGAATACCCGCGCATTGTCAATGCTGGGATTGGAAGTAAAATTGCGCTCATACTCCAAAACCTGTTCGTGAATCAGCTCCTCGAAATTATCCATTGCACAGCATTGGTAGTAGGACGCGATCAGGTCGCTGGTACCGAACAATTGGTCAGACAGGAATTTCCCGACCTTTTGTCCGACAGTTATGGAGAGGCCGACCAGATTGCAGTTTGCGACCACGGTGCTCCATATTCCCGACGCAGTGGCTTTTGCCAGCTCCTTGAAGCCGGTGGTGCCTATCATGATGCCGATCAACGCTTCCCGGCTCATGCTGTCGGAGCACAGCTCCGAGTATTCCAGCAACGCGGTTTTCAGCGCCGGATTGTCCGTGCACCGACTGAGAAGATCGTTCAGGATCCTTTGGGTCTCATTGCTGGCGGAAAGCAGCGTCTGCACCTTGGAAATACGGTTAATCAAATCGAACACTGTGTTGCAGTACCCGATATACTGGGCAACATCTCCCAAAACGGACAGTGCTTCCTGGATTTCTCCCATGGACTGAATGTCCTCCAAAAGCAGCGGAAAATTCTCCTCCGTCAAGTCGCCGACCGGCGTGCTCTCCGAAACACCGATGTCCAGCTCAATGATTGATTTCCACATGGAGAGGCTGAGGTTTTCGCTCGCTTCGTCAAATGCGTCCACCCCTTCCGCAAACGTGTCAAGTGTACCCGTTCCCATGGTTTCCGTTTTCTCGTCGTACAGGATATTGAACAGGAAGGTTTCATAATACGCCACTTCCTTTTCGGCGTAGTTCAACTCGCTGCTCAAATCAAAGGTCAAGACGCGCCAGGCTGCGAGCATTCCGTTCCAGGCTGCGTCATCCTGATATCGATTCACCACAACGCGGTAAGGACTTTGCCACGAATTTGCGTAAAACGAATAGCTGGAGTAATTCAGCGTATGCCATGCCAAATAAACATCAAATCCGGCATTTATCGCGTCGGTTTCGGAAAGCGCGCTGACGGGGGATGAGAATAACATAGTTAATGCGAGAGTCAGGGCAATCAGCATACTGAGCGTTCTTTTCATGGCGTCCTCTCCTCTTGAAATGTCTTGATTTGAACAGTATCAAGTTCAGTTTTATTATACAGGATTCGTATCGTCCTTGCAAGGCAAATCATCGAAGCAGCCGAATAATTAAGGTGCAGTCTTTGAAAGACTGCACCATCCCTGACACAATGATTATAACTTATGCCTCCGCTCCGAAGCCGGAAGGCAATTTTTAACCGCGCTTCCCGGCTCAGAAGCCCAGGCCGCTCAGGTCGAAACCGCCGGTGAGCTTGCCCATGCCCTCGGCCTTGGCGCTCTCACACTTGCGGATGGCCTCGTTTACTGCCGCGATGACGGTGTCCTGCAGCATCTCCACGTCCTCCGGGTCCACGGCCACGGGGTCGATGGTGAGGCTGACCAGCTCGCCCTTGCCGGAGACCACGGCCTTCACCACGCCCCCGGCGGAGGCCTCGTAGGTCGCCTGCTCCAGCTCCTCCTGCATTTTCAGCATGTCCTGCTGCATCTTCTGGGCCTGCTTGATCATGTTCTTGTTGACGCCGCCGCCGAAGCCGCCGCCTCCGCCGTAGCTTCCGCCGCGAAAACCGCCCTTTGCCATGGTTTTTAACCTCCCTGTCGTTGTCGTCTCAGTTGAAACGGTACTGTCCCATCAAATCGTCCAGCCGGTCCAGGCCGCCGTCCCCCTCCTTCCGGGGGTCCGCCAGCTGTACCGGCGTATTCATGCCCGTCAGTCTTTCCGCCGTCCGCCGAATCAGGGCCAGCCGGTCCGCGTTCAGCAGGGCTTTGACAGCATCGTTTTTCGGATAGAGGGTCAGGCTCCCCTCCGCCAGCCTGCCGCTGAGGTTCTCCGTGCCGGAAAGCATCACGAAGACCGGAAAATCATCCAGCTCCTTCTCCAGGGCAGTGAGCACCTGCTCCCAGGTGACTTCGGCAGCCTGCGGCACAGGCTCTTCGGGCTGCTGCGGCGCTTCCTCCGGCTGCGCGGCTTCTTCCTTCCGTGCAGCTTTCTCCGGCTTCTTCAGCCAGTCCGCCGGGAGCTTTTCCGGCTCCGGGGAGGGAGCCGCTTCCTCCGGCTTCGGCGCTTCCTCCGGCTTCGGCGGAGCCGGAGGCGCGGCCGGTGCGGCCGGACGCGGCCGGGAAGCGGCTGCGGCCTGGGGCGCTGCCGTCCGGGGCGCTTCTGCCGCGGGAGCGGGCGAAAGCTCCGGAGACGCCAGGGAAAGCAGGCACAGCTCGGCGGTGAGCCGCCGGTCGCCGGAGCGGTCCAGCCGGCAAGAGGCGTCCTGCACCGCTTCCAGGCCCCGCAGGAGGGACGCGGTGTCCGCTTCGCCGCTCAGGTCCCGGAGGGCGTCCTCGGAAAAGCCGCCGCTCATGAGGCTCGCGCCGTTTTTGGGGGCCACGCGGCCCAGCAGGATATCCCGATAGAGGGCGGCCAGCTGGCTGAGGATGGAGGAAACGTCCTTCCCGCCGCGGTAAAGCCCGTCCATGATCTCCAGCGCCGTGTCCGCGTCCCCCCGGAAGAGGGCGCCGGCCATGCGGAGGATCTCCTCGTTTTCCGCCAGGCCGATGGCGGAGAGCACCCGCTCCCTGTCGATCCTGTCGCCGGCACACTGGTCCAGTAGGCTCAGGGCATCCCGCAGGGCCCCGTCCGCCAGGCGGCTCAGGAGCCCGGCGGCATCCTCCGTCAGCTCCATGTTCTCCGCGGCGGCCACCTGCAGCAGCCGGGCCCGGATAAGGTCGGCGGGCACCCGTCGGAAGGAATAGCGCTGGCAGCGGCTCAGGATCGTGGCCGGGACCTTATAGAGCTCCGTGGTGGCCAGGATGAAAATGAGGTGCTCCGGCGGCTCCTCCATGATCTTCAGCAGGGCGTTGAAGGCCGGCTTGGAGAGCATGTGCACCTCGTCCACGATGTAGACCCGCCGCCGGGCGGTCACGGGGGCATAGACCGCCTCGTCCCGGATGGCCCGGACGTCGTCCACGCCGTTGTTGGAGGCGGCGTCCATCTCCGT
>JAEEGL017186505.1_pt1 | contig 10269 bp, 12 predicted proteins | sample 9134231 | NCBI WGS metagenome assembly JAEEGL01 (sample SAMN16246548, study PRJNA631951) | gut metagenome | biome: gut microbiome; feature: rumen; material: fiber-attached | host: Bos | place: Iran: Karaj | collected 2018-10 | reverse complement strand
TCGATACTGCTCAATGAATAGTATGTATGCACATTTGCGCCAAATCACATGGCAAAGAAATCATAAATCTGCTTCTTAGTAAACTCATACATATCTGCACCCTCATTCCAAGCCTTATACCAAGCTACAGTCCGCGCAATTGCATTGTCTACATGCCATACAGGCTCCCATCCAAAGGTTGCTCTTGCTTTTGAGCAGTCAAGTTTTAGAAAACTTGCTTCGTGAGGTGCGTTAGACTCTGCGTGATCCTCCCACTTTGATTCAGGTCCCCAATTCTGGGTGAAGAAATCAGCTAGTTTTCCTGTATTGATGCAATCCTCGTCCTGTGGCCCAATGTTATAGTAACCGGAAAGGCTCTTTTCCCCAGCCTGCTCCATGGCAATCATGAGGTAAGCATAAAGTGGCTCAAGCACGTGCTGGTAAGGTCTTGTTGAATAGGGGTTCCTTACTATGATTGGCTCTCCCTTGATGGTTGCCCTTACGCAGTCAGGAACGATACGGTCGTTGGCAAAGTCTCCGCCACCGATAACGTTGCCCGCTCTTGCGGTTGAAATTGCAGGGGATGTCTCTGCGTCAAAGAAGGATTTCTTGTAGGAGTGTGTCACCAGCTCTGAGCAGCTCTTGGAATTGGAGTAAGGATCGTAACCATCGAGTTTCTCATCCTCCGTAAATCCGTGGTTCTCAAGGTCGTTGTTCTCGTATACTTTGTCGGTTGTTACGTTCAGGAAGCTGATGGCTCCCGGATTGTTGCGAAGACACTCAAGGATATTTACGGTGCCCATTACGTTTGTCTCATAAGTGTAGCGAGGATCTTTGTAGGAGTCCCGGACGATAGGCTGGGCTGCAAGGTGGAGCACAACGTCAGGGTTGGCTTCCTTGTAGGATTTGGTCAGGGCGTCAAGGTCTCTTATGTCGCCGATGGTGCTGTGAATATGGTTTTCAAGGCCCAGGATGGTGAAGAGGTCCGGGGTTGTATTGGGGGCTAGGGAGAAGCCGTAGACGTCGGCGCCCAGCTCTTTTAACACAAGGGAAAGCCAGCTGCCTTTGAAGCCGGTGTGACCGGTTAGGAAGACACGCTTGCCGTTGTAAAAGGTTTTTAGTTTGGTTAGTTTTTCTTTTGAGATGGTCATTTGTTTTATCTCTTATCTTTTGCATAAATAATAGAATATGAAAAGGCAATACATGTTAATGATGCCTGTAATAATGTAAATACAAAAAAGGCTATATGCCAATGACCTGTAGTTTTACCAATCCAGGCTACACATACAAAAACTATTGTGTCAAAGACCGGATGATGAGCATATAGAGTATGTGACTCAGGATACATCAGAAAATCCTGCATTTCACCCCATGTGTCATTAATCAAAGTCCCTGGGTATAAACATAGCAAAGTCGAGGCCCAGCATACGAGCATTATTACACTTAGAAGGAACAATCTTTGTGGATGACTAAACAGTTTCTCAAAAGCTTCTTTAGTTTTATTTGGCTGTTTAACTACAGTATCTTCAGCCAGTCTCATCATCATTTTTCTGATGACATATGTGAGTAGTAAAAAACACAAAAGATGTAAGCGCCGAGAGTATAAATCCTATTGTCACATGACATTCACCTGAAGTCATGTAGCGCGGGGATGCAGCAAATGCTGCAGATAGCAGTGCGCATATTATATAATCTGATTTAGATAATACTTTCACTTGTTGCTCATAACCTTTCCACTTTTAATCACCTCTCCACTACCACTGAATCCCCACCGCAAGCCTTAAACCTGGTATAACAATCCATCTCTGCTAAGCACAGCCAGGATGCTTGCTGTTGATGTGTTTCATCCATGCCATCTGCCTGATCAAGCATGTCCCGGAACGAATGAACTATTTTTCCCCCACACACTCCTGCAATTTATTATCCCCAATCTACAGTTTTTTTCGCAATCCGCGACATTAATGCCTGTCACCTTTAAGATTTTCTAAATCACAGCTCGTATGTTCTTATGTCTAATAGAATCAATTATATATTGTATACTTCATTTCCTGCCAATTTCGAAGTGTTTCATCCAAAGTGTCATTCAATGCATTCTCAATTGGCATTTGAAAGATTCGTTCTTGAGATGAATAAGATAACACTGATGCAATAAAAAAGGGCAATGTGTTTTCATTACATTTGACTGCAACGTACCCCTGCGGTATCCCATTCATTCTAGGATATAAGCCAAATTTAGGCTTATCCTCAAAAATTGCCTTAAAGATGATAGTCTTTTCCTCGTACAAAACGATTAGATCTGGAAAATGCTCCTTATTGCCAAAATCAGCCTTTGACAGGACATCTATAACAGTTTCAGCACTTACGGATTTGTACGCAAATATTATTCCAAAAGCACTATAAAAGTCTACGTTATTGTTCCAATTGACTCCATCAATGTCTATCACACGATTGGGCAATATTTGCGCGCCACTCATCACTTCCCGTTTTAAACACTTAAATGATCGAACATTCTCAAGTGCTTTTTGAAGCTCGCCGCCAGTAAGATTAGACTTAATCTCTATTGCCCCATAAACAGATTCATAAGGGAATTGATAGAAATTGTCGGCAAATGGAATAACATAAGAGTACAATTTATCATATATAACGATATCCATTTGCCTACTGTAGTTCCCGAGATAATCAAAGCACTCTCCGCCTGCCACTCCGTACGCCATTGGAAGAAACGGGCTTATACACTTACTTACAACATACTCCCGTACAGCGCCTTTACTTGCATTGTGGTTTATCATTACGCTGCTTTCAAAACCGGCTTCAAGAACCTTAGAAGTGCTGCTTATGGCATCTAAAAAGCGATATTTCATTTTGTAAGCTCTCCTCTATAAAAGTGGTTTTCTGCAACTTCTTGATCAACCACCTATTTCACATAAAATATATCAATGTTTCCCTAATGCAGTTCTTCTTACCTTCATCAAGACCTTGATACATACGAATTATATCTTTCTCTGCAGGCAGTGGTGCCTGTCACCTTTAATCTAGACCTCGGCACCTAACTCTTTTAACACAAGTGAAAGCCAGCTGCCTTTGAAGCCGGTGTGGCCGGTTAGGAAGACTCGCTTGCCGTTGTAAAAGGTTTTTAGTTTGGTTAGTTTTTCTTTTGAGATGGTCATTTAGTTATCCTCTTTCTTTTGCATAAGGTTTATAAAACGTCAATTGTTTCAGCAAATCATCATTGACACAGTTAAATCCAATACAGAAATAACAAGTTTCCTATACCTATGTTTACAATCGCTCATTATCCTTTAATGCGTCATCAAATCTCATGTCCGATTCTTCTTGCTCTTTTCTTCTCTTTTCATCAAAGTAATCTTTAACTTCTGGTCTGCACCCTATCGCATAGTTTATCTCTTTTAATAACCATAAATATTTCTCGCGAATAGTCGGATCCTTCCCTTTGCACAATTCTCGTTTAGTATGCAAATACAGCCTTTCAAAATATCGAATATTAAAATCTGTAATCTTTTCATGAGACAACTCCTTTAAAGAATGCACATAAGCAAACGTATTCATATAATACAGATAATTGAGCATGTCATCATCAGTTCTGTAAAACATGTGATTATAATCAAATAGATACATAATATCCATGTCATCCAATGCAGATTGTCGAGTCTCGTCCAAAAATACAATTCTAGGATACTTGGCCAATGACTTTTCTAATATATACGCATTGGTCAACCCTGGACCAAAGATTACATTCCCATCACGGTACAGGTTTCCTCGAGATATGCCTCCTCTTACCATTATTGGATCATCATGATTTGCCAACTTAATCTGCATCTGCAAACACGCTTCTGTTAATGCCACAAACGCCCCTTTGAACTTCGTTTCGATATACATGACAACGCTATCAGACATTACATAACTCATAATATGGTTATGCAATTCCGTTGCCATTGAATTTATCATAGGCTGAGACTCAAAATTCAAGATTTCATCAAATATATCTTTTATATCTGTGCAATTCTGGTTGCAAATAATATTTTTAAATCCTAATATATCAATAAATGCAACATAACAGTCTTTGTATTTTAACGCTGTTTTATCCATTGTCTTTTCCATTGTCTTTGCTTATATCCAATGCAATTTAGAATTTTCACTATTGGTGCCTGTCACTTTTAATATATGCTTGGTGTTAACACCAACAGTTTTTATCTATTTTTTGTTCTCGATATCCCTAAAATACGATGATTTACAGAACTTATTCTTTTCAATCGCATACACTTTGTTATAATAAAAGCCACGCAATTTCCACAACCCAAATATCGCAAAATCCACCTTCCCCTTATTAGCCATAGCAAGCGCCCTTTTCACTTCAGTAGCAAGTCTATGCTTTTCAGAATTGAACACAAGTATAAACGAAGTATGCTCTCTTATATAGTTCAAGTCTTTCCCAGTAATCCCGCTCATGACAGCAACACTATCAACCGCTTTCTTCCTTATGTCTAAAGTTTCAAAATTGCCATCCTTAAACTCAACAAGATAATAATAGTCCTCTTCAACCTCGCACAAAGCATCCGCTGAAGCCGCCATTTCATTGCTAATTCCAATCTTTGTACAATAATTTGTCTTAGCTTGGTCAAAGTCAATAACCATTTTTGAAGAATCGACCATATATGTATCCGATGCACTATTATAAGAAGTGTTTTTTAGACTATTAAGTGCCCCTCGTTCTTTAAATTCTGAAAAATCATTAAGATTCATACATTCCCTCAAGTTCCTCAACTGCTCTCAAAAAAGGCATTGACAACTCAGAATAAATGTTCTCAAGATTGCCCGTCATTTCTACAACATCAGAAATAGAATCATCCAAACTATTGTTTAATAACATATAATACTTGCACCTATTCTTAATTTCATATTTGTCTGAATATAGCTCAATAAAATTCAAAAAGTCAACGCTGTGCGTGCTTATTAAAAAATTGATATCAAATACTTTCTGTAGTAGAACTATTATTTCCGCGTATATTTTTAACCACTCAGGATTCTGGTGCGTCTCCGGCTCATCTAATACAACCATTCCATTTCTCTCAAGGTATCCTTTCTGCAAGAGCGTCTTCAGCATGACAAAGCTCTTCAACCCTGTCGACAAATTCTTCAGTGCTAATTCTTCCTTTAATTTACCATCCAAATAGGTAACACTTCCATCACTAGTATTACGTAATTGACCATTACATATGGTTGATAACTTAGCGTGAATCTCTTTTAAGCTATTATTAATTACAACATCTTCAACAATTGAAAAATCATTTTTTTGTCCACCCCTAAGCTTGGCAATAAGCCGATGCCTATGAAACACTGAATTATTATTACTCATTTCATCAACACTATCCAGGACATAAGGATCATCAATATATACAATATCTTTCACAAGTTTAATTTTCTCATATATTTCAAGTTTATTGTTGTTGCCCCTTTTTTCAAATCTAATTGCATTGTTTTTTATTTGTACATCTACCTTAGTTGGCAAATCTTGCCAATTAACATGTCCCAGCTGAGAATTAAATTCTGCATATAGAGTCCTTTCCAACATAGTACTTAGTATATCCTCATCTGTGGCTTTCATTAAATCTCCAACAGATGCAATCAATTCATAAGGAACCTCATCAACAGCTATGTCTGTAACATCGGAAAGAAAAGCCTTTAATTCATCGTCATCACCATTGACATTGAATCTTTCTATCTGCTCCACTATCTTTTCTTTGACCGCAAAAGGCTCTCGCCTGATCGTTCCTTTATAACCCGAATACCTCCTAATTGTTTTCATAATTGAGATGATTCGCTGCTCAGAAATATTATGTTCATAATCATAAAAACAAGAAAAAACGCAATATAGCATTTTCCCTATTGTGCTTTTTCCCGTGCCATTTTCGCCAGCAAGTATAGTAATGCCATTTATTTCTATTTCAGCAGGCTTTAATATTTTCCCGACATTTTGCATACATAGTTTCATCTTACAAAAACACCTCCAAACTTTTATCAGCTCTTTTCATTTAGTAATCACTCAACTACCGACACCATAATCTCCCCCACGCCTCCACTGTCTATTCGCCATACGAAATAACCTGCTTTACTGAATCTATATATTCAAACAGCTTATTCGCTGCCGATGTTGGGCTATAACTATCATCGTAATCTTGTCCTTCTTCTCCCCACGTTAATCCGCTTATACCATTAAAAATCCTGTTGAACACACACCAATCAAGTGTAGTTTTAATCTCAGCTTGCTCCATTATCTCATTAGGAATATGGAATACATCATCGCCTTCATCACTCTTGGTCTTATACTCTTTCATGATTCTTACAAACATCTTAATATCTTGGTCGGTCGCATTTTCAAGCGCATGAAAAACTATGTTATCATCCTGACTATATCTGCTCCCGTCATTCACATGACAGGCAAGGATTATTCCCATAATGGTGCAGGCAATCGGCGAATCCGACAATAACGCTTTACGTAATGTATTTGAAACATAGAATGCATTTTCTTCACTCTTTTCAACATACCCATATAACTGATTAGTATGCATCTCCTGATTAAGCCCTATTGATAATCCTTTTACAACAGCATCAATTCTTACTTCATCAGCCAATCCCGCGATTTCATTTGCAGCCGTCAGAAACGCACCTGCAATTGGATTTGCAGCAGACACTCCTGTGGTGATTACTTCGCCAACCGCTTTTACCTCATTAGACTTTAAAGCTTTTAACAATCGTTTCTGTATTTTCATATTAAATGCCCTTAGTTATATTTCCTCAAAACATGCATTAATGGCATAGTTCTGATAGTCTGTCATTATTTTTCTTGCAGCGTTGCAAAAATCTTCTATTGCCTTTCTCATTTCATCTATGTTTTTCTGCTGGTCATTATGATGTTGTTGAGTCATCATAGCCTTGCATTCAATTTCATAAGATGGCAATAAGCTCTGGTAAAAAATCATATATGTATGTTGTTTTGCATTGTTGGGGCTCCTAACTGTTCTTTCTAGGTTATTATTCAAGTAATAAATAATAAGCACATTTCATCTACAATCTAATAACGCTATACATATTTGATTGTAGACATACTCACATTCTTAACATTAGTACAGTTCCTCAAATATGCCACCTTCTCCTTGACGCCAGTTGTCTTTGGACCAAGTATGACATCATTAATGACTAGTGGTATATCCATTTGCATATACAAATGAGGAACATTTTCATACGAAGTATCTATCTTCTTTTGATTATCATAGTCTATACTCACACATTAATACCTGTCACCTTTAAGTAATCTGTAACAATACAGAGGACCTTACTTTCCCCTTTCGTCCACCACTAATCAATCCCCCACGCCAAATGTATCATATATACTGTTTCACGAATATTCCAGCAAGATTCCGTTCATAGCCTGTCGACTCAGGATTATCTTCAATATTTAAAATACTAAAAATTGATATGTCTGTTCCTTTTTTTACCACAGCATTCCCATCAATAAACCCTAACCCAAAACCAATTTGAATTTTTGCTGAATCTGTTGTTATATATCGGTCATGCATATCCTGATACAAAAATACATGAACTGTAATACCCACTCTCTCCGCCCTGTTTATTAACTCATTTATCAATGGCTCATCCTCTATTTTGGTATGAATATTGAGAGTTGCCCCTCCATAAATCATTGGGAAGTAATACTTCTCCACAACATCGATATTGTTCATGATATATTGGTCTATAAAATGTATGGTCTTCTCATTGAACAAATAATCTTTAAAGACATCTAGAATAATACTAGCACTTTCTCCTCTATTTACCCGAATATTAAACGGAACACACCGCATTTTAATGTAGTTCACATTATTACTAAACAAATCCTCAATTGTGCTTTGATACCGGCAAACCGATTTCGAAATATGTATTTTTTCGTCATCATCGCATACAAAAGCGCATACAGCCCTGTCTTTTTTGAACAATCTGCAAAACGCATCGTTTATGTCTTTTGCTTCATCGGCTGTATCATAAATACACTTATCTTGATAAGGTATCATACTTGCTATGCGATTTTTCAGCAGATCAACTGATACCTTATCTTCTTGGGCTTTTCTAATGTAATACTCACATATTAGTTCACTCAAAAGCAAAGTATGCTGATTTATAACATTACATACATAACTTTTATCTTCATACGGTATACAATAGTACTTAATAGCAGACCATCCGGCCCCAATATGAAGTCTACGCATATCCCCACCTCATTACTGGTCAAATAACTCGAGCGCTAGTTTATACCCTTTATCAAAGAAACCCGTTGGCCATTCTTTTTCGAATTGTCCATTAGACAACATCTTCATTTCAGTTATATATGCTTCATTTTTTGTATTTTTGTCCACATAATAAATCTTCACATCTTCGTTTGTTATACTATTGTTTTTATTTGCTACCAACGCTTGTAATCGTCTGATAAGATGCTCGCTATGTGTTTCTATAAGCAAATTAAGTTCATTCACCGGTGTATTTTTCTCAACAGCATCAACAAATAAATTGGCCAATTCAGCTTGCGCTTCTGGATGTAAATGCAATTCCGGTTGCTCAATTATTAGTGTGCTACATCGGTTCTCATTATTATACGGATAATATCTTGTATACTTAGGCGCAACTCTCATTTTTACTAATTGAGCTACTATGGGTAAAACCTGAGAAATTCCATATCCGACATCAATTAGGTTATCTTGAGTTCCATCATGTTTTTTTACTACAATATTATACAATCCGCTTCCTATATCCTTAAGGGAAAGTTTATAATCCATAGATCTTTCAAGCCATTCAGATACCCCATTAATTACCTTCTTATCGTGCACATAATCGTTTTTTAGCATCGCACTTACATCTTGTCCCCTAGTTCCAACTGAATCCACACGATGCTCCACATCCCTATACACACGGCTTGGATTTTCCCTAAATGGACCTATATAATAAGTATCTTCAGCTTCCTGCATTGACGTCATCCTTACACTTATTAATAACGATTCATATAATTCCACTAATTGACACCAACTAAACACTTCCTGATAATCAGCCGCCTCTCCCTGCGCAACTACCGGCATTCCAAATCCTTGACTATACAATCTTTCTTTTAATGTTTTCTTAATCAATTCTACCTTTGATGGATCATTTATACTGATACTCATACAAGAGTCAACAATGTTGTCCAAAAACTCTTCCACTGAAATCCATGGAATGTACTTATAAAACCTAACACGCTTAGAATCTATTATTATCTCACTACTATTTTCAAAAATATCTTTAATCCTAATCTGATATTTTTCTTTTTGGATTCGTGAAATATCTATGCATCTAATCCCATCGATATCGATATTACACGTATTCACAATCATTCTTTTAGAATACTTTCCCAAAGTAATAGAAAGCTTAATATCGTAGTTCTTTTTTAGATACTTATAGAACTTACTTGTTTTCTCAATTCTAGATGACAAATGGCTAGGCAAAACTCTATAGTTTACAGCAAACTTCATTATTCCCCTTTTGGAATGTCCAAATACCACATCTTCGTAATTTCCATAATCCAAATATTTCCCAAAGAGTAAAACCGGTGCTTCAGCATCAGAATCCATACTCTGCGAAATAACGACAGGAAAACGAATCAAGCTACTTTTACCACAACTATTTCTGCCAACAAATATGGTGATTGGTTTTATTTCAACATTCGCACTATCTTTGAAAGATTTTATGTTTTCAATCGAGTAGCTTTTCATAACTGGTCTCCCCGCCCATTGGTGCCTGTCACCAATGTCCGTTTCTTTGGAATAATTGATAATAGGCACTTGTGCACCATTAAACACGTTCCTAATTCTTATTTCGCGCTTACTTTTATAGTTTAAGATAAATAATCTCAGTATCAGTTTGTAGAGAATTTGATTTAGATCATACATGGGATGTCGTTTTAGAAGTCAGAGTGGTGATAGCAGATATCCCTGATTTATTATGCATAGTTACCGAACAATCTCTCCCTCAACTTTTTCTAATCCTTAAATACAACCTATTTATCTTGCTCTTTCTTATGATCATTATATGCTTGCATAGACTGAATAATTTCCATCCTGTGTTTTTCTTCTTCCTTGTTGAACAAATACTCAGCTATTATCTTGGGAAGAACCAATATTGCTGTAATTCCTTCTATTAGCATTCCTCCGATTGCAACAATAGTTTTCGCATCACTAACTCCATTAATTACTG
>JAEEGL017015493.1_pt1 | contig 10269 bp, 6 predicted proteins | sample 9134231 | NCBI WGS metagenome assembly JAEEGL01 (sample SAMN16246548, study PRJNA631951) | gut metagenome | biome: gut microbiome; feature: rumen; material: fiber-attached | host: Bos | place: Iran: Karaj | collected 2018-10 | reverse complement strand
TCTGAGAGAATGCTGCAGAGTGTCCTTTCCTTTCTGACCCGGAGTGAAAACTGGTCGGATATTACCGATAACATCTGTGATCTGATCGACTATGCAGTGCAGGAAGGAGGAAGGCATTATTACTGGCTGATCAGTTTCTTTTCCAATACATTGTATAAACAGCTTGCGGAGCGGTCCGACAGAGAGAAAAATATCGCGATCCGGATCGAAGTCTGCACCGTCAGGGCGCTGTTCCGGGAAGGAAAGAAAACGGGTTTTTCCGAGTGGGACGACAGTGAGAAAAGGCGGCATCTCCTTCTGGAAGAAAGAATTATGAAGCTGTTGACGGAACTGGCAGGAATGGTCTTTTCCGGCAGGATGAAGTACGGAAACAGCAGACTCAGATATGAATCGATCCTCAACGATCTGGATGAATACCGGGTGCTGTTAAGCAGATGGTTTCCGGACAACTTCATTGTTGCGTACCGGCTTGCGGCTATCAGTGCGTTCCGCGCCATGTATGAAGCGCAGAAGAACACATTTTCTTCCGGTCGTTACGCAGTACAGGCGGAGGAAGATGCTGAGCGGATGATGAAGGTCCGGGATGATTCCAAGTCAGAAGAAGAGAAAAAGATCTTCTATGCAGCACAGCTTGTACTCCTGACGCGAGTCCATCTCTACATTGCCAGAACTGCCCTCCTGAAAGGTCAGCATCATCTCAGGGAAGCCGGCAGGCTGAGTGAAAAGGCGCTTGGTGCTTCTGAAGCGGGCAAAGACGTTTCGAAGGATCAGGATGTCTGGCTATCCGCTGTTCTGCTCCGGGGCAGGACGCTTTATAAGCTGAAGGAAGGGAATCAGGCTGCGGCACTCCTGTGGCAGGCCTACAGTCAGTTTGATGACTCGGCGGACATGAAACCGAAGGCCAGGGAATTCCTTGCGGCGATCGGGATTGAACTGGGAGTCATTCTGCTGTACGGATTTAAGCCGGAAGGAGTCGCGACTCGCGACCCTCTGCTGGATACCATCATCCTGAGGGAGGAGAGCTATTTTGCTTCTGCGCCGCAGGACAGCCGCAACTATCGCTACCGCCTGCTGCAGCTGCAGCTGTTCAGGCTGATCAGGCTGCCGGACGGGAGGTCCGTGGAACAGCTTGCCGGTTATCAGAGGCTGCTTCCTGATTATCGGGAACTGAAGAGAGCAGTGTTCAATGAAGATGATTTTGATTATTCAACGATCGACGCGGTAATCGAATACATTCAGAGGCTGGCGGATGAAACGGAGAAGCGCATTGTGGAAAAGCGCCCGTACTATCTGATGAAGCAGGGTGAATATCTGCGGCAGAGAAATCCGCAGGAAGCAGTGGTTCTGCTGAGAGAGGCGGCAGAGGCAGGCAATGTCGCCGCCCAATACTACCTGGGAATTGCCTTATACGAAGGGCACGGCGTTGAAGAAGATAAGATGGAAGCTTTTTCACTGTTCAGGAAAGCAGCGGAAAGCGGACTGAAGGAGGCACAGTATAATTACGCCATCATGCTCAGTAACGGAGAGGGCTGTGAAAAAGATCCGGAAGAAGCGATCAGGTGGTTCCGGAAAGCGGCTGAGGCAGGGCATCAAGGTGCAAAGGAAGCGCTGGCGCGCCGGGAGAAGGAACTGGCGATCAGGAACCAGAAGAAGGAGCAGCAGGACACTTCAAACAACGCTGCCGATATTCTGAAGAAAATAAGCAGGTAAGCCGGAGGGAGAGACAGGGGGACAGGTCCGGTGACTCATTGGGTAAAATGAGTCACCGGACCTGTCCCCCTGTTTCACACTTTTTACAGCACGACGCCGTCCTTGAAGATGGAGATTTCGCGGATTCCGTGCTTTTCGGTCTGTGTCAGTTCGCCGCTCGCGACGCGCAGAACGTAGTCGAGCAGGCGGTCGCCCGCCTCGTCGAGGGTCTCTTTGCCGTCTGCGACAGTGCCTGCGTTGAAGTCGATCCAACTGCTCTTTTTCTCAAAGAGTGCGGTGTTGGTCGAGATTTTGACTGTCGGTGCAGGTGCGCCGAACGGTGTTCCGCGTCCCGTGGTAAACAGGATCAAATGGGCGCCGGCAGCTGTTAAGTCGGTGGCGCTCACGAGGTCGTTGCCGGGGCCGGAGAGAACGTTGAGGCCCTTCTTTGTGACCGGCTCCGCATAAGAGAGCACGTCAACGATCTGGGCGCTTCCGCCTTTCTGCACGCAGCCGCAGGACTTGTCCTCGAGGGTGGTGATGCCGCCGGCTTTGTTGCCGGGGCTGGGATTCTCGTAGACGACCTGGCCGTGATCTGTGAAATATTTCTTGAAGTCATTGACCATTTTGACGGCCTTCTCGAAGACTTCCTCATTTTCACAGCGGGAGAAGAGGATATTCTCGGCGCCGAACATTTCGGGAACCTCGGTCAGAACGGTGGAGCCGCCGAGCGCGATCAGACGGTCGGAGAAACGGCCGACGGTCGGGTTGGCGGTGATGCCGGAGAGTCCGTCCGAGCCGCCGCACTTCATGCCGATAACCAGCTCGCTGGCCGGGAGTTCTTCGCGCCTGAAGGTGCCCGCATAGGCAGCGAGCTCTTTCAGGATTGCGCTGCCTGCCTCGAGTTCATCCGGGACTTCCTGGCAGATCAGGAATTTTACGCGGTCGCTGTCGTATTCGCCGAGCGCTTCTTTGAACATGTCCAGCACCAGATTTTCGCAGCCCAGACCCAGGCAGAGCACGGCGCCTGCATTGGGGTGCTTCACCAGCGCGGTCAGAAGCTTCTTGGTCTGTGCGAGGTCATCGCCGAGCTGCGAGCAGCCGAAGGGATGCGGGAAATAGTAGAGCCCGTCGATGCTGCCGCTGACCAGGTCCTGATTCTCCTCGACCAGCTGTTTCGCGATGCCGTTCACGCAGCCGACGATCGGGATGATCCAGATTTCGTTGCGGATCGCGGCGCGGCCGTCTGCGCGGCGATAGCCCATAAAGGTGCGGGGCGCGACTTCCGGCAGATCATAGACCTTGTGGTCATAGCAGTACTCCGCTTCTTCGGAGAGCTCGGTTTTTACGTTGTGGGTGTGTACCCACTCGCCCTTTGCGATCGCGCGGGTTGCCGCGGCGATGGTGTTGCCGTATTTTATCACGGCGCTGCCTTCGGCAATGTCGGAGAGGGCAATCTTGTGACCTCTTCCGATATCCTCGAGGGCAGTCACTTCAAAGCCGTCCACTGTAATGGTCTCACCCTTCCGGATGTCCTCCAGAGCAACGGCGACGTTGTCGAGGGGATGAATATGAATCGCTTTCATAACAGATCTCCTTTTTTAAATTTCGGCCGTACACCTGCTGGCATACGGCCGAAGTAAATGAACCATTCTTTCTGTCTCTGATTACAGTACGCTCTTGTAAGCAGCCTCTGCGCCTTCGGTGCGGATCAGCTCGAGATCCTTCAGGACTTTCTCCTCAAGACCTTCGATCTGAGTCAGATCCTGATCCCACATCTTCTCGTTGGAGAGAACGTCGTGCACCAGCGTTTTGTCGTCAGCGTCCTTGTGATCATAGTAGAAATCAAGAACCCAGCCGTCATCCTGGATCTTGTACTCATTGCCCTTCGGACGGACACAGATCAGTCCATCCTCTTCGCGGCGCTGAATATTCGATGAATAGAAGGCAATGTAAGCCGCAAGGCTCATGGTCAGTGCCTCCGGAAGCTTGCCGAACTTCTCGATGTACTCGAGGAAGGAAGGCATGTTGCGGGCCTTCCACTTGGAGGTGGAGTTCAGCGTGATGCTCATCAGCAGGTGATCAACGAACGGGTTGTTGAAGCGGTCGGTCACAGCTGCGGCAAAATTCTCGCAGTCTGCCTTGTCGAGCGGCAGGCAGGGGATGACCTCGTCGTACAGCATCTTGTTCATGAAGCCGCGGATGGTGTCGTTGTGCATGCAGTCGCGGACGATGTCCTGTCCCGCGAGGTATGCGCCCAGGACAAAACCGGTGTGCGCACCGTTCAGGATGCGGACTTTGCGCTTTTTGTAAGGAGCGACTTCGGGAACGACGTGGACGTTCAGGCCGGAAGCCTTGAAAGGAAGCTTCTCTTCAAGCCACTCGGGACCTTCGATGTACCAGACGCCGAAGACTTCGCCGACATCCAGGAGCGGATCGTCATAGCCGTGCTCTTTGGTGAGCTCTTCCACTTCCTTGGGATCGCGGATGCGGCCGGGAACGATACGGTCGACCAGCGTGGAGCAGAAGAGACACTCATTGTTCATCCACTCCCTGAAGTCATCACCCAGATTCCAGTCGTCGATGTGCTGGTTGCAGACCTTCTGCAGTTCCTTGCCGTTGTTGTCGATCAGCTCGCAGGAGAGGATGACGACGCCCTTCTTGCCGGCCTTGAAGCGCTCGTACAGAAGAACCGTGAGCTTTGCCGGGAAGGAAGTGGGAGGTACCTGGTCAAAAGTTGACTCAGGGTCGTAGACGATGCCGGCCTCGGTGGTATTGCTTGCGATATATTCCAGATCATCGCTCTTGGCGATCTCAATGATTTTGGCCCAGTCAGCCTCGTCGTACGGATTGTAGCATGCGTCTACGACGGAGATGACGCGCTTGCGGTTGATCTTCTCGCCGTTCTCGGAGCCGCGCAGATACAGTGTGTAAAGACCTTCCTGCTCATTGATCAGCTGGGTGAGACCCTGTGCGATCGGCTGTACCAGAGCGACCTTGCCGTTCCAGCCGGCCTTCTCGTTGGACATATCGAACCAGTAGTCCACGAATGCGCGGAGGAAGTTGCCTTCGCCGAACTGAAGAACCTTGACCGGTGCATCCTTCAGGATATAGCCGTCGTAACCGGTTTCCGCCAGTACTTCATAGTTAAGTTTCGCTGCCATTTTTCTACCTCTTTCCTTTATTAAAATCTCTATGTTCAGATTCCGAAATAACGCTCCGCATTGTAGTAACTGATACCCTCGATGATCTTCTTTAAGGAGGACTCAATGTTCGGATACTCGCCATCCTCAACCCACTGTCCGATCAGATCGCAGGCGATCCGGCGGAAGTAGTCATGCCGTGTGTAGGAGAGGAAGGAGCGGGAGTCGGTCAGCATGCCGACAAAGTTTCCGAGCAGACCCAGGTTTCCGAGGGACCGCATCTGTGCTTCCATACCGTCGCGGGTATCCAGGAACCACCATGCTGCACCGAGCTGCATCTTTCCGGGCACTTCGTCGGACTGGAAGCAGCCCAGGCACGTTGTGATCTGGTTGAAATCGCTGGCGTCCAGAGAGAAGACGATGGTTTTGGGAAGCTCGTTCGTCTCATCCAGGCAGGAGAAGAATTCCGCCATCTGGTTGTAGCAGGTGCTCTTCGCAATCATGTCGAAGCCGGTGTCGGGGCCTTCCAGACGGAACATTCTCGCATTGTTGTTTCTCGTGCAGGAGTAGTGAATCTCCATGACGATATTCTCTTTATGATACTTGCGGGCAAGAGAGAGCAGAACCGTTGTCTGGAACTTCTCCGCTTCCTCGGCGGTGATTTCCTGACCGGCCATTGCCTTCGTGAAGATTGCATTGGCTTCTTCGATCGGGCAGGGACGGAACATGATATAGTCAAGGCCGTGATCGGAAGCCTTGCAGCCGTGCGCCTTGAAGAAATCGATCCGCTCATTCAGGGCATCGCAGACATCCTGCGCGCTCACGAGAACGCGGCCGACACACTTGCCGAGTGCCTCAATGTATTCTTTCCAGCCGGCCTTGTTGATGTTGACAGCCTTGTCGGGACGATAGGAAGGGCAGACCATGAAGCCCAGATCCGGGATCTGTGCGAGCTTCTCATGCCATTCCAGGCTGTCGATCGGGTCGTCGGTCGTTCCGACATATTTCACGTTGGACTGACGGATGATGCCGCGCACGGTCAGATTCGGGTCATGCTGAAGCATATCGGAGGTCTTGTCCCAGATTTCCTTCGCATTGTCAGCCGTCAGGGGCTCTGTGATGCCGAAATACTTGTGAAGCTCCAGGTTGGACCAGTGATACATCGGGTTGCCGATGGCCATTTCCAGCGCCTTCGCAAACTCGACAAACTTTTCATAAGGATCCGCGCCGCCGGTAACCTTTTCTTCCGGCACGCCGTTGGAACGCATTACGCGCCATTTGTAATGATCGCCAAAATAGGATCCGTCCTCGCTTCTTCCGCCGAGCCAGACTTCGGCAATGTTGTTGTAGCGGCGATCCTCGTAGATTTCACGGGGCGGAATGTGACAGTGATAATCAATGATCGGAAGCTGTTCCGCGTAGTCATGGAAAAGATGTTTCGCAGTCTCAGTGCGGAGCATAAAATCCTGGTCCATAAAAGCTTTCATGAGATACCCCCTTAGTTAAAATGATTTAATTGAGTTCCTGCTGTGCAGTGTGTTTTATTTATGTACTTATGCGGGCTGGGCCCGAACGCTTATGTAAGCGCTTACATCATTATAGAGCCGCAACTTTGTCTTTGTCAACGACACCGGCCCGATTTTGCCTGGAAATTCTCAGAAATCGGTCGTGCGGCGCCGGACAATCCTGCACGGGACGACCATGCTGGGCGGCATCGGCTCTTTTTCGGAAAGAAACCGCAGAAGAGCAGTGACCGCGCCGCGGCAGATATCTTCGGTCCGGTTGTCGACGCTGGTCAGCTCCGGCTCACAGGCAACCGAGAGAGAAGAGTTGTTGTAGCCGACAATCTGCAGATCCTGCGGGATGGAGCGGCCGGTCCGGGCCGCAAATTTGACTGCGCCGACTGCGATTCCGTCGTCCGTGGCAACCACCGCGTCAAAATCAGGATCAGGCAGGGAGAGCAGAATGTCGCGGACAGCGTGAATCCGGTTGGGTACGTGCATCATCAGATCTTCCCGCACGGGAATTCCTGCTTCTTCCAACGCGCTGAGATACCCGGCTGTTTTTTCCTGAGCGCTGTAAGAATGAGAATCCGTCAGGAACAGGATGCGCTTTCTGCCGCGTTGAATCAGCGAGGAGGTGACGTCGTACATCGCCTGCCGGTCCCCGCAGACGGCGGAATGAACATTTTCACCTTTCACGGCACCGTTGATGACAACAACCGGAACCTGTGCGGCGGCCGCACGGATATAGTCGGTCTCCGCGTCCGATTTCCCGGAGCCCGCATAAGTGGAACCGACCAGGAAGAGGGCGTCAACCCGCTTGTCCAGCAGCATGTGGAGATGAGATTCTTTTCCGGACAGTTCAAAGCCGCTACAGCCAAGCAGACAGTTATATCCGTTTTTCTGCAGCTCGTTCTCCAGAAAAGAGACGGCTTCCGCCATATATAAATCCGAAATATTCGGGACCAGAATTCCGATGGAGTGGATGGTGCCCACGCCGAGTCCCTGCGCGAAAACATTAGGTGTGTAACCGGATTCCTCTATGACAGAAAGGACCTTCTTTCGTGTTTTATCGCTGACTTTGTCGCTTCCGCTCATGACGCGGGACACTGTGGCGATGGATACGCCGGCCATTTCCGCAATATCATAGATATTCATCTTGACACTCCGTTCAGTTCCCGTCCGTACTGACAGGAATTTATGAAAAATTACGCTTGACAAATTGAGCCTGTAAGCGCTTACATAATAAGTATAGTATTACCGTTTTTCAGCGTCAAGGGGGGAATCAAATGCCAGTACATGTCATCGACGAAGCAAACCGTTGCCTGCAGTGTAAAAAGCCGATGTGCCGCAACAAGGGATGTCCGATTCACACCAATATCCCGGAGGTCATCCGGCTCTTCAAAGAAAACAGAATGATGGAGGCCGCGCAGATCCTGTTCGACAACAACCCGCTGTCCGTGGTCTGCTCGCTGGTCTGCAACCACGAGAACCAGTGCGAAGGGCACTGCGTGCGCGGCATCAAGGGCGAGCCGGTCCATTTTTCTTCTATTGAAAACTACATTTCCGATTCCTGCTTCGAGCGCCTGGATCTGTCCGTTCCGGAGTGGAACGGCATGAAGGCGGCCGTCATCGGCGCCGGACCTGCCGGCATCACCATTGCCATTACGCTGGCGCGTCTGGGCTACAGGATTACCGTCTTTGAGACGAGAGACAAAATCGGCGGTATCCTGCGCTACGGCATCCCGGAGTTCCGTCTGCCCAAGTCGATTCTGGACCGCTATTACAAGCGGATGCGCGAAATGGGCATCATGTTCCGCCCGAACTTCTCCATCGGCGGTTCCACCAGCATACAGGACCTGTTCGAGGACGGCTATAAGTCCGTGTTCATCGGAACCGGCGCCTGGAAGCCGAGGAAGCTGCATATTCCGGGTGAGACCTTCGGTCATGTTTTCTATGCGATCAACTATCTGAATAATCCGGATGTCTATGATCTGGGCGATGACGTCGTCATTGTCGGTGCCGGCAACGCAGCAATGGATGTGGCGAGGACCGCGATCCGTCACGGCTCCAAGAATGTAACCGTCTATGTGCGCGGCGACGAGGTCAATGCGGCAAAGAACGAGTTCGACTACGCTCAGCTGGACGGTGTCCGCTTTGAGTACAACAAAGCCATCGTGCGGATCACCGACGACGGGGCAGTCTTCTGTGACATGGAGAAGCAGGAGGACGGCAGTTTTATCGTTCTGGAGGATACGGCGAAGGAAGTACATGCTTCCAGCGTCATGGTTGCAATTTCCCAGGTTCCGCAGGATCAGCTGGTCAACCGGGATAAGGAACTCAAACTCAATGAAAAAGGCAATCTGAAGACCGATGAATACGGTGAGACCACTATGCCGGGCGTGTTCGCATCCGGCGATGTGGTGACCGGTGCCAAAACTGTCGTTGCGGCCGTCGCACTCTCCAAACAGATCGCATTGGATATGGATGAGTACATGAGAGGGGCGAAGCCGGAAAGCTGAGGACAGACTATGCAGTGGACAATATCTGAGAATAATATCGTGATCGAGGATCAGACCTACACCGGTGATCTCTACGCAAGAAAGATGCATGAGGACGGCCGCCCGTACCACACCTTCCGGACGGCGACGGTCCTGGTGGACGGAAACAATATCACGTTCCGCCGCTGCACCTTTGAAAACACGGCGGGCCCGGGGAAGGAAGTCGGCCAGGCGCTGGCACTGTACATCGACGGCGATAATATCTGCCTGGAGGACTGCATCCTGAAAGGACATCAGGATACGTTGTTCATGGCGCCGCTTCCGCCGAAAGAAATCGAAAAAGACGGGTTCCTGGGTCCGAAGCAGTTCACGCCCCGGACACCCCGGACCGTTTATCTGAAGAACTGCCTCATCGAAGGCGGTGTGGACTTCATTTTCGGCGGCGCGACGGCGTATTTTGACAATTGTGAATTCCGCTCGGTAGAACCCGGCTACGTGTTCGCACCCAGCACGCCTGAAGAGGTGGAGACCGGCTTTGTCGCCAGAAACTGCCGCTTCACCAGAAGCAATGAGCAGGACGTGCCCGATGCATCCTGCTATATCGGCCGCCCCTGGCGCGAATATGCCAAAATCCGGCTCGAAAACTGCGAGCTGGGCCCGCATATCCATCCGGACGGCTGGCACGACTGGGGCAAGACCGCAGCCAGGCAGACAATTCGTTTCGAGGGGTATCCGCTTCCCTGGTGACGTAGATGATGTCCTATTTTTATATGATCCTGCTGACGATTCTGTTCAGCTTCGGCGGGATCACAATCAAAACATCCGGTACAGCCTTCACGCCGTTCATGCTTTCCTTTCTGAGGTTTGCGATCGGTGTGCTGCTGCTTTTCGTGATCGCGCTCGTCCGGGACCGCCGGATCAGTCTGCACTTTACCAATAAAATCATTCTGATTGGCGGGATCGCCAAGGCGGTCAATTATCTGCTGGAAAACTACGGCGTCATGAAGGGCTTCTCCTTCGGAAACGTCATTGTCTGGCCTGTTCAGGCCGTCGTCGCACTTGCGGTATCCCGTTTTCTGTTTCAGGAGAAGGTGACGGCGCGCAGCGTTGCGGGTGCGATTCTGTGCGTCATCGGAATCATCACGGTCTCTCTGAACGGGACACCGCTTGGTGAGATACGGGGAGAGCAGGCCTCTCTGCTGGCTGTTTTTGTCGTCAGCGGTATCGGCGCGGCACTCTTTACGATCAGCCAGAAAATGCTGATCGGAAAAGTCGGCGCAGTGGAGGCCAATCTGTCCATGTTTCTGGTCGGCAGTGTGATCTGTCTTGCGGCCGTGCTGTTCACGGACCGGTCCGCACAGGCCGCGGATGCGGTGATTTCAGCCGCGCCGATGCTTTCATCGGCTTCTGAAAGTCCGGGCATTTCCGGCATCC
>JAEEGL016996284.1_pt1 | contig 10269 bp, 2 predicted proteins | sample 9134231 | NCBI WGS metagenome assembly JAEEGL01 (sample SAMN16246548, study PRJNA631951) | gut metagenome | biome: gut microbiome; feature: rumen; material: fiber-attached | host: Bos | place: Iran: Karaj | collected 2018-10 | reverse complement strand
TGAAAAGGGTCATGCTGGAGCGGAGCTTCAGGCAGTCCGGCCAGCCCATGACGGCCTCGGCGTCGTCACCGGGGAGCTGCAGCAGCGCGGAGGAGATCTCCACCAGATTGTTTCGGAGAGTCTCATCTGCGAGAAACGCTCTTGCCTCCTCAAGTCCGCTTATCGCATAGTACTGAGCCGTGGAACTGAAGCCGAGGCCAGCGACCTGCGGGAAAATATACCACATCCAGTGGCTCATCTTCCGTCCGCGCCGGATCTCGGCCAGAGCAGTGGGATAGGCGCGCTTCTGCGCTTCGGTGAATCTGGAGACATCGTACATACTGATCCTGCCCTCCATTCTTTCATTATATCTGTATCCAATATAGCATTATCCTGCTATAATAGCAAACAGATATGCGGAAAGGATAAGAAAGTATTATTATGGAAATAAAATTACGTAACTGAAAATATGTTTACAATATTACGTATATCAAATTATGTAAATCATTTATGCACCGAGGTGATCCGGATATGACGGCATCGGAAGCAAGGGCGCTTGTCGAAATGGCGGAGAAATACAAGGCTTCTCTGAACTCTCTGATCGGGGAATCCTCTCTCGCCCGCCGGGCGGCTGTGAAGGCAGCGGACGATCTGTTCGATGAGAAGGTGAAAGCTGAATTATGCAAACTCGATCTGGATGAGCTTCGGAAGTCCGGGCTTGCCATCCGGGTCTCCGCATTCAAGTCGGCAGGCATCGAGAATCTCGGCAGACTGTATGGAGAGACGATCGATTCACTTTCGGAAATTGAGGGGATAGGAGAGACTTCTGCGCAGCGGACACTTTATGCTCTCAACAAGATCAGGGACAGAGTTGCCGGGAACATCAGCATAAAGCTCTCTGTCGATGAACGGGATGCCGCTTCGGATAAGCTCGTTCTTGCCGTAAACAGAGCCATGCAATACGATACGCTTGAGAAAAAGGCGGCGCCTCTTTCGGAGCAGCTCCGAGACGGGATGGATGCCTGCTCGGCTTCCTCGGCGCTGCTTTCCAACAGGCTGAAATGGCTTTTCACTTCTTCTGCGAAGCAGGAGCAGGCGATCACGGCGGTCTCCGGTCTGGCGCCTGTTTTATTCAACGGGCTTACGGACGAAGCGGATGCGCTCCTTGTCGGGGTCGATCCCATCCGGAACATTTCGGCGGAGGAAGCATGGGGATCCTTCTCCAAAGACCCGGCATCCTTTTATTCGTTTATGGAAAATTGCATTGCACAGGAAGAGGAATCCGCCTACGGGAACAAACTCCGTTTCGACCTTCGCTTTTCCGAAACAGGCGGTCTTCCGGCGGAGCTTTACGAATCTGTCTACGAGACAGGTCTCGACCTCACCGGTCTCAAATGCACGCTCCGCCCCTATCAGGAGCTCGGTGTCAAGTTCATCATCAACCAGCGGACGGTCCTGCTCGGCGACGAGATGGGCCTCGGCAAGACCGTGGAAGCCATCGCGGCGATGGTCTGCCTCCGCAACAGGGGCCAGACGCATTTTCTCGTGGTCTGTCCCGCGGGCGTTCTCATCAACTGGTGCAGGGAGATCGAGAAGCACAGCGACCTGAAACCCGTAAAGATCCACGGCGGCTTTTACCTGAACGACGTATCGCGGTGGGTGAGGTCCGGCGGCGTTGCCGTCACGACCTACGAGATGATCAGCCGTTTCACGCTCCCGGAGGGCTTCTCTTACGGCATGCTCACGGCGGACGAGGCGCACTACGTGAAGAACCCGGAGGCGCTGCGCACCGGCGCCCTTCTCGTGCTGCGGAGAAAGACGGACCGCGTGCTCTTCATGACGGGTACCGCGCTGGAGAACCGTCTTGACGAGATGCACTTCCTCATCAGCTGCCTCGATCCGGATACCGCCGCGAGCATCGGCAGGATCTCTTCTCTCTCCAAGGCCTCGGAGTTCCGCAGCCTTGTCGCGCCGGTCTACTTCAGGCGTAAGCGGGAGGATGTGCTCAAGGAGCTGCCGGAGAAGATCGAGGAGGAGATCTGGTGCGGCATGAACGCCGCGGAATACGCGCGATACTACGATTCCGTCATGGCGGGGGACTTCATGGCCATGCGGCAGGTCTCGTGGAACGTCGCCGATCCGAAGGATTCCTCCAAGGCCGTGCAGCTGCGGGATATCTGCGAGGAGGCTGTGGACAACGGCAAGAAGGTGATCGTCTTCTCCTTCTTCCTCAATACGCTCCGTCAGGCGGAGAAGATTCTCATGAACTGCAGGTGCTTCGGGCCGCTGACGGGCTCCGTCTCCCCGAAGGACAGGCAGGCGATGATCGACAGTTTCAGCGCCGAGCAGGGAGGCGCCGTGCTCCTCTCTCAGGTGCAGGCCGGCGGGACCGGGCTGAACATCCAGGCCGCCAGCGTGATCATCTTCTGCGAGCCGCAGATCAAGCCCTCTCTTGAGACGCAGGCCATCTCAAGAGCGTACCGCATGGGCCAGTTCAATACGGTGCTTGTATACCGGCTGCTCTGCGAGGGCTCGATAGACGGGGAGATCATGGATCTGCTGGCCGAAAAGCAGGAGATCTTCGATTCTTTCGCAGACGTGTCCGAAAGCGGAAAGGACAGCCTCACCAAGGTCTCGACGGCGGAGATGGTGGCAGCGGAGAGAAGACGGCTCGAAGCTTCGGGAATAGAATCGTGAAGAAGCTTATATGAAAAGCAAATTTCCAAATATGAATAAACTTGATGATCTGCACAGGGGAGAACGCAGGAGTCCGGAACGGCTCCTGCGTTCTTGCTGCACCGTCCAGCAGAGAGCTGCCGTCGTATAAAGAAACAGAACGAATCATACGCATAATTGAATTGTCCACAATTTATTTCTATAATATTATAGTAAGCGAACTATGAAAAAGAACCGCATAGCATCACAAAAGGAATGGCCGGACAGAGCGCGGAAAGCGCTTGAAAACAGGGCTTTTCAGGTCTTTACTGACCTGCACGGTCCGGATCTGTTTTCCGATCTGTATTGTGTGATGCTTGGTAGGTTTATGCAAAAAAGTCAAAAAAGTATCAGAAAGGTTGTCATCCGGTATAATACTTCCAATAATTGAAGCGTTTTCTTAAAGAATTCTATAGGTATTCTGCTGATTTGTATTGAAAAACAGTTGTTTTATCAGTTAAATATACCGGTTTTACATTTTTTCCCGCTTTTTTCCCCGCAATTGATTCTTTTATTGACTGTGGCTCTGGTAGGATGAGTGTACAGTAGGGCGCCGAATGCGGCGCAAAGCTTTGAATTGTATTTACTTTCACGGAGGGTGAATGATGAAGAACGCTATATTGAAAAGAGGACTGGCACTGTTCCTTGCGCTGATCATGTGCATAGGAATGCTGCCGATCTCTGCGCTTGCACTGGAGAATTCCGATACTACGGAAATCACAGAGGTGGGCGGTGATGTAACGACCGGCGGTGAGGTAACCGTAACCGGCGACGGTGATACTACGGTCGGCGGTGATGTTACAGTAACCGGCGACAGTGATACTACAGTCGGCGGTGATGTTACGGTTACCGGCGACGGCGATACCACAGTCGGCGGTGATGTTACAGTTACCGGTGACGGTAATACTACAGTTGTCGGAGATGTTACAGTAACCGGCGACGCTGATACCACGGTTACCGACACCGGTGACCCCACCGTATACTACACCATCACGTTCCTGAACGAAGACGGTAGTTTGTTTGACAGCGTTCAGGTGGCAAAGGATGCGATGCCGACCTGGTCCGGAACTCCGACCAAGGCAGCAACCGAGACCGATGTATACGTTTTCGGAAATTGGGAGCCGGAGCTGGTTCCTGCGACCGGTGACGCGACCTATAAGGCAACCTTCACATCGGGACCGAGATATTATACAGTCCAGCTCGTGGACTCCGAGGACGGCGTTGCTGTTGCCAGCGCGGAGTTTAAATATAATGAAGTCCCGTCATTTGACAAACCCTCCCGTAAGGATGACGCCCGGTATAAATATACACTTACACAGGGATCCTGGGACATCACCGTCGCATCCTTCGCACCTGTAACAAAGGATGCCGTCTACGAGGTGGAGTTCGAAAGGACCCTCCAGGAATACCTCGTCACATTCAGTTATAACGACGATGTGCATAAGGACGTGAAGCGGAACGTCGAGTACGGCAAGAGAGTCGGAGAGCTTCCTGAGCTCTATCCCGAGGAAGGCTTCACCGGCAAGTGGACATACACGAATGAAAAGAATGAAAAGGTAACGCTCACTTCCGAAACCGTCATCACCGGAATACTGACCGCGTCGGCAGAGTATGCCGCGGAAGCGAAGAACGTCAAATCTGCCGAAAAGGGAGAAGAGACGAAGAAAGACGGCGAAGGACAGTATACTGTCACCTTTATAGTCGACGGAGAGGTCCTTACCACGGTCCCGGTCGAGGAGAACGGTGTGGTAGGAGACAATATGCCTGTTCCCACGACGGAGGAAGGCATCAAGTTCGACGGCTGGTTTGCGGGAGAGAGCCTGTTCACGGCGGAGACTCCCGTGACCGGCAACATGGAAGTAACGGCAAGCTTTTCGGAAGAGACGGAGCTCAGGGCCGAACCTGAAATCATAACCGTAACGTTCGATCCGAACACAGAAGAAGACGGACAGCTTGCACCGATAATAATCCAGGTGGAAGCCGGGACCGCGATCGGGGATCAGCTGCCGACCGTACCGACAGTGCCCGGCTACAACACCAAGTGGGTCAACCAGAGCACCTCTGAGGTAGTGACAGGGGAAACCGTTGTTACGGCGCCCTTCACCGCTGTTGTAGGAAAGGACATCATTACATACACCATAACGTTCCTTAAGGAAGACGGGACCACCCTTACTACCAGGACTGTGGATATAACTACGGGTTATGCGCTCGATGATGATGATTATCCTGCAGTCCCGGAAAAGACGAACAAGGTAGGAAAGTGGGTCCTTCAGGGAACCACAACCGAGTTTCCGGTAGGAACGATCGTCTCCGGAGATGTCACGGTCGAACCGGCTTACGAGCAGAACATCTTCACGGTAACGTTCAAGGCAGACGGTAGCCCGGACAGTGTGTTTACCACATCAAAAGGGACGACCATCGTTCTTCCGTCCGACCCGATCAAGCCGGGCGCCACTTTCAGCGGCTGGTTCACCGGGGAGAACGGTCAAGGGACCCAGTACACTGCGTCATCGACGGTAAACCAGGATCTGACACTCTATGCGTATTTCAAAGATCAGGTCCGCGTATCCTTTATTGTCAGGGATGACAATGGCGAGATCATCAGTGAGAAATCCCAGTATTTCGTTGACCTCGCAGTCGGCGATGAAATCACGACGCTGCCCGACGATCCCTTCGTGGAAGGCAAGGTTTTCGACCATTGGGAAAATGAGGATACCAACGAAACGGTAGTAGTAGGTTATACGGTTGCGGGCACATTCAATGCCGTAGCGGTATTCAAAGAGATCAAGTCTTACGAGCTCACCGTCAACTACTTCTATATGAATGGCCAGAACAGAGTTGACGTAGGCAGCCAGATCTATGAGCTTGTGGAAGGGGACTTCCCCTATACCGTCACAGCTCCAAGCTATACGATCGCAACAGAGATAACACAGGAGCCGACCTACTATCCGAGCAGGCCGACCATCACGGTGAACGAGAATCAGTTTACCAAGGATGAAACGTCCGGCAAGTATATCCGCACGGAAGAGGACGAATATGTTGCCGCGGATGCAAACTACAAGGTAGGCCATTACCTGAAGGATCTGAACGGTGGGGGCTATAATTCTCTGATCGAGAGCATCCCCAAAGTCGGCGTTAAGAACTCCAAGGTGACGCCGGAAGTCAACAGCTATGCATATGCGGTGTATGATCATCGCGATGAGGATGTTACCCTCACGGGTGATGCGGATCAGGAACTGAAAGTCTACTATATCCGCAGAGACTTCACCCTTTCCTATAACGTCGGTGAGGGCGAATACATCGATGCGGTGACGGCGCCTTATGAGACGCAGATCACGCTTCCCACGACTGCCACCCGCGACGGTTATACTTTCGACGGCTGGTATACGGATTCCGGCTGCACCCAGGCGGCCACCTCTCCCTTTAAGCTGGAAGACAATACCACACTCTACGCCAAGTGGACCGCGGCGCAGGTGGATTACAAGATCGTCTACATGATCGAGAACGCGAACGATACAGACTACTCCTATCTGGCGACCGTTACAAAGCAGGCTGCGACGGGATCGACCATAACGATGACGGCACAGAGTGCCGGAGCGCAGGGGACCAGGCCGAGCGAGCTCGATACCACGAACTTCACGTTCAAGGATTCCACCACAGAGACCGTGAAAGCAGACGGGACGACAGTCGTTACAGTCCGCTACAGCCGCAATGTCTATACGCTTCAGGGACGTTATAACAACGGCAATGTAAACGGGGCAAGACTGCAGGCAAAATACGGCGCGGACATTACGTCGCTGTGGGCCAACTCATTCGGAAGAGGAAACAACGCCCAGTACAGCTGGAGTTACAACAATCAGAACGACAGCAAGTTCAAGAGTCTGTCGGTCATGCCGTCGCTGAGTGTCCGGACCAACACGTCGCCGGAGAACACGATTTATTTGTACCGTCACAATGATACGGCAGATTATTATCAGCACCTTGAGTACTGGCTGCAGAACTACACGGAAGGCGATGCCACGACGACCTACAACGGCAAGACATACGGCCGTGTCAAGTCGATCGACATGCGCTACAACTTCCTGAGCGATGTGGATGACTGGTATGAGATCACGGGCTATACCAAGGCGGGCTATGCGGCGACCAGCAGCGCTACACAGAACGGAACAGACAGTTCGTTTGATTATTCCTGGGGAACAATGTTCAGCGAATACTATACCGGATGGTGGCCTTTCTATACGTATTATGCGACCTATACCCGCTTCAACTTCTACTATGATGCAAAAGCGTATCCCCTGACGTTCTATAACTATGACGGAACGCTGATCAGCACGCAGGATGTCACCCTCGGAGACGATATCTCCTCATACCTGACAAGCAATGTTCCGGCGGCGCCCATGGAAGGCGCGACATGGCTCGGCTGGTTTACGGATCAGGCGCACACCAGCGCCTATTCCGGCGGCACCAAGATGCCGGCAGGACTGGTGCTCTACGGAGCTTTCAAGTTCCCGACCCGTACGGTCACCTATGATTCGCAGGGAGGCAGCGCAGTCGATCCGGAGACGGATCAGTACGGCTTCTATGCGACGAAGCCGGACGATCCCACAAAGGCAAATTATACCTTCCAGGGCTGGTTCACAGCTGAGGATGAGACCGGTTCCCCGTACGACTGGAACAAACCGGTAACGGAGGACATCACCCTCTATGCTCACTGGACGCAGGATACCATCAGCTACGTTGTCCATTATTACGAACAGGGGACAACGACCAAGCTTCTGGATGATAAGGCGGTCTCTGATCCCGATTTCAAGGAAGGGCAGGAGATCACTGAGGACGCGGCTGCAATTTCAGGCTATATCCCTGACAATGCCTCTGTGACGAAGGAGCTCTCCTTCGACACGGAAGCGAACACGATCATCTTCTACTATTATACGGTCCCCAGTGAGATCGAATATACGGTGAACTATGTCCTGAAGGCTCATCCGGAGATCAAGGTAGCGGAATCCAAGACCGTAACGGTCCCCGGCACGACCACGAACGCGATGGAGATGGCCGTGGAGGTGGATACGGCATATCTGGCCGAACAGACCTCCGATGCGGAAATCCTCGGCATGCACTACAAGCCGACCAAGACTTCCCAGGAGCTCCAGCTTGCTCTTGAGAACAATGTGATCACCTTTGAATATGTTCCGTATACGACAGCCAAGATCACGGTCCGTTATTTCGATATGGACGGGAACAAGATCGAGGAAGAAGAAACAACGTATGTGGAAAAAGGCGACACATTCACGGTTCAGAACAAGGCGCCTGAGGGATTCGTCTATAACCACGCCTATCTGGACGGCACCACAACAGCGCCTCAGCCGACCTATCAGATCACCGGCGAGGAAGGCGATCTGGTAATCAATATCTACTATCAGAAGAAACTGATCATCCTTGCCAACAACAAGGCCAAGACCTATGACGGATCGGCCCTGGAAAGCAGCTTCGATAACGCGGCTGATTACACGGTCACCGGTATTGCCCGTGACGACACGCTGACCTCTCTTGCATTCGACGGATCACAGACAGATGCCGGAACAAGCGCCACAACGCCGAAAGATGCCGTAATCGAGCTTGGTGCTACCGGAACGGTCGCACCCGCGCAATATTACAGCGTTATCTACGTTCCCGGATCTCTTACGGTAAAGCCGGTCAGTGTCTATATAAGCATCAGCGCCGACCAGTGGAACACCCACTCCGGCAGCACAGGCGGACCGAACTACTATACCGGCCAGGTCTTCAATGTCGGTTTCACGAATCCCAACAAGCAGCATTTCAATGATGAGGCCGGTTCGGCATACGTGAGCATTACGAGCGGCCAGCGTGCACTCTTCAAGGCCAAGTACGGCGACGCCATCTGGAACGCGCTGTACGGGACCAACGGTGCTCTGATCTCGGCGAAGGATGCGGGAACATACACCGTCACCGGTGCAGAGCAGAGAGCGCTGGTTGCCGGCGTAACGGTAGGCGGACAGGCAATGATGTCGGATCCCAACTATTCGATCACGCTCTATGCCCGTGACAGCTTCCTGGTCATAGAGCCCCTGCCCGTAACGATCAGCACACCTTCTGCCAGCAAGGCCTATGACGGGGATCCGCTTACCAAGTCCGATGGGGCCACACTCGATTACAGTTACTGGACTGCCAATATAGGCGGAGAGTGGACTGCAGCAACGACAGTTACTCCCGGTGACGTGACACTCGAAACCGGCGATGCCATCACCTTCAATGTGACCGGCAGCCAGACTGCACCCGGCAGCAGTGAAAACACCTACAACATTGACTGGAAAGAAGCAAACTCTGCCAACTATGCTGTTACTGCTACGCTTGGAACCCTGACCGTCGACTCAGCGGCGTTGAAGGTAACTGTAAAGGATATAGAGAAAGACTATAACGGCAGCCAGCAGGAAGGACGTCCTTTCGTTGCTTCCGTGACCGGCACAGGCGAGACGATTACAACTGACGATTATACGATCGAGGGTCTCGGGCTGGGCGATGTCCTTACTATAACCTATACTCCCGCCAAGGGAACAACGGTTTATGAAGGTCCCTATACCGGCTCCTTTGCAGAGACTTATACAATCGTAAATGCTGCAGGTGTTGATGTTACCGGCAATTATGCGTCGAAGACATTCAACCCCGGCAAGCTGACGATCACGCCTGTTGCGATTACCATCACGATCAACGGCAACAGCACTGAGAAAGTGTACAACGGCAGCCAGCAGAGCTTTGAAGGCACAGTGACTGCCACAAGCGAACATCCCAAGTTTGATGCAGCAAACTTCCAGTATACCGGAGATGGTTATATTGCTAGTTTAACAGCAAGCGGAAAAGATGTAGCTACATACTATTCAACTCTTTCAACAGAATTCTGCCGCTATAGTGACACGAACTACGCCGTTACATGGGAAATTGGCAATCATGTTTCACTGACGATCACGCCGAAGGCCGTGACGATCACGGCGGCGAGCGAGACCTTCACCTATGACGGCAGCGCACACAGCAATGCAAATTATACAGTAGAAGGTCTGATAGGCAGCGACGCGATCAGCGCGGTCGTGACCGGCAGCATTACATACCCGAGCGAGAGCCCTGTAACGAATGAAGTAAAGAGCTACGAGTTCACGACAGGGACGGCCAGCAACTACAGCGTAACGACTGTCGACGGCCAGCTTACGATGAATAACCCGAGCGTAGCGATCACGATCACGGCCGCATCCGGCAGCAAGACCTACGACGGCAGCGCTCTGACCGACAGCACAGTGACCGTAACGAGCGGCAGCCTGCTTGATGGTGACACACTGGTAGCGACTGCGACCGGCAGTGCGACGAACGTAGCGGACAGCACGACGGGCAACAACCCGATCGCAGAAGGCTACAAGATCCTGCACGGCGAAGTGGATGTTACCGGGAACTACCAGATCACGACAGCAGCCGGCACACTGACGATCAATCCGGCAGCCGTGACGATCACGGCGGCGAGCGAAGCGTTCACCTACGACGGCAGCGCGCACAGCAATGACGGCTATGATG
>JAEEGL015636664.1_pt1 | contig 10269 bp, 8 predicted proteins | sample 9134231 | NCBI WGS metagenome assembly JAEEGL01 (sample SAMN16246548, study PRJNA631951) | gut metagenome | biome: gut microbiome; feature: rumen; material: fiber-attached | host: Bos | place: Iran: Karaj | collected 2018-10 | reverse complement strand
GGCCGACATGATACCGTGCCAGTAGGCTCTCTTTATATCGGAGTCCCTGATAAAAAAGTCGGAGAGGATGGGATCGTCGTAGAGCTCGTCGGGAGCCAGATCGGAATACACATGGATCTCGGACACATGGGAATTGCTGATCTCCGAGGTCAGTATGGCCCGAAGGTCAAGGATGGAAGCCCTCTCGTTTATCAGGCTTATCTTTTCGTTTTCCGAAGAGGCAGAGCAGATCCGTCGGATCAGGGTGCTCCTCTGCAGGGTGGCAGCCATGGTCTCAAGGGGAGAGATGGTAGCCTCCAGGGCTGCGGCAGACTGCCTGGATCGCACAAAGGTCTGCTCTATGGTATCATCCACGATCAGGGTATAGAGGGTGGATCTGATCTGCGATATCACTAGGATTGATGGCAGCAGGATCAGAAATAAAAAGGTCATTATAAGCTTTGTCTGGATAGAGGAGTTTCGGAGGCTTTTTATCATTTTACGAGAGTCCCCCTGTAGTCAGAGGGCGTGACACCCGAGTATTTTTTGAATATCTTTCCAAAATAGTTCACATCCAGATAGCCCACCCGGGATGCTATGTCGGTGATCTTGTACCGGGGATCCGTGAGCATCTCCTTAGCCTTTTCCATACGGCACTTTGTGATGAACTGATTCAGGGTCATGCCGGTCTCGTTTTTAAAAACGGTGCAGACATAGGAGGTGGAGCGGTTCACATGGTCGCTGATGGTCTTTACCGACAGAGACTCGTTCTGGAAATTCTGCCGCACGAACTCCTCTATGGAAAAGCAGATGGCGTTTTCCCCACTGCGGTCGGCTATCATGGAAAAATACCTTTTGGTGTGGGAGAGGAGCGTATCGTGGAGACTGACTATGGAGTGGGCGCTGCTCACCGTCTCAAAGATCAGGCTGTTTTCCTCCGAACCGAAGAGGGGAGTCTTTGTATTGTAGGCAGCCTTTTGCAGCTGCAGTATCAGCTTGTAGTAGATATCCTTGGCCTGTGAGGGCAAAAGGGGACAGGGCACACGAAACTGACCCCGCACCTCATCCAGGATGGAGTAGGTCAGCGCCTCGTCATTTTTCATGAGGGCGTCAAAAAGATCCACGGTATAGTCCCGGAAGATGGGTGAAGCCTCCATGGGTATGGTGAGCTCGAAGATATCCGTATCGGGCTCGTGGTAAAAGCCCTGCTGCAAGAGCACCACCGCAGAAGTATAGGAAGAAAAGGCCTGGCCTATGCCGGAGACCGTATCCCCCGCCGCAAGGGTAAAGTGCCCGTAGGGCGCAAGTATCCTGCGGAGTCCCGCAGCCACGGTGTGGATCTTTTCATCCTGGTGGGATGAGGGACCGTATACAAAAGCCGAGTAATATCTGTTGTTTTTTATGGTGTAAATATACGAAAGCGAAAGCGTGTTGAGAAAAGCTGAGATCTCATTGCGTACTAAGGCGAGTGTCTGGGCGGGCAGCGATGAGATGGGTGCCTCAAATTCCAGCAGAACAGAGGTGAAGTAGTCTGAGGCCTGCAGTCCCCGGGGCGGTGACAGCCCATCCAGGGGATCCGACAAACCGGGACGCATGAGCCGCTCCATCAGGATACTCTCCGTCTCGTGTGCCTGCACCGAGGCTCCGGCCCGACGCTGGTATTCCCGGTCGATACGCTCCGCCGCATCCAGTATGGCACCGCGAAGCTCATCCACATCTATGGGCTTTTCCACATAGCTTACGGCATTGAGCCTAATGGCAGCCTTCAGATACTCCTTGTCCGAATAGCCGCTCATGAAGATAAGCTCCGATCCGGGCAGAAGCTCGGAGAGCCTTTCGGCCATCTCTATACCGGACAGCTGTGGCATACGCACGTCCGAAAGCACTATGTCGGGAGAGAAGCTCTCTATGAGATCCAATGCCTTCTGGCCGTCCTCCGCAAGCCTGATATCTGTGATCCCCAGCTCGTTCCAGTCTATGGCCTCTAAGAGTCCCTCCCGGGTTATTTTTTCATCATCTACTATCAATAATTTCATGTGAGACATTATAACATACTGGGGATATAAAAAAATACACAGTAAAAGAATTTACCTCTAAATAAAAAATATTACGATTTAGGAGTCAAAAAGGCTTGTGTTACGATAGCAACATGAAAAATTATGAAAGGGGGCGCGATAAGTGGCAGAGGATTTGATTCTGGAACTAAAGGGGATCACTAAGATATTCCCGGGCGTCAAGGCTCTTGACAACGTGCATTTCCAGCTCAGACGCGGCGAGGTGCATGCTTTGATGGGCGAGAACGGAGCCGGCAAATCTACTTTTATAAAAGTGATCACAGGCGTTCATGCAGCAGAAGAAGGACAGATGTTTTTAAATGGGAAAGAGGTTTCCTTCAAGGGACCCCTTGATGCCCAGGAGGCAGGTATCGCAGCAGTGTACCAGCATCCCACATCCTACCCGGAGCTTTCGGTTACGGAAAACATCTTTATGGGACACGAGACCGTCAAAAACGGGTTGATCCAGTGGCACACCATGAATGAAAAGGCCCAGGAGCTTTTGGACAGCCTGGACGCTGATTTCAAGGCTACCGATGAGCTGGGTACCCTCTCCGTGGCCCAGCAGCAGATGATGGAGATCGCAAAGGCGCTTTCATCAAATGCACAGATATTTATTTTGGACGAGCCCACGGCGGCGCTTACGGCAAATGAGTCGGAAAAGCTCTACGGCATAGTGGACAGGCTCCGTGAGGAGGGCAAGTCGGTCATCTTTATTTCACACCGTTTTGAGGATATGTACCGCCTGGCTTCACGGGTAACAGTCTTCCGTGACTCCCAGTATATCGGTACCTACAATGTGGACGAGATCTCCAATGCGGATCTTATCAAGGCAATGGTAGGCCGTGAGATCACCGACATGTATCCTAAGGAGGAGATCAAGCTGGGCAAGGAGATCTTCAGAGTGGAGAACATGAGCCGCGCCGGACTCTTCAAGGATGTATCCTTTGATGTAAAGGCCGGAGAGATCGTAGGACTTACTGGTCTTGTGGGTGCGGGACGTACCGAGACCATCGAGGCTGTCTGCGGTATCACCAGGCGTGATGGCGGCAAGGTCTATTTGGAGGGCAGAGAGCTCAATATCAAAAAGCCCGAGGACGCCATGAAAGAGGGTATCATCCTCCTTCCCGAGGATCGTCAGAAGCAGGGACTCATCCTCTCCTGGGGACTTGGCAGGAATGTCACCCTTCCCATCCAAAAGCACCTGGCAAAGGGCATATTCAATGATGAAAAAGAGGAGCGCAGGATCTCCAAAAAGCACCTGGAGGACGTTGACACCAAGGCAGTGACCATCTTCCAGCCCGCCAGCTCACTTTCCGGCGGTAACCAGCAGAAGGTAGTGGTGGCCAAGGCCTTAGCACAGTCCAACATGAAGGTAGTCATCATGGACGAGCCCACCAAGGGTATCGACGTGGGTGCCAAAAAGGAGATATACGAGATCATGGGTGAGCTGGCCAAAAAGGGCTACGGCATTATCATGATTTCCTCTGAGATGCCCGAGATCATCGGCATGAGCGACAGGATATTTGTTATGTGTAACGGACGAGTGTCCGGATGTCTGGACCGTTCCGAAGTGGATCAGGAAAAGATCTTAGAGCTTTCCATGGAACAGTCCAAGAAGGGAGGACAATAAGATGAAGAAAAAAACCTTATGGCAAACCATTACCGGCTCCCGTGAGATGAGCCTGGTGCTGGTGCTCATCGTCCTTCTTGTGATAATAGAGATACTAAGCCCCTCGTTTTTATCACCTACGAACCTGCGTCAGATCTTTATGAACAACGCACTTACACTCCTTATGGCACTGGGAATGCTCTGTGTCATGCTTACGGCGGGTATCGATATTTCCATCACATCCACCCTGGCTTTTGCGGGCATGACCATCGGACTTTTACAAAAATATGATGTGATCCACAACACCTTTTTGCTTTTCGTTATAGGTACGGCCATCGGCATCTGCTGCGGCCTCTTAAACGGGGTCATAATAGCAAAGGCCCATGTGGCTCCCATTATCTGTACCATGGGCTTCATGTACATCTGGAGAGGAATGGCCTATGTTATCTCAAATAATAACTGGGCATCTGCAAAGGATGTATCCGGCTTTTCCGATTTCGGTAAGGACGGAAGCGTAGGACCCTACATTATACTTATCATTGCCTACGTTATATTTTTTATTATGATGAAATGGTCCCGTTTCGGACGCAGGATCTACGCAGTGGGAAGTAACCCCGAGGCAGCACGGGTCTCCGGTATCAACGTTGACGGCACCATGATAAGCGTATACACCATCATGGGTCTTCTGGCAGGACTTGCCGGCGTGCTCTCAGTATCCATCTACGCATCGGCTCAGCCCAACATGCAATACGGCAAGGAGATGGACGTGATCGCAGCCTGCGTTATCGGCGGCGTGTCCATGAACGGCGGCCGGGGCAGCGTGGTAGGAACCTTCCTTGGAGCGCTCATCATGGCTATCATCGCAAAAGCACTTCCTCTCGTGGGGATTGACTCGATAGCACAGAACCTGGTCAAGGGTGTGATCATCCTTGCGGTAGTAATGTTAAATATCATTACACAGCGTGTAATGGAACGTCAGAACATGGTAAGGAGGGAAATCTAATGGCTGGTAAATCAGGAAGAGAGATTTCAGCCACGCCCGAAGGCGGACTGAAAAATGCACTCCTTTCATGGGAAGGAGTTCTGATACTGATCTTTATAGCGGTAAATATCTTCGGAGCTTTGATATCTCCGGTTTACAACGTATCAAATGTATTAAGGGAGATGCCCAAGTACTTAGCAGAGGTGTTTTTGGTATTCGGTATGGGCTACATCCTGGTGCTGGGTGATATCGATATCTCGGTAGGTTCCATAGTATGCCTTTCGGCTACCATGGCCTGCTTCGCGGGAAATGCGGGACTGCCCTTCGGTGTGGTGATCCTCGTATGCATCCTAACCGGATTATGCTGCGGCATCATAAACGGTCTGGTAGCATCCAACTTCCCGGAGCTTCCGTCCATGATCGTTACCTTGTCCACCATGATCATCTTCCGCGGAATAGCTGAGGTGTCACTGGGATCAGGCGGATCCATCTCCATGGAGAATATGGACGGACTCATGGCTCTCGGAACCAAGATAGGTCCCTTCCCCTTATCCTTCTTCTTTGTAGTGATAGCGGCAGTGGTATTTATCACCATCCTTTCAAAGACTACCTTCGGAAGAAAGCTCTACGCTACGGGCTCGAACCAGACGGCGGCCAAATACGCCGGTATCGATGTCCAGAGGATGAGGCTTATCTGCTTCTCACTTTTGGGATGCTTGGGCGGTGTCTGCGCACTATTTTTGCTCACTACCTTATATGGTGCCAACACCACCACCGGAAACGGCTTTGAGATGGAAGTCATCGCAATGTGCGTATTCGGAGGAATAGCCACCACAGGAGGAAAGGGTAATCTGGTAGGCGCCTTTATCGCAGCATTCATCACCTTCTGCTTAAAGATTGCCTTGGGCCAGAGGAACATTAATACACAGCTGATCCTGGTTATCATCGGACTCATGCTGATACTTTCGGTAGTAGTTCCGGCCATCAGCAGTGGACTTCGCAGGAGGACAAAAAAAGCGTAAAAGAATCTACCACAAAATAAAAGATATTACGATAGTTTATTGGGATTGTATCTGATACGATTTCAATATGAAATAATACATCTAATGTATATAAAAGGAGGGAATGTATTATGAAAAAAAAGTTACTCGGTGTATTGTTGGCAGCAACAATGTCTGTAGGTCTCTTGGCAGGCTGCGGCGGCGGATCAGGCACAGCTTCCTCATCCAGTGACAGCGGTTCAGAGGCTGCAACAGAGACTCCCGCAGAGCCTGAGGCTGCTCCCGCAGCTGATGATTCAGCATCAGGTGGAGAGGGCAAGACCTACGCACTTGTTACAAAGTCAGCAGGTAATGCTTTCATGGAGCTCTTAGGAAACGGATTCAAAGAGGCTGTTGAGGCTTCAGGCGGCACAGCCATCATCAAGGATCCCGCAGCAGCTACAGCTGACGCACAGATCTCCGAGATTTCATCACTTATCTCTCAGGGTGTTGACTCCATCCTCGTAGCAGCTAATGATGAGAACGCACTCAAGGGTGTACTTAAGGAAGCAGAGGATGCAGGCATCAAGATCCTTACAGTTGACTCCGACGTCGCTGCAGATTCCCGTGCCGTATTCGTTAACCAGGCTTCCACAGAGCTTATCGGCCAGACACTTTTAGATGCAGTATATGACATCGCAGGCGGTTCAGGTCAGTACGCTATCCTTTCAGCCACATCACAGGCTACTAACCAGAACGCATGGATCGCAGCTATGGAAGCAGCAGCTGCTGCAGACTCCAAGTACGCTGATCTTGAGCTGGTAGAGGTTGCTTATGGTGATGACGAGCCTCAGAAGTCTACAGACCAGACTCAGGCACTTTTAGAGAAGTATCCCGACCTTAAGGTTATCTGCGCACCTACCACTGTTGGTATCGCTGCAGCAGCTAAGGTTCTTCAGGACTCCGGTTCTTCCGTTAAGCTTACAGGTCTCGGACTTCCTTCCGAGATGGTTGAGTACATCGGTGAGGATGATGCACATTCATGCCCTTACATGTTCCTGTGGAACATGATCGACCTTGGAAACCTTGCAGGCTATACTTCAGTAGCACTTGTTAACGGCGACACAACAGGCGCTGTTGGTGAGAAGTACACAGCAGGCAGCATGGGTGAGTTCGAGGTTGTTGATGTAGCAGGTTCTACTCAGGTTATCCTTGGTAACCCCTTCAGGTTTGACGCTTCAAACGTTCAGGAGTGGGCTGACAAGGGAATGTAATTACGATAGATCATAGATCGTAAGAACTATTTTTTAAAAAGGCGTCGTTCTGCGATTCATTTCGCAGGGCGGCGTTTTTAAAAGGAGAAAATATGGGAAATTACTATCTGGCGATAGATATAGGGGCCTCCAGCGGCAGGCATATCCTCTTTGAGCTTTCTGATACCAGGCTTAGGATGGAGGAGATCTACCGCTTTGAAAACGGTATGAGGCGTGTAAACGGAAGCCTCCTGTGGGATACCGAAAAGCTTTTTTCCGAGATCGTAAACGGCATGAAAAAGTGTAAGGAGATCGGAAAGATACCCGTATCCGTCGCCATAGACACATGGGCGGTAGACTATGTGCTTTTGGATGAAAATGATGAGGTTTTAGGTCCGGTCTACGGTTATCGTGATCACCGCACCGACGGAGTGGACCGCAAGGTGTATGAAAAGATTACACTTTTGGAGCTATACCGGAGGACGGGTATCCAGAAGCAGATATTCAACACCATTTATCAGCTCTATGCCGACAAGCTAAAGAGACCTGATACTTTGGAGAAGGCAAAGACCTTCCTAATGCTGCCCGATTTTTTTACGTTTTTGCTTACGGGCCAAAAGGCCTCCGAGTACACCAACGCCACCTCTACACAGCTGGTGGATCCTAAGACCAAGCAGTGGGATAAGGAACTGATAAGGATGCTCGGCCTGCCGGAGGATATCTTTTTGGAGCTTAAGCTCCCGGGCACAAAGCTTAAGAATCTTAAGCCCGAGATAGCTGAAGAGGTAGGGTATGACTGTGATGTCATCATGACCGCCACCCACGATACGGCTTCCGCAGTTATGGCCATGCCCTGTACCGATGAGAGCGGACTCTATATCAGCTCCGGTACCTGGTCTCTGATGGGGACGGAACTTTCCGGTGCCCAGACTGATGACAGAAGCTGCGGCGGCAACTTCACCAATGAGGGCGGCTACGAATACCGTTTCAGGTATCTGAAAAACATCATGGGCCTGTGGATGATCCAACAGGTGAGGCACGAGGCGGGGGATAAGCTTTCCTTTGCGGAATACGCTACCTTTGCCGAGGTGGCGGGTGATTTTGGTACCATTCTCGACGTCAACGACCCCAGGTTTTTATCACCTGAGAATATGACGGATGAGATCCAGAGTGCCTGTGTTGATACGGACCAGCCCATACCCCAGACCCCGGGGGAGTATGCTTCGGTGATCTACAAGAGCCTGGCGGAATGCTACAAAAATACAGTTGCCGAGATAGAGGAGAATACCAACAGGACCTATGATGCCATCCACATCATAGGAGGAGGCTGCAACAACGACTATCTCAACAGGCTTACGGCCAAGGCCTCCGGGAAAAAGGTCTATGCAGGTCCCTCCGAGGCTACGGCTATAGGAAATGCACTGGCACAGATGATAGCCGGGGGAGAGTTCGGAGATCTTTCCGAGGCAAGGGCCTGTGTAAAGGACTCTTTTGACATCAAGGTATATGAATCTTAATCAATTAATATAGGAGGATAATCATGTTAGTAAATACAAAAGCAAGGGTGGGCGTGTTTTCCATAGCGCTTGGAGCATACCTTCCCCAGTACCCTTCACTGGTACCCGAATTCAACAAGCAGTATGCTGATTTTGTTGCATCCATTCCCGATACCGTAGAGATCATAGACGGCGGGCTGGTGACTACCAAGGAGCAGTCCCAGGAGGCGGGAGACAAGTTCCGCGCTGCAGATGTGGACCTTGTGTTCATGCAGCTTTTGACCTACGCCACATCCTACAACATGCTTCCCGCAGTAAAGGATCTGGATGTACCCGTGGTTTTGGTCAATATCCAAAAGCTTCGCGTGCTGGATCTCGACAACGCCGACACGGCCCACTGGCTCGGCGAGGGCTATGCCTGCGGAGCTGTAGGTGAGATGGTAGCTGACCTGGAGCGTTACGGCAAGAGGCATGCAGTGATCACCGGCGTAGTGGAGGGAGGAGATCCCGAGGTGGCAAAGGAGATCGAAGAGTGGTGTCGCGCTGCCCAGGTACGCAGGCGTTTTAGGGACACCAACCTGGCACAGATCGGCCGTCCCTATCCCGGCATGATGGATCTCTACATCGACGAGTCCAATCTCTATCACCGCATGAATGTATATACCAAGCAGTTTGACTGGGAAAAGATCTGGGCTATCGCAGATGATATCACGGATGAGGCTGCCATAAGGGCAAAGGCCGAGGACATTTTGGACACCTTCGATATCGAGGGCGGCGGCACCGTGGAAAAGGTCTGGGAGATGGCCAAGTACGTGGTTGCCTTTGAGCAGTGGGTAAAGGATGAAAAGATAGGCCTGGTGGCATCCCACTACGATGGCTATGCAAAGGGACAGGCAGGCGTGGTAGACAGCCTTTTGATCCCCGCTTTTTCCATGCTTATCAAGCAGGGTACGGCCTGCGCTGTAGAGGGCGACATCAAGGTTGCCATGGCCATGAGCATCCTAAAGACCATCTCCGGCACCGGCCAGCTGGCAGAGATGTACACCCTGGACTTCAATGACGACATTGCCATCATCGGCCACAGCGGATCCGGTGACTACGATATATCACAGGCAAAAAAGCCTACCATGAAGATAGTGGACATCTTCCACGGCAAGACCGGCGGCGGATACCTGACACAGTTCTATCCCCCCACCGGCCCTATTACCTATCTTGCCATCACCCAGGATATGGACGGACACTTCAAGTTCATTGCAGCGGAGGGTGTAAACGAGGAGGGCAAGATCCTCGGCAACGGTGATACCAATATGCGCACCCGCTTTACCTGCGGTGCCAGGGACTTCGTGACAAAGTGGAGCGAGTGCGGCCCCACCCATCACTTCGGGGCTGCCGTGGGCAGACAGATCGATGTGATCGAAAAGGTTGCAAAGATACTCAACGTACCCCTTGAGATAGTCACCAGATAAGACAATCAGCTTCAATCGGGATCTTCATATGTTTTCGCATCATAAGCCGGCAGTTTATATAACGCCGGCTTGTGGTGCCTCTTTAAGATTGATATTGTAAAACAAGATTTGCAAACCCCTCAGTTTCGGTATATAATTTAGAAAAACCGAGATTGAGGGGTTGTTATGTTTTAAGGAGGAAGCGCAATGTTAGCAGCGGTACAGGGCGTTGTAAAAGGGAATGCGGTTTATTCTCAGGATGCTGATTTATTGAAATATGATGGCAGGATAGTGACAATAATACTAAATGAGCCGATGGAGAGCGGTCAGGTTAACAGATCTTTTCTTGAAACGCTTGAAAATGACTCTTTGGTGGTGCCTACGGGCATAGATGCAGATAAGTATGTAAAGGAGTTAAGGGAAAATGACCGTTTATAAAAGAGCGTTTCTTGATACGGCTCCTGTGAT
>JAEEGL015029909.1_pt1 | contig 10269 bp, 11 predicted proteins | sample 9134231 | NCBI WGS metagenome assembly JAEEGL01 (sample SAMN16246548, study PRJNA631951) | gut metagenome | biome: gut microbiome; feature: rumen; material: fiber-attached | host: Bos | place: Iran: Karaj | collected 2018-10 | reverse complement strand
TTCTTATCTGACCTATTTCCCGCGCTTTCTCTTTTACTGCCCGCGCTTCATCCTCGTTTCGCTGTTCTGCGTATGCGCGATGATACTTTACCCCGTGCTGATATTCGACAGCAAAAGGATAAAGATATTCGGCGCGGCGGTTGGCACGGCCGCCGCCGTAGTGCTAACCGTTCTATGTCTTCTCGATCCTCCCGTTTACAGCACGGAGATCATGGCAAACAACGACGAGCACAGCTTCGACGCTTCGTATTCCGTCTCTCTGGAAGACGGCAGATACGGCAACGTCGAGATAAGATACGTGCCCGGCGTCGAGGACTATATGGTGCACGCCGATTTCAAGCGGGCGGGCAAAACTGTCTTTACGCTCCAATCCCCAAACGGTGAAAAAACGGAATACGATCTTCGCATCGAAATAGACAAATACGAAATAACGAAGAGATGATCGCGGATAACGGTAACCTCCGGCTCGCATCATCTCGCGGCCGGCGCTTGGGAGGGGCAACAGCGGGTTGCTTGCAATACCGGCGGCGCGGTACTAAACTTGGACCAACGACAAGGAGGGTCTGATATGACTACAAAGGACGTACTGCTCGAACTCAGAACGAAGCGCGGCATGTCGCAGGACGACCTGGCTGAAAAAGTCTTCGTCACCCGGCAGGCGGTATCGCGCTGGGAAAACGGCGAGACCGTGCCGAATACAGAAACGCTGAAACTGCTTTCAAGGCTCTTCAACGTTTCCATCAACACTCTGCTCGGATCGCCGCGCCGGCTTGTCTGCCAGTGCTGCGGCATGCCGCTCGAGGACGAGATCATCGGCAGGGATAAGGACGGAGCGCTCAACGAGGATTACTGTAAATGGTGCTATGCCGACGGAACGTACACGTACAGCAACATGGACGATCTGATAGACGTCTGCGTCGGCCACATGGTCAGCGAAAACTTTTCCGAGGAGCAGGCGCGCTCATACATGAAGCAGATGCTGCCTACGTTGGATTACTGGAAAAGGTATGAGGAACTGAGCGACGACGGGCAGTTCGAAGCGTTCAAAAAGCAGCTCATCGAGGAGATAAACGCGCTCCACATCGAGGGGATGCCGAAGCTCGAAAAGCTCAACGCCCTCGTCGGCAGCTTTGTGAATCTCGAGTACCGCCTGCCCGGCGGCGCTTACGCGAAGTTCCTCGACGACGGAACGACCTATCTCGGAAACCAGCTTGAATCGGAACTCGGCGGAGGCCGCTGCTTCGGAGTGCTCGCGAACATGGATTTCATCCTCGTCTGCACTTACGCGGCCGAGGGGGCCGATCCGGAGCTCGTGCTTTACAAAAAGAGATAAGCTCCGCTCCGGGCGTTTTATTCCATTGATCGAAGAACGGCATTCTTACGGAATTGCCGTTCTTTTCTTTTTGTGGTAAAATATCCGCGGAGCTCCCAGCGGTTTGCGGCTTTTACAGCGGCGGATCAAAAAAAACTTAGAGAGACAGACGATATGAGATACGAAAAATCCTGCGGCGCTGTAGTTTACACTACGATCGGCGGCAAAAGAAAATACGTCATAATCGAATCTCTGGCGGGAAACCACGGTTTTCCTAAGGGGCATACGGAAAGCGGCGAGACTGAAAAAGAGACCGCGCTGAGGGAGATCCGCGAGGAAACCGGCCTTCGCCCGGAGCTCATCGAGGGCTTCAGGACCGAGGATGAATACCCGCTGCCGCGCAAGCCGAACGTCACGAAACGGATAGTGTATTTTCTGGCGCGGTATGAAGACCAGCGGATCACGCCGCTAAAAACGGAGCTGCTTTCGGCGAGGCTGCTTTCCTTCGATGAAGCGATGCGGATCTTTGAATTTGAAAACTGCCGCAGGATACTGCGCGAGGCCGAAGATTTTCTCGAGCGCATGACGCGGTCTCCTGAAACACCGGTAATGAAATGAGGATGGCTATGTACGACACGAACTACGACGAGCTCATAAAGCAGGCGGAGGCGCTCATTGAAAACGTTCCGCACTTCACGGCTAACCTGGCAAACCTTTCCGCGCTCATTTATCAGGCGCTCGGGGATATAAACTGGGCCGGCTTCTATCTCACCGGGGGCGAAAAGCTCGTGCTCGGCCCGTTTCAGGGCAAGCCCGCCTGCATAGAGATCCCTTACGGCAAGGGCGTTTGCGGCACGGCCGCCGCGGAAGACCGCACCTTGCGAGTTGACGACGTGCACCTTTTCAAGGGACACATAGCATGCGACAGCGCCTCCCGCTCGGAGATCGTCGTCCCGATGCACGAGGGCGGCAGGGTCGCCGGCGTGCTGGATATAGACAGCCCCCTGCCCGCGAGATTTTCGCCCGAAGATGAAGCGGGCCTGAAAAGGCTTGCCGCGGTTATTGAAAAAAACCTTTTCCAATAATACGCTTCATAACGCGTCGCCGATTTTTTAACGCATTGCTATTGTAATAATCGCTGTACGCTGATATAATGAATATCTAAGCTTTCAGTGCTTCCGGGTATTTCGGCTCTTTGCCGTCGTATCCGGTTGAAAGAGGGAATCAGGTGAAAAGCCTGAGCGATCCGGTCACTGTAAGCGGGGAGCGAAACGGCTGTATGCCATTGTGCCGCACGCGGCATGAGAAGGCGCCGTTTCCGCTTTGATCCGCGAGCCAGGAAACCTGCTGAAAGCCGAACTGGCACCTCCGAAGAAGGCACGACCGGTCCTGGCCCTGCGCTGTAAAAAGTGTAAGGTTTTTCAGTTATGCCCGCTTCAGAGGAAGCGGGCTTTTTGCTTGCGCGCTTTTATATCACAGCAAACAAAGGAGAACCAAAAATGAAAAAAGCAAAACGTATCCTCTGCGCCGTTCTTTCTGCATTTATCCTGTGCGCAGGTATGACATTCCTTCTTCCCTTCGCCTCCGCCGAGGAGTACGCGGACGGCGTTTACACTGCGGAAATTCGCACGCAGGGAGAGGGCTGGCACAACTCCATAGTCTCTCCCACAAACGTATATATTGAAAACGGCAATATCTATATAGATATAATATTCAAGCGCGTCTCCGCACCGCTGCACGCGCCTTCATACGCTTCCATTACCACCGCATACGGCACATATAAAAATCCTGTTATAGATGAAACGAATTATACCTGCGCCTTCTACCACGTTCAGATAGAAGCGCTCGGCGAGATTCCCTTTTCAGCGGTTACCGAAGCTATGTCCATGCCCTACAGCGTTGATTACGCCGTATTTATCGATCCCGGCGTGATACCGCTTAAGGCGGACGAGCCTCCCGCTCCTGCCGAGGATCCGACGCCTGCCGAGGACCCCGCGCCCGCTGAGGACCCCGCGCCCGCTGAGGACCCCGCGCCCGCTGAGGACCCCGCGCCCGCTGAGACTCAGTCTGCGCCCGCTGAGAATCCCTCGCCTGCTGAAGAATCCTCCTCCGAAACCTCAACAGCCACGGAGACTGAGACCTCTGACGCTGACGACAAAACGGCCTCTTCCTCCGAAAAAGGCAGCGACGCGGCTCCGTCCGCCGAGACGGGCGCCGTCCTGACTACCGGCGCAGCGGAGGCTGCGGCGGAAGCGGTCGAAAAAGGTTCCTCCGGCCTCAGCACCGGCGCAATAATCGGAATAATCGCCGGCGCGGCCGTTGTGATGGCAGGCGTCGTAACGCTGATAGTCAAAAAGAAGAAATAACCTGCGAAGGGATAAAACAAATGAAGATAAAAAGCATTATTCTCGTGCTGCTTGCGCTGTGTTTCCTTCTCCCGGCAGCCGCCTGCGCGAAAAAGCCCGCGCAGACGGGCGAGCATCCCGTTGTAGGCGATCTCAAGTATGAGAGCACCGTCCCTCTGGAATATGCCGACCAGTTCGCCATTTATAAATACGCGGGCGGGTACTCCTTTATCGAAATGGTCGACAGCGACCGCATACTTGTCGTCCCCGAAGGCAAGGCCGTTCCCGAGGGGCTGGACTCCGACGTCGTGGTCGTGCAGCAGCCGCTGAATGACATATATCTCGTTGCCTCGGACTGCATGGCTCTTTTCGACACCATAGGCGCTCTTGACCGCATCGCCTTCGTCGGTACTCAGCACTGGTACATAGAGAATGCCTAGCAGGCCATGAAGGACGGGAAATTCCTCTATGCCGGCAAGTACAGCGCCCCCGATTACGAAATGCTCATTCACAACGGATGCCAGCTCGCGATCGAAAACACGATGATACTTCACACTCCCGAGGTCAAGGAAAAGCTGATCGAGCTCGGAATAAAGGCCATTGTCGAACGCTCCAGCTACGAGAACCATCCTCTCGGCCGCACGGAGTGGGTAAAGTTCTTCGGTGCTCTGCTCGGTCTCGAAGACGAGGCGAACGCAGCCTTTGAAGCCGAAGCGGAAAAAGTAAAGGGCCTGGAGGCTCTGGAGAGCACAGGAAAGACCGTGGCTTTCTTCTATGTGAGCTCCAGCGGCAACGTGGTCACTTATAAGTCGGGCGGATATCTGCCCACCATGATACGCATCGCGGGCGGCGAATACATATTCTCAGACCTTGGCGGCAACGACAGCAAGCTCAGCACAATAAACATGAATATGGAAGAGTTTTATTACGCGGCCAAAGACGCCGACGTGGTGATCTATAACTGCAGCATCGCCTCCCAGCTGCACACTCTGCAGGATTTCTTCGACCAGAGCCCCGTTCTTGAAAACTTCAAGGCGGTTTCCGAGGGCAACGTATGGTGCACCAGCCGGAGCATGTTCCAGCAGACCGATAAAATGGGCAGCATAATACAGGAAATGAACAAGATTTTCTCCGGCCAGACGGACGGCAGCGATCTGGAATACATATTCAAGCTGCAGTAACGAGGGGTGCTTTCCTATGAATGAGCTTGCAACAAAACACGCGGGAGCGCGCAGGGCAAGATATCTCGCCGTATTTATCTGTCTCATCGCCGCCTTTGCCGTGCTTACGGTCTGGAACATCAATTCCGGCAGCGTAAATATCTCCGTTTCAAAGATCGCGCGCATAATCTTTCTGCGCCAGGGTAATGACACGGAGATCGATATAATCTGGACTCTCCGCATGCCCCGCATAATAACCTCCGCCGTCCTCGGCGGCGGGCTTGCCCTCGCCGGCTTCCTGATGCAGACCTTCTTCGGCAACCCCATAGCCGGCCCGTTCGTGCTGGGCATTTCCTCCGGCTCCAAGCTTTTCGTGGCGCTCACCATGATCCTCGCCCTCCGCTTCGTCTCCTACGTGAGCTCATGGATGATGATACTTGCGGCCTTCGTCGGCGCGCTCATCGCAATGGGCTTCGTTCTGCTTGCCGCCAGGTCGATCAAGCAGATGTCCATGCTGCTCGTAGCCGGCATAATGATAAACTACATATGCTCCGCCATTACGGAGTTCATGATCACTTTCGCCCAGGATTCGGATATCGTCAACCTCCACAACTGGTCCCTCGGCAGCTTTTCGGGCATAAAGTGGAGCGGCGTGCGCGTTTCTTCGGCCATAATAATCATCTCCCTCATCGTGGTCTTCCTTATGGCCAAGCCTATAGGCGCCTATCAGATGGGCGAATCCTATGCCCAGAGCATGGGCGTCAACGTAAAGCGCTTCCGCGTCGTGCTCATCTTCATGTCCAGCCTGATAGCCGGCTGCGTTACGGCCTATGCCGGCCCTATCTCATTCGTCGGTATCGCCGTGCCGCACCTTATTAAGATGCTTCTTAAAACGGCGAAGCCCATCCTCGTTATCCCTGCCTGCTTTCTCGGCGGCGGAGTCTTCTGTATGTTCTGCGACTATATCGCCCGAACAGCCTTCGCCCCCGTGGAGCTGTCGATAAGTACGGTCACCGCCCTTTTCGGCGCTCCGGTAGTTATCGTCATGCTCATACGCAGGCACAGCGCCAAGGCATAAGGGGGGCGGACCATGAGCGAATATTATTTCCGTACCTCGGACCTCTCCGTGGGCTACAACGGCAAGACTCTCATACACGATATCGAAATAAACATCCGCGCCGGCGAGATACTCACTCTCATCGGCCCGAACGGCTCGGGAAAATCCACGATACTCAAGAGCATAACCAAGCACCTTGCCGTCATCCGGGGCGACAGCTTCATCGCCGACGCCTCGGTCGGCTCCATGAACTTCAAGGAGCTCTCGCAGAAGCTTGCCGTGGTGCTCACCGAACGCATTAAAGGCGAGCTGCTCACCTGTTACGACGTGGTGGCCACCGGCCGTTACCCCTACACCAACACTCTCGGCCTTCTCAGCCCTGAGGACCGCGAAAAGGTCTATGCCGCCATGGAAAGAGTCCACGCCATAGAGCTCGCGGAAAAGGACTTTACCGCCATAAGCGACGGCCAGCGCCAGCGCGTGCTGCTTGCCCGCGCCATCTGCCAGGAGCCGGAGATCATAGTGCTGGACGAGCCCACCTCCTTCCTCGACATAAGGCACAAGCTCGAGCTTCTGAGCATACTGCGCTCCATGGCCAAGGAAAAGAGCATAACCGTTATCATGTCTCTTCACGAGATAGACCTCGCGCAGAAGATATCCGACAAGATCATGTGCGTAAAGGGCGATACCATCCCCTATTTCGGCACGCCGGATGAGATCTTCCGCGAGGATAAGATCATCGATCTCTACGGCATCACCGCCGGTTCCTTCAATATCGCTTTCGGCAGCGTAGAGCTGCCCCCTCCCGAAGGGGAGCCGGAGGTTTTCGTCATCTCCGGCTGCGGCAGCGGGATAAACACCTTCCGCCGTCTGCAGAAGCAAGACCGCCCCTTCTACGCCGGCATCCTCTATGAAAACGACGTCGACTGTCAGGTCGCACGCAATCTGGCGGCGGAAACGGTCACCGAAGCGCCGTTCATGCCCATAAGCGACGCCGCGTACGACCGCGCGCTCGAGCTTATGAAAAAATGCAAGTCCGTTATATACACCGGAGTTCCCGTCGGGGAAAGCAACCGGCGGATACGGGACCTGATAGAAGCCGCCGAAAGCCTCGGCATACTGCAGCGGGAATAAATAGTTTTCAAAACAAAAACGGAGGCGGGACTTTTCGTCCCGCCTCCGTTTTTCCAAAAGAAAAGGCCCCGCAAAAGCGGGGCCTTTGAGCCGTTATCCTTCTATCTGTATCCTTTTGTGCTCGGGCAGCTTCTTTGTTTCCTTCTTCGGGATCGCGAGGCTCAGCACGCCGTTTTCGAACTTGGCGGTTATGTCCTCGGCGGTAAGCTCTTCGCCTACGTAGAAGCTCCTCTGCAGAGCGCCGGCATAACGCTCCTTGCGGATGACCTTGCCCTTCTTGTTGGTTTCTTCCTTGTCGAGGCCCTTTGCGCCCTTCACGGTGAGATACCCGTTTTCAAGGTCAAGCGTTATCTCGTCTTTCTTGAAGCCCGGCATGTCGATATCCACTTCATAGTGGTCTTCGCTCTCGTGCACGTCCGTCTTCATTTCGTTGGCGGCGTGCCTGCCGTACAGCTTCCGGTCGATGTTCTGAAGTTCTCTGAACGTCGGAAAATCAAACCAGTCATCAAACAAATTCTCTCCAAAAATACTCGGCAACATAAGTCATACCTCCTTTGATATGTTCCATATTCCTGTTACCCGAGCATCGGGAGCGGAGGTCTTTCATTTGATCTCTGTTCCTTTGTTCGATTATCATTATAGCACCGTTTTTAGCACTGTCAAGGCGAGAGTGCTAATTTGTATGAACAAACTGTGAAAAATCATTCTATATTTTGTGAATCTTTTTCACATGCGCAAAAAACGCTTCCGGCGCTCATGCGCGCCGGAAGCGTCCGCATTGTTTTTTCTGTGTCAAGCCGGTCTTCAGCCCTCGGCCTGCTCGCCGAAGTTCACTATCTCCAGCACCTCCGCGCTGCCGTCGAGCGCCCCGTAAACGTAAACGAGAGAGTAACCTGTCTCCGCGCCGGGGTATACCACCGTGGATTCGCAGACTATGCAGTAATTTATTCCGGCAACCACCTGCGTTGCGGCGAGCGCCACCGGGACGTAATTAACGCCGGTAAAGCCTTCCAGCGCCTTGTCAAACACGGCCTTTGCCTCCTCGGTAAGCTCCGGAGAGTCCGGCTGGGCCCATCCGCCCGCGAGGTTCTCGCCGTCGGCTATATGAGTTTCGGCGCCGGATTCTATTATGTCGGTTATTTCGGCGTTTCCGTTGAGATCCTTGTAGAGATGTACTATCGCGTATTTTTCCACGGGATCGGACGTCACGGGAGCAATCCTGCAGAGCAGAGCGTAATTCATTCCGGATACCACCTGGCTGGCAAGGAGCGCCACGGGCTTGTACTCCGCGCCGAGCTTGCTCTCAGCGGCCTTTTCAAGCAGGCCCTTGATCTCGTCCGTGACGACGGGGGACTCCGCGCGCGTCCATCCGCCCGCTACGGCGTTGGCAGCGTCGACTGCTTCTTCTTTTGCCTTTTCTGCCGCTTTGGGTTCTTTCTTGCCGCAGGCGACGAGGCCGAAAAGCATGAAAGCGGCGAGTGCAATGATTATTACTTTTTTCATATTTTGGTTACCTCTTTTCTGTTTCCCGGACTTTTCAGTCCTCTGGTGTTATAGACGAACGAAAGCTCAAATAGTTCCGCCGGATCTTAAAGTTTCGCGGGTTCACTCCCCGTGTATGCTCTTTTTGCCTTTATACTTCTGCATGGCCTCGTGCTCGGCGGAAAGCTCCCTGAAAAGCCGCGCCGCGCTCCATCCGAGGTTTTCCTCCGTTATTACGGCCTTGAGCGCCACCTGCGCCCGCGCCTGGCGCAAACCGTCGATAAGGCCGTTGAACTGCCGGGGATTCAGGCTGTCCAGCACGAGCATCTCGCCGGTAAAGGTTCCGTCCTCATCTTCCGCCTCGGCGGAAAAGCCCTCCCTTCCGGAAAGCTCGCCCAGCGAGCGTCCGAAATCCGCCTCCGGTATCTCCCTGCCGGCGATACCAAGCTTGAAAAGCAGGAAATGTATCTTTTTTCTCTTTTCTCCGCTTATGTTGAACAAAAGCGCCTGTGCCAATTCGTCCGCCTCCTTATTCTCTATTCCACGGCCGCGCTGCTTTTGAGCTGGGAAACGAGCTTTTCATAAAACGCGATGTAAAAGTCCAGCCGCTCTTTCCAAATCTCTTCGGCGCTTTTCGTAGCCATCTTCATATCCCGCAGCTCGCGCAGCCTGCCGAGCCTGCTTTCGGCAAGCTCCAGCTTTTCCGAAAGGCTCTTTTCAAGAAAACCGTCCCTGCAGAGCGTTTCATGTATGCGGTAAGCGTCGAAACGGTCTATATTGTCGGCGTCGCCGACAGTAAGCGCGAAGGGCGTTCTCTCCCCGGGGAAATCCGCCTTGTCGTCAACATGTATCGCTATGCCGTAGCATATTTCGTTCACCCGGTCCTCCGCGAGCCCCAGCTCCCGCAGAAACGGACGGGCTATCTTTGCCGAGCGCCTGCCGTGCTCCGCCCAGCCGTTTTCCCCGAACTTTTCGCAGTAGGAAACGTCGTGCAGCAGGCAGGCGAGCACCATTTCCGTTTCATCGAAGCCCTCTCTGGCGGCTATGAGCTTTCCTATATTCGCCACTCTGTACGTATGCTCCAGCCGGTACTCCCGCGCCGCGGGATTTTCAGAAAAGTATTCGCTCCCGGCAAATTTCAGCTTCACAAAAGCCTCGGCTTTTTCCGTAAGCGTTCTGTCCATTCGCTTTGCTCCTTCAACGCGCAAGATTTCTCTGTCTTTATTGCTCCGAATACTGTATGATTATAATTGTAAAGCCCGGTTTTGTAAACCGCGTCGGTTATTATTTGAAAGGATGACGGCCGTGGATTATATATATCGCTGTTTTTCTCCCCTCGGCGGAATAACTCTTGCGAGCGACGGCGAGGCGCTCACCGGCCTCTGGTTCGACGGACAGAAATACTTTGCCGCCGGTCTTTCTTCCGAGCACGAAGAAAAAGCACTGCCCGTCTTCGGGCAGGCGGAAAAATGGCTTGATATTTATTTCAGCGGCCGGGATCCGGGCTTCACGCCGAAGCTCACCTTGAACGCCGCTCCCTTCCGCAAGGCCGTTTGGGATCTGCTGCTGACAATACCCTACGGAAAAACCGTGACCTACGGCGAACTGGCCTCCCGCCTTTCCGGGCCGGGCGGCCGCCGCGCTTCGGCGCGGGCGGTGGGCGGCGCCGTCGGCCGCAACCCCATATCTCTGATCATCCCCTGCCACCGGGTGGTCGGCGCCGACGGCAGCCTGACCGGCTATGCCGGCGGCATTGACAGGAAGATGAAGCTGCTCTCT
>JAEEGL013421107.1_pt1 | contig 10269 bp, 10 predicted proteins | sample 9134231 | NCBI WGS metagenome assembly JAEEGL01 (sample SAMN16246548, study PRJNA631951) | gut metagenome | biome: gut microbiome; feature: rumen; material: fiber-attached | host: Bos | place: Iran: Karaj | collected 2018-10 | reverse complement strand
TACGATGTGCCGCGGGGTCACCTGCGCGGAGTCATCGGTTGAGGGTCCACTCGGAGCAGTAGGTCGAAGGACGGGTGTGCAAGTTTGATAAGGAAAAGCCGGGCACATCGCTCGGTTTTTTGCGTATATAATGAGAAGAGAAAGGGGCATGTATGGAAGATTTATCGGTGTTTGACATCATCGGTCCGCGCATGACAGGACCGTCCTCAAGCCATACGGCAGGCGCGGTGCGGATCGCCTATATCGCAAGGCGGCTTTTGGGCGCGGAGATCAGCCGCGTACACTTTACGCTCTACGGGTCCTTTGCGGAGACCGGACGCGGACACGGCACGGACAAGGCCCTGATCGGCGGAATTCTGGGCTATATGCCCGACGACGAACGGATCCCGCGCGCGTACGAATTCGCCAAGGAGCAGGGCGTACAGGTCGATTTCACGTATTCCGAGGAGCCTGTGGATCATCCGAATACGGTCAAGATTGAGCTCATCGACGTCAACGATCATACGATGGAGGTCGTCGGCCGCTCGGTCGGCGGCGGCAATATCCTGATCACAGAGATCAATGAGCAGGGCGTAGAGCTGTCCGGCGAATATCCGACGCTGATCGTGAGCCACCGCGACGAGCCGGGCGTGATCGCCGTTGTCTCGCAGGTGCTGGCGCAGCTTAAGGTCAATATCGCTTTTATGCGCGTATTCCGTCACGGCCGCGGACGCGACGCCTATATGTGCATCGAGACCGATACGCCCGTCACCAAGGAAATGCAGAGCATCATTCGTCAGCTCTGCCCGGGCATTACCGAGATCTTCGCGGTATAAGGAGGAACGAATATGCAGTTGATCGACGCATTTGAAAACGGCGCTGCGCTCTGCGCGTACTGCGCTTCCGAAAACTGCACGATCGCCGAAGCGATGATCCGCCGCGAGGTCTCCCGCGGGGAAATGATGCGCGACGCGATCTTAGCCGAGATGCAGGAGAACCTGAACGTCATGCGCGAATCCGTACGCGTGGGCCTGGAAGAGCATGTGGAGACCGTATCGCATCTCTCCGGCGGCGAGGCGATGCGGCTGTTCCGCTATGCCAAATACGATCCGTTCTCCGGCGGGAACACCTGCCGCGCGGCGGCAAGCGCCATGGCGGTCTGCGAGGTCAATTCTTCGATGGGGCGGATCGTGGCGGCGCCGACGGCGGGCGCAAGCGGCATTCTGCCCGGCGTTCTGATCGAATGCGGCATGGAACGCGGCTGGACCGACGAGCAGCTTGTGCAGGGTCTCTTTACGGCCGGCGCGGTGGGGCTTCTCTTTGCGCAGAACGCCACGATCTCCGGCGCGGACGGCGGCTGTCAGGCCGAGACCGGCGTCGCAAGCGCGATGGCGGCGGCAGCGATCGTCGAGCTTTCCGAGGGCACGCCGGAGCAGGCGTTGGACGCTTCGGCAATGACGATCAAGAACATCATGGGACTCGTCTGCGATCCGGTCGCGGGGCTGGTCGAGTGCCCCTGCATCAAGCGAAACGCCCTCGGCGCGGCCAACGCGCTTCTGTGCGCAGACATGGTGCTGTGCGGCATCACGAGCCTGATCCCGTTTGACGAGGTCGTTTCCGCCATGCTGCAGGTCGGCAGGGACATCCGCCGCGAATACCGCGAGACGGCCAAGGGCGGGCTTGCCGCAACGCCGACCGGCAAGGCCGTTGCCGAAAAGGTCAGACGATTCCAGAAGTATACGGGAGAATACTGATCGAATGACAGTATAAAAAGCACACGGGCGAAACCGTGTGCTTTTGCGTTTTGGACAGGATCAAAGGCCGAGCGTCGGCAGAACGACCGCCTCGATGCGTTTTGCGATTCTTTCGATCGGCATCAGCACGCCGTTTTCCGTGCAGAGGATCAGCTTGACGTTTGGGATGCGCTGCGCATATTCGGCGTATTTGGCGCGCGCGCGGGTCTGGATCGAGTCGATGCTTTCGTAGACGTCGCGGGCGTTGCCGATGTAATCGCGGAAGCCCTTCTTGTCGACGTTTCCGGCGGCGCTTTCGGTGTCCATATCCAGCACCAGATGCAGATCCGGTACGGGGATCCCGAAATGTCTGTGCTCCAGCTCCATACAGAAATCGAGGATATCCGGTTTGCCGAGATCAATGTCGCGAATGCTCTGATAGACTGCGTTGGAAAGAACATAGCGGTTGATCAGAAGCACGTCCGCATCGGAATAATCGAGGCGTTTGAACGCTTCAAACCGATCCAGAGCGAACCACAGCGCCATGCTCTTGCCGTCCACGGTGTTTGCGGCGATGCCGTCCTTTGCGGAGAGATACCGCCCGACCATCTCGCCGAAAAACGTATCGTACATGGGGAAGGAGATCTCCTTGACCTTCAGCCCGCGCTCCCGCAGCGTTTCGGCAAGACGCGCCATCTGCACGCTCTTGCCGGTTCCGTCGATGCCCTCGAATGCGATGATCTTCGTCATGCGTGTCCCTCCCGGATGCGCTCCATTGCGCGGATCGTGTTTTCACGCGTCGCGAACGCCGTCATGCGGAAATACCCTTCGCCCGCTTTGCCGAAGCCCGCGCCGGGCGTGCCGATGATATGGCAGCGATCCAGAAGCTCGTCATAGAACGCCCAGCTGTCGCCGCCGGGGACCTTGATCCAGACGTACGGCGCGTTCTGTCCGCCATAGACCGTGTAGCCCGCAGCTTCCAGCGACGTGCGGATGATGCGCGCGTTTTCCATATAATAGTCGACCGTGTCCATGATCTCGCCGTAACCCTCGTTATATGCGGCGGCGGCGGCAACCTGCGTGACATACGCGACGCCGTTGAACTTCGTCGACATGCGGCGGGCCCAAAGATCGCGAAGATGCACGTCGTTTCCGGCCTCGTCCTTTGAGACGAGGTCCTTCGGCACGACCGTATAGGCGCAGCGCGTGCCGGTGAAGCCCGCGGTTTTGCTCATCGAACGGAACTCGACCGCGCAGGTACGCGCGCCGTCGATCTCATAGATCGAATGCGGCAGCTTCGGATCGCGGATGTACGCTTCGTACGCGGAATCGTAGAGCAGCAGCGCTCCGGTTTTGTTGCAGTAATCGACGAAGAGACGAAGCTGGTCGTGCGTCAGCGTCGCGCCGGTCGGATTGTTCGGATAGCAGAGATAGATCGCGTCGACCGGCTCCTTCGGAAGCTCCGGCACGAATCCGTTTTCCGCGGTGGCGGGCAGGTATGTGATGTTCGCGTAGCCGCCCTTTGAGGGATCAAAGACGCCGCTTCTGCCGCCCATAACGTTCGTGTCGACGTAGACCGGATAGACGGGGTCAAGGACCGCGATGCGGGTTTTGCGCGAGAACAGCTCCTGGAAATTGCCGACGTCGCATTTTGCACCGTCCGAAACAAAGATCTCGTCCTGCGAAACGGGAATGCCGCGGGACAGATAATCGCGCTTATAGATCGCTTCACGCAGGAATTCATAGCCGAAATCCGGCGCGTAACCGTGGAAGGTCTCGGCGCGGCTCATCTCGTCGACTGCTCTGTGCATGGCGGCAATGACGGCGGGTACGAGCGGCTGCGTGACGTCGCCGATGCCCATGCGGATGAGGTCTGCGTCGGGATGCGCTTCCAGATAGGCGCGGGCACGCTTGCCGACTTCATAGAACAGGTAATTGCCCCTGAGGTTTGCATAATCTCCGTTTGCGATAAACATGGGAAGCCTCCTATTTTCAATCAAATCATTATAGCATATCCGACAGAAACGGGCAAGATGATTCTGACGGATCGCGGCAAAACAGCAGCGAACGGTACGGGATGCGCCGAAGCCGGGGGCATCCTGACGGGTAAAAACGGGTATTTGCCGCATGAACCGCCGGACTTTCACCGGTATCGCTCTGTAAAATGCCGGTATGGAAAAGAAGGACATCGGGACAAGGGAACAAAGGATCCGGAATTTGAAAAACGCTGCGGTGCTGCTCGGAGGGTTTCTCGGCGCGCTGCTGCTGTCGCGCGTGCGTGTGCACGGACTGCATACGCCGCTGTCGCTCGGACTGCTTCTCGGAAGCGGTCTTGCCGGGCTCAGCCCCGGCGCGATCGTCGGCGGCGTCGTTTTGGGCGCGATCGCCGAAACGCCGGTATACTGGCAGGGGATCGCGATCGCATTGCTTTACTGGGGCGTCGCGAGGATCGTGTTGCATGCCCGCAAGAGCTGCAGCCTCTCTGCACGGTTTCTGATCTTCGTACTCGTCAGCCTCGTCACGCTTCCGATCTCGGCCGCCTCCGGGGTGGAGGAGCTTCTGTACGGCGTGATCTCGATCGCGGTCTCCGTGTTGGCGGGGCTCTGTTTCCGCCGTATTCTGCTGACGGTCGGAACGTTCCCGCGTTCGGAGGTTCTGCCGGACGTGCAGCAGGGCGCGATCGCATTGGGGATCGGCATGCTTTTGCTTTCCGTATCCGAAGCGGCGTTCGGCGATTGGTCGATGCCGGTCATGCTGCTGCTTCTGCTTGCCGCGACGACTGTTTCGGCGCGCGGCGTGTTCGGAGCGGCGGCTGCGATCCTTTGGGCGGTCATGCTGACGCTGTATGCAAAAGCGGACCCGCTGCTGATCGGCAGTATCGCGCTCGGCGCGATCGCTGCGACTGCGGTTCGGGAGAAGGGGAAGCTCTTTATTGTCAGCGCATTTATCCTTTCGGGATTCATGTTTCAAACCTTCCGTACGCCAAACGCTTTTACGGTCAGCGCACCGAATCTGCTGTGCGGCATGCTGCTGTTCCTTTTGATCCCGAAGGATTGGCTTGCGTTCCTTCGCCGGTATACCGATGCGCGTCCGAATACGGAAAAAACGATCGCCGCTGCCGTCCGCAGAACGGAACAGCGCGCTTCGCATGAACTGGAGCGAATGGGAAAGCTTCTCGGCGGCTTTTCCGGCATGTTCCATGTAAAGCCGGAACAGGAGGACGTCATTGCAAAATGGACCGTACAGGGAGCGCTGGCGATCTGTCAGGGCTGTGAAATGCGTCGTCTTTGCTGGAAGGACGCGGATGCAATGCAGGAAGCGATCCTTGCCATTGCCGACGACGCAGGAAACGGAAAGCGCGTAACGCCGATCGGACCGATCGACGAAACATGCAGGCATTTCAGCGATCTTTGCGCTTCGATCCTGCTGTCCTATCGGCAGGCGGTCAATCGCAACGCGGTCAGCGAACGGTCGGTGAAACAAACGGGTTTTGTGGAGCGGCAGTTTGCGGGCGCAGGCGCCGCGCTGTGCACCTACGCAAGGCAGATGCGCGCGCGTACACATGAATCGGACCGGAAAGAGGAAACGATCCGGGAGCGCCTAAAGGAGGCAGGGATCACGGTCGAATCCGTCGAGCTGTACAACACGGACGGAACGGACACGGTCGCGCTGACCGTTTTGAGACCGTTGAAGCTTCGGCATTCCGACGTGCGGAGTGCCGCGGAAGAGGCATGCGGTACAAAGCTGCGCTGCATCCGGGTCGCACAAAGCGCACAGCGCGTTTCGTTTACCTTTGAACAGGACGCCGAGCTGCATGCGGCGGCGCGTGTATCCAGAATGCTGCCCGGCGCTTCGGTAAGCGGCGACGCAACCGGAGAATGCCGGATCCCGGGCGGACGCGTCTGCTTCGCGCTGTCGGACGGCATGGGGAGGGGAAAGGAAGCGCGCAGCGAAAGCGAAGCGGCGATCCGACTGCTGTTCCGTCTGTACCATGCAGGCGTGCAGCGGGAGCTCGTCTATGAGAATGTGAACCGGATGCTGCTCGCACAAAACGACGCGGAGATGTATGCGACGCTCGACGCGGTCTCCATAGATCTGAACACAGGCGAAGCGGAGCTTCTGAAATACGGCGCGCCGCCGAGCTTTCTGATCCGTGACGGCGCCGTCAGCACGATCGTCGGCGAAGCGCTGCCCTGCGGGATCCTTGCCGAGGCGAAGCCGAGCGTGATCCGCATGACGCTGAAGCGGAACGATCGGATCGTGCTCTGTTCGGACGGCGTGCAGGACGCGCTGCCGGAGGGCGCCGAAAAGGCGATCGCGGAGCTAAGGCAATCCGGATCGAAACCAGGCGAGCAGCTTCTGAAGCTGGCGCGCGCAAACGGCGGAACGGACGACATGACGGTCATGGTGATCGACGTCGCATGAAGATCGTCGTCGAGCAGTTTCTCTTCGACAATACGCTGATGAACTGCTGCGTGTATTATTTGGCTGCGGCGTGGATGGGCGTCCGCATCCGCTTTCTGCCGACGGTCGGCATATCGCTGTTCGGCGCGGTCTATGCGCTTGTTTCGCTGTTTTATCTGCCGGCTTTGCGCTTGCCGTATCTGAAGCTTCCGGCGTTTCTGTTACTCTCCCTGACACTGTTTCCCGGACGCGGCACGCGTCTTCGGTCGCTGCCGTTTCTGCTGCTGTCTGCGGCGCTGATCGGCGGGACGGCAATGCTTCTTACGGTGCAGTTCGGCGGTCGTGTCACGGCGGACGGAACGATCGTGGGAACGGTGCCCGTACGCGCGGCGCTGATGTCCGCGCTGGCGGCGCTTTTGCTCCCGCGGCTGATCAAAAGACTGCTTTCGGTCCGGCGGAGACATGCGCTCCATACGGAGATCGTCGTGCAGCTAAAGGAACATGTTTATCGGCTCGACGCGCTGATCGACAGCGGGAATCTGCTTCGGGAGCCGATCTCGGGACTTCCGGTGATACTGATCGACCGGCCCGTCGATTGCCCGACGCGGCCGATCCCGTTTCAAAAGCTGACGGGCAGCGGGATCCTGTACGGCGAGCGGCCGGTTTCGGTCACGCTGAAGCAGTACGGGAACGCCGCGGTCGACTGCATCTGCGCGGGATCGCCCGAGCCGATCGGCGCGGCGCAGGCGATCCTTCCGGAGAGCCTTTTACCGTATGAATGGAGGACAAAGGATGATTGCATGGTTTCTTCGGCTGTGGTCGCGCCTGCTCGTGCGGCTGCGCTTTGGCAAACGCGCTACCTTATGGTACGTTCACGCAAACGAAGGCCTTCCGCCGCCGCTCGATCCGGAGGAGGAAGCACGCTGCATCGCGCTTGCGCCGACCGACAGGGAAGCGAAGGATAAGCTGATCGTGCATAATCTGCGGCTGGTCGTATATCTTGCACGAAAGTTCGACAATACCGGCGTGCAGACCGAGGACCTGATCAGCATCGGAACGATCGGACTCATCAAAGCGGTCGAAACGTTCAAGCCGGAAAGGAAGATCAAGCTTGCGACTTATGCCTCGCGCTGTATCGAAAACGAGATCCTGATGCATCTGCGGCGCACGACCAAGCTAAAGCTCGAGGTCAGCTTCGAGGAGCCGCTGAACGTAGACTGGGACGGCAACGAGCTGCTGCTTTCCGACGTGCTCGGCACAGATCCCGACGTCGTCAGCCGCGACATGGAGGATGAGGTAGAGCATGAGCTTCTTGAGAAAGCGCTCAGCAAGCTTTCGGACCGTGAACGGGATATCATTGATATGCGTTTCGGCCTGAAAAACGGCGAGGTGCAGACGCAGAAGCAGGTCGCGGACGCTATGGGCATTTCGCAGAGCTATATCAGCCGTCTCGAAAAGCGGATCATGAAGCGGCTGAAGCGCGAGATGGTGCGGATGCAGTCATGAACGGACATACTTTTCGAGCTGCTTCAGCGCGCTCTTTTCGAGCCGCGAGACCTGCGCCTGCGAGATCCCGATCTCCTTGGAGACTTCGACCTGCGTTTTGCACGCGAAATACCGGAGCTTGAGGATCTTCTGATCGCGTTCGCCGAGACGGGAGATCCCCTCGCGCAGCGCGATCGCGTCGACGCGTTTTGCTTCGCTGTCCTTCGGATCGCAGATCTGATCGAGCACGCAGAGTGTATCGTCCTCTGTCTTGAACACCGGGTCGTAGAGCGAGACCGGGTCCGAGATCGCGTCAAGCGCAAAGACGACGTCCGGTTCGGGAATGTTCAGATCCTTTGCGATCTCGCCGACGGTCGGTTCCCGCGAAAGCGTTTCGGTAAGCTTCAGCTTCGACTGCATTGCACGGTAAGCGGTATCGCGCATGGAGCGCGGCACGCGAACGGCGCTGTGATCCCTTAGGTGTCTTCGGATCTCTCCGGCGATCATCGGAACGGCATACGTCGAAAAGCGCACGTCCTGCCTGAGATCGAAGCCGTCGACCGATTTGATGAGCCCGATGCAGCCGACCTGAAACAGATCGTCGGCAAGCTCGCCGCGTCCTTGAAATCGCTGTACGACCGAAAGCACGAGGCGCAGATTGGAATAGATGAATCGTTCACGCGCATGTTCGTCGCCCGATTTGGCTTTTTCCAAAAGTGCGCGCATCTCCGTCGGCTTCAGCCTGGGCAGGCTTGCGGTGTCGATACTTGTGATCTCTACCTTCTGCAAGGAAAATCACCTCCGAACCGTAGTCTGCCCAATGCACATCCGGCGCAAACCGGAGCGGACGGATTTGACAGACTTTTCCAATCGTGCTACGATATGGAAAAGAACGTGCGGAGGAAGCATTGTGAAGCGTATTCAGAGCGTATGGATCCTCATATTCTGCCTGCTTTTGCTGATCGGCTGCGAGAAACCGGACGAGCAGCAGGGAGCCGCCGCAAAAGCGCCGGAGATCGTCACGGACGATATCGTGTTGATCCCGACGCAGGAAACGCAACAAACGGCCGCAACCGCGACGGTGCCCGCGTTTGCGGAGGTCACGCCGGAACCGATCGGACCGACGGAGGAACCGGTCACGCCGGAACCGAGCCGGGAGCCTGCAGCGACGTCCTACATCGCGCCGGAGGGCGTTTATACGATCGCGTGGATGAGCGACCCGCAGCATTATTCCAAGAAGTTTCCGGAAACATATTACGCGATGACTTCGTTTCTGCGCGATCACCGCGAGGAACTGAATCTGCAATACATCATCAACACCGGGGATCTTGTACACAATACGGATATTGATTCGGAGTGGGACGTTGCGGATCGTGCGCAGTCCTATATCGACGACATCCCGAACGGCGTTCTTGCCGGGAACCACGACGTTCAGAACCCGATCGGTTACAAAACATTCTGTAAGCGCTTCGGCGAGAAGCGATACAAGGACAAACCGTGGTACGGCGGCAGCTTTGAAAACAATCGCGGGCACTACGATCTCGTCACGATCGGGAGCACCGAGTATCTGTTTGTATATATGGGCTTCGGACCGACCGATCAGGCGATCAAATGGGTAAAGCGCGTTTTCGGGAAGTACCCGGACCGCATAGGCGTTCTGTGTCTGCACGACTACTATACCAAGACGCAGACGCTTTCCGAAGACGGAAAGAAATGGTACGGCAAGGTCGTTCAAAAATGCCCGAACCTCTATATGGTGCTGTGCGGACATAAGTACGGCGCATACTGCTTCCCGGAGTCGTTTGACGACGACGGGGACGGGAAAGAGGATCGGACGGTCTACCAGATGCTCTTCAATTATCAGGCGTCTCTGCACGACGGCGGCGGAGGATATCTGAGACTCATACAGATCAATGAAGCGGACGGAACACTGAAGAATCTCACCTATTCGCCGCTGCTCGATGACTTCAACCGGTTCAACGATCCGGAGAACCGGGAGGAGTATTATCCCTTCGACGAAAAGAACGAGGAGTTTACACTGCCGCTGCCGTGGCGGATCGCACACTGAACAAATGATAACACAAAAGAAGCGGAAAACGATCCGCTTCTTTTTTTCTTCAAATATAGGGATACGGATCCCGTAAAGGGAAATCGACTCCCAAAGGGACGGGGAGAGCGCAATCAGCGCTTCCGGTCAAAACAAACTGCAGAGCAGGGAAGCCAGCTTCCGATAGAACACATACGAACGCAGGTGCGAGGCCCGCTCGATCCGGCGATACAATTTCTTCATCTCAGCTTTATTCATCACAAAAATCTCCTTTCTTGTATCTGGTTAAGAGTATAAAGGAGAAATGTGTCAAAATTGACAGCAATTTATGAAGGAAACGCCAAAAAAGAGAGATAAAAGTATGAACAAGACTTGAATAAATTATGAACAGGGTGTAAAGTATAATGGGATATTTTATGTACATATAGATTTATAACGATTAAACAAAAGAATATGAACGTAAATATGTTCATTTGCAGTGTTGAACAAAACGGCTTCTGATTTGCGGATAAAAAAAGAGGAGGCGGTCAGCCTCCTCGAAAAGATCGGGTTTACGATTCTTAAAAATTCAAGCTTTATCCTATCAGGGCAAGGATCGCCTTGCATTCGGAAAGGGTGTTA
>JAEEGL013107156.1_pt1 | contig 10269 bp, 6 predicted proteins | sample 9134231 | NCBI WGS metagenome assembly JAEEGL01 (sample SAMN16246548, study PRJNA631951) | gut metagenome | biome: gut microbiome; feature: rumen; material: fiber-attached | host: Bos | place: Iran: Karaj | collected 2018-10 | reverse complement strand
ATGTTTTGTTTCATAGCAGTTACATTATACCACCATTTGGCTGCTTCCGATAGGGGGCAGCCATCTCTTTTCATAACAAAAAATGAGAAGCCGTTTTTCGCGACTTCTCACTTTTCGTTATGGGACTTTTTTTACAGCCCCAATACCACCATTTTTTCATTCTTTCATTCTTTCACAGTTCCATTATAAGCAGGCCCCCGGACGCGCTTGCGTCCGGGGGCCTGCTTTGTTATGCGTAAGCTGCGCGGGATCAGTCCTGGTCGTCCAGGGGATAGGAGAAGATCAGCTCGCCGTCCAGGGTGTAATAGCAGAAGGCCCGGTTGTTGAAGCTATGTCCCAGAAAGCCGTTGAGCACATAATAACTGCCTCTGTCGGGAAGCTGTCGGATCAGGCCGTCGGGGCCCTCCATCCGCCAGCCGTCCTCCGTCCGGGAGAAGCGGTACTGCTTGCCGGTGATCTCATCCACATCCTCGTATTCGTTCGCGTCTCCGCCCAGATAATTCTGAAGCTCCGGGTCCTCGCGCAGGTCCGCGGTGAAGTACCGCGTTGCGTCGTAGGAGCTGCTGACGACGCAGAAGACATTGCGCTCGACGCCGTCCAGCAGGACGCTCTCCGCATAAATGTAGCTGGTTTTGGGGATCTCGATGTCCTCCACCTCCGGGTCCAGGCTGTGGACCACGGCCAGGCCGGTGCTGTCTACCGAGTAGAAGGTCTGCTCGTCGAGACAGTACCAACTGCTGTAGAGCTCGTTCTTGCCCTCGAACAGGAGCTTTCCGTCCCGGTCGTAGAACCAGGAGCTGTCAGCGCCGTAGGAATAGAGGTAATAGCCGCAGGGGACGTCCGAAATCTCGTAGTCCGTGTAAATCAGCTCGGTCCCCTTCTCGTCCAGCAGCACGTACTTGCCGTCTCTTTTCTGGATGGCGCGCCCGTCTTCGAAGGAGTTGCCGGTGGAGTATTTCGGCTCGATGACCCAGGCGCCGCTGTGGTCGATGTAGCCGAAGTTCCTTCCGTCCAGACTGACGCAGGCAAGACCGTCGGAAAAGGCCTCGCCCTTCCGATAGGGGCCGAGGACCCGATTACAGGCCGCGTCGCAGAAATACAGATGAGATTGTACCCATCCGCCGTCCGTCAGATAGTCTCCCTGGTACAGGCAGTAAAGTCCTTCGCCGTAATTGATCCATGTCTCGTTGGCTTCCGGATCGAAGAGCTCCGACTTGTTGAACAGCAGCTTTCCCGTTTTGTCCCGGATCTCGGTGTCGTGCGTTGTCCAGTCGCGGGTGCAGAGGATCCATTCGCCGCAGGCGCCGATGCTGAGATACTCGCAGGGCAGGGCAAAGCTGCCGTCCGCGGAAATCAGCCCGTAGACGGTATCCCCGTCCATGTAGCCATATTCATTCGTGCGGACGTTGACGGTCCGGCTCACGACCCAAAAGCCGCAGTACCTGTCCTTCCCGCCCTGGGCGGAATAATCGACCAGCGGCTCGTAGTTGTTGTAGACCCCGTCCGTCAGAATGCGGCCGGAGGCGTCCACCATGCCCCACAGTGCGCCGGAGCGCCAGCTGAAGCCGTCCTCCGAGCTGCTGTACTGCAGGGACTCGATATAGGGGAAGACACGGCCGTAGCTGTCGGAGGGCACGAATTCCGGCAGCGGGCCCTCGGAGAGCCGGGTATACTTCCGCAGCACAGGCTGATAGTCGGTATAGTTGGTATAGTCCGTCCGCACCCGGTAGCCGACGCTGTGGCCCGGGGGCTCAGACTGCGTTTCCCGGGGTCCGACGGTGGTCTCCGCAGCGGTCTCCTCGCTCCGGGCAGGGCCGGAGGCAGGGTCTGCGGCTTCGGGCACGGTGCAGCCGCACAGCAGGACCAGCAGACAGCACAGCGCGATGATCCTCTTTCCCATGGGGTCTCCTCCTTTCGTTTTCGGATGGGGCAGTCAGTTGACGTCCTTGACCGCGACGTAGCCCTCGCCGGCGATCAGCCGCTGGCCGTCGTCGCTGAGCAGCCAGTCATAGAGAATGCGGGTGGGGCTGCCCTCGGGCGTGTCGTGGGCGATGACGCAGTAATAGGCGTTGAGATGGGGATAGGTCATGTCGTGGATGGTCTGGCGGCTGGGCTCGACGCCGTCGATCTTCAGGAGCTTCAGGCCCTTGGCCATCTCCATGTCGTTGGCGTAGTAGTAGACCGAATAGCCGATGGCGTTGGCGCTGTTGTCGTAGCTCTTGACCACGGTCATCAGCTCGCCCATGGAGCCGGGAATGTACTCTGCGGGGGCCTCCATCAGGGGGGTGTCCTTCATGACCAGCTTTTTCATCAAGGCCTGGGAGCCGGCTCCCTCGTTGCGCTGGATCGGCACGATGGGCGCGTCCTCGCCGCCCACCTCGCTCCAGTTGGTGATCTCGCCGGAGTAAATGCCCCGCAGCTGCTCGGTGGTCAGGTTGTCCACGGGGTTGGACTCGTTGACCACAAAGACCAGGGCGTCGCGGCCGAAGGTCTCGATGTCCGCCTCGAAGCCCCGGTCCTTCATCTCCTCATAGACCGCGGCGTTGGGCTCCCCCGCGATGAGAAGGTCGCAGCTGCCGTCCATCAGGTTGCGGAAGGACTGGGTGGTGCGGTTAAATTGGATCAGATCCTGCACCTGCTCGCGGCTCTCGCCCAGCAGCACCGAGCAGATCGCCTCGGCCAGAGGCAGACAGGAGGTGGAGCCGTCCAGCCGGGGGAAGTTCTCGCGGGTGAAGCGGAACTCGGGCAGGTCCGGCTCGGTCTGCGGCTCGGTCTTTATCTCGCTTTGGGCGGTGCCGGCTGCGGTGGTCTGCGGGGTGTCCGGGGTCTCGCCGCAGGCGGAGAGGATGCCCAGCAGCAGGACCAGGACCAGGATGACAGCTGTTTTCTTCATAGTTGATCAGACTCCTTTCGGATTTTCGTCGGCGGGAAAACGCTCCCTGTGTTTGACGTTCCGCAGGGCGCGCGGTTCCCCGCGTTTCCTTTCAATCATATCATAGCACAGAAGAAAAAAAAAGCAAGGTTTCCGGAGCAAAAACAAAAAACCCCGTTGCCAATGGGCCGCGCATTTGGTATAATGGAGGACGAGAGGTGATATCCATGGAAGGATTCCAATTATATCTGAGTTATTGGCCGCCCATTGTGGGCACGCTGGTGTTCCTGCTGCTGGGTCTGTGGTTCTGGCTCATGAGCAGCCGGGCCGCCGAGGCCAGCCCCAGGCAGCTTTCCTGGGTGAAGCACTATCGGGAGGGCGGTTTCCCCCTCCGCGCCGAGGCGATCCCCGCGCCGAAGTTCAGCATCCCGGGCGCTGCCGCGGTCTTTTTCGGGGCCGCGCTCTTTGCCCTGCTCTACCAGTGCAACGCGGGCTGGTCTCTGGCGCGCAGCTGGACCCTGTTCCTCCACAGCCGCTACGCCATCATGCGGATCCTCACCGCAGCCCTGGGCGCCACGGCGGTGTGGCTGCTGGTGCGCACCCTGTTTGGCAGCCGGCTTACCGGCGCCATGGCGGCGGTGATGTTCCTCACCGCGCCCCGCACCGACTACGAGCACAACTGCCTGCTGGCCATGAGCCTGCTGTTTTTGCTTTGGTACCTGCGCTGTGAGAAGACCGGCTTCGCGGCGGAGCTGCTGTATCTGGCCGGCGCGCTGTGCTACAGCCTCACGCTGGCCCTGTGGCCGGGCCTGATCTGGATCGCGCCGTTCGTGATCGCGCTGCACTGGTACAAGCTCCGCTGGTATCTGCGGAACAACCGGCTGCGCTTCGGCAGAGCGATGCTCTATGGGGCTGCCGCTCTGGTCTTCTGGGCCCTGTTCATCGTCATTGCCGCGCTGATGCGCCGCTTCCTGCATTCCGGCTTCCTCCTGCGGGAGCTGACGGGTCTTTTGACCCCCACCCGGATCCGCTGGGCCTGCAGCGAGCTCGCGGCCGCCATCCCGGACGATATCCTGAAGGCGCCCAGGCCCAGCCTGCTGCTCAATCCCATCATGAACGCGCCGATCCTCTGCTTCGGCTTCTGGGGTCTGATCCGCTGCCTGTCCCAGCTGCGCAAGCGGGGCAGCGTCCGCGCGTTCGCGATCCTGCTGGTCGCCCTGGTCTTCGGCCTGACCTGGCTGCTGACCGGCTACCACGTGCTGGTGCTTCCCCTGCTGCTGGGTGCGGCCTGGCTGATCCGGGACGCCGTCACCGGCCGCAAGATCGCCGAGGCCGTCTGCTTCTGTATGCTGGCGGTGCTGTTCCACCTGTTCATGGCTGTGGGCTCCTGGTGGCTGCCCATGACCACGGAGCTGCGCCTGCGCATGCTGTAATCACGAAAGGAGAATACCAATGATCGCTTTAGCCTGTGACCACGGCGCGCTGGCTCTGAAGGAGGCCGTGAAACGGCATCTGGAGGCCCGCGGGCTCGAATACAAGGATTTCGGCACCTACACCGCCGACAGCTGCGACTATCCCGACTACGCCGCGCCCGCCGCCCGGGCGGTGGCAAGCGGAGAATGCGACCGGGGCATCGTGATGTGCACCACCGGCATCGGCGTGTCCATCACCGCCAACAAGATCAAGGGCGTCCGCTGCGCCCTGCTCAGCGACAAAATGAGCGCCCGCCTGACCCGGGAGCACAACGACACCAACATGATGGCCCTGGGCGCCGGCGTGGTGGGTGAAAAGCTGGCTCTGGAGATCGTGGACGTCTGGCTCGATACCGCCTTCACCGGCGGCCGCCACCAGCGCCGCATCGACAAGATGATGGCCCTGGAAAACGAATCGTGTTAGTCGCAGTTTAAGGACCCGGAAAACACAATCACACGATACGCTGTTCGGACCGGGCAACAGGCATCAGGCAACAGGCACCGCCTGCGGGTGCGGAGCAGACAATTGGTCGTACCCCGTCCTGTCATTCTGGGCGGAGCGGCGTCGAAGAATCCGCGTCCCCCGTCCTCCTGTTGCCCGGTGCCTCATCGGACAACCCCTCATCCGTCATCCGGCTTGCGGGGGACGCCGGATGCCACCTTCCCCCGAGGGGGAAGGCTTTCCCTGGTGACTGGTGACTGGTCGCTCATCCCCTCATCCGCCCCTTCGGTCCCATCGTGGCGGACGCTGTTTGGTCCGGCGTCCGCCCTTTTTTACGGAGGTAACAAACTTGAATTTCTCCGCCGTTATCCAGCAGATGGGGGTCCTCTTCCTCATCATCGGCCTGGGCTACGCCGCCGCGAAGGCAAAGCTCTTCCCGGCCAACACCAACCGGTCCCTGGCCCAGCTGGTCATCTACATCACGAATCCCTGTACGGTGCTCTATTCGGTGCTGGGCAAGGATCGGGGCCTGTCCAACAATCAGGTCCTGCTGCTGACGCTCATCGCGGTGGTCTTCTTCGCGGTGGTCATCGCGGCGGGTCTGATCCTGCCGCGGGTCCTGCGCTGCCCCAGGGAAACACGGGGCATGTACGCCTTCATGGTGACCTTCAGCAACATGGGCTTTCTGGGCTTTCCGGTGGTCAGCGCCCTCTACGGGGCGGACGCGGTGTTCTACGCCTCCATCTTCAACCTGATCTTCCAGCTGGTGGTCTACACCTACGGCGTCTGGCTGGTGGGCGGCGCCAAGGGCGGCTTCCGCCTGCAGTGGAAGACCTTCCTCTCCCCCATCATCCTCGCTTCGATTTTCGCTTACATTTGCTATTTGACGGATCTGAAGGCGCCCAGCTTCGTGGTGAAGACGCTGGAGATGCTCGCTTCGGTGACAAGCCCCGTGTGCATGCTGGTCATCGGCATCGCCCTGGCGGCGGTGCCCCTGGGCAGGGTCTTCCGTAACTGGCGGCTGTATGTGATCAGCTTTGTCAAGCTGCTGGGCCTGCCCCTTCTGGCCTACGCCATCCTGCGTCCCTTTGTGACCCATCCGCTGATTCTCGGCATCACGGTGGTCATCGCCGCCATGCCGGTGGCCACCATGAGCACTCTGCTGGCCTCCAAGTACGGAGCCGACGAGGAGCTGGCCGCCGGCGGCGTGTTCCTGTCCACACTGATGAGCCTGGCCACCATCCCCGTTTTGATGTGGGTGCTGTTCCACTGAAGCAGCAAAACGACCTCCGGTCGCCGTTGTCGGTGACCGGAGGTCGTTTTTTGTTTCTCAGTCCCGCTTGAGAATCTCCACGATCTCGCCCTGGTGGATGCGGATCTGCTCCTGGGCCTGGGCCGCCACGTCCATGTCATGGGTCACCAGGATCAGGGTTTGGTCCATGTGGGAAACAGCGTCCTTCAAAAGGCGCAGGGTCTGCTGGGCCGTGTTGGGGTCCAGGTTTCCGGTGGGCTCGTCCGCCAGGATGATGGCGGGCTTGGAGACCATGGCCCGGGCAATGGCCACCCGCTGCTGCTCACCGCCGGAGAGCTGGGAGGGATACTTGTCCTTGAGGCTGCTGATGTCCAGCAGGGACAGGACCTCCTCCAGATAATCCTTGTCCGCCTCCCGCCCGTCCAGATGCAGGGGAATCAGAATGTTTTCCAGCGCTGTGTGCTCCTGCAGCAGGTTATAGGACTGGAAGACAAAGCCGATCTGCCGACGGCGAAACCGGGCCAGCTCCCGCCGGGAGCGGCTGAACACGTCCTCTCCCCCACAGAGAACTTTGCCGCCGGTGGGGACGTCCAGCGCACCGAGCAGGTGCAAAAGCGTGGATTTCCCACAGCCGCTTTTTCCCACAATGGCATAGTAGCGTCCTTTGGCAAAGCTGAGATCGATGCCCCGCAGGGCTTCCACTGCCTGGGGTGTGCCGGGATTGTAGGTCTTACGCAGGTCGATTGTCTGTAAAATCGGTTCCATCGTTCTCAACTCCTTAAATTCTCAATGACATTTACCCGCCCCAGGTTGCGGAACGGGATACTTTGCAGCAGGGTATAGACAAAGACAAAGCCAATGCAAACCAGAATATGCAGCTTCCAGGGATAGGCTTCCAGGTTTTCCAGCAGCGTCAGATACGGGCGGCTGCTGAACAGCGCGGAGAAAACCTGCACCGCAGCAACCAGAAGATTCGCCCCAATCGCTCCGACTATGGCAAGTCCGAAGGATTGCAGGACCTGTCCCCGGAGAATCTGCGCATTGCTCATGCCGATTGCCTGCAGCAGCCCATAGCGGAAGCGATCCTGCTCCGCAGCCATGCTGGCAGCGGAATACAGCAGCGTAGAGAGCACCAGAGCCATCTCGACTCCCAAAAGCAGATACAGCAGCTGCCGATTTCTGGCCGTGGAAGCCTCCCGCTCTTTTATCAGGCGGTAGTTTGTCAGCTCCACGCCAAGCGACTCGGCCAGATCATAGGCTGCGGTGTCCATGGCCACCGGGTCCGCTCCTTCGCGGTTGGAAATCACGAAGCGGGTCAGGCCGTAGCAGTCCGGATAGAACAGCTTGGACATGCGGGCATGGTACTTGGTCTGCGACGCCGTCATGCGGGTATTGGCGGAGGGGTAGAGGGCAGGGACGGCAGGCTGTCCCGTGACAATCACGAAAGCCGCTCCGTTCTCGGACAAGGGCCAAAGCGGAGGCTCCAGAGTGGAGACCACGGCCTCCACCCGGAGGGAGCGCTCCACATAGCTTTCCTGCCTGTATTCTTCGACAATCTTCTGGGTAAAGGCGGTCAGATCGACCGTATCCCCCGGCCGGAGTCCCGGATCCGCCTCGGTCACGTCCCGGTACAGAGCGCCGTAGCTGAGCGACAGCAGATACCCCGCCCGTTCATCCTGCCGCAGCTTCTCCAGAACGTTTTGCTCCGCCTCCCGGGAGATCAGGTTCCCGTCCTCCGCCTCAAAGCGGGGAACCAAGACAACGCAGGCCTCTCCCTGTTTCATCGCGTCCAGATCCAGATCTCCGACGGGCAGCCGGGCGAGAAATGCCGTCAGCGCTTCTTCCTCCAAGCCCACGACTCGGACAGCCATGCCCGTGTCGCCGCCGGGCAGGGAGCGGAAGCTGTCTTCCGAGAGCCGGTTCAGCGCTTTGACGATGGGGCTGGTTTCCAGCAGTCCGCTGCATCGCAGCCAGACGTTGGGGGCTTCCCGGGAGACGGAAAGCTCCATGTTCTCCGTCAGCGCAGGATGGTCTTCCAGCGTGGTTCGCAGGGCCCGCAGGCTCATGCCATAGGGTACGACGATCTCATAATCCGGCATCGCGGTATTGTCGACCTTGCGGCGGTATTCCGCGTAGGAGCCGTGGCTGAAGAATACGGTCAGCAGGCAGATGACCGCCAGGAGGAAGGACATGGCCACCTGCAGCCAGGTCCGGCCTCGGTTGGTCTGCATCTGGCGCAGAATGATTCTGCCATAGGTCTGCCGCTTGTGCTTTTTGGGCGATTTCAGCCGCAGAGTGTGGCGGCTGAGCTGTTCCCGTCCCGTCAGAGGCGTCCGCAAGACCAGCAGCATGGGGATCATGGCGCTGATCAGCACTGCGGCAACGCAGAGCCCCATCCCGCCCAGGAGCCGATTCCATTGCACCGTGTAGACCGTCTCCATCCGCTTGGTCAGAACGCGGGCCAGGATGAAGCCCAGGCCGGTCCCCAGCGCCCCGGCGCAGAGCAGGAGCAGCAGAATTTCCAACAGGAGCATCCAAAAGATCTGCAGGTCCGTGGCGCCCACGGACATCAGGGTGGTCAGCCGCATCCTCCTGCGGCGGAGCTGGACCCAGAAGACCTGGAAGACTGCGCAGGCCGCCACGCCGATCAGCACGCCGCTGCAAAGGGTCTGCAGGGAGCGCTCAGCGCTGCCGGAGGGAGGATAGGAATACTGATTCAATCGGAGCGGGTGGTTGTTGTTCGTTTCCAGCTCCTCCAGGGTAAGGCTTTCCGGCTGGAGCGGCAGGAGCGCGTCGGAGAATTCCTTCCAGCGCAGCTCCGCCCTCGGATCGCCGGAAATATAGAAGGAATTTCCAGTCTTGGCATCTGTCAGAAAGTAGCCGACGGAGCCGTACTGCGTAATCTCACAGGCCTTTTCCTCGCCGGTCTCCGGGTCCAGGCCGATGATAAAGCCTTGCTGCTGCTCGTTGATCCCCTCTTCGTCCAGGCCCTCCACCTTGAAGTAGGGCTTCTGGACCTCGGAGAAAACCGTCATCATCTGCCGGGCAACGTTTTCCCAGTCCTCGTCCGGGTTTTGGAGCAGAAGAATTTCCTTCGGCTCCCAGCTGGGGGCGCCCTCGTAGTAGTCCTCCTCCGCCCGTCGAATGGCGCGGAGCTGGGCGTCGGCGGCCTCGGAGGCCACAAAGGCGTCCGGCATAGTCAAGCCCCGGGCGTCCCAGTGGTCGGCGTAGGGCGCCACATAGCCCACCACGGTGTAGGTTTTGTAAAGCAAGGTTTTAGAGGTTTGAAGCTCTCCGCCCTTCTGCGCCTTGACCGCATCCGAATAGCCCCAACCGTTGAAAACAATCTCGGTGCCCTCGTTGAGCACGTTGATTAAAAAGCCTTCATGGCTGAACAGGCCGCCCGGCATGGTTCTGACCACGCTCATCCGATAGGCGGCCTCCTCATCGCTCACGCCAAAAAAGGGGTTTGGATGGAGGATCGTCGTCGCCCATTCATAGAGCAAATCGTTCTCGGCCTCGGCCAGGAACCGCTCCAAATCATAGCCCGGGGGCAGGGGATAATCATAGGTGGGCTCCCAATACGCAGAATCCGCATCGAATTCAATGGAAACACTGTTCTTCTCCGCATCGTAATGCGCATGGACATAGTCCAGGAACATCTCGTGCAGTTCTTCCCAGGTTCGGGTCTCGTTCGTATAAGGATTTGTCTCTCCCGCGTGCAGGGATTCAATGACAGCGTTGCGGCGACTCTCCCAATCGTTAAACAGACTGCCGCCTCGCATATAGGTGTATTGATAGGCGATCCTGTATTCTTCGCCCAGCTCCGGCTCCGAGGGCATCCGGCCCCGGACCAGGACAATCTCGTCTTCTCCCCGGGGGAGCCTTCCCGAAACCAGCTTCAGGCCACCGAGCTCCTGGACCTTTTCGTCAATGGAGCCCACCAGATTTCCGTTCTCGGAGCTGCCGATGATCCGGATGGCACCGCAGTCGGCCACCTCGGCGGAGCGGGCTTTTCCCATCTCGTCCGCGCCGTAATACATAAGCTGCCATTTGCCGTGCAGGGCCTGTCGCTGCAAATTGGCCGATTCCGTAAAGGAGGCAAGCAGGATTGAGGAGAGATTCAGAAAGAGGAAGGCAAGAAACAAAATGCTTCCCAGAATGGCAGTATCCCGTTTTCTTCCGACCAAACCACGGCGAACCATGTGAAACAGCTTCATACCTTTCCCCT
>JAEEGL012859675.1_pt1 | contig 10269 bp, 8 predicted proteins | sample 9134231 | NCBI WGS metagenome assembly JAEEGL01 (sample SAMN16246548, study PRJNA631951) | gut metagenome | biome: gut microbiome; feature: rumen; material: fiber-attached | host: Bos | place: Iran: Karaj | collected 2018-10 | reverse complement strand
CTTTATTCAAGTATCAGCACGCATTCAGCGCCTGTCGTAATGGTACGTCCGGCAGGATAGCTCTGTCGCTTTACCTTGCCCCGACCTTGAAGCTTGACCTTCAAACCCATACTCTCCAACAGATAGACAGCGTCTTTGGCTCCCATGCCCGTAACATCGGGAGTGGTGTTGTCTGAAGGATTCGTCGGAGTCAGTATCACTTGGTTGGCATCACGCTGTGCCGTACCCCATACAGGATTGCCGTAGGCGTAGGAACCATTCCATGAGTTGTTGGCCTGTATCTTCAGTTCGTTGAGCACCTGTGAGGCTGCAGCAACATTACCGTTCTTGACATCTGGGATGACGATAGAGTTCTCGTCGTGGGCATCGTCGACGCTCATTTTCAGATAGCGGGCCATTACGCCTTCAGCAATATGGTGGAATACTACACCGCTCATACCGCCACCAGAGGCCGGCAGTCCCGATTTTTTGATACACACAATGCATGAGTAGAGTGGGTTGTCGGCGGGGAAGAATCCGGCAAAGGATAGCCAGTAACGGGTGATTCCCGAATGATAGCCGCCATATTGGTCGGCCACCTGAGCTGTTCCAGTCTTACCGGCCACTTTGAACAGCTTTGAGCCAGCTCTTCGTCCCAGTCCCTGACTCACGACGTGTGTCAATATGGTCTGCATCATCTTGATAGTGGCGGGCTTGGCAATATTATCCTTGATGACTTCTGGTGGGAATTCTGCAACGGTTTCTCCGCCTCTCATCACCTTCTTTACGAATCTGGGACGCATCATTTTACCGTTGTTGGCAATAGCATTGTAGAATGCCACCGTATTGATGGGTGCTATTTGGGTTTCATAGCCGATAGACATCCAAGGAAGGGTGGTCTTGCTCCAGTATTTCGAGCGGTCGGTAGTCTTGGTGTCCGGCATACGTATCCATGGTTTCTGATAACCAACCAATGGAATCTTCAGGTCTTCACCAATTCCCACGCGATGAAGTCCTTTGACGTAGCGCTCTGGCTCTTTGCCATAGAACGTGTCGATAACGTGGCTCACTCCGATGTTGGAACTTACCTCTAAGGCTCGTGCAACATTGATGTCGCCATAGCCTCCGTTGCGCCAGTTGTGGTCTTTCATGTCGCGACCGTGCATGTTCATGATGCCACATCCTGTATGTATCACATAGCTGGTGTCTTGTGGTATCACACCATCGTCAAGAGCCACGAGGAACGAGGCGGTCTTAAACACGGAGCCTGGCTCACAGCGGTAGCTGATGGCTGAATTGACGGCTTCGATATACTGTCCCTCGCTGTTCTTAATCATATTGACAATGGCTTTCACGTCACCTGTAGCTACCTCCATGAGGATGGCAACACCCATCTCACCATTCACCTGCGGACTCTTGAGCATGTCGAGTAGTGAGCGTTCAGCCAAATCCTGCATGTTTACATCGATGGTGGTCACGATGTCGCATCCGTCGACAGGCAACGTAACGGGGATGTTCATGTACTTGTTGAGAATCTTCCTGCGCCCTGTAATACCTGGCTTTCCGCGTAGTACAGAGTCGAACGACAGTTCCAAGCCATAATAGGCGGAATCTTTGGCACCATACATACCGCCGATGGTTCTACGTGCTATTGATCCGAACGGGAAACGTCGGGAGTTGAACTCCTCCTCGTGGAAACCGCTCTTGTATTTGGGCATGCACAAGAAGGGCAGGCTTTTCACCTCCATATAAGTATTATAGTCGACGCGTCGACTCCAAATGGGCCAGTGGCGTGCACCTGTCGTTCCGTTTTTGTTGACATGGTGACGACCCTCTTCCAGCCGTTTCTTGAATTCTGCGGCAGTCTGTTTTGGGAATATCTTGTTCAGGCCCTCACAGACGCTATCTACCTTGTCGAGCCATAGTGAGTCATCTTCAAAGGCGGCAGCTTGGAAGTCCATGAACATCTTGTATTCAGGAATAGAGGTAGCCATCAGTTGTCCGTCGCTGCTCAGAATATTGCCTCGAGTGGGTTTCACGCTCACCGAGTCACGTTTCAAGCGATCTGCCACATCCGTCCAGTATTGTTTTTTGGCTGTCATGATGTAGAAGGCTTTGCCAATCACGGCGAAGCCAATAAACGTCAGCACGATGGCTATCATCATGTAACGGGGCAGTACTTTATCGCTATTGAATGTGCTCATTTCTTACGTCTTATATCTTACTTCTTACCTCTCACCTCTTACCTCTTACCTCTTACCTCTCACCTCTCACTCTGGCACCTCTATGATGTAAGGAGGCTGGTCTGCCTGATGCAAAAGCGAGTCCTTATTTTGTTTCAGCAGGTCGAGCACACGGCTCTCGCGGCATTTCTCCGTCAGGGTGCTGGAGCTTGATAGTGCCTTGTATTTGGCATCCTTTAACTCGTTCTCCATCTTATCTATCTTGATAAGGTCTTGCTGACATTGGTAGCGGAAGGCAACATAGACGATGGCGAGTGCTACGATGAATACAAAGAGCCAGATCTGCGAACGTACTATCTGTGTGGTCAGCAGGTCACCACCCAATATGGTGCGCAGATTGAGCGAACCAGAAGGGCGGGGGTCTTCCTCCGTGGCTGTTTCTTTGATTTTCTTTAGCGTCTCCTTGATTTTCTGCTCGGCATCATTCTCGTCTTCGGCCTCAGTGTGGGCTGCGGCCTTTGACGTGTCAGAATCCGTCAGGTCAATCTGGATTTGCCCGTCTTTTATCTTGTCTTCTTCCATACTCATTATATTTTCTCTGCTATTCTCAGTTTGGCACTACGACTGCGCGGGTTGCGCTGCTGCTCTTCGGCTGTCGGGGTGGTGACCTTGTTTACAAGACGGAAAGGAGATGATACACGTCCGTAAAAGTCTTGCTCCATGCGTCCCTCGGCATTGCCCGCCTTCATCACGTTCTTCACAATGCGGTCCTCTAACGAGTGATAGGTGATGACGCTCAGACGTCCACCTGTTCGCAGCAGTTGGGTGGCTCCCCGCAACATGTCTCGTAGGGCTTCCATCTCGTGGTTCACTTCTATACGCAGGGCCTGATAGACTCGTGCGAGGTCTTTCTTTTCGCGATCAGAACGCATCACGACCTCTGCTATTTTGCTAAGGTCGCCAGTTGTCATAATCGGTTTCTCCTTACGGGCTTCGGCGATGGCTCTGGCCAGTCTGCGGGCGTTCTTCAGTTCACCATAGAGGTAAAAGACGTCGGCCAGCTGTTCTTCCGTATAGTTGTTCAATATGTCTGTGGCAGTTGTTCCTGCACGTTTGTTCATTCGCATGTCAAGTGGAGCGTCGAAACGGAAGGAGAAACCACGTGTCTCATCGTCAAAGTGATGGCTCGACACCCCGAGGTCAGCCAGCAGCCCGTCGATGTGGTCTACTCCATAGTAGCGCATCCATTGGCAGATATATCTAAAGTTGCTGCGCACAAAGGTAAATCTATCATCGTTGACGATATTTTTTTCTGCGTCGGCATCTTGGTCAAAGCTATACAGATGTCCATGCTTGCCTAACCGCGACAGAATCTCACGCGAGTGGCCTCCTCCGCCAAAAGTCACGTCTATGTAAATGCCGTCGGGCTGGATAGCCAGCCCGTCGACGCTCTCTTTCAATAGAACAGGAACGTGATATGTTTCAGCTGTCGTTATCATAGTTTATCTTTTTTCTTGCGGCTCCTCACCTTCGTCACCGCTGCCCATTAATTGTTCTATGGCAATCTCAAAGTCGGCGGGTGACATCTGTTGCTCTTCGGCTTTGGTATTGCTCCATATTTCTATGGTGTCACCCATGCCGATGAACTTGATGTCTTGTTCTATTTCTGCCATTCGCTGATAGCGTTTGGGGATGAGGAAACGGCCATTGCCGTCAAGCGTCAACAATTCCACATCGGACACAAACTGGCGGAACACTTGTTGCTGTTGTCGGTTCCAGCGGTTCAGTCGTGCACGCATCATGTCCATCTGTTCGTTCCACACGGATTCCGGATAGAGCACCAGGCAAGGCTGAAACACGTCCTTGCGCATCACCAGACGCTCTTCGTTGCCTGCTTGCAGAATCTTGCGAAATACTGCAGGCAGAAATGCGCGTCCTTTGACGTCGGTTTTGGCTTCTATGTTACCTAAGAATCGCATGTGTACCTCTTATATTTTTTATATACTTTATGTTTCGACTGCAAAGGTAATCATTTCTCCCCACAAACCACCACTTTCCTCCACATTTTTTTGTGAATAAAGTTTAAAAGTGTAGCGCACTTTAATTATCTGTCTGATAATAAGCATGTTATGTGATTTTATAAAAGTGGGGAGGGTTTCGTGTGTTGCGAATTAAACGAATGCAAGCTATAAAGAAAAAGTGGCAGACCAAGGGATAGAGAGATTCGAGGCCTTCCGACATGTGCAAGAAAGGCTATGTAGCTTACGTTCCAAGCTTGGGAATGAAGATGTTAGTGGCCTTTCTTGGTTGTCAAAATAGGCTATTAAGGTCATCAAAGTAGGCTGTGGGTCACCAGAATGCTCCTAATTTTCGCCAAGTCCATCGTATTTTGTGCTAGGACGCTCCTAATTTTAATTAATAGCGTCGTAATTTTTGTCAAGTCCATCGTGATTTTTGTTAAAAACGAGGAATATCTGTCACTTCTGCACCCAATCTGCTCCGCCTAACCCGCTGATTATCAATAAGTGTTGCAGAAGTGACAGATTTGCAGCACAAAAAAATTTTAAGTAGAATTCTGCATCAATTTCGGTGGTAACGAATTTCATGGAACAAGTACGCTACTTGTGTCAAACAAGTATATTACTTGTCGCAATCAAGTATACTACTTGTCGCGGTCAACTAAGCTACTTATTGCAATCAAGTAGGCTAGTAGTGTGCTGATTTTGGCTGACAGCTTTGCATAGAATCCTGTGTTTTGCTTTTTTTTGCACATTTTTTGGTAAAAAGTGCATTTTTTCAATTTTCTTTTATTACCTTTGCACATTGTTAGTAGACTAGTCAGAGAGAAATGGAGCTAATTACAGAGAAAACAATCGACATCGATAAGATTCTCAAAGATAAGATGGGCACTAAAGCTAAATGGGTGCCACGTCCTTTAGTGTCGTGGCTCAAGCGCATTGTCCATCAGGATCGGGTGAATGCTTTTCTCTGGGAGTCTCGTGACAAAACGGGTACGGAATGGCTTGAGGAATGTGTTAAGTACTTACAAATGAACCTTGTCGTCAAAGGCAAAGAGAATCTTCCTGCCAAAGACGACGGAAAACTATACACCATCGTATCAAACCATCCGTTGGGTGGAGCTGATGGTGTGGCATTAGGGGCAATCATAGGCCGACACTATGACTCACATTTCCGCTATTTGGTGAACGATTTGCTGATGAACCTTCCTGGTCTGGCACCATTGTGCATACCTATCAATAAGACCGGCAAGCAAAGTCGCAATTTCCCTGCAATGGTAAAGGCAGGCTTTGAGAGCGATAACCACATGATGATGTATCCGGCGGGAATCTGTTCGCGTAAACGACATGGGGTCATTAGAGACATCCCTTGGTCGAAAACTTTTATCGTGAAGAGTGTGGAATATCATCGTGATGTGGTGCCTATTCATTTCAGTGGTCATAACTCCAAATTCTTTTATCGACTGGCCAATTTCAGCGACCGTTTCCTGCCTTTCAATTTGGCGATGTTGTTTTTGGTAGACGAGATGTACAAGAATGTGGGTAAGACTTTCGAGATCAGGATAGGTAAACCCATTCCGTGGCAGACCTTCGACAAAAGTAGAACTCCGATGGAATGGGCACAATATGTACAAGACAAGGTGTATAGCCTATAGTATATAGAAAAAAGGAAAAAAACAAAATAACGTCAAGCAATGGAACAGCCAATTATTCCTCCCGTTAGCAAGAAGCTGATCATGAGTGAACTCACTCCCGACAAGCAGCTGCGCATGACCAACAAAAGTAACAACCGTATCTATATTGTTACAGCACACAACGCGCCCAACGTAATGCGCGAGATTGGTCGATTGCGTGAGATTGCTTTCCGTGAAGCAGGTGGAGGAACGGGCAAGGAGGTGGATATCGATGAGTTTGATATCTGTGAGAACTGTTACAAGCAGTTGATAGTCTGGAATCCCGATGAGGAGGAAATCATTGGCGGCTATCGTTATTTGTTGGGAGAAGACTGGGAGTATGACGAACACCATCAGCCCATTCTGGCTACCAGTCACATGTTCCATTTCTCAGACAAGTTCCTTCAGGAATATGCTCCCTATACGGTGGAGTTGGGGCGTTCGTTTGTGTCGCCGCCCTATCAGTCATCGCGCATGGGTGCCAAGAGTCTTTTTGCACTTGATAACCTGTGGGACGGCTTGGGAGCATTGACAGTCATTAAACCCAATGTGAAGTACTACTTTGGTAAGATGACCATGTATCCCTCTTATGTGCGTAAGGGGCGTGATATGATTCTCTACTTCCTGAAGAAGCATTTCGATGACAAAGAGAATCTTATTATCCCGATGAAACCGCTGGAATTGGAAACAGATCCTAAGGAATTGGAAGCTCTCTTCTGTGGTAATTCTTTCAAGGAAGACTATAAGATATTGAACGGTGAGATACGTAAACTGGGTTATAATATCCCGCCTTTGGTCAATGCTTATATGGGATTGTCACCTACGATGAAACTTTTTGGTACGGCTATTAATTATGGTTTTGGCGATGTAGAGGAGACAGGTATCCTCATTGCCGTTGACGAGATACTGGAAGACAAGCGCAAAAGACACATCGACTCCTTCATCCGCGAACATCGTGACGAGCTGGAGCTTACCTCTGGTGCCAATAAGTTGATATACCGCTATAAAAAGGACAAGTAATAGCATCTTCATGCGTTATTTTCTGCTGCTTGTCGCGTTCTACACAGGGCTTACATTTGTGTCAGCCCAGCAAACAGATGCACAGCACACAAATACGCCTCTTCTTGATATGCACCACATCATGGTGGATGCTGAGGCCACAACAGCAACTCCCTATACTTATGCTACATTTCAGGAGGCCGTTGCCCACTTGGGTGACAGTGCGACGGTTTATTTCCGTCCGGGTGTTTATTGGATTGACGACCCGGACGATCCGACGATAAGAGTTGGAAAGGACGGCAGGGAACCCTTTGGAATGGTTGTGCATTGCAAGTACCTGCAATTGGTAGGACTGGGTGATACGCCTCACGATGTGGTATTAGCCTCTCAACGTGGACAGACTCAGGGAGCTGTAGGCAACTTCACCATGTTCGATTTTTGGTGTAACAGTCTGAAAGTGGTGAACATGACGATGGGTAATTATTGTAATGTAGACCTTATATACCCTAAAAATCCGCGATTTAATCGGGAGAAACGCAGCAATGTTATTACTCAGGCCCATGTGGGATATGTGCATGGCGACAGTCTTTTGGCAGAACGCGTGCGTTTTATCAGTCGTCTCAATCTCAACCCTCTCAATGGAGCCAAGTACAGTTATTACAAAGATTGTCATTTCGAATGTACGGACGATGCGCTTAACGGTACTGCCATTTATCAGCATTGCAATTTCGACCTCTATGGTCAGAAGCCTTTTTGGAGTACCTTTGGAAAAGGGGCGATGTTTATCGACTGCGATTTCAATGTGATGGGTGACAACCGAGAGGTGTTCTTTTGTAAACAGGGTGGACCAGTCACCGTCGTCGATTGTCGCTACCATGCCCCTTCCGATAGTATATATATTGGTTGGACGGCCTATCCACAACCTTGGCTGCGCTGTTACCAACAGAACTTCACCCTCAACGGCAAATACTATCAGATAGGTATCCGCCGACCTCAGAATACCATTGTTCTACCAGACACATCCCGTCTTGTTTCGCACGGCATTCCCTATTTGAATATCAACCGTCACGAAGCAGAGCTGCGCACTGGCGACGCTCCTTTGACGTTGGCATGTAGCGGTTCAACATCGGTGAAATGGCGCGTAACAGACTATTGTGAACACTATGTGACGCTGATACCCATAGGCAGAGATTCCGTGAAGGTTGTCCCAACGAACGAAAGCGGAAAAACAGTCCGTTTCTGTGTGATGGCCAGCACGTCCGATGGTCGGGAGGCTGCATGTCACCTGACGGTTCATCCCCGTCTTCTGCCTGCACCGTCTTTTTTGCACAAGCCGACGCTTCAACTCAAGAAAGGTGTAGCACAGCTCATCTACGACCTCGACTTGCAAGACCGCTATGATGAATCAGAAATCATCTGGCTGCGCGACGATATTCCCGTCAGCATCGACAAAGCTAATCCGCAGACATTGACCAACCCGGAATATCGATTGTCTGATGCTGACAACGGCCATAGGCTGAGTGCCTTGATAGTTCCCAAATTGCATGGCAGTCTGAAGGGCGACGCCCTCCGTGTGGATGCGCCGAAAGTCATCAAAGGCCAGAAGAAGTCGAAAGTACTGGAGACCGATTTTCACGACCTCCCCTGTCTGTGGCAGTCACAGGTGTTGCCAGGCTATTGGACCGTTGACGGTTTTAAGCCTTCTGATACATCAGAATTCTCTTGGTCGTTCAGTCCACAAAAGCCTATGTGGGAATATGGTGAGGGCTTCAATGGTGCCGTTGGAATGGGACTTTTACAAGCCCAGCGTGGCGCTCGGCTGATGTATACGCCCTTGAAACAGAAATATGGTGATATGTCGCTGACATTGCATGTTGACCCCACCAAGACGGCTGGTCAGGGTTTCGGCTCTGCTACAGGTCAGTATATGGATGTCTGTCTGAAGTTCGATACTCAAACATTGACGGGCTATGGTCTCCGTATTATTCGTACCGTAAAACATGCCAAAGCTGTTGATTTCTTGCTGGTAAGCTATGATCATGGGGTCATCACTCCTCTAACGCCACCTGTTTCTGCTACATGCTACCGTACTGGTTGTGTCATCTCCTTGCAACAGACGGGTAATCGGTTGGTGGCTCATGTGGAGACTGCCACTCCACAACCAACAGGTTCTACATTACCCCACGTGGTGGATCTTCAAGCTGATGTCGTCGCCAATAATCATGGCGGAATTCATATCCAGCATACGGGTTCGTGTGGTGAAAGTACTACCATGTTGCATCGTTTGCAGGTAGTGTGGAGATAATTGATTATCCACCTGTCGCCAGTCTTGTAACGGCTTTTTTCCCGTAAAATACATTAAATAATATATTTTTAAGAAGAAAATGATGGTTGTTTCGAGATAAATGCGTAATTTTGCACAATAATTTGTAAGAAACGTTTCGAAATGATTAAAATCAACGTTGTTAATCGCGGGCACCAACAACTGCCTGCCTATGCTACGCCCCAGAGTGCAGGAATGGATCTGAGGGCAAATCTCGACGCTCCCGTAACACTCCGTCCGTTGGAGCGCAGACTTATTCCCACGGGTCTGCATATCGCATTGCCGGAGGGTTATGAGGCACAGGTGCGTCCCCGTAGTGGACTGGCTTTGAAGCATGGACTGACGGTGCTCAATTCTCCTGGTACCATCGATGCCGACTATCGTGGTGAGATTGGTGTGGTGTTGGTCAACTTATCCAACGAAGATTTTATCGTCAACGACGGTGAGCGTATTGCCCAGTTGGTGATAGCCCGTCATGAGCAGGCAGATCTCATTGTCGTAGATGAGCTCGATGCCACCGAACGCGGTGAAGGCGGATACGGGCACACGGGGGTGAAATGAGGAATGAAAGAAATGAAGGAAATGAAAGAAATTAAAATGAAAAATGAAGGAATGACATACTGCAGAAGAATGCTGGATATGAAGCAGCGCTTACTTAGCACTGTGCGCAGCTCATTTCTCCATTCCTTCATTCCCATTTCTTTCATTGCTTTCATTTCCTTCATTCCTTTCATTTCTTTTGCACAAGACACAGCAAGGCGCTATGACGCTTTCTTCCTCGATGCCATCTGTCAGCGGGAGAAAGGCAACAATGATGCAGCTTTTGACCTTTTCCGTCATTGTATAGAGATTGACTCTACCCGTTCTGAGGCCTACTATTATCTGGCTCAGTATTATGCAGCGCTGAAACAGAAGGATCAAGCCCTCCTCTATACCCAGAAGGCTGTCGAGTTGGAACCAGAGAATTCCACTTATTTAGAGACACTTGCCAATGCGTACATTAATACCCGTCAATATGATGAGAGCATTGAGGTGCTGGAACGTCTCTACGACAACCACCGCGACCGCGAGGACATCTTAGATTTGCTGATTCG
>JAEEGL012841099.1_pt1 | contig 10269 bp, 6 predicted proteins | sample 9134231 | NCBI WGS metagenome assembly JAEEGL01 (sample SAMN16246548, study PRJNA631951) | gut metagenome | biome: gut microbiome; feature: rumen; material: fiber-attached | host: Bos | place: Iran: Karaj | collected 2018-10 | reverse complement strand
GGATCCAACAGAGGAACCGGTGGGATGATTACCAAACTTGAAGCTGCAGAGCTTGCAACCTCTCACGGAATCGATGTGCTTGTGACAAACGGCAAGAATCCGGAAAAGCTTTATGACATAATTGAGAAAAAGAAAGTCGGCACGCTTTTTGTGGCCAAGAATGAACAGGAATAATCAGACTTTTTTAGTGAAAAATAAATATAAAGATAAAGCTGCATTTGCCGGGCTATATATATGAGCCCACAGGCAATTGCAGCTTTAAATATTTTAATGATTATTTGCAGATAGTATCTTTTTTATGAGATAGCTTCCTGCCTATCAGATTATTTCAAATCTATCAGATGTTCTCGTGAAACTTGTCATAAATCTCATTGAGATAAGTCTTTACAATCTGGATGTTGGACATTTTGCGGAGATTAGCATTTCCCATAAGTACGGAAATCTCATCTGCCAAAAGAAGCATGTTGAAGATCTTGAGCTTAAACTCATCACGGGTAAGCTGATCAACATTGATCTCCATAAGTGGAGCGCCGAGCTTCATGGTAACATTCTCATCAGCAATTCCTGTGTGCATGTCATGTGTATCGGGATCAAATCTTACATAGAGGATAAGAGACTCTTTTTCATACTTCTTGAGTGTGAGAGGAGTCTGATGTGAAAGTTCCATCCATTCGTAGAGATCTGACTCATCAGGATTCATAAGGTACTTGGTAAGCTCTTCCTTATGTTTCTCCATATACTGAAGGTACTTGCTGGCATTCGGACCTGTGTAAGCCATCTCAACCTTAACGCCTGTCTCTGTCTTAACAAGGCGACATTTTTCTGCTACATCCTTGAGTTTTAAAGAGGTCTCGGTATTGCCGATTATCTTAAAACTTGCGGTATCGAGTTCCTGTTTGAATTCCATTTTTTTCTCCTTTAAATATGAGCCTTTTAGCGGGCTGAAATATAATAAAATCCGTTATTTAGAGCATTTCTAAAATCAGTTGTTAGTATAGCATAAACGCCTTAAAAATGGTATACTGATTAGAGTTTTGTAAATAGTTTTTAGTGGGGAAAAAATGGCTTCTAGTAACAAAAGGGGAACTTCTAACAGAAAATCCGGGACAACAAAAAAGAGCCCTTCAAGGGCTAATACACGTAGCAGGAATGCGCAACTTCACGATGAAGAAATTGATTATTCGCTGAGGAGTGAGATTGCTGTCATAGCTGCTGTTGCTCTTGCAATATTTTTATTCCTTTGTAATTTTGGCATTTGCGGTAAGTTTGGAAATGCTGTAAGCAGCGTGCTTTTTGGGCTATTTGGCTTAACTGCCTTTGTAGCTCCTATTGTTGCGCTTGTTTCTGTCGTAATAGGAATAGCTAATTTTGGCTCAAGCGCTTCAATCAGGAAGATTGTATCGGGAATTATCCTTTTCCTGCTTGCGGGTATAATGGCAGATCTTTTGACCGGAAGACCGCAGATTGCTGAGAGCTACGATATAGTCGGCATTTACACTGCATCAAGCGCAGCGCGCAACGGCGGAGGCTTTTTTGCAGGATCTTTAGCTTATTTTTCATATAAGTATTTGTCGCTGGTAGGAACGATCCTTCTTATTCTTGTGATCGGAATCGCCAGCATTGTGGTATTTACACAGCATTCTTTTGTGGGCGGCCTTAAAAGAGGCGGCAGAAGGCTTATTGAGCGCACCAGAGAAGACGCTGCCAATTACAGGGAATATGCCGAGAGGCGCAGGGAGAAGATGGAGGAGCGCAGAGCCCGCATTGAAGAGGAGAAGCGCCTTGCCATCGAACAGAAGGAAGACGAGAAAATCCTTCGCATGGAGAAAAAAGTCAGCGGCGTAATCACGGATACTACTTTGGACAGGGACGATGAGGAGAGTGATGATATGACTCCGGTTCATTCAGACCTTGATCCTGCCACTAAGCAGAAAGTATTTATCCCTGATGAGGAAGTGTCTGACGATATTCACGAGATCATGCTCAACAAAGGCATGGAGACGGATGTTGAACCCGATGGACAGAGAGTGATGGTCACATCACCTAGGATTCACGGAATGGGTTACGATGAGGAAACATCCGGTCAGGATACTGAAGATGATATAGAAGATGATTACGAGGACAATTCCGGCTCATATCCTGAGGACGATGCGCATGAGGATACAGGAGCCAGATTATCCAAGCCTTCAAATGTCATTGCAATGGCTCCGAAGGAAACACTTTCGGCTGCCAGTGGAGATACTTCGCTTAACAGGCTTCTTGCCAGGGCCAAGACTGTACCGGATGAGGAAATCCTTCCGGATGTTCCGATACATGCGGAAGATCTTGGAAATGGCATGAACGGCGATTATGTGATTCATGCACAGGACCATATATCGAGAAGTGCTGATGCTTCTTCCAAGATAAGCTCGTCAGCTTCAAATGTCAGCCATATGCCACAGGGGCCGGGACCGCATACGGTAAGTCCGGGCATGGAAAAAGAGATTGAGGCTCACAAGAAGCAGATTCCAAAGAAATATGTATTCCCTCCACTGAATCTTTTGGAGAAGGGAACCAGGAATAAGAATGCTGACACTGCTATTGAACTTAAGAAGACAGCTTATCAGCTTCAGGAAACACTTAAGACTTTCGGAGTAAATGTCACAGTAACTGACATAAGTCAGGGACCGGCTGTTACAAGGTTTGAACTTCAGCCTGAAGCCGGCGTCAGAGTCAGCAAGATTGTGGGACTGGCTGACGACATCAAGATGAACCTTGCTGCAAGAGATATCCGAATCGAAGCACCAATTCCGGGTAAGGCTGCAGTAGGTATTGAAGTTCCCAACAAGGAAAACAGCGCTGTTGCACTTAGAGATCTGTTTGAATCGCCTGAATTCAAGGAGTTTGACTCCAAACTTGCATTTGCTGTCGGCAAAGATATAGCAGGCAAGACTGTCGTGACCGACATTGCCAAGATGCCTCATCTTTTGATCGCCGGTGCGACAGGATCAGGTAAATCAGTATGTATTAATACGATCATCATGAGCCTTATCTACAAATCTAAACCGGAAGAAGTTCAGATGATCATGATCGATCCTAAGATCGTTGAGCTTTCTGTTTATAACGGAATACCACATCTGATGATACCTGTAGTTACAGATCCCAAGAAGGCGGCTGCTGCACTTAACTGGGCAGTTGCAGAGATGACAAACAGATACAAGAAATTCGCAGATTCAGGCGTTCGTGATCTTAAGGGATACAACAAACTGGCAGCTGAATCAGATGATCCTGACATGACGGTGCTTCCTCAGCTTGTAGTCATTGTAGATGAGCTTGCTGACCTTATGATGGTTTCAGCAAATGAGGTTGAGGATGCAATATGCAGACTTACGCAGCTGGCAAGAGCTGCGGGCATTCACCTGATAATTGCCACACAGAGGCCTTCTGTGGATGTTATCACAGGCCTTATCAAGGCGAATATGCCGAGCCGTGTTGCATTTGCTGTTTCCTCCGGTGTCGATTCGAGAACAATACTTGATATAAACGGTGCTGAAAAACTTCTCGGCAAGGGTGACATGCTGTTTTATCCGCAAGGTTATACCAAGCCCGCCAGAGTTCAGGGAGCCTTTGTCTCTGACAAGGAAGTTCAGGCTGTTACAGACTTTTTACGCAATCAGAATATTGAATCCGCTTACAGCAGTGAAGAAATTGAACAGCAGATCAGCAGTATGCAGAGCTCGTCAGGTTCTTCGGGCGGATTTTCCGGAGATTCCGGATCTGACCTTGACGAATACTTCGTTCAGGCAGGCAATATTATTATAGAAAAAGAGAAGGCGTCGATAGGTATGCTTCAGCGTGCCTTTAAGATAGGTTTTAACAGAGCAGCCAGAATCATGGATCAGCTCTGCGAAGCAGGCGTCGTAGGGGATGAAGAGGGTACCAAACCCAGGAAGGTCCTTATGACAAAGGCACAGTTTGATGAGTATGTTAACTCTCAGGCTGAGTAATGTTGTTACTGTTGTTAAGAAATTGTAATAGTTTTAGGGAGGACTTATGGCTGTAAAAAGTGATATCGAAATTGCGCAGGAAGCAAAACTTATGCACATCAGAGATGTTGCAGGCAAGGTGGGTATTGTAGAGGATGACCTTGAGTATTATGGCAAATACAAGGCCAAGCTCACTGAGGAATATCTCAAAAAGGCTGAGAACAACAAAAAGGGCAAACTGATTCTTGTAACTGCGATCAATCCCACACCTGCAGGTGAAGGCAAGACCACAACCAGTGTCGGTCTTGGAGATGCGCTCAACAGACTTGGTTACAAGACTGTGATTGCCCTCAGAGAACCATCCCTTGGACCTTGTTTTGGTATAAAGGGTGGAGCTGCCGGTGGCGGATATGCCCAGGTAGTACCAATGGAAGATATCAACCTTCACTTTACAGGCGATTTCCACGCCATTACTTCAGCTAATAATCTTCTTGCTGCTATTATAGATAATCATATTCAGCAGGGAAATGAGCTTGGAATTGATACCAGACAGATAATCTGGAAAAGAGCTCTTGATATGAACGACAGAGCTCTTCGTAACATCGTAGTCGGACTTGGAGCAAAGGCAGACGGCGTTCCGAGAGAAGATCATTTCGTTATCACAGTTGCTTCTGAGATCATGGCTATTCTCTGTCTTGCAGACGACATGGATGATCTCAAGAAGAGACTTTCAAGGATAATTGTTGCTTATACTAGAGACGGAGAGCCTGTAACAGCAGGTCAGCTCAATGCAGTGGGTGCTATGGCTGCTCTTTTGAAGGATGCAATCAAGCCCAATATGGTTCAGACTCTTGAGCACAATCCTGTAATCATCCACGGTGGTCCTTTTGCAAATATCGCTCACGGCTGTAATTCAGTAAGAGCAACCAAGACTGCACTTGGAATTGCTGATTATACAGTAACTGAGGCAGGCTTTGGCGCTGATCTTGGAGCTGAGAAATTCCTCGACATTAAGTGCAGAATGGCCGGACTTAAGCCTGACGCTGTAGTTCTTGTTGCTACAATCAGAGCACTTAAGTACAACGGTGGTGTTGATAAAAAGAACCTTGGAGAAGAGAACCTCGAGGCCCTGAAGAAGGGAATTGTAAACCTTGAGAAGCATATCGAGAATATTCAGAAATACGGAGTTCCTGTTGTTGTAACTCTTAATTCTTTCCTCACAGATACACAGGCTGAGACAGACTTTGTTAAGACCTTCTGTGAAGAGAGAAATTGCAGATTTGCTCTTTCCGAAGTTTGGGCTAAAGGCGGAGAAGGCGGAGAAGCTCTTGCAAAAGAGGTTATTGAGACTCTGAATACAAAGCCAAGTAATTATGCTCCTATTTACAGCGATGACCTTTCGCTTAAAGAGAAGATCGAGACTGTTGCAAAAGAAATCTATGGCGCAGATGGTGTAACATTTACTCCTGCTGCATCCAAGCAGCTTGCCAAGATTGAAGAGATGGGCTTTGGAAAGATGCCTGTATGTATGGCCAAGACTCAGTATTCACTTTCCGATGATCCTACGCTTCTCGGAAGACCTCGTAACTATAACATTACCGTAAGAGAAGCTTATTTATCAGCAGGTGCAGGATTTGTTGTTGCACTTACAGGTTCAATCGTAACAATGCCCGGACTTCCCAAGCATCCGGCAGCTTACGATATCGATGTCAACGATGAAGGCAAAATCACAGGACTCTTTTAAGACACGGGAGTGAAGCACACATGACTATAATTGACGGAAAACTTATTTCACAGCAGATCAAGGATGAGCTCAAGGAGAAAACAGCTCTTTTAAAAGAAAAAGGAGTAGAGGTGACTCTGGCAGTTATTCTTGTTGGAGAAGATCCTGCATCACAGGTATATGTCAGAAACAAGAAGAAGGCCTGCGAATATATCGGCTACAGATCCCTATCTTACGAGCTCCCGGCTTCAACCACTCAGGAAGAACTATTAAAACTTATCGATGAGCTCAACAATCGTAAGGATGTGGATGGTATCCTTGTTCAGATGCCTGTCCCTGAGCATATTGATGAAAAGGCTGTAATCGATGCTATTTCTCCTTCCAAAGACGTGGACGGATTTCATCCTATGAATGTGGGCGCACTTTGCATCGGCGAAAAGGGATTTGTGTCCTGTACACCTGCGGGTGTTATACAGCTTCTTAAGCGTGGACTGCCTTCAGATTATTCCATCGCGGGAAAAGAATGCGTTATCGTTGGAAGATCCAATATTGTCGGTAAACCAATGTCACTTTTGATGCTGAGGGAGAATGCCACAGTTACGATAGCTCATTCCAGAACCAGAAACCTTGAAGAGGTCTGCAAAAGAGCAGATATTCTCATCGCCGCTGTTGGCAAAGCAGGAATGATCACAGCTGATCATGTAAAAGAAGGTGCGGTTGTAATCGATGTGGGTATCAACAGAAACGCTGATGGCAAGCTCTGTGGTGATGTGCTTTATGATGAAGTAAAAGATAAAGCCTTTGCCATAACTCCTGTTCCCGGTGGAGTAGGACCTATGACCATTGCAATGCTTATGAACAACTGCTATGAAGCGGCACTTATGCATAACCCTGATGTATTAAATTAACACTTATCAGACCGGTTCATTGGTTTGGAATCCATGTGGTTATCCTTTTAGATTGGAAAAGACTCAGATGAAATGTCCTAACTGTGGTATGGAGATTCCGGAAGGGCATATGTACTGCGATACCTGTGGTAAGGAGATAAACTTTGTCCCTGATTTTGATCCAGAGGTAGAAAATCAGATAAATGCGACGCTTTCCGGAGTTGCTGATGAACTGAATAAGGAAGAGAGACTAAAAAAAGAGCGCAAAGAAAAGATCTCTGCGTTTTTGAAATCACTTAAGGACAGGCGTCATATTATTTATATGTCTGTCATTGCGGCCATACTTATCATTGCCATAATAATGATACTTCCTTCTCTTACAGGCAATAGCCCTCATTCATACTTAAGGGCTGCTGAGAAAGAGAAGAATGCCGGTCGCATAGAGGCTGCTATTGATATTTTACAGGAAGGAAGCTCCTCTTTTCCCAAGAATTCGGATATTATATTCAGACTGTCTGATTATTATCTGGAGATGGGAAACAGCAGAGAAGCGGTAGAAGTACTTAAAAAGATCACGGATACAGCTCTTTTCCCTGATGAGACCGTAGCAACTGCCTATGAGAGCATTATTTCCATTTACGAGCAGAACAAAGATCTGGATGATATTTCTGTTATCTTAAATGCGAATGATAATGAGATTGCAGCAGCGATCAAGGCGAAATATGTCCCGGCTGATCCTGTTATGTCTCCTTCTTCGGGCGAGTTTGACGACTATGTTGTGATAACTTTGGGCCACAGCAATACTGATGGAAATTGCAAGGTATATTACACTGTTAACGGTGACAAGCCGGACTCGACAAGTATTCTGTATGAGAATGAAATTGTTGTGGATACACCGGGCGAATACAATGTCAAGGCTGTATGTATCAATGAGTACGGTATTTCCAGCAGCGTTGTAGAGAATACGTATACAGTTGTAGAGGGACTTCCTGCTGAGCCTGTTATCATGGAGCCAAGCGGTGATTACAATCAGAACACCATGATAGTAGCTGTAGCTGAGGAAGGTTGTACAATTTTCTACACTACGGATGGCTCAGATCCCGGTATTGATTCCAAACAGTATGTTTCACCTATATCTATGCCTGTAGGCACCACTCACTATAAGTTTGTGGCTATTAATTCAGATGGCGAGAAGAGCGAGATAGTTGAACGCAGCTATCATCTGGTATTTACAAGACTTGTATCAACGGAGCAGGCTGTAAGCTTACTTGTGAGCACTCTGGTCAGACTTGACTACTTGCTTGACAGTAATGGCAAAGTCAGAGGACTTGATGGACATAACGAGTATATTTACAACACTGTCATAGAGATTGCCGGTGCAGGTGAATACTACGTTATAGTTGAAAATCATGTCACCTATGATGGAATATCAAGCCCCACAGGATTGTTGTATGCCGTAAATACCCATGACGGCTCAGTAAACAGGCTTGGGTACGATTCCAGCGGAAAGTATACGCTTATCAAGATTTCAAACAGGTAAAGATGAGAAAAAAACACTTTACCGATTTAAAGAAATAAAGATTGAAATTTCAAAACTATTCGTTTATTATTGATACATTGAGTGCGATTTATTTATTTTTTATAAAGGCAGGAGGATGACTATGTTCAAGATTTTAGAGGCTAATGAGCTCACAACGAACATTATTCAGATGATCGTAGAGGCTCCACGTGTGGCACAGGCATGTTTACCCGGACAGTTCCTTATTATCCGTGTAGACGAAGAAGGGGAGAGAATTCCACTTACAATTTGCGACTATGACAGAGAAAAGGGCACAGTTGAGATAGTTGTACAGGCTATCGGTGCAGAGACCTTTGCTCTCAAAAATCTTAAAAAGGGCGACTGCCTCGCAGATGTTGTTGGACCACTTGGCAAGCCATCAGATCTTTGCGAGGAGTCAGTTGAGGAACTCAAGAAAAAGAAAATCGTATTTATCGCAGGTGGCGTAGGAACAGCGCCTGTATATCCACAGGCTAAATACCTCAAAGAGCTCGGCGTGGACTGCGATGTAATTATTGGTGCAAAGACCAAGGATCTGGTTATCCTCGAGGATAGATTTAAAAAGGTTTGTAACCTTCATATTACTACAGATGACGGTTCTTATGGCAGAAGCGGAATGGTTACCAAGGCTCTCCAGGATCTTTGGGATGAGGGCAACAAGTATGATCACTGCGTTGCTATAGGACCTATGATCATGATGAAATTTGTTTGTAAACTTACACAGGAACTTGGAATTCCTACGGTTGTCAGCATGAACCCTATCATGGTTGACGGAACAGGAATGTGTGGTGCATGCCGTCTTACTGTTGACGGTCAGGTAAAGTTTGCATGTGTTGATGGGCCTGAGTTCGATGGACATAAGGTTGATTTCGACCAGGCTATGAACAGAATGAAGCTTTACAAGACAGAGGAAGGAAGACTTCTCCTCAGAGAACAGGAAGGCAAGACTCACCACGGCGGCTGTGGGAACTGTCATTGATGTAGCATGGCGAGAACGAAGTGAAGCCATGCGTATATCAATAATAGAGTTGTGGAAATCATTTTGAATAGGAGAATAACAAATGGATGGATTTGTAAAAGTTCCTGTACGTGAGCAGGATCCCAAGGTTCGCGCAACAAACTTTGGCGAGGTTTGCCTTGGATATAATAAAGAAGAAGCTATGAAAGAGGCTACAAGATGCCTCAACTGTAAGAACCCTAAATGTGTTCAGGGATGCCCTGTATCAATTGATATTCCTGCATTTATCCAGCAGGTAAAGGCAGGAGATGTAGAGGGAGCATATCAGACAATCAGCCTTTCAAGTGCACTTCCTGCTGTATGCGGACGTGTTTGCCCTCAGGAGAGCCAGTGCGAGGGACAGTGCGTAAGAGGTATCAAGGGAGACGCTGTTTCTATCGGTAAGCTTGAGAGATTTGTTGCTGATACAGCTCGTGAAATGGGCATTAAGCCTGCAGGAGCCAAGGAGAAAAAGGGCAAGAAGGTTGCTATCATCGGTTCAGGCCCTTCAGGACTTACATGTGCCGGAGATCTTGCCAAGATGGGCTACGATGTAACTATCTTTGAAGCTCTTCATGAGGCCGGCGGTGTTCTGGTTTATGGTATTCCTGAGTTCCGTCTTCCTAAGGAAGATGTTGTTAAGAAGGAAATCGAGAACGTTAAGTCTCTCGGAGTTAAGCTTGAAACAGACGTTGTTATCGGCAAGTCTGTTACAATTGATGAACTTATGGAAAAAGAGGGCTTTGAGGCCGTATTTATCGGATCAGGTGCCGGACTTCCAAGATTCATGAATATTCCCGGTGAGCAGGCAATGGGTGTATTCTCAGCAAATGAGTTCCTCACAAGAAGCAATCTTATGAAGGCATTTGATGAGAACTCAAGAACACCTATTATGAGACCTAAGAAGTGCGTAGTAGTTGGTGGCGGTAACGTTGCTATGGACGCTGCAAGAACAGCACTTCGTCTTGGTGCTGAGGTTCACGTTGTTTACAGACGTGGCGAAGAGGAGCTTCCCGCACGTAAGGAAGAGGTTCATCATGCTAAGGAAGAGGGTATCATTTTTGACCTTCTTACAAATCCTGTTGAGATCCATGCTGATGAAAATGGCTGGGTAACAGGTATTACATGTATCAGAATGG
>JAEEGL010718954.1_pt1 | contig 10269 bp, 7 predicted proteins | sample 9134231 | NCBI WGS metagenome assembly JAEEGL01 (sample SAMN16246548, study PRJNA631951) | gut metagenome | biome: gut microbiome; feature: rumen; material: fiber-attached | host: Bos | place: Iran: Karaj | collected 2018-10 | reverse complement strand
TCTCTCCGGAACTACTGTATGAAGCGGGGCTGATCGCGCATCTGCCGGAAGAGGTGCCGCTCGGTACCATTCACTATGAAGACGTACAGGCGCTGAAGCGCAGTCTGCTCAGGGAAGCGTACAGCAATTTCAAGGAAACAGGGGAATTCAGAGAGTTCTGTGAACAGACGTGGGTGAAGGAATACACCTTGTTCAAGACCTGGAAGGAGGCCAACGGAAACCGGGCCTTTATCGAATGGCCGTACAAGTTCCGCAGGAAGCCGTCCAGGAATATCCTGCACCAGTACCGGAAAGAGATCCGCTTCCAGATGTTCATCCAGTACATTCTCCATATCCAGTTCACCGCCCTGAAGGAGAAGCTGCAGGAAGCCGGAATCAGCCTGATGGGGGATATGCCGTTCTATACGGGCGGGGACTCCGACGATGTCTATTTCCACCCGGATATGTTCCTGGTGACGGACGGTCGTCCGGACTGGATTGCCGGTGTACCGCCGGATTACTTCTCGGCGGACGGACAGCGCTGGGGCAATCCGATCTACAATTGGGAAGCGATGAAGAAGGACGGCTATGCCTGGTGGCTGGAACGCATCCGGGCAAATGCAGAACTCTATGATCTGATCCGGATCGATCATTTCCGGGCTTTTGATACATACTGGAAAATACCTGCCAGTGAACCGACAGCGATCAACGGGAAGTGGATTGTCAACGACGGAGACGTGTTCTTCAAAGCGCTCTACGCCAAGTATCCGGAGATCCGGATCATTGCCGAGGACCTGGGCGATCTGCGCCCGGAAGTCTATGAACTGCGGGACAAATGGAAGCTGCCGGGCATGAGGGTCCTTCAGTTTGATTTCCCGTCCGAATCGCGCAAGGAAGACGTAATCTACATCGGTACGCATGACAATCCTTCCATGCGCACCTGGTTCACCGAGCTTCCGCTCGAAGAACAGAGAAAGATCTACAGCCGGCTGAGCGGTGAATACTCCGGCAGGGATGTCTATGATGCCATTCTGAAATACGCAATGGATCTGCCGGGCATGATGGTTGTGTTCTCCATGCAGGATCTGCTCGGCGGAAAGGAACGCGTCAATACACCGGGTACCATCGGATCCCCGAACTGGGAATACCGGATCACCGATCCGGACTATGCGGATACGCTGAAGGAAACACTGGAGCGGATCCGTGCCCGGTAAAGCAATCAGAAAATGGATCGCTGCGGCAGCCTGTGCTGTCATTTCAAGCGTGCACATCCTTCCTCTGCAGGCAGAGGATCTGCCGGTGAGCGTTGCCTTTACCGATCCGGGAAAGCTGGACGGGGAGGCGGATGATACGTTCCGCACGCTTTTCATGTGGCGGAATGACAAGGCCTGTCTGCGCCTGAAGGTCCGTGCGGAAGAAGATGCAGATCTGCATTTACGCACTGAATTCGATGACGGTACACTCCAGGCGGCTGTCTATGTTCTGGAGCCGGTATCCGCCAGCCTGGGCATGGGTACTCCGGATGCGTTCCCGCACGTAGATGTCCCGGACAGGATGGTGGAAACGCAGGAGCTGCATCTGCGTGCAGGAACGGATGCCTGGATCGTTGTGGAAGTATGCACCGGGGAAGATACGCCCGCTGGATCCCACGAGGCTTTCATCCATTTTGACAGTGATTCCGGCAGTTCATCCAGCCGTTTCCAGGTCAACGTCTGCCGGATGCTGGTGCCGGAGGAACGGATGTCCCTGGATCTCTGGCAGTACCCGTGGTCTTCGTATTATTACTATGACGCACTGCAGGGGAAGGAACCGTTCGGTGAGGAACATCTGTCCGTTCTGCGGAAAGAGATGGAGCTGTACCGCAGCCTTGGCGGCAATACGGTAACGGTTTCCATCATCGACGAACCCTGGAGCCATCAGACGTACTATGATACACCATCGTTGATTGCCTGGAACCGCGATGACAACGGCTACATCTGGTTTGATTTTACGTACTTTGACCGCTGGGTGGAGCTTTGTGAGGAGTGCGGTATAGATGGACGCATCGAGTCCTTCAGCATTCTGCCGTTTGCGAATGTACTGTACATTCATCTGCCGGACGGCAGTACGGAGCGCTTGACGCCGGAGCCGGGCAGCTGGCAGTGGAACAGTGTCTGGACACTGTTCCTGCAGAAGTATACCGAGCATCTGAAGGAAAAAGGCTGGCTGGACCGGGCATACATGTTCATTGATGAGCGCAATGAGCAGGATATGCGGCTTGCGGCAGAGCTGATATGCTCGTGTGTGGATGAGAACGGGAACGGTCTGAAATTGGCCTGCGCACTGAACAAACTGCCTTCAGACACCGGACTGCTGGAGATGATGGACTATGTATCCTTCTCTGTTGCGGCACTGCCGGAAGCCGGGGATCCGTTCTATGACACGGTGCACAGGCTGCAGGAGAACGGTACGGAAGCAACGGCCTACAACTGCAGTACGGTATATCCGAACGCGTTTGCAGTGAGCGAGCCGGAGGAATCCCTCTGGACAATGGCATACATCCGCTCTCTGGGACTGGACGGCTATCTGCGCTGGGCACTCAATGCCTGGACTGCCGATCCGCTGCACAGCTTTGACTTCCAGAATTTCGAAGCCGGCGATACGTATCTGATCTATCCGGATGAACGGGACAGTACGGATCCGGTGCCTTCCAGGTCCTACCGTCTGTTCATGATCGAAGAAGGCATGCGCCGGGCAGCGAAGTATGACTGGCTGCTGGAGAACGCCGTACACCCGAGCATCAGACGCTTCCTGGAACAGGAATCAGCGGTGCGGCGTACCAGCAGCGGGAAGTGGAACGCCTGGGGCATGGTAACAGGTACGGACAGCGACAGACAGCTGATCACTTCGGAAGTGCGCAGAACAGACAGTGCATTGAACCAGGCTTCGCATCTGCAGGACATTGTGTCCGCCTTTCGGACGTTGATCGGGGGATGAGGAATCTATGAAACTGGTGATCCATGATCTTCCACCACAGGCATGGGACAGCATCAAGAACAAGTATGATAACTGTACCGTTGTCTTCGACAAAGGTACGATCCATCCCTGCACAGGCTGCTTTTCCTGCTGGAACCGTACACCGGGGCAGTGCGTAATCCACGATGGCTATGAAAACATGGGAAAGCTGATCCATGACGCAGAGGAAGTCATTGTCATCAGCCGGTATACCTGGGGCGGCTTTTCATCCTTTGTCAAAGGTGTGTTTGACCGCAGCCTGGGATATGTACTGCCGCAGTTCGAACTCGTCAACGGAGAGAGCCATCACCGGAAACGCTATGAAGAAGACAAACCGTTCTCCTTTGTATTCTACGGTCCGCGGTTTACGGAAGAAGAGAAGGTACACGCACGCAGATATGTCGAAGCGGTGTGTACAAACATCCGGGGGACGGTGAAGGAAACGGTATTCCATGAATGCAGCGGAAAGACGGTGATGGTAGGCAGGACGTACACGCCGCCCGGAAAAACGGTTCTCCTGCAGGCGAGCATGCGGAACCGTAATTCCGCACGGCTGGCACAGAAGCTGGCTGCGAAGCTGGAGACAGAAACAGAGACCGTTGCACTGAGAGAATATCTGAATGATCTTCCGGCTCTGATCCGCAGGCTCTGGGACGCATCCACGATTGTGCTATGCACGCCGCTGTACGTGGACGGTCTGCCTTCCTTGCTCATCCGGCTGCTGGAGTGCTTTGCGGCAGAGTACCATGGTGCGGGGAAGCGGATCTACATACTTGCGAACATGGGACTGTATGAAAGCAGGCAGCTGGTCAATCTCTTCAGTACCGTGGAACAATGGTGCCGCGCCATGGACTTCACGTACTGCGGCGGTCTGGGCATCAGTGCGGGAGAACTCATCGGTGAACTGATGAAGTTCCTTCCGTTCCACAGCGGTACGATCAAGGAAATCGCCGGTGGAATGGATGAACTGGCGGAAGCCATTGATCATTCAGAGATCATCGGAGAGATCCACCGGGAACCGTACCGGTTTCCCCGCGCACTGTATATCCTGATTGCCAATACGAACTGGAACCGGACCGCAAAGAAAAACGGTATCCGTCCCAGGGACCTGTACCGTCGTCTGTAAAGCGTTTCTTCGGGAGACGCTTTTTCTATGCCTTTTTCTGAAGAGCCATGACCGTGACCGTGAAAATCGATCCGATGCACAGAGCGAAGCAGATGATCATCAGAGTGAACAGGGATGTCTTCGCGATGATGCCGCCGGCAGCCACCAGGCCGATGAAGCCGCCCAGCTGCATGAATACGGCATCGATGATGGACAGCACCGTTGTCAGATACTCCGGCGGGAACAGCTTTCTGCTGAGCATCCGGATCACGGTGTTCTCTACACTGAACGCACCGTAGATGCAGAAGGTGGAGAGGTAGACCATCCAGATATTGCCGGCAAACGCAGCCAGCAGCATACCGATTCCGGTCACCAGCGCGCCCAGCCCAAGGTGCAGGTAGGAATGACGGGAAGAGAGGTGTCCGGCAGCGGCGTACATCAATGCCTGTACAGCATAGCCGATTCCATTGTCGACACCCATTGCAGAGACGGTACCGCCGGCCTGCTGGATGAGCAGGATCTTGAGATTGTTCGGCGGTGCAATGGCCAGTCCGAGAAGAAAGACCGAAACCAGCAGCAGGATGAAGGTACGGTTGCGCAGGATGGAGAAGTCCATCTTCGGCTTCTCTCCGCCGGCAGTGTCCGCAAAGCGCTTGTCGGGCAGGGAAAGGGAGAGCAGAATGCACAATATGCAGAAGAAGAGGCCGGAAAGGAACAGGGTGGAAAAGCCGATCCGTTCAATCAGCCAGCCCAGTACCAGCATCGCAGCCGCAAAGCCTACCGCTCCTGCGCTCTTCACATTGCCGTAGCCCGTGCTGTCATAGTCCAGCAGATCGAGGGACCAGGAATCCAGTACGGAAAGGGCAGGCGAGATGAAGAAGCCGAGCAGGGTATAGGCAACAGCGAATACCGCTACGGTTTTACCGGACCAGAGCGCAAGGAAGTCCGCAATGGACAGCAGTGTGCACATGATCATGATCTTCCGGGTGGAACGGATCCGGTCGGATACGGTTCCCCAGAAGACCTGGCCGAAAAAGGCAGCCAGGAAGGAGATGCCGATCAGTATGCTCAGCAGATCATCCCTTACACCGAGGGCAAGGGCATAGCTGGAGAGATAGATGAACGGAGCCTGGATGCCGAAGTAGACAATATTCAATGCGCTGATTTTCAGTTTCATGGGCGGACCTCTCTTTGCAGCAGGAAGCAGAACGCAACAATCATAGTCTGAATCCAGAGGCTGTGCAAGGAGAATCACGGTATATGGAACAAAGTGCAGCCTGCCGTGTTTCTTTTATAGAAAAGAAAAAGCCCTGAAGCAGGGCTTTTTCATGGTCGGGATAACTGGATTCGAACCAGCGGCCTCTTCGTCCCGAACGAAGCGCTCTACCAAGCTGAGCCATATCCCGGTTATGGTGCTAAGCTATTATAGCAGAGATTGTTGAAAAAAACATAAAAATCGTAAATATTATTATGTAGAGGAAAAATCAACCATGACCGGATACAAAAAACTGAATATTGAATACATTATCGATACAGCAAATGATGCCCTGGAACATCTGTACAACGCCAAGGAGTACCTGACCAACGCCTCCAACCTGGGCATTCTGGATATGATCGGCGGCAAGTTCATCGTTACCGGACTGAAGCACAATACAATGTACCAGGCGCAGGATGAACTGGACGCTGCTGTCAGTGCCATCAAGGAACTGCAGCGCTGGACAACGGATCTGACGGACACGACCGGACTGGACATTGACTTCAGTGATTTCCTGCAGATCAGCGATATGCTGTTTGACAATATCTTCATGGACATATTCGCTCAGTCAAAGATCAAAAAAGCCCGGGAGGCAGTGGACACCGCCATTGCCCGGATCGAGCTTCTGCTGGATGATGCTTACCGAGGGGACCTGTAATCAGGTCCTTTTCTGTTTGGCAAACCATTTTTTAAGTTCAGCATGGAACAGTTCCATCGCCCGGGAATAGTACCGTGAATGCTTGGCGGAGATATACACAGGCCGGGTGGAGTACTTGCTCATGGAGCGGTAGTAGCCGACATTGTCCGGAATGGTATCCGTGTAGCGCAGCAAGGTATCGCTGATGAAGGAAATGCCTGCACCGATCGCTGTATAGCGGAAGACCGTGGTCAGGCGGTCCACCTCCAGCAGAACGGTCGGAGAGAAGCCGGCGTGGTGGCACAAGGTATCCGTCAGCTGCCGGGTCTCGTTTCCTTTGGTCAGAAGAATAAAGGGGATATTCCGGAATTCATGGAGATCGACCGGCGGCTTGTCCGCATATGCCGGTAAAAGTACTTCCTCTGCTGTCATGCGTCCTTCCCGGTTTTCCGGTGCGTAGGCATCCGGTACAGCCAGTACGATGTTCTCGCTGAAAAGCTCCCGCTGGTCAAAGACATTGCGGTCAAGCGGATGGTTGTCGATGACCAGGTCCAGCCGGCCGTCCATCAACATACTTCCCAGGCTTGTGGAATCTGAATTCAGCTGTTCGATATGAATGCCCGGATAATCCTGCATGAAGACGGACAGGAACTCCGGCATGACCAGATCCGACAGCAGTTGGTTCGTGCCGATGCGCAGGTAGCCGTTCTGGAGCTGGTTGATGGAATCGATGTAGTTCTCGAATGCTTTCTCGGAAAGATCGATCTCCTGCGCTGTACGCAGATACTCCCGTCCAGCATCGGTCAGACGGATCGGCTTGGTCGTTCTGTCGAACAGCGGCATGCCGATTTCCTCTTCCAGCTTCTTTACGATTACACTCAGAGAGGGCTGCGGCATGAAGAGTTTCTGGGCTGCTCTGGAGAAGCTCTGTTCCTCGTTGATCGTTTCAATGAGCTTCCGGTATCTGAAAAGATCTGCCATATTTACCTCATATTATCAATCGTATATTAATTATAATTATATACTCATTTAAATATACTGCAGGATGTTCTATAGTGGAATTAAGCAGAGAAAGCGCTTACTTTTTTGGGGCGCAAACAACACCATCATAATCAGAATGGCATCAGGAGGTAATTGTTATGACAGAAAAGAAGCTATTCCGTTCAGAACGTGATTCCATCGGTATCAAAGACGTACCTGTCGATGCACTCTACGGTGTACAGACACTGAGAGCAGCAGAGAACTTCCAGATCACCCATACACTTGTCCATCCGGAGATGGTCAAGAGTATGGCTGCCGTCAAGAAAGCCTGCGCGATCGTAAACAAGCGTGTCGGCACCATCAAGCCGGAAGTCGCGGACGCAATCATCGAAGCCAGTGAAGAAGTCATGGCTGGAAAGTACCTGGATGAGTTCATCACCGACGCGATCCAGGGCGGCGCAGGCACTTCCATGAACATGAACGCAAACGAAGTCATTGCGAACATCGCTGCTGTCAAGCTGGGCGGCAAGCCGGGTGACTACGATCTCGTTCATCCGAACAACGATGTCAACTTCGGCCAGTCCACGAACGACGTCATTCCGACAGCCGGAAAGCTGACAGCGCTCGTACTCATGAAGAAGCTGGAAAAGGAACTGGGAGACCTGGAAAAGGCCTTCCTGGCCAAGAGCGAAGAATTTGACGGCATCATCAAGATGGGCCGTACACAGCTGCAGGACGCTGTTCCGATCCGCCTCGGCCAGGAATTCCACGCCTACGCAGAAGTTACGAAGCGCGGTCTGGAAAGAATCCGCAAGAGTGAAGCCGAGCTGCTGTCGATTCCACTGGGAGGCACAGCGATCGGTACAGGCATCAATGCCGATGCAGAGTTCTACAACACTGTCTGCGATGAATTCGCCAAGGTAACAGGCTTTGAATTCAAGCAGGCAGAAGACACCATTGACGCAACCCAGAACATTGATGGTTACGCTGCCGTATCCTCCGCAATCAAGAACTGCGCGCTCGGACTGTCCAAGGTCGGCAATGACCTGCGTCTGCTGTCCTCCGGACCTCGTACAGGCATCGGTGAGATCAACCTGCCGGCGATGCAGAACGGTTCTTCCATCATGCCGGGCAAAGTCAACCCGGTCATTCCGGAAGTCCTGACCCAGGCTGCGTTCCTCTGTGCAGGAAACGATGTCACCATCGGTATGGCAGTCGAAGCCGGACAGATGGAGCTCAACGCGTTTGAACCGGTTACGTTCTACTGCCTGTTCGGCTCGATCGATGCTCTGACTGGCGCAGTCAATACGTTCATCCACAACTGTGTTGAGGGTATTACGGCCAACGAACAGAGATGCTATGATCTGCTGCACAGCAGTGTCGGTACCATTACAGCGCTGAATCCGTACATCGGATACCAGGCAGCTGCGGATACAGCGAAGGAAGCGCTGAAGACAGGAAAGCCGGTACGTGAGCTGATCCTTGAAAAGGGCCTGCTCAGTGAGGAAGAACTGGAGAAGGTTCTGGATCCGTTCGCAATGACAAAGCCGGGCATTCCGGGTAAATAAGATGGGCTACAGAATCGAAAAGGATACTCTGGGTGAAGTCAGAGTACCCGATGACCACTGCTGGGGAGCCCAGACAGAACGCAGTTTTGAGAATTTCCGCATCGGAACGGAAACGATGCCGAAGGAGATCATTGAAGCCTTCGCGCTTCTGAAGCAGGCCTGTGCAGAAGCCAACCATGGTTTCGGCAGAATGGATGATGAGAAGTACCGGGCAATCGTAGAGACCTGTGACAGGATTCTTGCCGGAGAATTTCCGGATGAATTCCCGCTGAAGGTCTGGCAGACCGGATCAGGCACACAGTCCAACATGAACGTCAATGAAGTCATTGCGCATGTCGGCGGCCATGGTCTGCATCCCAACGATCACGTAAACATGTCCCAGAGCTCCAACGATACCTTCCCGAGCGCACTGCACATTGCCGGTGTACTGGTGCTGGTGAACAAGGTGCTGCCGGCGATTGAGCGCATGCGGCAGACTCTGCTGGTGCTGGAAGAGGAGAACAAGGATGTCCTGAAGAGCGGACGTACGCATCTGATGGATGCCGTACCGATCCGTTTCAGCCAGGAAATCAGCGGCTGGAGAGGCATGCTTGAGGAAAGCGCGGAGATGATCACCCTGTCGCTGAACAATCTCCACAAGCTGGCCATCGGCGGTACCGCCGTCGGTACGGGAATCAATGCACCGGCGGGATTCGACGAGGCTGTATGCACGTATCTGAGCACGAAGACCGGCGTCACATTCATACCGGATCCGAACAAGTTCCACGCATTGACATCCAAGGATGCCTGTGTGTTCGCGCACGGTGCGCTGAAGGGACTGGCGGCGGACCTGATGAAGATTGCCAACGATGTACGCTGGATGGCCAGCGGACCGCGGGACGGACTCGGAGAGATTACGATTCCCGCGAATGAACCGGGCAGTTCGATCATGCCGGGCAAGGTCAATCCTACGCAGTGCGAAGCCGTAACGATGGTAGCTGTCCAGGTCATGGGCAATGATACAGCCATCGGCATTGCGGCTTCCCAGGGCAACTTTGAACTGAATGTGTTCATGCCTGTCATTGCGTACAACTTCATCCAGTCGGCAGTTCTGCTGGCGGATGTGATGGATTCCTTCGTGGAGCACTGCCTGAAGGGGCTGAAGGCCAACAGGGCAAAGATGCGGGAGAACCTGGAGCGCTCCCTGATGTCGGTAACGGCCCTCAACCGTTCCATCGGCTATGAAAAGGCTGCAGCAGTAGCCAAGAAAGCATTCGCCGAAGACAAGTCCCTGAAGGAAGCAGTACTGGAGCTGGGCTATCTCAGCGAAGAGGAATTTGACCGTCTGATGGTATTCGAGAAGATGGTTTAGAAGAGGAGAGATGAATATGGATTACAATGAACTTGCACTGAAGATGCACAAGGAACACCGCGGCAAACTGGAAGTCCGTTCCAAGGTGGAAGTCAAGGATAGGGATTCCCTGAGCACGGCATATACACCGGGTGTTGCGGAGCCCTGCCGGAAGATTGCGGCAAACGAGGACGACGCCTATACCTATACAGCAAAGGGCAACTTTGTCGCTGTCGTAACCGATGGTACTGCAGTACTCGGTCTGGGAGACATCGGTCCGAAGGCAGCGATGCCGGTCATGGAAGGCAAGTCTGTTCTGTTCAAGGAATTCGCCAATGTTGACGCGTTCCCGATCTGCCTGGATACGAAGGATGTGGATGAGATCGTTGAGACGGTTGTCCGCATTGCGCCGACCTTCGG
>JAEEGL017281060.1_pt1 | contig 10270 bp, 6 predicted proteins | sample 9134231 | NCBI WGS metagenome assembly JAEEGL01 (sample SAMN16246548, study PRJNA631951) | gut metagenome | biome: gut microbiome; feature: rumen; material: fiber-attached | host: Bos | place: Iran: Karaj | collected 2018-10 | reverse complement strand
TTCCAACGTCACGCCCTTATGTTCCGCCTGCTTTTGGTGTCGGACATAATTGTTCACAAAAAGGTAGCCGCTCGCAAGGTCCGAGCTTTCTTTCATTCTAAAGGAATGGCGCAAGGAACTTGTGTTTTCCGGTGCGAGCGGATTTGAGTCTGGAATGACGCTTGGCATTTGGCAGAGGTCCGCGCCAAAGTCCGCGGCGAAGAGAGCGTAAAGCTTAAGCTCCTTGTAGGTGTCGCTTGTCTGGCCGTACTCGCGGAGTGGCGCGAAAAAGTCGTAGCTCTTTTCGCAAAGGTCGTTGAGCGAGCCGGTGGCCTTGCTTTCTTGCAGCGTCGAAAGCTTTCCGTCGGGATTTGTTCCGCCGTGGTACATGTAGTAGCCCAAAAGACTTACGCCGCTGGCCATTTTTACGAGCGTTTCCGCGCCGATGTCTCGGCTTGTCGGAACGGGCCGGCGCAAGAAAGTGGGCTCAAGGCCGCCTCCAAGTTCCGCCGTAAGATATGGAAACTTTGACATGTCAAAAGTGATTCCTTTCCCAAAGCCAAAGTCGCTTCCGATGTTGTGGTCGTTGCGCTCGTGGGTTATGACGTAATTTCCGCTCGGCTCGATTTCCTCCGGCCTCTGGTCCCAAGGCGCGTCCACGTAGCCGCCCATGACCGGGAGCATTCCCGCGGTGACCGCGCCGCCCCAGCCCGTGGCGGTCCACAGGGGAACGTCAAAGCCAACTTCGCGCGCCATGGCTTGGAGCGCCTTCATGTGGCGCTCGCCTTCCTCGCCGTTGAGGCCTCCGCAATGGCCGAATTCGTTTTCTATTTGAACGCCGATTATCGGGCCTCCGTCTTTTAATTGCAAGCCATTGACTTGTTCAAAAATTTTTTCGTAAAAGCGGCGGACTTCCGCAAGGTAGGCGGCGTCGTTCGTCCGCGCTTTGTAATTATGCTGCAGCCAGTCGGGAAAGCCTCCGTTCCGCGCTTCGGCGTGGCTCCACGGCCCGATTCGCAAAACCATGTAAAGGCCGCATTCCTTAATTTGCTGTACAAAGGCGCGCAAGTCGCGTTGGCCGCTCCAATCCCATTCGCCCTTGGCTTCCTCGTGGTGAATCCAAATCACGTAAGAGGAGACGATTGTCACGCCGCCTGCCTTCATCTTTAAAAGCGATTCGAGCCAAAATTTTTTTGGATAGCGGGAGTAGTGGAATTCTCCCATGATTGGAAACCAAGGCCTGCCGTTCTTTGTCAAAAAGTCGGGCGTGTAGGAAAAGGATTCGTCAAACATAATTTCTCCTTGCGTGAAGCGGTCGCGCTATTTTTGCTCAACCGGTTGAGCAAATTTGAGTATACGGCGCCTTTTTTGTAGTGTCAAGCGCGAACGAGCCGCTTTGTTGGCCGCCCAGCAGCGCGCGAGCGCTTACTTTGTCACAGGCACATAATTCTTCACCATGTTCAGCCAAACGCCTATGGATGCGTTTAGCGGCAAGTAGCGCTGGAGCCATGTCATGCACGCGATGGGAAAGCTGTTGATTGAGATGGCCTTGCCCTTGCGCGCGTCGCGGACAGCTTTTTTTGCCACATGGGGAGCTGTGTCTATGAAAAGGTAGTCAACCTTGTGTCCGTTGAGCGAGTCGACAATCAAGTCTGTTTTTATCCAGCCCGGACAAACTGCGGTCACTTTTATGCCGGACCTTTTTAGCTCCGATTTGAGGGCGCGGGTGTAGTTGAATATAAATGCTTTTGTCGAAGCGTAGAGGTTGATGTATGGCAGCGGAAGGAAGGCCGACTGCGAGGCGACGTTCATGATTATGTCGCCCTTTTTCATGTAGGGAATGCAAATGTTGCAAATCGACGCGATCGCGGTACAATGGGTTGTGACGCTTATGGAAATTTCGTCGATGGAAAAATCTTTGGACGCTCCAAAGCGGCCCGCGCCCGCGTTGTTCACCAGCCAACGGATTTCCGCTTGGGATTCTTTGGCCAGTTTGTCGCTGAGCGTTTTGTAAGATTTTGTGTCGGACAAGTCCATTTGAATCGGAACGATTTTTTCGCCTTGCGGCCCGAGTTCAGCCTTGAGGGACTCCATCTTGGAGACGTTGCGCCCGATGGCCCAAAGCTCGTCCACTTCGTCAATGATCAATTTTACAATTTCTTTTCCCAGCCCGCCGGCCGCTCCAGTTACAATCGCAACGTTTTTCATATTCTTCCATTATCATACTAAATTGTACTTTTGTAAAGACATTTTTGCTTCCTCTAGAAAAACCGCGCAAAGCGCGCTAGAATAGATTATATGGAATTTGAAAAGCTTATCGACAACATAATGGACTCGTACAGCGAGCTGGGCGGAATAAACAGGAGCGGCGCGGAAAACCTTCCCAACCGCGCCAACGTCGTCACCGCCTTGAGCGACTTGCAGGCGCTGATTTTTCCCGGCTTTAAATACGACGAGCAGCTGGACAGCGACAACTTGCGCTACGTTGTCGGAAAGCACGTGAACCGCGTAATTTCCATCCTCACGCCGGAAATACAAAAGGCGCTTTTGCGCGCGCTTTCTCAAAACTGCGACGGAGAGGACGACGCCCAAAGCCGCGCCGAAAATTTCAAGAATTCCCATTGCTACAAGCTCGCGCAAAAAACGGTGGAGGCGCTGATCGCCGCCATTCCCGACTTGCGCGCTATGATTCAAAAGGACGCGGCGGCGATAACGGCGGGCGACCCCGCGGCGCGTTCCCTTGGCGAAGTGATTTTGTCATACCCGGGACTTGAGGCGATAATCGTTTACCGCATCGCGCATTTCCTTTACAAAAACGGCGTTCCAACGATTCCGCGAATCATGACCGAGCACACGCACGGAAAGACCGGAATCGACATCCACCCCGGCGCCGAAATCGGCGAGTCCTTCTTCATCGACCACGGCACCGGAATTGTCATCGGCGAAACGACCGTCATCGGAAAAAACGTAAAGTTGTATCAGGGCGTCACCTTGGGCGCACTCAGCTTGCAAAAGGAACTGCAAAACAAAAAGCGCCACCCCACGATTGAGGACGACGTGATAATTTATTCCAACGCCACAATTTTGGGCGGCCAGACTGTCATTGGAAAGGGCAGCGTCATCGCCGGAAACTCTTGGATCATCGAATCCGTTCCGCCGGGAACAAGGAATTAGAAGGGAATAAAAAAACAGGGCTTCCCAACAGCACCGCCGCCAAGAAGCCCTGCCGTCCAGCAAGCTGGACATCGGAGAGAGTTTATCAGCTTATTTACAAGCTTGGTCACAATATACATCGCGGCCGTGAAATAGTCAATAGAAGATTAAGATAAAAAAATGTTTTTAAAAGAAAAAATTCAATTTGTTGAAAAAATGAACGAACATCGGCGCGTTTGAAAGGAGAATTATGGCAAAAAAAGGAACGATAATTTTCAAGTGCTCGGAATGCGGCTACTCCCAGCCAAAATGGTTGGGCCGCTGTCCCGAATGCGGCCAATGGAACACCTTGCAGGAATGCGTCGAGGACCCCAACGCGGTCGCGGCTTCCTTGCGGGGCGGAACTTCCGCGCAAATGGCAAAGCCTGTTCCGCTTTCCACGGTTCTGGCGTCGGAGGGGGAGCGGATTCTTAGCGGCATCGGGGAATTTGACCGCGTCCTTGGAGGAGGGGCAACGAAGCGCAGCGCGATTTTGCTTGGCGGCGAGCCCGGAATCGGAAAGAGCACCCTGCTCATCCAAGCGGCGGCGAACGTGAGCGCGTCGCAAAGCGGCCGCGTCCTTTACGTAAGCGGCGAGGAGTCCGCCTCCCAAATAAAAAGCCGCGCCGACCGCCTTGGCTTGGACTCTTCCAAAATAGAAATCCTCTGCGCGATGCGGCTGGAGGACACTTTGGCCGCGCTGGACACGCTTAACCCGGTCTTTGTCGTGGTGGATTCCATTCAAACAGTCTATTCGGTGGAAGGGGGAATCATTCCCGGAACTGTGAACCAGCTTAAGTATTGCTCAAACGAGTTGATCGGCTGGGTAAAGGAGCGGGACTCCGTTTTGGTCATGACCGCCCACGTCACCAAGGATGGAAACATCGCGGGCCCCAAGGCCTTGGAGCACATGGTGGACACCGTGCTTTCCTTTGAACGCAACAACGACGAGACCCGCTTTTTGCGGGCGCTAAAGAACCGCTTTGGCTCGGTGGACGAGCTTGGAATTTTTGAGATGGGCGCCAAGGGCTTGCTTCCGGTAAAGGACCCCAGCGCGATGTTCATTACCCGGCGCGACGGAGACCAGCCGGCAGGAATCGCCTGCGCCGCCGTCTTTGAAGGAAGCCGAGTCTTTATGGTCGAGATTCAGGCGTTGACAGTTCCGGCAAAGGCTTCCCTAAGCCGCGTCTATTCCGAAAAAATCGACAGCGCCCGCGTTAGCCGCGTCGCCGCCGTTTTGGAAAAGCGGGCGGGGCTTAGGTTCAGCGACCAAGACATTTACGTCAACGTGGCGGGCGGCATCCGCTTGACCGAAAGCGCCATAGACGCGGCGCTGGCGGCGGCGCTTTATTCGGCGCGGACGGACATTCCGCTGGCCAACGGCAGCGCGCTGGTCGGCGAGCTTAGCTTGGCTGGAGAAATCAGGCCTGTTGCTAGGATAAAGCAGCGGGTAAAGACCGCAAAGAGCTTGGGCTACAACAAGATTGTCGCGCCGGAAAAGTGCGAGGGCGCCGCGTTTGTCCAAGACATCAAGGGCTTGGTCGCGGCGGTGTTCGGAAAGCGGCAAAATTAATTGAACGAAAGCCCAAGAATTAAAGCTGCCGCATAAGCGGCAACATTTGCGCTTGCAACCAAGCTCGCGCAAACAGCCGCGCAGTTTTCTAAAAAAGTGACATAATCTTTGCGCTAAGTTCCTTTACGATTGTGGCGCCGGCCGCGAATGTTCCGACGGAGCTTCCCAAAGACGAAAGGACAAAGACCAAAAGAACGCGCGTGATTCTGTTGGAATAAAAGCCCTTCAAGGTGGCCGCGTCGTCCATCAAGCTTTCCATGTCCTTGACCTTGGGCTTTTTTACGACGGCTTGAATGATTCCAGTCAAGAATCCCACTCCCACAAGCGGGCAAAGGGACGTTATAGGGGCGCCAACAAAGGCGGCCAAAATCGTGAGCGGATGTCCGGCGGCCAGCAAGGTTCCGATAGCCGCCAAAAGGCCGTTCCAAATTATCCAAGAGCCAAGGAACTGGCCGCCCATCTTTTTTCCGCCAAAGTAAAAGCCCAGCGCGATGAGCGCGACGATTATGACCGGAATTGTCCAGCCGATTATTTTTGCGCCAAATCCTTTTTGCGGAACTACCGCGATGCCGCTTGTGTCCGTTCCTTCCGAACCGGCGGCGATGGCCTCCAAATGCTTTTGGACTCCGGGAAGGTGGCCCGCTCCCAAAACGGCCGTCACGCTGGCCGCCTTTTGGCCGCCGGAATTTTTGCATTCCCAAATGTGGCTGGCCAAATACTGGTCGCGCTCGTCAATCAAGACTTCCTTTACGGTGGGAAGGGTTTCTGAAAGCTCTCCCATCATTGAATCCATTTCGTTTTCTTTTTTGAGCGACTCGATTTCCTCGGCGCTGACTTCTTCCTTGCTAAAGGCGGAAGCGAGCAGGGCGGCCAAAAGCTTGCATTTGCCCCAAAAAGAATTTTTTGCCCAAGCGCGGTTTAGCGTGACCTTTATCGGGCGGTCCACCAGCTCAAAGGGAATGTTTTTTTCTTGCGCGATGTCTACGGCCGCGCGCATTTCGTCGCCCGGCTTGACTCCGACGTTTTGGCCCATGCGTTTTTGGAAGGAGCTGAGAATCAAGTTGGCCAAAATCAGGAGCGCCTCTCCGCGCTTCAAGACCTTTATGATGTCCAAGTCGCGCCAGCTGTCTGGGTTTGTCATCGCCTCGTAGCGCTTTTCGTCCAGTTCCACCGCGACGCATTCCGGGGCGGCGCTTGTGATTTCGTTTTTCACTTCCTCCACCGATTGCGGGGAGACGTGGGCCGTTCCGATGAGAATGATTTTTCTTCCGGCCAAGTTAAGGACTTTTTTTGTAGATGTTGATTCCATTATTTTGTCTTCCATTCTGCCAATCTAAATTCAAAGAACATGGGGCTTTGGAGCGCCGCCACTTCGTTGTACAATTTTTTCGCCAGCTCGTTGTGGCCTTTAATTTCGTCGTAGAGCGCCATGTAAAAAGTCATCTTTCCTTTTTTGGTGGAATTGTCTTCCTTGATGATTTTTTGCGTTATCAAGTTTTCGGCGTTGGAAGGGCCAAGGTCGTGGTAAAGGCGCAGCATCAAGTAGTCGAGCGATTCGTGGTCGCTGTAAGACTTCATCACTTTTTGAAGGAAGGGCTTCACCTCAAATGCGCGGTTTGCCTTGTACATGCAGGCCGCGATTATCAAGGGGTAAGAAATGTTTTGCGGGTAATAAGAGAAGGCCTTTTCAAAAGACGCGCGGGCCTCCGCGAAGTTTCCTTCGTGCCAAGCCAAGATTCCCAAAGACTCGTAGGCAAAATAGTACTTGGGATTTGTCTGTATTACCATTCTGTAGTCTTCCAATGCCTTTGCGTACATGTTCTGCTCGTCGTAAAGGCCGCCGCGCTGCGCGTAGGCCAAAAAGTAGTCGGGCTTGATTTTAATCGCGGCCGTCCACGCATCTTCGGCTTGCTTGAATTTTCCGCGCATACGCGAATAAGTTCCCAAGTCCATGTAAAAGTCGTAGGCGTCAGGTTCCAGCTGGATGGCCTTTAAAATGTTCTCTTCGGCCAGCTTGTAGTTTTCGTCCTCGGCGTAAAGCTTTCCTATGTAGGCGTAGGCGATGGCGCTGTTGGGGTCAAGGCGCAAAATTTTGTTGAAGGCCTTGCGCGAATCTTCTATTTTATTCAAGTAGTAGGAAGTTTGGCCGTAGCCAAAAAGCGCGTCCGGGTTGTTTTCGTCGCCCTTGAGCGCTGTCATGTAATAGTTTCTCGCTTCCTTGTATTTTTTCTTTAGGACCCTTTCTTCGCCCAGCTCAACGTTTGCGCTGGGGTTTGTCGGGTTGAGGGCGAGTATTTCCTTTATCGCGGCGCTTTTGGCGGCGGCGTTGTTGGAGGCCTTGGCCAGCACCATTTTCATTTCCTTTATTTCTATGTCGGAGGAATTCTTCTTCTCCAAGTCCGAGATGACTTTTTGCGCCTCGGCGGTCTTTCCCGCGCTTATCAAAAGGGAGGCTCGGAGCTTTTGCAAGTCGTCGTTGGACGCCAAGGAAGCGGGCATGGAGTCAAAGAGCGCTATCGCGTCTTCCAAGGAGCCGGCTTGCAAGGCGGCCTGCAGCTTGAGCGCGAATCCGGCTTCCTCCGTGGGGGCCTTTTGGCTCTTTTGGGCCTCTTTTTCCTGGCTTTCAGTGATGGAAACTTCGGCCGCAAAAACCGGGGCCGTCAAAGACGCGCAGATTGCCAGCGCCAAAATCGTTCTGCTAATTTTCACAACAAAAAACTCCGTCTGCATATTCTTCGATTCTATCATAAAACGCTCTTGAATTTAAGCGCTTTTTGGAATAAAATCTACTATTATGCTAAAAAAATCCATTCGCAAAGTGTTCGGACTTGTCGCCCTTTACGCCGTTTTTATTGTCGGCATTTTTGTAATGCAGTTTAAGAGCGACTCCATAATAAGAAAAAACATAAGGGCCATGAGGGTTACGCTTTCCGAAACCGAAAGCGAAAGCGGCCAAACGTCCCTAAAGAATTCTTTTCAGCTGAGCTTCAACGGCCTCTTGTTCAGCGCCGACGAAAAAAATCCCGTGACTTACACAAGGGAAGATTCGTCGGAAGTTCCCGTCCGCCTTCTTTCTTTGGACGAGGGGGAATCGCTTTCATACGCCTTGAATTTTTCCGACGGCGTCCGCCTTACATTTTCTTTGAGCGAAGACTCCGACGCCGCCTCCTTGTGGATCGCCGCGGAAATGCCGCCAAACGCAAGCGCGGTCAACGTCCGCTTTTCTCCGTATTCCGGTTTTTCTGTCAGCGAGCTGAAGGCCAAGTCCGCGGTTTTTTCGGGAAGGACAAATTCCTATTCTTTGATCGCGCCCGCCTTGTCCAACGACAAGATTTCTTTCCAAAAGAATTCCAAGTCCGCGCATTATTCCATGATGACAAAGCAGAGCGAGTTTAAGCTTGACGACATCGGCGACTTGGCCTTTGCCTCAAACGACATTTACGCGCAAACTTTGGCGTCTCTAAAATCGCAGATAATCAATTCCTTCTTCGCCGCCTCTCAGAACGAAGTCAACTTCTCCCTTTCTGTCGGCGAGCAGACCGTCCTTTCTTTTGTGGCGGCGATGGCGGAGGCGGGCCGTTACAACGAGGCCTTGAACGCCGTTCCCGAAACTTTTGTAAAGGGAAACCGCCGCACCTACCAGTCGGCGCCTTACTTTGGCTCGATGGCCGACTTGCTTCCGACGCTCACGATGCAAGTTGAAAATTTGAACAACATGATTTTGCGCTCCGTCCAAGAGCGCAACCTTGACATTTGGACTGTCGACAATTTGGCGCAATACATGTACACGCAAGGAAACCGCGGAAACGTCGCCTTGCTCGCGGCGCTTCCCGCTTCCATGACGGAATTGAATTTGACGGTAAGCCAAGCCGCCGGCATCTTGCGCTCTTGGGCTTACTTCAAGGCGCAAAACTCTTCTATGGCCAGTCCCTTGGAGCCTGTGCTTGAATTGTGCGCGCAAAGAATCATTCAAGCCTGCTCCCTTGACGGAGAAAAAGTTTTGCTCATAGAAAACGACGCGCCGCTTTCTGTCCTTATGGCCGCCACCGCCGGCGACGCGCTTTTGCATTACGGCCGCCTTTCAAACCAAAGCGCGCTCGAAAAGTGCGGCTTCTTGATTGTCAACTCTTACGCAGGTGACACCGCGGCGCTTGACTTGCGCTCGATGGCGGAGCTCTATCCTGTTTTGGTCCACGGAAACTCCTACTATCCGCATTACGTTTTGCTTAAGACTATGGAAGGTGAGAACGTTTGGGCTTGGACGATCGCGTCGAACATCCAGTATTCTCGCGACGAAAATTTGACGATTTCGCTCAACGTGGAATTCCCCGTGGGCCTTTCGCACTACATGTTCATAAAGGGAATCACTCCTTTCCTGCGCATTCAAATTTACAACATGGACTTCCGCACGGATCCGCGCTTTGAAATCTACAACTCTTCCGGCTACATCTATCGCTCCGCCGCCCAATGCCTCCTTCTCAAGTCGCGCCACCGCGAGCAAAACGAAATTGTCCGCCTTTTCTACCGCGACATTCCCGAAGAGGAGGAAGAGGTTTCTGAAACCGAGTATTACGAATAATGTAAAAAAGGAGTTCTTATAAATGAAAGTTTTTAAAAAACTTTGCAAGAGCGCGGCGGCTTTTCTTTTGTGCGCCGCGGCCGGTCTTGCCAACGGCAGGCGGGCGGACGCTTGCACAGCCGTTTATGTTGGAAAGGACGTCAGCGCCGACGGAACTATCATCATGGCAAAGTCCAACGATTACGGCGACAATTTTGCCAACCACATAGCCGTCGAACCGGCCGTAAAAAACAAGCCCGGCCGCAAGATGCCGGTTGACCAAGGCGGAACGGTATTTACAGAAATTCCCGCGTCGACATACAAGTATGTTTGCACGCCTTGGATGGATTCGACGATGGCTTACAACAAGCTTTGCCGCGACGCGACGATTTGTTCCAACGAGATGGGCGTGTCGATGCTGATGTCGATAACTTCTTTTTCCAACAAGGCGGCTTTGGAGGCCGACCCGCTTATTGACTTGGGCCTTACGGAATTTACCGCCGTGGACCTTGTGGTTTGCCAGAGCGCGACCGCCCGCGAAGCCGTAAAGGTTTTGTGCTCGCTTTTGGACAAGTACGGAAGCAGCGAGATTAACATCGCGCTGATTGCCGACCAAAACGAGGCTTGGTATGTCGACATGTACAGCGGCCGCCAATACGCGGCGGTAAAGCTTCCTTCCGACAAAGTGTGCGCTTTTGGAAACGAGTTCAGCCTTGAATACTTGTCCGACTACGAAGAGGCGATTGTCTCTCCCAACTTGGAAAGCTTGCCCGCGCAAAAGGGCTTCGCTGTTTACGGAAAAAACAATGAGCTCAACCTTTACCAAACATATTCAGGCCCTTCGATTACGACAAACTATTCCCACATGAGAACTTGGATCGGCCATCAAATTCTTTCTCCGTCAGTTTACGGAGCGGACTACGACAAAGACGCCTTGTATCCCTTGTGCTTTTCTCCCGACAAAAAAG
>JAEEGL016898841.1_pt1 | contig 10270 bp, 9 predicted proteins | sample 9134231 | NCBI WGS metagenome assembly JAEEGL01 (sample SAMN16246548, study PRJNA631951) | gut metagenome | biome: gut microbiome; feature: rumen; material: fiber-attached | host: Bos | place: Iran: Karaj | collected 2018-10 | reverse complement strand
TGCTGCATTACCCAGCAACTGCTCGTTCCTGACTCTTTGGCTATCGCTCTACGATATACTTCTTTCTGATCCTTACGAAATGTAGAACCTGCTCGTATCAGTGCGTCACAAACTTTTTGTTCAATCTCAGTCATGATCGTAGATGCTCTTTCCTTTTGCCGCGGCGATAATAGCCTGATAATTATTCACTTTGATGCGATAAAACGCCTCCATACCCAGCTCCTGCCAAGCTACACACTCACGCTCCAGAGTCTGACTTTCCAATAACGCAGTCACTGGTGGAATAATTGCAAACACCGCATTATTTTCTGCCAGTGCTTTTACGGTCTCAGTCTTGATAGCCCCTTTGCCCAAATGCATTTTTACTCCTGCATTTGACAGTGGTTCAAAACTACTCTCTATCTCCAGCTTATTACTCGATGTAGGACCTACTCCTGCAGGACTGACCGCGGTATGGAATATCACTCCACCTCGTAGATCAATCCCACGCTTTGCCCAAATGCCAGCTTCCAGTTCCTTGCAAATACGAGGGAGTACAGCATCACGACCACAGTAGATATAACCACTGAGCGATACCACATCACCAACATTCAACTGGCTGATTGTCTCCTTGCTAAGTGGTGTTGTAAGTTCTATCATTATTCTTTGATTAGCTTATCCATCAAGGCCTTTTTCTGAGCCTTGTGGTCTATGTTCAACTTAGGCATATCTCTGCGAATACCTTGACGCACATGCACATCAATAAAGAGCGGCATATCACCTTTACTATAGCTACGGATGATGGCTTGAAGCTCTTCTTTCTTTTCTACAGCGTGACCAGGAGTTTTATAACCACAAGCAGTGGCTATTTCCGTCAAATTAATCACATAACCAGCTGAGGGTTGTCCACCAACGGATTCATTCACTCCGTTATTTAATACGACATGGATCATATTCCCTGCCTTATATCGGCAGTTGGTTGCCAATGCTCCCAAATGCATTACTGCGGCAGCATCACCATCAAAAACTACAACTTTTTGCACCGGACGCGCCAAAGCTATTCCAAGACCTACAGATGACACATGCCCCATGGAACCCACATTCTGCCATTCATGACCTTCTCCAACGTCATGTACCTTCAACTGCTCATGCACCTCACGGGTGGCACGGCCTGTTGTTCCCAAATAAACAGCTTCGTTACCCAGCACTTCCACTACTGCAGAGATTGCCTCTTCCCGATTCATTAACCCGCTCTCAGGGTATGTTTGTTTCTTAACCTTTTCGGTCAGAATATCTTTTTTTGCAATCAGAGCTACGGGTGAAGAAATCTCTTTCGCTTTATCCACAGCCCAGACAAATTTATCTATTACTGTGTTTTCATCATCCAGTATTTCGAATGGAATATCCATATCCTTCATCAACACTGGAGTCAGTTCACCCTGTTTTTTATGCTGTGCATGGTCTGAAACTGAAGGATCTCCCCGCCATCCAATAACCAATATCATTGGAATTCCATACACACAGTTGTGTGCTAGAGACAGCAGTGGATTTGTTGCATTGCCAATTCCAGAATTCTGCATATAAACCACAGGAATGTTTCCTGTTGCCATATAGTTGCCTGCTGCAATGGCTATGGCATTCCCCTCATTGGCAGCCATCACATGTTTTCCATCTGGGATGTTATTGACCAAATAAAGGCAGAAGTCATTGAGCAATGAATCTGGAACTCCTGTAAAGAATTTCACCCCCCTATAATCCAATGCTTCAAATAATTGCTTAAGATCTACCATATTCTATAATATTGATACCATTTCTGATACCTTTACTTTTGGCTTATCAACCATCTCATATAAAGAATCAAACGCTTTTTTCTCTATATTTCCATATGACATCAAAGCTGCAAATCTTTCATAAAACTCTTGATCATTCAATGGATTCTCTGGCTCTCCTTTAGGAAAGTCAACGCGCTCTGAATAAACGCCCTTTGCGGTTGTTATAGTCAAAACTGCACACTGCTTTTCAGGAAATATCTTACTCAATTTCTCATCAGCCACCACTTCAACTTTACGAGTAAGATTTTGGATTATCTTATCTTCCAACACCTCATTTTCAAACTCTTGCAACCCTGCTTTTCCGAACGCCAGTGCTACCGCCGTGCTATAAGGAGTACTCATCTTTGCAGAGTAAGCTCCTTTTATATCAATATGATCATGCCCAGACACAGCCAAGTCGTAAGTTTCGATTTTGATATGTTCGACCTGCTCAGGAGTTATTCCATATTGATTTCGCAAATGTATTGCTGCTTCAACAGGAGGATGTGTATATCGACAGGATGCATAAGGTTTCGTATAGCTTTTAATAATGGCATAAGAACCATTCAGCAAACATGGCTTGATTACGGTATTTTCATCACCCGACATCATCTTCAGAAAACCACGATAGCCACCAAGTGGATCATCATGTCCTTTGAAACCGGACTTTGCCAATTGCAAACTTGTCAATGACAACAATGCTGTCTTTGCTACATTATAAGGTTTCAGCTCAGAACCATCGTCCAACACCTTCAGCATTCCTGATGCTGCAACACAGGCAGTTGCAAATGCCTGATAGCGTTCTTCAGTTGAGAATCCAAGCATATACGCTGCGGCAAGTGTAGCACCCAACATTCCACAAGTACCTGTTGCATGATACCCCAAGGCCTTATGTTGGGGTTGTATGGATACTGCCATCGTATAGGAAGCCTCATAGCCAATCACTGCTGCTCGTAACATATCTTCCACTCCAACCTCATAACTCTGAGAAAGTGGAATAAGAAGAGAAAAGATTGGAGACCCTAGGTGGATGATGCCTGAGTTTGTGCCATCATCAAAGTCTAATGCATGAGCATTAAGACCATTGATAAAAACAGCCTCTTTCAGCACAAAATTCTTCCCCGTTCCTATTGCCTTGAACTTTCCTTCCTCGGGTTCAGCAAAAGCATAATACTTATCAAGTTTCTGTTTTTGGAACGATGCACCAGCGCAAGTCACTGCTAAATAGTCAAGCAACGACCTTTTAGCTCTCTGCATCACATCAGAGGGAACACTTTGCTTTGCAACATTGTCTATCGCTGCAAAATATGTCTGCGATAAATTCATCAGATAAACTTAAAATAAGCAGGACTATCAGGTTTAGCCATCTCCCATGCGGCATCCATCGCATCTAATATCGTCTGAGGCAATATACCTTTCTTCACAGCTGCCATATTCTGCTCCATTTGGATGATTTTTGAGGCACCCAATAAAATACCGTCACCTTGGACTGCATCCAATTTGGAATGGTTGCAAAGCCAGCGATACGCAGCTTCTGCCATAGGTATTCCTTCCGCTTCACAAGCTTTTCGGATTTCATCAACTGCATCAAAGTATGATTGTTTCCAATAGCGGTCCCGATAACTCTTCAAACGAGCAAACCGACCGGGTTCAGGTGCGTCTTCAAAATGCAGATGTTTCCCTGTGAGCATACCGCCTGCTAATGGATTGAATGCATAAAAACGCATGCCTATGGAACGAATTGCAGGAAACAACTCTGGTTCAACATTACGGCAGAGCGCATTGTACATTCCTTGATAAACACCAGGACGAGGACAACCAATTCGGTCACATTTATAGGCAATATCTATCACTGACCAAGCAGGATAATTACTTAACCCAAGTTCACCAACAATCCCCTTTTCATGTAATTCCGCGACAGTTTCAAGAGCTTCATCAATGGGAGTTTTCGCATCAGGAAAATGAAAATAGAGTAAATCAATCTTCTTCCTTTTCATGCGATCTAGAGATTCATTCAATTCCATAAGTATAGTCTCTCGATCCAGCTTTCCTGTAATACGAGGATGTACCTTCGTAGCTAGTTTATAGCTCTTAGGATCAAGATCAGGAAGAATTTCTCCCAAAATCTTTTCAGTAGAGCCTCCATTATAAACGTATGCCGTATCCAACTCACAATTTTCTGTCAGCAGAAAGGTATTCACCATTTCCCGGCTGGCCACCGTATCAAGCTGAGGCCCAAAATTCATTGTCCCTAATACTATTTTCATCGTTTTCCTCCAAGTACAAGGTTTAACACAGAATCCTCATTCTTAATGACACCATAAACTTCCGCACGTTTAGCGATTTTCTCTGCCCAACGGCGGTGAGGTCCGATCTCATTCATTTTGTCACCCTTTTCACTCTTAATAACACCTCCCGATGTATTCAGTATCTGAATGGCATCCTTATACTCCTCTTCTACGACCGTAAACATTGCGTTCACAAACTTGGCATGAGTTGGATGAATGATAGTTTTACCAACAAAGCCATTTGCTCTGTCTATCAAAACCTCCTTTAGAAGCCCATCGATCGCCGGATTGACAATTTCATCTCCCTTGATAAGTGCATTATGAAAGTTACGTTTGATTACATCATCAATATCGTCATCTTTATAGGCACGGAAATACTCCCACACCGCAGCTGATATGCAATAGTCGCAATATCGGTTAAAGAAGTTAATGATGTCAGACAGTGCATCTCTAACAGGCATAATGTCAAATACCGTTGAATTAATACCGCGGCGTACCCCGAAGAGAGATGACATATCTGTTCCTCCCACACGAATATTCAGAATCAAATCCTTATAAGGTTCCAGAATATTACGGAGCAACAGCAGCTCCTTATTGCGCAATTCACGAAAAGCTACTTCTGGTCCCTCAAGAATGGGCATACCATAAAGCACTACACCAAGTCGGCTGTTTACCTCTACCAAGGTACGTAACACATTCAATGCATTAGCACTGTTAAACTTGGGAAAATTAAATCCGGTCAGCACAGATGCTTGTTTTGCTGTCAGACGTGCTGCAAAACTCTTGAATTGCTCAGGATTACGTACACGAACAAATATCAAAGGAATGTCATCATGACTTAACTTGCCAGCTGCTATCATATCAGCAAAATAATCCATGTGATCTAAAATATTCTGTTCAGCAGCAGGTAAGTCTTCCTCTTTGATCGCATCCTCACAACACATCACAAACGAGGTGACATCCAGCCGATGATTCACTATCTTATCTTTGATATCCTTTGTACCGGGCATATAGAGTGTTGCCCCTAGGCAATACTGTAAAGTATCGCGATCCGTATATTTATTAAATTCTACCGGTGCATTGACAAATTCAAAGTCCGGATTGTACATATGTTGTCTCATATAATTATTATTTCTTCCAATACACCGTATAACTATGATGAGATTTCTGCTTTTCCTTAGGAGGAAACTGCATATAATCACCATATATTCCTCTTAAATAAGTATCGTATTGCTTAATTGCCTTAACTCTATACCCCTCAAACTCCACCTCTACGAAATCTTCCATATAGCTAGCAGGAAATTTCGGAGAATTTGAATACCATGATGCAGCTAAACAAGCTACACTTTGAGTATTCTTTTTATTATACCTTTTCATCGCTCTCAAAGCTTGTTTGCCAAAAAATGCACTAAATGGTTTACAACTAATATGCATAATTTTATTGATAAACCCTTTCCTATTGACTTCACCAGTCAACTGCATTTCAAAAAGAAACCACAACCACTTCTTGAAACACAAGTATCCCCTTTGTGTATCAGGAACCTTGTCAATAGGAAACACATCAATCCATAGGCCAGCTTTATAAAACTGGGCTCTCCATGCATTGAGTCTTAAAACTGTTTTTGTGTCAGCAACGCGAACATGAGCATGGTTCGTATTGCATGCCCCATCAACAATTGCATAGCGTTCGTCTTTGTATAATGAAATAAAACGCTCATAGTCATCACGCTGCATCATTATATCAATATCATCATCCCATGGAATAAAGCCCTTGTGCCTTATTGCACCAATTAAAGTGCCACCTCCCAAAGAATAATTGATACCATTTTGTTTACAAAAACGATCAATATTGATTAAGACTTCCAACAATAATCTTTTACATTCTTCAGATGTAATTTCTTTATTCATATAATTATAATTTATATCATTATTATCCCTTCAAAGAATAATGAAACTCAATTTTGAAAGTTGTTTTCAATTAAAACATTCGAGAAAACTGCAGAATCTTTTTTGTTAAAAATTATACAGTTATCTTGTATCAGTGCATTTCAAAATTGGATTCTTTTTCCATCCCTATGGTGTATTGGCGAAATCAATCTCTTCTAAATTTTCTTTTATATTGAATGACTCCATAATAGAGCAAATCGCTATGGAGACATTCTCTGGTACATTATTAATAAAGCCACGTTCAATAGCTTTCAAAAAAGAAACTATTTCATAGCGTATTCCCTCGCCATCAAGCTGATAAAAATATCTTTTGTTCTCATTAGAGTTTTCATATCTAACTTCAAAATAGTCTGTTTTCCACCATGGCGCAGGAACATAAACATACCCTTTTGTTCCAGAGATAATCATTTCCCCCTCGGATTTAATTCCCTTGCCAACTTTCAGTGATGCTGTTGAATCTTCAAAGATGAAGTTGATTTTTGTAAATAAATCAAATGTTTTATTTTCATCTGCAAACATTGATACTATCTGTTTGCTTTTATACTTTGTACCCAGTATTTGAAAGATAGGCAATAATGCTGTAGGTCCCCACGCGCAAAGACTATTCCATTTCTCAGACAGATCCTTGGCATCACCGCTATTTGCCAAACTTGTGCACGTTGTCTCCACAGAAACAACATTTCCAATCTTGTTCCCCTTCAGCATAAGAAGCAAACGAGCATAAGCCGTGGAGTATGCCGTTTTTATCGCATCCATAAGAACACAGTTCTGTTTTTTTGCTAAGCAAAACAATTCTTCACACTGTTTCGTGGTCAATGCCAGTGGGGATTCACAGAGAACATGTTTCTTTTGGGTTAATGCATACTTTATTTGTTCATAATGCTTGGATGGATGAGAAATAATGTAAACAGCATCAACCTTCGATATTAATTCAAAGAAATCATTCGTTTTAAAAGATACATCCAATTCCTTTTCTAAAAGCCCATCATCATGTGAACATATTCCAACAACTTCAACTCCATTGACATATTGACACTCCCGTTGAAATTTCTTTAATACAGGGGATTCACCAACAAGTCCTATGCGAATTTTCCGTTTTTCAGTACGAATTTCTGAACTTGAAACTCCTTCTGTCCTTGGTAAATAAACAACCCTACAAAACTCATTCAGATAATCGAACTTACCAATCCAATCTGATCCAACTGTAAAAATATCAACTGAATAGCGGCGAATATCATCAATTTTTTGTCCTTCGTATTCTTCAACAATAATCTCATCCGCGATCCCTGTTGCTTTTACAGCAGCAACACGTTCCATAAGCGGCTGCTGATTATTTATCTTTCCTCGGGTTTTATCATAATCATCAGACGTAACACCAACAATTAAATAATCACCTAATGCTTTTGCTCTTTCCAGCAATCGAATATGACCGTAATGGAGTAAATCGTATGTCCCGTATGTGATAACCTTTACCATCAGATGAACTTCTTCTCTCTAAGTTCAATGAATGCATTCAACAACTGATCATAGTCAGCTTCCTTCAAACAACCGATATGTCCCACACGAAAAACAGTATCTTTCATATCGCCTCCATTTGGACATATCCACATGCCATATTCATCTTTTATCTTCAAAAAAATCTGATGGGCAGATTGGGTAGTAGGATGAAGCGGAGTTACGGCATTGCTTAAACTTTCACTGATAATCTCAAAGGGTAAATTATGCTCTTTCAACTTATTGCGAAAATATTCAGCAAGCTTGCCTGTACGTTCTATCTCCGCCTTTTCACCTCCGCCAACATCTATTTCTTTCAACCTTGCATTAATCTGACGGAGTATGCCAACTGCTGGTGTCCAAGGTGTTTGTCCTCTATCCTGATTCTTCAAAGCCAGCTTCAAGTCAAGATATTGACAACAGCATTTCGTTTTTTCAATACGTTTTAAAGCAGAAGGAGCCAACACCATGACCGCAATGCCAGGTGGACACGCCAACGCCTTCTGACTACCAGTAATCATAATACCCGCATCCAATTCAGCCATATCAAATGGATCTGCCAAGAATGTACTGATAGTGTCAACTATCATGAAGCTACCATTTCGCTTGCAGAAGTCGCTAACAAGATTAGCATCGTAATGAACCCCTGTAGAAGTCTCGTGTTTCTGGAATAAAAATGCGGTATATCCTTTTCTTTCATAGGGTGTCAAATATTCTGGTTTCAGAGCCTTACCTTTTTCCATCTTTATTTCAGTAAATGGTATCTCATGAAGAGTTAACAGCTCTACAAAACGTTCACCAAAACTACCACCATTGATTACAAGAGCCTTGTCTTCCTTGGTAAGAGTGTTCATGATGGCAGCTTCCATACCTCCAGATCCTGAACAGGTAAGGAAAACCACTCGACTATCATCTGTAGCATGAGCAAACTTCTTAACCAACTGCTCGTTTTCGAGCATTAATTCAGAGAATTCTGATGTCCTAAAATAAGGCACTTGCTCAGCACCTATCGCCAGCACCGCCTCGCTGGACATCACTGGGCCTACAGTAAAATTTAGCATAAATTTATTTCTTTTAACTCCGGCTCTAATCCATTAATGTTTGATATTGGCGTATCTCTATACAGATTATACAACGCTCTCTCCTCATTCGTTTTAAACTCATCATCGCTTGCTCTTTGACCTGTTAGTATATCTTGGTATGCCTCGTTTTGCCAATTTATAGGCAGGAAAGCATCCTCTTTTTCTAGAAAACTGCCAAGGCATTCACTTAACCCACTTCGCATATCTTTATAGTCTATACGCTCATCTGCTCCTATAAGTTGTTTCACAAGATGACTGTCAAAACTTCTGTTCCAAACCCTGTCATATATAGTATTATACCCCCCTTCCCATAGTTCATCTATTGCTTTCATTGTTCTAGACAGGTATATCTTTGGTTTTAAACCAGTCTTTTCATTGATAATACCTAAATAGAGCCTCAAGATCTCTTCCCATGTCATTGTTTCGCTTGATGTAATTTGAACTATCTTTCCAAATGCTTTTGGATTATCTAGCAATTTAGATATTGCCATCGAAACATCGTAACCATATGTTAAAGTGGTTGTCTTAGATAGAATATCCTCGTTGATAACCAAATCCCGTCCCTTTAATATTCTATAAAGCCAATGCTCTTTTTCATATACGCCTAACTGAAGACGTTGATCACTATACGTTATATATGGACGTATGATTGTATAATTGTTATATCCTGAACGTTTCAGAATATCTTCTTGTCGAGCCTTACGTAAAGCATATCTGTTTGTCGCTAAGAAATCCTTATCCTTTGAAATTTCTAACAGCCGAGGAGATTCTTCCGTCAACGGTGTTTCTGAATAAGCATAAACTCGACATGATGAAAACCAAACATACTGAGAGGTCGAATAAAGCATTTTGTTGCACCTATTCTCGAACTCATCGAGGTCATAATTCATAAAGTCCACAATAATGTCATAATGCTTTTTAAGAAGTGGAAATATAAAATCATTATCGCGAGCATTACCTTGAATAAAACGAACTCTGTCACTTTTAGAAAATCGTTCTTTTCGTGAGGTTACATCGAGCTCATACTCACCCCTCCTGGATAGGATTTCAACCAATGATACACCCATGGCACCAGTACCACCTAACACCAAAATCTTTTTCATTTTTCCGCTTAATCCCTATTATGAATTACATTTAGTGCTTTTCCTTCATCTTCAGAATCGATAAACACTTCCAATAGCAAAGGCTTTTCTGTTCTTTCTTCAATAAAACGTTTACTTACTGATATCATTTCCTCTTTTGTTGAAGCAGACAAATATTCAAAACCTAAATCTTCCACATAGTGTTTGACTAGGCTTCTTGACTTTGCTCCGAAATGGCCAGCCGCTGCCACATAAGGTTCGACCTCATCCTCTAATAGCCTGTATGCCATTGCATAACACTTTTTAAATTCCACACCTAATCCATTATTGATTAAAAGGACACGGACATTATTCTTAATGTGACGATTCCCTAAGGCATTTAAATCATAGAAGAAAGCCAAATCACCAGTAATACAATAGCAAGGTTTTTCGGTATTTGCGAAAGAAATTCCTAATAACGAGGATGTTGCTCCATCAATACCAAAACCGCCTACCGGGCTAAAAACTTTTACTGAATCTTTGAATTCAGCATAATTCCATGTGCGTAAAGTATTCAATATCGATAAGACGACTGTTGAACCATCTGG
>JAEEGL016615691.1_pt1 | contig 10270 bp, 6 predicted proteins | sample 9134231 | NCBI WGS metagenome assembly JAEEGL01 (sample SAMN16246548, study PRJNA631951) | gut metagenome | biome: gut microbiome; feature: rumen; material: fiber-attached | host: Bos | place: Iran: Karaj | collected 2018-10 | reverse complement strand
CACATGATTATCCGTGACAGATGAGACCAGCACCTGAACCCAGTTCTTGCCCTGGAGCTGATAAACAGCGATCGTGTCATTTGCATAAACACCGGTAACCGTAAAGTTGACCGTTGCCGTCTTGAATGAGACACCAGGCGAGCTTGTTGTCACGCAGTGAAGGAGTGTACCACCGACGCTGTTTGCATACTTGTTCGCTGAGCTCAAGACACCTGATGTGGGCGCTGCGAGAGTAAACGTCACATTGGATTTTCCTCCGTTGATCTGTACATGACCGCCCTGAGCAATATATCCGCCGTTTTCGTCACTGATTGCATTATTCCTTGATAATGCCTGGGCTCTGGAAGGGGTCTCTTTTCTCTTCGGAGACGCTGTAGCATTTTTGTACTTCTCTTGATATTTATCCCTCGCCGTAACGGCTGCTGATAAGCTCTTATTGGTCGCCTCAAGCTGTTTAGTCAGTTGGGCCTTCTTATTCTCCAGTTCAGCCTTCTTTTGCTCTAACGCCATGTTATCGTTGTACAGTGCAGTAAGCTTATCCGACAGTTCCTTCTGCGTATCTCCGATCTTTTGATTCAGTTCTGCCTTGTCTCTTTCGGCCTTGTCTCTTTCGGCCTTTTTTCTGTCTGCCTGCGCCTGTTCCTCTTGCTTCTTCAGTTTTTCCTGCAAACCGCTCAGAGTTTCGTTCGAATCCGTTGCTCCACCCGATCCGTTGCCGGTCTCCTCAAGTTTCTTTTCTTCACTGCTCAGATCAGCCAGCCTTTTTGTCAACTCTTTCTGAAGAGCTTCCAGGTATTCCGCTGTGATCTGATATGAGCTTTTAATAACAACAAGTGTACTGTTTCTGCACGAGGCATTTACCGTGACAGTATCCGGATCATCATCCTGATCACCAAGGATCCGCACTCCTGTCTCGGTTATCTCGAGTACACCGAAAGCATTCGGCAAGTTTTTTAAGCCAATCTTGACCGCAACGGTACAGTCAGAGTCATTAAATGCGAAATATTTTTTATCGCTGTCAACCATGCCGATCTCGAAATTGATCGCAGGCCCCAGTCCGAGACCCTCGATCTGGGCAAAAGTATCCATGGCCTTCTTGCAATCCGGTGACTTCTTAGCATCGAAGTTAGATACCTTGACCAAAATATCCTCATCATCCTTAAGTAGATAATCGCTGACAAGATCAGTCTTAGGGGTTGATACGGCAAATCCGCTTAAAACTGTAGCAATGTTGATCTGGTTCACCGTGCTCTGCACGTTGCCGACGGAATCGGATGTCTGTTCCATGAGTTCTTCGATCTCATCCTTCGGAGGTTCTTCAGACTTCGGTGGATCGGCGGGTGATTCCGCCGGCTGAGACGGATCGGGGGCAGGCGCCTGTTGGAAAAATGCTGTCACCGTAACATCTCTGTCAGGCATAATAAACGCCATATGAGAATTATACTGGTCACCCAGGAGTTCTGCGAAGTCTATACTCCACCGACTAAAAACATATCCATCAGAGGGGGTTGCATCGAGTTGTACCGGAGCTTCTACATCTATGTTATCCCAGTCAACTGATCCATCGCCGTCCACACTTACGCTAACGTTACCGGACGTTTCGGGGTAAACAACTACTCTTAATGTTGCGGCATTGGCATCTGCCTTATATAGCAGGCCAAGCAATATTCCTGCTGCTGCAAGAAGCATTATTCTTGATAATATTCGCTCAATAGTAATAGTCTTCATAAAAGGGGTTCCTCCATGCATATCATTCTACAACATGTCGAGACTAAATTTTTCCATTTATTTGCCAATCAAATATTTTTAATGGATATTTTCCAATTATTTCGTTATTTTTACGCTTTTTGAAATACAAGCTTCAAATCAAATATACATGCCGTATTCGACGTTATCAGCCTTGTCTATGTCTATATCTTCGCCTACCAGGTTCACATTATACGGCGTAGACTGATATACGTAGTAATTGAGCCAATTTGTATAGAATAACTGTCCCGCTGAACGCCAGTTAACCACCGGTGACTTATTAGGATCATCATCCGGAAAATAATTGACCGGTACATCCGGATTCAATCCTTTTGTCAGGTCTCTGTGGTATTCATCAGAAAGTGTATTGGAATCATATTCAAGATGACAGGTTACGAATATCATCCTTGAATCCTCGGTCTTGACCATCGTCACTCCGGCTTCATCCGAATAAGCCATAAGTTCAAGGTTCTCCTGCTTATCTATGGCTTCTTTCGAGACATATATCTCTCTTGAATGCGGCGCATAGAATACATCATCAAAGCCTCTGAAAAGAGGTGACTTTGGCTTAAGCACTCTGTGAGGATATACGCCGGAAAGTTTCTTTTCATAGAACTCATGATGTATCCCGAAGTGATGATATAATCCGGCAAATGCTCCCCAGCACAGATAGAATGTGCAGTGAACATGCTTCTTGGCCCAGTCCATTATCATACACAGTTCGTCCCAGTAAGCAACATCCTCATATTCCACATAGGCAAGAGGCGCACCGGTGATTATCATTCCGTCGAATTTACGATCTTTTATCCTGTCAAATGTAGTATAAAACGACTCAAGATGATTCGAATCCACATGCGTGGGTACATAACTTGCAGTCTGCAAAAGTTCTACATTACACTGCAGCGGGCTGTTGGAAAGCTTTCGCAAAAGCTGAGTCTCTGTCACTTCTTTATTGGGCATGAGGTTAAGTATCAGTACCTCAAGTGGACGGATATCCTGATGCATCGCACGGAATTCCGTCATTACAAATATATTCTCTTCTTCAAGTATTGCCTGTGCAGGCAATGAATCTTTGATCCTTATCGGCATATTCTAATCCCATTCATGACACACGTGTCACATATATTATATATGTCATGAAATATCCTTTCCGAGATATTCTTTTATAAAATCTTCCTCTGATACAATGGGTATCCCGAGTTCTTTGGCTTTCTTATTCTTAGCCGAATTGGAAGTCACGTCATTATTGATAAGAGCCGCGGTATTGTTGCTGACACTTCCCGCCACCTTACCGTTAAGCGCTTCTATCTCTGCTTTAAGTTCATCCCTGTTCGTATACCGGACAAGACTTCCGGTTATCACAAATGTCTTGCCTGATATCTTATCGTTATCGGTGTTCACCTCGGATTCTTCAAATCTGAGTTCTGACATAAGCGTTCTGATCAATTCTCTTTTTCGCTCATCCGACATAAATGAATTGATTGCGCCTGCAAGCACATCACCCATACCCTCTATCGCCGACAATTCCTCAGCTGACGCTTCCATGATCTTACTCATGTCATGATCATAGAACCTGTCAAGGACCTTGGCGTTGGCCACTCCGATCCCCGGTATGCCAAGAGCATAGATAAGTCTGGCAAGGTTGGTCGTCCTTGAAGTCTCAACGGCATTAATGAGGTTATCATACGACTTCTTACCGAAGCCTTCAAGTCCCGTTATCTCATCCTCATATCTGTCAAGATGGTATATGTCATCAAATGACCTTATAAAGCCCTCTGCGATAAACTTTTCCAATGTAGCATCACTTAAGCCGTCTATATTCATGGCATCTCTGCTTACAAAAAGAGAAAACGCCTTGATCATCTTCGCGGGGCACTCTGTGTTGGTACAATACAGTGATCTTGCCTCTGCTATCTGTCTGATCTCTGTCCTGCCGCCACAGCACGGACAGACTTCAGGAATCCTAAGATCTCCGCTTTTATCAAGATTCTCCGCGATCTGGGGAATGATCATATTCGCCTTATAGACCGTGATCCTGTCACCTATGCCAAGCTTAAGACCCTCAACTATACTGATGTTATGGACACTGGCGCGGCTTACGGTCGTACCCTCCAGTTCAACCGGATCAAATATAGCAACCGGATTGATAAGCCCTGTTCTGCTGGGGCTCCATTCTATCTCTCTAAGCACGGTCTCACGGATCTCGTCCTGCCATTTAAATGCAATGGAGTCTCTTGGAAACTTTGCCGTACGCCCCAGATTCCTGCCATATGCGATATCATCATACGTCAGCACAAGACCATCGGACGGAACATCATAGTCAGTAATATCCGTAGCAAACCCTTCTATTCGCTTAAGGATTGAATCCTTATCAACCGAATGATATTCAACCACATCAAATCCGAGTTTCTTAAGGAATTCAAACTGTTCCCTGCGATAAGCAAAATCCCTATTCTGCGCTTCCACAAGGTTAAATGCATAAAAATATACATTTCTCTTTGCGGTTATCTCATTATTCAACTGTCTGACCGATCCGGAGCAGAGATTCCTCGGGTTCTTGTATTTGGCATCCACATCTCCGATCTCGGCATTGATCTTCTCAAAATCAGAATACTTGATAACTGCCTCGCCTCTTAATACCAAATGATCCGTAAACGATATCTTATGCGGTATATTCTTAAATACTCTGGCATTGGCGGTGATCACTTCGCCGATCTCTCCATTGCCTCTTGTGACAGCCTTGTACAACTCTCCGTTTTCATATGTCAGAACTATAGTCAGTCCGTCAAGTTTCCAGCTTAAAAGTCCCGTCTGATCCCCAAGCCAATCCCTGAGTTCTTCCCTGTCTTTGGTCTTATTAAGAGAAAGCATGGGAGATTCATGTCTCTCCTTGGGCAATTCGTCCACGGACTCGTATCCGACATTGACGGTCGGCGAGTCAGACATGGTGATGCCCGTCTCCTGCTCAAGACGTACAAGCTCATCATACAGGGCATCATATTCATAATTGCTCATGATCTCACGATCCTCAGCATAATACGCCCTGGAGGCTTCATTAAGTTTATCTATCAGCTCACGCATTCTGTCCATATCATTCTCCGTTTATGCGCTTTTATCCATAGCTTCAGCTCACCGCGGCAGATTCTATATATTCTTTTGCACGGCGATATCATAAAGTTCCTTAAGTTCTGTCCCTTTAATCTCTCTGTACTGTCCGGGCTTTAGATCTCCAAGCCTAATATTTGCAACCCTGATCCGCTTAAGCGCAATGACTTTTAGTCCCACTGCGTTGCACATACGCTTGATCTGTCTGTTAAGTCCCTCTGTCAGAATCATCTTGAGTTTTTTATCTCCCAAGCGTTCAACTGTACAGGGTCTTGTGGTGACATCAAGTTCCTCAAGATAAATTCCTGACCTCAGTTGATCAAGGGCGTCATCTGTTATCCTTCCCTGTACTTTTACAATATACTCTTTCTCATGTCCATGAGCGCCACGCATGAGAGCATCTATCAGATCACCGTCGTTGGTAAGAAGCAGCAGTCCCTCCGTATCCTTATCAAGCCTTCCCGCATAATGAAGCGGCACCGGATAATCTATCGCCTCCTTGACCGTAACTTCCGCATGCTCATCTCTGTCGGTACAGGTAACTCCAACAGGTTTGTTGTATGCAAGCACGATCTTTTTTTCGATCGGCTTAAGTGCTCTTCCTTCATATACAACCTCATCAAAGGCGCCGACTCTGCAGCCCATTTCGGCTACGGTTCCGTTAACGTATATCCTGCCCGCCTCTATAAGCTTATCAGCATCACGCCTTGAACAGACACCGCACTCGGCTATATATTTATTTAACCTTATCGTCTCCTCCATCATGACGCCCCTCATTGACAACTATCTGCGGATATGGAATACCTATGCCGTTTCTGTCAAACACAAGCTTGACTTCGCGATTAAGATCTCTTTGCAGCTGCATGCGGTCTTCTTCCGCACATTCCGCTGCGATCCTTATCACCACGCTGCTTGCTGCCAGTTCAACAACACCTCTGTAGTATGGTCCTTTTTTGATCTTTTTTATCCTCTTCTTGATCTCCGGGAATTCATCCGTCAGGATCTTTTCTACTTTCTCAAGGTCCTCATCATATCCTATTCCCACGTCGCAATTGGCAGTGGAATAATTCCTCGTCATATTGATCACATCGGTTATCTGGCTGTTATTGATGATTTTGATATTACCGACAGCATCCACAAGCTTTGTGGTACGTACGCCTATCTCCATGACCGTTCCTCTGAATTCTCCTATGGTAACGATATCTCCTACTCTGAATTCTCCCTCTACGATGATGAATAAGCCTGCGATTATATCACTGATAAGTTCTTTTGCCCCAAGGCCGACAACAAGCGACAATACACCCGCCGAAGCCACCAGCGTACCTGTATTGAATCCCAGTATGGACAGGCACATGAATATGGACGCAAGAATGATCAGATACTTGATAAGGCTTGCGACCATACGTCCTATTGTCTCTCCCCTTGAATCCATAGTGATTATCAGAGCATCCGAAATATATCTTATAAGCGAAGATATGGTCATACTGACACAGAGCACCATTAGGCATGCCGTAAAAGCAAATATATTGCGTCCATGCTCCCAGTTCCCGTCAGCAATATACCTGATCACGGATCCGCGGGCATTGACACTTACACTGGTGCCGGTCCATAAAAGCAGGCCTACGGAAAATACATCTATCATACGCCTGATATTCTTAAATACCGCCTGTTCCGGGGTCTCATATGCCGGCTTATCTTTAACAAATCTCTTATCAAGCCCTGCCATAAGCCTTAACTTTCTTTCGGATCCGGCAGTCTCTCCCTTTTTTCCGGAAACGGCGGGCAGCTTAAGAAGCCTGATATTCCTTATGTTGATAAGATAGGCGATCAAAAGCGACAGCGCCGATACCAACCCCATAAACAGAGTAATACACAGCCTAAACACTCCATCTATTCCATCACTACCTACATATATCCTTGCAGCAATAGTCTGAATATAATATGTCGAGGCCATCGTGCCAAGTATCGCAACAATGATAAAAGTGCGCAACTTCCTGCGTACTATCGCTTCACTGTCATATGTGCCCTGCATGCATACTTTGGTCATATATTGAAGCATTATGATGGATATCACAAAATAGACCAATGTCATTACAACTATATGCGCCATATCCATCCCATATATCCTTGAGTTCGAATAGTATGAGTATGTATCGACTCCCAGTTTAATGGCAATGGTTGCGACAATCGCTATCGCCAATATGCAGATTCCACTAAATATTGCTTTTTTCTTCATGCCCTATAGTATACCACATACAGGAAAAGCCGTCACATAATATGACGGCTTTATAATCAGTTAATTCTCTCAATAATCATGGTCCATATTCTATTTCTTACCTGTCAGATAATACACCGCCAATGCGGTTCTGTGGGAAAGGCCTTCTTTGGATAGAATATTGGTGATATAGTTCTTGACCGTTCCTTCCGTGATAAACAGCCTCTCCGCGATCTCCTTGTTGGACAGTCCGTCGGCAACGGCCTTTACTATATCCATCTCTCTTTCCGTGTATCCCGCGGGGTCAAATCCACCCTTTGATGAACTGCCCGTAGCTTGTGAAGCTGCAAGTGATTCAAGGAATCCCTCTTCCATGACACCCGTCCCGTTATATACGGACTTGATCATCTGCTTTAGATGCTCAGGCGTATGATTCTTGATTAGATATCCCTTTGCACCGTTTAGAAGCGCCTGCTTGACCAGTTCATCATCATCAAACGTGGTGAGTATAAGTACCTTGCCAAGATCCTGTTCCACAATAAGTTTTGTAGCCTCGATCCCGTCCATCTTTGGCATCTGTATGTCCATCAAAAACACATCCGGCTTCTGCTTTTTTGCAAGTTCAATGGCCTCCATGCCGTTCGATGCGCATCCTATCACTTCGAATTCATCATCAACATCCAATATAATCTTCATACCGTCACGGACAAAATCACTGTCATCCGCTATGATCACCTTAATCTTTTCCATTCTGTTCTCCTATTCAAGAGGCAGCAGCATGCTTACCTTAAATCCATGCTCCGTGCCATGCCCGATCGCATCGATATCCATTGAATTAATATCCGTCGACTCAAAATCAATGGTACCGCCTGCTTCTCTTACTCGTTTCCTCATACCGGACAGTCCCATGCCGTCGACTATATTATCGCACCCTGCTCCATCATCCGTAACGGTACACCTTATCATCTTATTTAGCACGATAATTCCTATGTCGATTCGTTTACATCTCGAATACTTAAGTGAATTGGTCACAGCCTCGAAAATGTTGTCAAGTATCACTTCCCAAAGGTCGTCCGGGATCTTTGACATATCACCTTCCATATTAAGTTCTGCCTGTACACCCTTATTAATGCAATCAGCGCACAACTCATGCAATTGCAAAAGTGCGAGCTTTTTCTTCTCGGGTCTCTCTTTTCTTAAGATTGCCCGGATCTCATCCATCCCCGTACGTAACTGATCAATGACAGCCTGCAGCATGGCTTTTGCCTTCTCCGGTTCTTTATCCATTATTACCTTGGATGCCTCTAGCTGATATATGGAACCGTTGATATTATGACCAAGCTTATCGTGCAAGGTCTGTGAAAGCGAAGCACGTTCTTCAAGTATCTTATTCTCCGCAAGCAACATACTTTTCCTGTGAGCTTCCTTCGCCGCAGATTCCCTACGTTCTATATCTCTTTTCAGATCCTGTTGTGTCACAGTCTCTTCATACATCTGCTCCCTGTAAGGAACAACCACGAAACTGTACTGATAATACAATGCATGGAGTAATGCGATCACGATGAGCATAAAGAACGGATCAACAGACCCGGGAACAAAAAGGACCGGATACAGAGAAAAATACAGATATGGACCGGCATTAAATGCCAAAAAGAACTCATACCCAAGATATACTCCAAGCAGCAAAAACACTCTGCCTCCTGCAAGCATCAGTGCCACCCATATTATGAGCGCAACGCAAAGAAGAAGCACTTTTATCTTTCCATCGAAGAGTTCCTTTAGGGCCATTGCACTGATATAAAGCAAAGTAAGCAGGAGTACCCACACAGATACTCCTGCATCCTCATATGATCCGAAAATGTATGCAACAAAGAATAACATTAAGATCATACGGATAATCGTAAAATAGTTTTCTTTCAGGCGATCTGCCATCTGCTATGCCTTCCTTACCTTAAGTCCCAGACTGCCAAGGCTTAATGTTACCAGCACATATGCTACTGTTATACATATTAACATAGAAAGTGCACCGCTGTCTCCCACTAATAGCATCTCTGTTCCGTCAATGAACCATTTTTGAGGCATCATATAGGACAGTGTTTTTAATGCTTTACCGGAGAATTCAATTGGGAAATAGCATCCACTTAACAGTGCCGAAACCACCCAGATCGTGAATGATGCCATACTTGCGCTCATCACTTCTCCCATTACCGTTCCAACGAACATGCTTATTGATGAAAAGATAAGCCCCATTAAGAATATCATCAGTATAAATTCACTTCTTCCCATTCCAAGGTCTTCCATATCAAGCGCAAGTGAGCAAACCGCTTCTACCGCTGTTAACATCATCGATATGATGAATACCGTCACGATCTTTGACGCAAAGTATGAGAGCATTGACGCTTTTGAAAGTCCAATTCTTGTAAGAACCCCGTTCTTCTGTTCCGTTATTGAAGTAAATGCCACAAAAAATCCGCAAAATACTGACGCAAGTGTCATAAACACAAACGCATATCCCATCTTCGACTTCTGATTGTTCTGTTTGGCCGTAAGTAATGTATCGCCTCCGCCGGCGATCGTAATCGCCTTTTTTTCAGGGAAATACTCTTTTGTATCATCCATCTTTTCGATAAGATCATCAGCGTCCATATCACTTACACCATAAGCCTTATACATATCGAGGATACCTGTCATTGCAGACAGTTGCAGATTAAGCTCAGCGACAAGTGCATCCTCTCTCTCATCATCGGATAATACATACACCTTTAGTGCATTATCGGCTTCACCTTCAAGAACCTTTTCATCAAAGTCTGCAGGAATATATAACGCCGCTCCCATTCTGTCTTCGAAGGCATCAATCCTTATATGCTCATCTATGATATCATCAGTAACATCCATACCGCTCATATCTGCCCTGCATATCACAAAAAGCCCTGTTTCTACCAGATCATTTAACAACCTGTCAGAAAGCCTGTTTGCCGCTGCATCATATACTTTTACGGTGTATTCGCCTTTTCCGCCATTATATGCTATCTTCTCATCCGGACTTTTTAGTTCCACTATCTCCTTGGCGCTATCCGCAAATGCGGTGTATTCCGTTTTGCTTTTTAAGATAAGTACCGAAAGGATCGGTGCGATGATCATAAAAAGCCACAGCAGTTTTGTTCTGAATATAAGTTTAAGACTTGTCTTTATCATTGTAATCAT
>JAEEGL016088398.1_pt1 | contig 10270 bp, 6 predicted proteins | sample 9134231 | NCBI WGS metagenome assembly JAEEGL01 (sample SAMN16246548, study PRJNA631951) | gut metagenome | biome: gut microbiome; feature: rumen; material: fiber-attached | host: Bos | place: Iran: Karaj | collected 2018-10 | reverse complement strand
TTTTAGAGGATGAAGAAGTCACAACTTGATAATATATGCTTCCCACCGGAATTTTTCGAAGATGAGGTGCGGGAGGGCTTTCTTATTACAACCATGGTGAAGAGATATTGGGCTGCGCAGCTTAAGATGCTTTCACTGATAGAAAAAATATGCAGTAAATATGATATTAAATGGTTTGCAGATTGCGGAACACTCCTCGGGGCAGTCAGACATGAGGGCTTTATTCCGTGGGACGACGATCTGGATATTTGTATGCTCAGGAGTGAGTGGGAGCGATTCTTTGAAGTTGCAAAAAAAGAGTTGCCGAAGGACTTTGTAGTGTTGACGCCTAAGGAACAGCCTGAGTATAGACAGATAATCGGAAGGATAGTTGATAGCCGTTCTATCGACTATTCCGCGGAACATATGAAAGAATACTGCGGATGTCCTTATACTGTCGGTGTTGATATTTTTCCTCTGGATAATCTGTACGATGATGAGATTAAGGAGAAGGATCGTATTGAGCGATTGTTAAAAGCAGCAGATGCATATAATGATAATGAAACCAGAAGTGGACTCTTAAGGGTTGAAGAAATATGCAGGGAGTGTCCCGATGAAAAGAGCTCAAAGGTTACACTCATGACTGTTCATATGACACAAAATGATCATATTTATGGAAAAGAACTCTTTGATGCATGGGTAGAACTTCCGTTTGAGAATACTTTTATCAGAGTCCCTGCTAGATACGAGGAAGTGCTGGCAATTGAATATTATGATTATATGAAGGTGTTTAAGGCAGGTGGTGTACATGAATATCCTGCTTTTGCAGCGCAGGAGAAAGTGTTCAAAAAGCAGCTTGGACGAAACCCCTTAAGATATACCTTTGACAATAAGGAACTCCTGCATGCTGTGGGAAGATATGTCAGGAAAATTGCCGCATCTAAGCAGGTTCCAAGGGAATACGAAAAGGTGCTTTTTCTGCCATGCCGAGCAAAGTGGTGGCCTTCTATGGAAGGACTATGGAGGGAGATGAAGGAGGACCCTGCCCGGGAGGTGCATGTAGCACCATTGCCATATTATTATAGGGATTTTGATGGCGAGATTTTAGGCAAAAACTATGAGGGGACGATGTTTCCCGAGAGTGTTTGTGCAGAGAATATTCAGGAGATTGATCTTCAAAAAGAGAGATTTGATAAGATTGTTATACAGGTTCCCTATGATGGGTGGAGTGTGAGTCTGTCAGTGCCAGAGCAGTTCTACTCCGGGAATCTGATTGGTCTTACAGATGAGCTTTTTTATGTGCCTTTCTTTGATGTGGACGATTCTGAGGAGGATGGCGACAAGGCCAGCGTTGCACTTTCCATAATGGCTGAGCAGCCGGCAGTTATTAATGCGGATAAGGTTATTCTGAAGACACAGAGGATGAAAGATGTCTACATGAAGAAACTCATTGAGCTTTCAGGTGAGGAGACTCAAAGTTACTGGAATCAGAAGCTTGTGGTAAAAGAGCTTTCGGCAGCAGGTGGCATAATAGATGCTGCTATTGACATTCAAGAGAATGAAAATGTAGATGAAACCTGGTGGAATGAGTTTGTAATGAAGCATCCGGATAAGAAGATTATGGTGTACTACATAACCATCAGTTTCCTGCTAAAGGGTGGTCACAGATCCATAGATAAGATAAAAGATTCTGTTAAGGTATTTGAGGAAAATACTGACAAAGTTGCAGTAATAGTGCTGCCTCATAAGGTCATTGAAGCTGAACTTCAGGGGATTGATGGTGGATTGTGGCAGGAATATGAAGATTTGATGACGGAAATTGGCAGCAGTGAAAATCTTGTCATCGACAGAGATGGCAGGAGCCTTGCTTTTGTGGATAAGTGGGATGGCCTTTATGGCGATACCGGATCGATTCCCAGAGTATGCGCAGAAAGGCACATACCTGTAATGATACAGAATCTCGAAGTGTGTTCGTGTGGGTGAACTGGCTATATTGAATAGTCAGAGATCATGACAGGCTTTTTGCGGATGACGAATTCATGTACCAGCGGACTGGAACTACCATAGTAGGCATCATAAGAATTTGCGATATCTTTATACATGTCTTTAGAAAGAGGGATTGTTTCAATTCCTCTTTTTTGTGCTTCCTGAATGATTTCACCTTTAGCGGTGTTTATGCGTTCAAGGAGAGTGCGGTCTGCGGAATCATACTTTTCTGGGTAGAAGCACAGACTTGAGCTGAGTTTGTCTTTTGCCTGATCAAAGGTGTTAAGCCTGTATGTTACGGCATCAAGCAGAGAGTCTGCGTTTTCGGTAAATTCATAGAGGCTTATGCAGTATAGGATGCGTTTGCCTTTTTGAGACGCGGCTTGTTCTGTGAAGAGGTTTTCATTTGGATGGATTATTTCTTCCCAGTGATCACGCGTTGTATCCTCTGCGAATTCTGTGAGCTTGTTAACATACTGGGCTTTGATGTTCTCGGACTGGACAATTATTTCATCAGCATAAATAAGCCCAGGTGCTGTTACATAGTACATAAGACATTTCTGGTCAGTGATGTCGTCTTTACCAAATTCGCCGGTGGCTCCGATGGGAAGATATATAAGCTTGTCCGTGTACTTCACCAGATTTTGGGCATAGAAAGTGGGCGGAACTGTAAGGAGTGGATTCTCGCCATCATAGGGATTCTGGATATATATAATCTCCGGACAGTGAAGCGGTATGTCGTATTCGTACCAGTGAGCCAGAGGAAGATCATCTGGATAGAGGTCAAAGTTATCTGCTACCAGAATTTCTTCTTCAGTCATGGTTGGCGCGCCGTAGACGTCTTTTGTGTAAAGAGGAAGAGGCACAATTATGGGCTCTATGTCCGGATCAGATAGCGTGCTTTCATAAGCTCTTTTCATGGTTTCCCATTCGCTGATGCCGATGGGGAGGAAAAGAGCTTCTTTTTTATTCAGGATATTTTCGGTAAGGCCTGTATCCAGCTGGTCGAGAGTGGAGCTGATTGCCACTTCGATGTCTTTTGTGTTTTCAAGCTGACTGCATTCAAATATTTCCTCACAGAGCTTCTCCAGGATGCTGACAACTGCTGTGGCGCGGGGGTGGTCCTCTCCTTTGACGTTCTCGATAAGGGTACCCAGGTCCACGGCCAGTTGCTGCATCTCAGCAAGTTTTTCTTCTTTTAAAAGAGTTCGAAGACCGCTGAGACACTCTTTTGCCAGCTCTTTATAGGAAGAACTCTTATCAGGAGTGCACCTTTCCAGCATTTCAGGTTTAAAGGTAAAGCGCGGAAGGGAAGCCCCTGTCTCTTCTTCGAAGTCTTTTCGCTGTTCTTCGAAAGCAGGGTATTCGTGGGCTCCCATGCCCTTTCTTATGGTGTTGTAGTCATGGTATCGCATGGACAGGAGCTTGTTATAACAGGAGGGTACGGGGATCATGGTATCTTCAAAGGGAATGTAGATGGCGGGCTTATAGTAAGACTTGGGTTCGCCGCTATGTCCTTTAAGAACCCATGGGAACATTTGGCCGATCCTTTCCGAATCTGACTCAGGAACTCTGCCCATCTGCTTTTCTGCAAGAGAATAAAGAGCTATGCTGAGAGCTCTTTTATCTAATGTATTTGGGAAAGAGATGTGATAGTGCTGTGAAAGGTCTGACAGGTTTGAGCCTATTACCTGGGAACTTAACTCATCATTTGTTATGGCATCGGCAAGTGCGATGATCTTCAGGATATCCTGATCACGGCCTTTTTCCTTTTGTGGATCCGCATAGAGATAATCTTTAATAAAGATATCTACGCTAGAAAACCATGGGAAATTATAACTTTCGTCGAGGTATTTCTCTTCAAAACAGATGTGGCTGTTTTTTACGACTCTTGAGAGGAATAACCAGTGATTCTCTTTGCGTTCATAGTCATGAATGGCATAGCCTTCAGGCAGTTCTTTATCCGCAACTTCCCTGAAGCGTTCATAGTCTTCACGAATCATGCAGATATCCATGTCGTCATCCCAGGGGATAAAGCCGCCGTGACGAACTGCCCCAAGAAAAGTGCCCCAGTCAGCGAAATATGAGATGTCATACTTTTTGCATATTCTGTCAATTTCCGAGAGCACGTCAAGATCGCAGGCCCATGACTGCTTGACCTGCGTGGAAATATAGAACCCATTTCTGATTTCATCCCGGAAAAAATCTAAGTTGTGATTCATGAAATACGCTCCTATAGGGATATTTTAGCACAAATAAGTGCATAATACCGTTAAAAGTGTGATAAAATATAGTATATGAAGACTATATTTTACTACACGGACGTTCTTCCTATCCTGGGAAGGGGAGAAGAAGCAATAAATAAAATAATTAGGAGTTTAGAGGCATTTCAGGAGGCTTCGGATCGAGTAAAACTCATTTGGCATCCCTGGTCAGGTACGGAAAGGTACCTTGAACTCAATCATTCTGATGTTTTAGATAAATATCGGGGGATTGTAGAAGAGTTCAGGAGTGAAGCCTGGGGGAAACTGGACGAGAGCCGTTCCTTGGAAGAGACAAAAGAGGTCTTGCTAAAATGCAATGGTTACTATGGAGATATATCTGATCTGGTATACGACGCTCAAAGCGCGAGTATTCCTGTCATGCTGCAAAATATAGACATTTGATGAAACGAGGATGGCCAATGGAGAAGAAGATTCTTTTAACAGCATCTATGATGTGTGCCGATTATGGGCATCTGGAGGATGAGGTAAAAAGGCTCGAGGCAGCAGGGGTTGACTCATTCCACATTGATATCATGGATGGACGTTATGTAAATAACTTTGCCATGTCCCTGTATGATATGGCGTATATAGCCAAAGTTGCTACGGTGCCTTTGGATGTGCATCTTATGATTGAGCATCCAAGGAACAATATAGACTTGTTTTTGGATTCATTAAGGGTTGGAGATACAATGTATATCCATACTGAAGCAGAGTATCATCCATCAGCAACCATTAAGAAAATCAAAGATCGTGGAATGCATCCTGGGATTGCGATAAATCCTGGAACTAGTGTGGAAACCGTGAAAGAAATGCTGAGAATAGTGGATCATGTACTTGTGATGGCTGTTAATCCGGGAAATGCCAGCCAAATGTTTCTTCCTTTTGTGGGTGAGAAAATTGAGCAGCTCATAGCACTAAGAGAAAGGATGGGATTTAAGCTTATTTGGGATGGAGCTTGTGGGCCGGATAAGATCATGAAGTATGCACCTATGGGAGTTGATGGGTTTGTACTTGGAACTACGTTGTTATTTGGTCATAAGGAAAGTTACGAAGAGATTATTAAATCAGTCAGAAAGATGGATTTCAGCTATTTAAATATGTGAGAAAACAATCAAAGCTTCTGTCGTGGGTAATTACCTGCGACAGGAGTTTTTTAATCTTAAGAAAATCTTAAGGATTTCCGTTTCGAAATCTGATATTATATCTCTCGTGCCAGTTCCGGGCCAATCTGTCATGTTCATGGCAGACACAGCGAATTCGCTGGGATATCCACTATACAACATACTTGCTAGCAGTATGGGAAAAGAAATATAATTAAGGAGGAAGAAGTATAATTGCAAATAAATGAAGAAACCAGCCAGATAGATTGGCATTCCGGTTTCGCAGGAGGGCTTAATCTCAGTATGAAGGATTATATGCAGGATATAGAGATTAGGCGGGAAGTTCAACTTTCGAAGAAACCGATCAGGATGGACTGCCTGATTCTGAAAAAGAAAGATGACGTCATCATCGACAATGATCTCGGAAGAGGATTCAGAGGCCACAACATCATCGAGTATAAGAATCCGGATGATGAGCTTAATGTTGATGTTGTCTGGAAAACAATAGGTTATGCAGGTATTTACAAGTCTTTAGGTAGAAGTGTCAATGAAATACCGGCGGAAGAGCTTACTATCAGCATTGTGAGGAGCAGAAAACCAGTTAAACTGTTCGACTACATCGCAAAGTCCTATGGTGAAGTTATCAGAGAACAGGATGGAGTATACCTAATAGACGGGATCATCAGTATCCCACTCAGGATAGTAGTGCTGAACGAAGTAACTGATCCGAAACTCCTTGCTCTCAAGATCATGAAGAAGAATGCTGATGAAGATGATATCCGAGAGTTTATAAAGGAAACGGCACAGCTTAGCGAGCCTGGTGATAAGCAGGATGCAGATGCCGTGATCCAGGTATGTGCCAAGGCTAATATAGATGTTTTTGAGAAAATGAAGGGAGATGAGACTATGTGTGAAGCTCTAAAAGAGATAATGGCGGATGTAATTGCGGATGAATTGAAGGCGGCTGAGGATAGAGGGGAAAATAAGACATTGTTCTCGTTGGTCCATGATGGCCTTTTGGATATAAACGAAGCAGCCAAACGTGCAAAGATGACTTTGAAAGAGTTTGAGCAAAGTCTTAATGCTGCGTATCCTGAGGGATAATTTTCGTGAAAGTGATAAAAGAGCTTGTTCCAGAGAAGTGACATGAAATAACTAAATACGTAAGAATAGCTCCTGATGTGGGAATGTGACCTACACCAGGAGTTTTTGATTGAGTATTAGACATTCACCAGTCGTTAAAAGTCCCCCGAAAAAGACTCTTAGGGGAAGAACTTTTCTTAACATGAAAAATAACGTGTCATTTGTACTAGACTATGAAATCAATTTATATGAGCACAATTGAATGAATGACTTGACTCGTGCAACCTCTGATTCTACTTATCTTGATGCGCTTTTTGATGAGTATGACAAGACGTATAAATGACGATTTCAGTTTTCATTATGGGTGGACACAACACATATTAAACTTGAAATTTCTAAGGATATGGCAAAAGAAATTGTAAATAAATCTAATGGAGAGTATTTATTGATGAAAATTTAACTCCTGTCGCGGGTAATGGCCTGCGACAGGAGTTATTATTTGACTTCAAAAAGTTCAGGAAAATGCCGAAATATACGTAGATATACTTTATTAAGAATTGCGAAACAATGCATTATACCGTACTTAAATGTTTGGATAAGTGCTAAAAGAGTGATAAAATATAGTATATACAGAATTTTCTGACATTTTTGTTGAGCTATATATGTGTTTTATACAAGTAATGGGGTAGAAGGGCTAAATTGAAATGATGGGTGGTAACAGAGTTGCTTAAATGGTTAAATGCTTATCACCGTAACAAAAAAGAAAGTATGTTTCATGAAAAGTTCAAGAGCAGAAATGTTGAATTTGTTTCGTTCACGGGATATTAACAGTGACAGGACTCAATGTGAAAGAAGGAATAAAGATAGATGAAAATTGCAATATATGGCACGGGCAATTATTCGGTAATACTGTTAAAAGAGCTTGAAAAAAACAATTATGATATAAACATTGTCTATTTTGTTGAAAGCCAAAAAAGAAGTGATTGCTATTATGGACAAGAAGTAAAGAACGCAGATGAGATAAACTTCAGTGACTTTGAACAACTTGTCGTAGCATATCATGATTATAGAGAAATTGTATCGTATCTTAAAGATACACGAGGAGACTATGAAATAAATAAAGAGAAAATTGTAGATTTAGTCCCTTTTTTGTCATCTATACGTTATTCAAAACTAAGTATCAGTAATTACAGATCAGTGGCTCTCTCATGTGGATTGGAATACTTCTATGATAAAAACGATATGTGCATTGGCGGAATTATGGCGGCCTTTGATTATAATTTTTCAGAAGAAGTAATTAAAGCATTTTTTGAAATGACCGACATTTATTATGGATCGAGGAAAAGAACGGGGATTTTTTTTGATATTGGTGCGAATATTGGAACCACATCAATTTATGTGAAAAAGAAAATTAATTCTGATTTGAAGGTGATTGGAATAGAAGCTGGGAAACATAACTACGATTTATTTAGGATCAATTGCATTATCAATAGATGTGATGATATTACAGCAGAGCACTTTGGCTTGGGAGAGTATGAACAAGATGGATACTTTGCCTACAACAAAGAGAATTCAGGAGGATCAACTATTACTTTTTCGGATAATGGAAGCAATGAGCTAGTACGAGTAATCAGTTTACAGAACTATTGCCAGAACAAAAATATTTCGCCTAATGATATTGACTATATTTGGATAGATACGGAAGGTTTTGAGGCAAGTATTATTGAGGGGGCTAGGGAAGTCCTTCAAGAAGTTAAGATACCAATATTGCATGAGTATAATCCAAAAATATATAGAAATTATGGTCAGCTTGAAAGATACTTTTCCACAATTAGTGAGTTATATAATTCGTTTATTTGTGTTGAGGAGTTTCGTAAAAAGCAATGTTCAGATGTCAGGCATCCGATTTCTACTTTGCCAGAATGGACAAGGGAAATGAGGGCTGAACAAGCGGATTTGTTTTTTGTCTGATTATCTCTATTGGTTTGGCATAGAGGCGATGGGCGGTGCTTAACCTGTATTAGATTGGAATTCAATTGGAGGTAATAAAATGCAGGCGATAATTCTTGCTGCTGGAATGGGCAGGAGACTGAAAGAATATACGCAAAATAATACAAAATGCATGGTAAAAGTAAATGGAGTGACTCTGATTGACAGAATGCTCCATCAATTGGACAAGAAAAATTTGTCTCGAATTGTAATTGTAATTGGTTATGAAGGTAAAAGGCTGACTGAATATATAGGTACTCTTAATATTTCCACTCCAATTTTATTTATTAATAATTTGATATATGCCAAAACAAATAACATCTATTCATTATCGTTGGCAAAGGAGTTACTTGTAGAAGAAGATACTCTTTTATTTGAATCAGATATTATTTTCGAAGATTCAGTTTTGGACTGCCTCATCGAAGATTCACGAGATACTCTCGCGCTTGTTGACAAATATGAGCCGTGGATGGATGGGACTTGTATGAGATTGGACGAGGATGACAATATAGTTGAGTTCATTTCCGGGAAAAGATTTGATTTCAATAATACAAAAGGATGTTATAAGACTGTAAATATATATAAGTTTGGAAAAGAATTTTCTGCAACGCACTATATTCCTTTCTTGGATGCATATCAGAAAGCTCTTGGGAATAATGAGTACTATGAACAAGTGCTAAGAGTTATTACGATGCTTGACGATGCTGGGATAAAAGGAAAGAGGCTTGAGAATCAGAAATGGTACGAGATTGATGACATACAGGATCTGGATATAGCGGAAACAATTTTTTGCCCGGATATTGATGAGAAAGTAATCAAAATGGAAGAGCGTTATGGCGGATATTGGCGTTTTACAGGACTCTTGGATTATTGCTATCTCGTGAATCCGTATTATCCTCCGCAAAAGATGAAGGATGAAATGCGTGCATCTTTTGATAGATTGTTAGTTGAATATCCATCTGGAATGAAGGTGAATTCTCTTTTGGCGGCGAAGTTTTTTAACGTTAAGAGTGCGAATATTGTCATTGGGAATGGTGCTGCTGAGCTTATAAAGTCATTGATTGGTCTTTGGAATGGTAAGATCGGATTTATCAAGCCTACTTTTGAGGAATACTTCAATAGATACGATGAGAATAAGGCTGTTGTTGTTCAGATAGATAATTATGATTATTCGTACACAACGGAGGATGTAATAAATGCTTTTGAAAACAAGGGCATAAACGCCCTTGTGCTTATAAATCCAGATAATCCATCTGGTAATTATATCAAAAAGGAGAATATTATTTCTCTGATAAAATGGTCTGAAGAACAAGGTATTAAGCTTGTTTTGGATGAATCTTTTGCAGATTTCTCTGATGAATTGAATAATACATTTATAGACCAGGAGATTCTTAATACGCACAAGAATCTTTATGTAATGAAGAGTATATCTAAATCATATGGGGTACCAGGACTAAGACTCGGTGTTTTGGCGTCAGGCGATTTGGATACTATAGCCGCTGTTAAGAAAGATGTTTCAATTTGGAATATTAATTCTTTTGCGGAGTTTTATATGCAGATAGCAGAGAAATACAAAAATGAATACGAATCGGGGCTTGAATCATTAAGAAAAGAGCGAATCCGGTTTAAAGGAGAGTTATCATCGATTAATGGTATTAGAGTCATTCCGTCACAAGCGAACTACTTCATGATAGAACTGTCAAACAAGAGTGTGGCCGAAGTTACTAAGGCGCTTTTGACTGATTATAACATCTTGGTAAAAGATTTATATAAAAAGCTTAATTGTAAAGAGTTTTTAAGAGTGGCTATCAGAGATAAAAAAGACAATGATAAGCTTATAGATGCTCTTAAAAGAATCATGAGTCAAGG
>JAEEGL014944361.1_pt1 | contig 10270 bp, 3 predicted proteins | sample 9134231 | NCBI WGS metagenome assembly JAEEGL01 (sample SAMN16246548, study PRJNA631951) | gut metagenome | biome: gut microbiome; feature: rumen; material: fiber-attached | host: Bos | place: Iran: Karaj | collected 2018-10 | reverse complement strand
TTCCGGAGTCGCAGGGGCAGCTGCCGTCGGTCGTGTAGTAGATCGTTGCGCCGGGCGTCGAGCTGAAGAGCATGACGCTGGAGCCCGGTCCGACCACCGTGCCGTCGGCGATGTTGGCAATCGGGCGCGAGACGATGCCCGTCAGGCTGTACTTCACCTCCACCGTGGCCCTCGCCTCCATGTCCGCCACTGCCAATACTATGTCCGCCGTGCCGGGCAGGATACCTCGCAGATTGACTTCTGCCCGTCCTGCCTCGTCGAAGGTAATCTCGGATTCCGTTTGCTCCAGAATGGGCGTCAGGATGCCGACCTTGAGCTTCCGGCCTGCCACGGCCTGCGCCGGGCTGGCAAGAACCTGGACGGTTCCCGTCTGTCCGAGCCCGATGGCGGCACCTTCCTCCACGAGAAGGCTCTCAACCGCCGTGCGGACGGGCAGAATCTCATCGTAGTCTGCCTGCATCGGCGTGCCGGCATAGCTCCGCGCTTCCGTCGGGACGATGAGCTCCACCTGCTGCGCAGTTATGGCCTGCGACGGGCGGAAACGGACGTGGTCCGCGCGGCCCTGCTCTCCGTTCATGGCCTCCAGGGTGCCGGAGAGGATGTTCCCGTTCTGCTTCACGCTGACGGAGCCCAGGCTCGCCATGTCCATGAACCGGGAGAATCGGATCGTGACCTGCTCGGGCGTGGCCTCGGCGGCGGTCACCTCGGGCGCGGTGCGGTTCACCATGCTCACGGCGATGTCCAGCTGCGGCGGGGGCACGGGCAGCCAGTCCGTCTGTGCGGGCTCATAGCCGGGCTTCTGGAATCGTACCTGCCAGAGTCCGCGGGGCACGTTCCACATGTAGATGCCTTGTCCGTCGGTGGTTTGGGGGTTCTCCTGCCCGAATTCGGCAGCATCCCACATCTGTTCTGCCCCGCCCTCGGCCGGTTTGTAGTAAATCGTGGCGGTGGCTCCCTCCACTCGGTTCGATGCGACGCCGTCGTAAACGTAGCCCGATGGATCGACGATCGGCGTTACGGGTTCCGTCTTCGGATGCTTGGTGACGTGGGGCTTTAGGTCGCCACAGTCGTACGAAGCTACGATTTCGCTCAGCAGTGCCCTAGCTTTCCCGCGCCAGTCATTCCACCATTCCTCCGTCCAGGTATCATAGTATTGCTTAATACCCTTGAAGTCCTTCGGCAGGGCCTGATTCATTGCCTCGCCGGCGATCCAGCCCATCGCGTCGGATACAGCGTTTTCCAGAGCATTCGTAACTTGCTCCACGCCGCCCAGTTTCTCGGATATCTTCCCCACCTTCGCCATCACTCTTCCGCCCTTCCCGACGGCGAGCTTTGCAAACTTGCCTCCGGCCACGTCGATCGCCTGTCCGACCATATACTGCCCGATCGTGAATTCCACGGCGCGTTCGAAGAGCTTTCTCACGGCCGGCATTTCCTCATTAACCATTTTGTCGGCATCGTATTGCAGCCTGCCTATCTGATCCCCGAATCTGGCTTGCAGCCCGGCCGGCACGCGCGGCTCTCCATTGATGCAGACAGCTGCCAAGGCGGCTGCCAGGACGCGTAGATTGGATTCGCACCATTCCTCAATCGTGATCAGCCTATTGCGCATCTCTATCCGGTACGCGTCGCTCAGGTCCAAATCGTTCAGGGCGTCGAGTCCGTTCTGTATCGGATTGAGCATTTTTGACACCTCGCCGACGCCGTTGATGACGCCCAGGGCACTGACGCGGAACTTCCCGTTCGGCTTCATCGGCGCGGCGGACCGTTCGCCGTAGACCGCAATCTCGATGCTCATCGCCTCGTGCGCGTTCAGGTCCACCGTGTACAGCTTCAGGCTCTTCCCGTCGTCCTCCACGCATGCCGTGATTCCGTTTCCATAGCGGATGAACTGATGTTCGCCCCGCAGCGCCAGGATTGCGTCCGCATCGGCTATCTGCGCCGTAGCCCGGAAAGTCAGACCCGGCTGCCCGGCGCTCGTAAAGGTGAAACTCACTCGTTCTTCTGTCTCTTCGAGCACCTCTCCGGGCTGTAGCGTTTTGTCATATCCCACGGCGAGGGCGTCGCTCAGGGCAACGAGCGACTGGCTTTCCGACCGGAGCAGCGCGCTGCGGTCCTTGGGATTCCGGCCTATGTAATCGTAGCTGAAGACGACAGCTTCCGGCGCGCGATACGAGCCGTCGAAGTCCGCCGTGGCAACATAGGTCTGCGAAACATCGTCCCAGACGGCCGGTATCTCATATCCCAGTCCGTCACTTGCCCCCACGATGAAGACTTGGTTAGTTTCATTTTCCGGTTGCGGATTCAAGAGCCTTGCCTGGAACGTCGTACTCGGGGACTTGTCCGGAACGATGCTGTAGAACTTGGGCGTAATCGTGCCCTTCTGCATATTCCACGTGATTCGGTGCCCCTGATATACCATGGACACGGCCTGGAGCATGGATGCCTGCCTGTCGTACGTGATGTGGCTCGTCTCGGTCATGATGGCCTGTCCGCCGTTTTCGATCTTGGCATACACGGCATGGTGCGTGTCGTCGCAGTCTGGCGTCAGCGTCACGTCGGCCTCGAACCGCCCGTCGCTCTTCGCGGTGGTCCGCCCAATCACCTTTTCGCCGTCATAGAAAGTCACTTGGCTGCCGGCGAAGGCATAGCCGTGAGGATGGACTTCCGGAACATTGACGATGGACAGCAGGTTCAGGCTAATCCCCTCCACGGTCATGGTCGCGCTGCCCAGGGGCTGGATGATCTGTTCCCCGTTCATCATGTACCGCACCGTGGCGTTAATACTGAAAGTGCCGGATGCGTCGGGCGCCACCGAAATCCTGACCTGCTCGTCCGGATGATATGGCACGACAATCCGGCGACCGCCCTCGCTGAGCTGACTCGTCCCGTCCATGCTGATGAGGGAGCCTTCCTGATAGTGAACACCCTGGGGCATGTCGATTTGCAGCCGGACGCTCTCCGCCTTGGCCGCAATCTCGGGCTTGAATACCACCTTCGCCTTCAGGGTGCCCGTCTGCATGAGCGTGATCGACGGGTCCTGAGTGGCGAAGTAGCTGCTCTCGTCCAGTTGCGACAGTACCGCGTCGTCCAGCTTGGGAACCCGGGCCTCGTATTCGCGCATCGTACCCGAGGTCATCACAATCTCGGTCCGCGCATAGTCCGTCCCCTCCTTCAGCTTGCTGTCGCGGAGGTCGGACAGGGTGGCGGCGAAGCTGAAGAACTGATTCTCCTCCATCGTGACCACCGTGTAGTTTCCGTCGGGCAGACCGCCGACCTCGATGACGCTGCCGTTGTCCGCGAAGCGCCCGACTTTGGCCCCGTCGGCATTGAAGACGATTGCCATTATGCCGTTCACGCCGTCGTCGCGCGAGCATCTCATCCGCGATTTACCATATTCGCGTATCGTCAGGGATGTTTCGATGTTTCCTTCATCGTCGGCCGATGCCTCTGTCACAGCTTCGCCGAACCGGTCACTGCGGCTCGTCGCCCGGATGACAATAACCTGACCCGGTTGGAAGCGCGTCTGGCTGAAGGCGAGGATACTGTCCTGGCAGACACCGTCGGTGAACGCCTTGCCGGATAGTTTGTCGACGGCTTCTATCTTCACGTCGCTCAGCAAGAGCCGCGCCGATTCCGATGTTGACGGCACGAAGCTGTACGAGAGCCTCACGACTGAGCCGCTCAGGTCGAGGCTCCCCATGTCGATGTTCCCGGTCGGCGTCATGTGCAGGCTGACCGTGTTTCCGCCCGCCGCAACCGTGATGCTCCCGTCGGGGATCGCTTCGTACATGTTCAGGCTTGCGGGCAACCCCACACTATAGCTGACGACAGTACCGGGCGTCTGGGCATCCAGAACCGGGCCCACGCCGATAACATTCCCGTTCCCGTTGCGCCATACGATGTTGCATTTGTCGGCAACGTCAACGCCGTCGGGCGTCAGGATGCTCATTTTCACCGTAACCAGATCCTGAGTACCGGCTTTCAGCGGCTGGATGTTAAGATCCTTCCACACGTCGGCCTGTTTGTATGCCTGGACGGCATTTTCCGGAACGCGGACAATCAATTCCTGCATGTTGTTGAACATCTTGGAAAACATATCTGCCGAAACCTGCGGCGGAACGGGAGCATAGAGATCCAGTTGCTCCAGCGCCATGCAATATTCGAATGCTCCGTCCTCGATTCTTTCCACACAGGCCGGTAGCGCCACCTTCCGGAGTTTCATCATATAGGCGAAGGCCCGGTCGGGCACCGTCGTGAATCCGTAGCTCTTGCTCATGTCCACTTCCTCGCACCCCGTGAACAGGGCCATCATGAAGAACATTCCGGGCGGGGCCATCACGGTTACTTTCTTCACGTCCTGCGCCGTGCCGGTAACCTCGAAAAGCTGAGATGCGGCAATGAGGATGCCTCTGGGGGGAATCAGATCGAAAACTACCTCGCCCGTCGCCGGATTGTATGAATTGGCTCCCGGATCATAGGGACTTTCGGGCTGGAAGTCCGAACTCAATGCCCGTCTGGCTTCCCGGGCGCGCTTCAGGGCAGTTCCGATTTCGCTTCTGCCTTTCCGGCGGATTTCTGCCCAGTCTGTGTTCCAGTTGTCGTCGTCCCATTCGTCGTCGCCGCCCTCGTCAACGTCGGGGAAGTCAATCGTTCCCTCTGTGCGTCGTCCGCTGGCGGGAAATGTCAGTTTCGACAGCTCGCCGGCCTGAACGAAGAACGGTTGTCCCGGTGCCAGCACCACGTTGTTATGTTCGCCGGTTCGAAGTGTGCGGTATCGCTGGTCGTTGGCATCCCAGACGTACAGAACTGCCTTCTCCGGTATCGCGCTGACATCATAGTAAGTGGGATACGGGTTGCCCAGCATGTTCCAGTCGGCATTCGTGGGCCGGTCACTCTGGAAGTGGCGCAGCTGGACAGTAACGTCACCGCTGCGGAAGAGATTCTGCTTCGATTCGTTAAGAACGGCGGGCAGAACTAGGGCGTAGTCGTCCTCCGTCTCAACATAGGTTTCCCAGTCTATCCCGCTCGCGTTCTCGAGGTCATTATAGTTTCTCATGAATATGTATCCCTCGCCCGCGCAGAGTGTTTCGCCCGGCCGGACATCCACCCAGGTGGCTTCTGCCTTAGCTGCCGCGCGGTTTGTGCCGTCGTAGCGGCGTATCACCCAGTTCCCGATGCCGCCCTTTATGTCCTCGACCCTAACGTCGTAGGGCACGCTGAAGAACATCCAATCCTCGGACCCGGCGTCCTTGAAGCGGTACTCGATATTGTCCGCCTCGACCTCGGTGCGCATGTTCAGAAAGCTGGCTATCCTGTAGATGCGGCCTTTTTCCTCGAACGACTCGTAGTCGTACATCGCATCCCAGTCGAAGAAGTTGACCGGGAACCTGAACTTACCGATCCGCCACCGCGGCGTCGCGGGCGCATCCAGGATTATGCTGCCCATCGAATATACATATTCCCCGGATTCCTCGTCGAAGTAATCGCTGTTCGTGAAGCTTACATCGGAACCCTGATATTGGGAAACATCGGTAATGGTGGTAGGACGGTCGATGACAAGTCCCTCTCCGTCCTGCTGCGCGATAGCCGGCAATGCCGATATTGCCGCCGCGAGCATGATTAAGCCGTTTCTCTTCATGAATATATGAATTTTAAAGTGATTTCGGGGACAAAGATACGGTGTTTTTTCCATTCCTGCAACTCCCCGAATGTAGGAAATTGCCGATACTGTGCGCTGGGCGGCGGTTTTTTATGCTCTTAATCCAATTTAGGGCGTTTTGTCTTTGATTTTCCATGTTTTCTTTTTAATTTTGCAGGAAAATTGAACAATTTCGACATGAACAGCATTAGAAACATCCTCGCCGTTGCCTTTTCGGCAATATCGGGATTGGCAGCAACGCATTCTTACGCCATGAGCTGTAGTTCCGGATTGGCAGCATCCCATTCCTTAGCCAAGAGCAGTAGTTCGGCTTCACAGACTATGCCGCCGGCAGATTTCAGCGATGTTCCAGAACCCGGACATCCCGATCCGGTACAGATCTGGCATGTCCTGGAAGTCAGACTATCTTCCTCGACGGACTACAGCGCCCACGGCGCCGACGATATTGACATCGACGTGCGATTCGTGCATGAACGCACCGGCGAGATTCTCGTCCGGCCGGCGTTTTGGGATGGCGGCAATCTCTTTCTTGTCCGCTTTGCCCCCACTTTGACAGGTCGGTGGTCCTGGACGACCGTCTGCCGCCGTGATGCGTCGCTCCACAATCTGAGCGGCGAATTTCGCTGCGTGCCGTATAGAGGCGAACTGGAAATATACCGTCGCGGCTTCGTGAAGGCAGTACCGGGACTGAAATATATGACGTACGCCGACGGGACGCCGTTTTTCTATCTCGGAGATACCCACTGGGGCATGTACACCGAGGAACTGGACGAGCCCGGGCCTCACGCGGGGCAGATCGGCGCAGTTTCGCATTTCAGGCATATCGTCGACAGGCGCGTCGCACAAGGTTTCACTGTCTATCAGAGCGAACCGATAGGCTCGCCCTTTAATCTGACCGACGGACATGTCGACCAGGCAGATATCGAGGGCTTCCGGAAGGCGGACATGTACTATCGGTACATCGCGGACAAGGGCCTGGTTCACGCCAACGCAGAATTCTTCTTCTCTTCCAACATGCGGGGTCCGATCACCGGCGACGACGCCGCGCTGCGAAGACTGGCACGCTATTGGGCGGCGCGCTTCGGCGCTTTCCCCGTAATGTGGACGCTGGCTCAGGAAGTCGATAACGATTTCTATGCAGAGCGGTCCCAGACTCCCCCGTACGACTGGACGGACAACCCATGGGTCCGGGTAGCTGAGTATCTGCATGCCGCCGACTGTTATTCGCATCCGCTAACTGCCCATCAGGAGAACGCGATGCATACCTCCGTAACCGGAAAGGACGTGGAGTTCGACGCCGTCAATGCCGACGGTTTCGGTATGAGCGTCTTTGCGAGCGACGTCGTAGCCTGGAGAACCGGACATACCTTCTGGGCGGCGCAATGGAGCCCCGGACTTACCGCTTCTCCCCGCCCGGACATGATTTGGGACTACTGGACTTCCAGCCGGCCCGCCGTGAACTACGAGGGACGATACTGCAATCTCTGGACCAAGGACTTCGGGTCGCGCGCCCAAGGCTGGATTTCGTTTCTTAGCGGATTCTGCGGCTACGGCTATGGCGCCATCGACATTTGGCTCTACCGGAGCACGTACGACATAGCTCAGCCTTCGTTTGACGGCGTCGACTCCATCAGCGTCGATGATAAGCTCCGCCATTGGAGCGAGTCGGTGGAGTTTGAGAGTGCCCTCCAGATGATTCATCTCCGCCGGTTCATGGAGGGGATAGACTGGTACCGGCTCCGGCCCGTCCTGCCGCGTGACAGCGCCTTCGCAGCCCGCTCGGAGGCATTTGTTTGCGCCCGGACGCCCGCCGGAACTCACGTCCTATACTTCTATGCCCGGAACAGGAAGACCGGAACCCTGCTTCATCTGCGCCCGATGCAGCGATACGATGTTCAGTTTTTCAATCCCCGCAGCGGCGCGTCGCTTCCCGCCCAAGCCGTTCGTGTTGATGCCGAAGGGAACCTCGAACTGCCCCAAAAGCCCGACGAACTAGACTGGACGCTGACCGTTTCGCCCCGCCGTTAAACGAAACACCCCTCCCTGGTGGGGGAGGGGCGTGTCCGGGGGCGGGAACATCCCGTCCGTCCGCCGTTTTCACAATCTTCAGATATCCCTGGCCGCATTCATCCTCAACGGTTGCTCCACCGAGAAGATGAGGCCGTTGGCGAAGGGCGTTACCGGGGATATCAGCGTTCCCATATACAGTCTTCCGCGCTTGCTCGATATGTACAGGACCAGCTCATGCCTTGCGCTGGACTCTTCGAACATGTTCATGGCCACGAACATCCTGCCGGCGATGCTGTAGGGCACAAACTCGAGCTGGTATCCCGAACCGGCCACCTCGACGTGCAGATTGGGATTCATTTCCTCCTCCGACAGGTCGATTTGATTGCCGTCGTAATCGTAGAATTCCATCCTGAAGTCGAAGAGGCATTGCTGCGGATTCAGATCTACCCGGTCCTGCGCCGGGCGGATAATACCGCCGCTGGTATTATTCACCCTCATCGTCCCGATGGCATAACCGTAGTGGGCGGCATCCTCGGGACGGCCCGTCTGGGCCTCGCCGTGACCCAGGTCCTGGCTCTTCAGTATGCTTCTCTGCCACCAGGGTTTCAGGCCCTGCCGGACCACCTGCCCGATGTATAGTTCCGCGTTCCAGTTCTGCGGCACGTAGTACAGTTCGAGCAGATCGTTTCCGTAGACTTCGCCCTTGAGCGTCCCGTCCACAGTAAGCCGGGCGGTTTCACTGCCCGTCTGCACCGGTTTGAGGCAACCGTCCATCATTTTATTCCGGCTCCGGTTGAAGATGTATATCCTGTCATCCGGTCCGAAGTACTGGACCATGCTGCGCACATGTGCCATTCCGGATCCTTGCTCCGAGGGCAGGAAATCGGCATCTGGATTTTCCACTACTAGCGGCGCGTTCAGGGTTGCCGTTACTTCCATTTTCCATTCCGGCGGCACGGGCAGAGGCTTGGAATTTTCCTTTTCGGAACATCCCGCCAGGACGGCCGTCAGCAGCATCGCGGCTGCGAACATACTCTCTTTACCTGTTTTCACAAATCTCATCTTTCCTATATATATATAATAATGTATAGTTCCTAATATCGGAATTGCGGACATGGCGAACTGAAGCCCGATTTCGTCCATCCGGATTTCAGACTATGGATTTTGATGCCCGTTTTCGTCCATCCGGATTTCGGACTACGGAAATTGATGCCCGTTTACGTCCATCCGGATTTCGGAATGGGGATTTTGATGCCTAATTCATCGTATTCCCCTTATGGACTATAGCTTCTTCATCTTCACTGGCTCCTTTATGGCGTAGTACATGCCATTCTCAAACGGTTTATCCTCGGCCACGATATCGCCACTGTATCTTCGACCGTCTTTATCCGTAACGCCCAGTATTATCTTGTTATTGTTCCGTTCGTCGTTTGAGACATGCATTGCCATGACTATATTATCGCCAAAACTATAGGGGCTGACAGTTGCGCTACTGCCTCCATTGTTTATAAATGCTGTTAATGACGGTCTCAATCCTAGCTCGCTCACGTCGATTTGGTTATCATTCTCATCGTAGAACGCCATTTTGAAGCTGAACATGCTCTGTTCCGCTTCCAGGACTACTTCCTCCTTCATCAGTCTTATAAGTCCTTCAGTCGTATTCCATACTTTGGCACTCCCGATGTAATAAGCGTAATGGATTTCATCCCCGGGCCGGCCCGTTTGTTTCGGATCGTAAGCCTCGAATTTGGAAATCCCCGGTCTTGGCCACAGATACCAATGTCCTAGCTTTGAAACCACGAGGTCGATGTATTCTTCGGCATTCCAGTTCTCCGGCACGTAGTAGAATAGGAGCTGGTCGTTCCCCTGGACATCCCCCGTCATCTCTCCGTCCACGACAAGCTTTGCCTGGCCATCCCCCGCCGTCTCCGCTTTGAGGCAACCGTTGAGGATTTTGCGCCGCGTCTTGTTCCAGATGTAAATCCTGTCCGTCGGAGCGAAGCTTTGCATCAGCGGCCGTGCATAATCGCCGGCGGCTTCACTCTTCACGGCAAATTTTGCCGTAGCCTCAATCTGCCATTTCGTCACTTCGGGCTTCGGCTCGGGTTCTTCATTGTCGGAACATCCCGTCCAAGCCACTGCCGGCAGCATCAGCACTGCTGTCATGCCCGCTGCCCATTGTCTGAATAGTTTTCTCATTGCTTTCATAATACATTATATATTATTATATATGTTCTGCTCTCGCATGCCCCTTTTTCAGAGCCGGATGCCGTAGGTCAGGCGCGTGCGCCACTTCTCGCTCTCTATCTCCAGGTGCTTCTTGCCCCCGATGTTGGTGAAGTAGTACACGCCGGAGAGCGCCGCGAACATGTTGCGCCCGATCTGGTACACGACGGCGTCCCCGGAAGTGGCCGCCCTCGTTGTAGCCCTCGGTGTTGAGCTTCGCGCCCGCCGTGTTGAATCTCGCCGACAGGGTGAAGCGTGTCGTAGGCCGGGTCACGTAGTTCGTGTCTATCTTCGCCGCCCTGTAGCGCTGGAGCATCATGCTGTCCACCCTGAGCACCTGTCTCACGATTTTCTTCTGCCCCGATGCACCTC
>JAEEGL014708173.1_pt1 | contig 10270 bp, 1 predicted proteins | sample 9134231 | NCBI WGS metagenome assembly JAEEGL01 (sample SAMN16246548, study PRJNA631951) | gut metagenome | biome: gut microbiome; feature: rumen; material: fiber-attached | host: Bos | place: Iran: Karaj | collected 2018-10 | reverse complement strand
GACTTTTGCAAACAGGAATATCTATTTAAGAGTTGTTACAGAAGAAGGTCACTGGCTCGTTTTTGATGAAAACGGCAAAGGCGGAACATATAATGCTCCGAGATTTATCAAATCCGGTGCTACAACTGCCAAACCTAGACCTGACTCTGAGATGACAAGATATGGTTACACTTTTACGGGTTGGTATTATTTCCCCGAGGGCGCAACTATTCCTGCTCCTGATGAGCACCGCTATCGTGATCTTACGAATGCGTTGCCATTTACATTTGGTGGAGAAATAGAAGAAACGACGACGCTGTATGCAAATTGGACTCCAAATTTAACAGCCCCATATACGATTATTTTCTGGACAGAAAATGTTAAAAGAGATGGTTATCATGTCGAGGATTCTATGGTAGTTGAAAATGCTACTGTAGGGCAAAACATTCCATATAACTCGGTTGAAAATGGAGACGAAGATTTTGCATATTATAATGGTAATTACGGCACATTCGGATCAAATAATAACAGTACATATGGTGTAGGCCATTATCTTGGATTCAATTTAAGAGAAGATTGCAAGAATTTAGCGGTTAAAATCACCCCTGAAGGCGATGCCGTTCTAAATCTGTACTATGATAGAATTACGTATAATTTTAAATTCTACTTGTATAGAAATGGCACTCAAAACAATGGGTACGATTATCCAAATAACTCTGGCAACGGGTCAAGTTTGAATGATCTTGTAACGTGGCATTCAAACCAGAATGCACATCCTTATGTAAACGGTTATACTATACAGAGCGAAACTGTTGGAGGAAGAACTTATTACTATTTTACTATTTCTGCATATTATGGAGAAGATATTAGTTCAAAATGGCCAACGTATGATAAAATAACCGGAGCAAATGGCCGTGAAGCTGTCAGTTACGTTATGATGGTCGGCACTAAACTAAAGCCCAATCCTACAAACCAAGGTTCAGGTACCGTTAAAGGTATTATAACGGTTATGAACGAAAACATTCTTGGAAAGACAAATGATTCAAATGGTAACTATGTTATGGTTCGTTTTCCAGATAGTTATTACAACTGGAGGTATCATATCTGGTTTGAGACTGTTGAAGGTGAAGACTACACCGGCAAGACGCTTCATGAACATAACGGCAAGACGTATTATGAAGAGACCGTTCTTACTGTCCGTTCGAGCAATACGACCGATGGCAACCAGAACGAACCGAAATATACTGGATTCGATTATGTTACGAGACTAGGTCAGAATAATTCAGGCACTACCTGGCAAGGTGGACATTGGACTACAACAGAAAACGGAACAACACTATACCATTTGAATTATATTTATAATCGTCAGCAATATAAAATCAATTATTTTGACGGAGAATATGTAGATGGTGATAATAACCATATACAGGGCAAAAGTTCAGAGTTATTGCACGAGAGTCCTTCAATTGGTTTTGGTGTTGTAATACCGGAAGAATACAAAAACTATAAGCCAGTTCTTCCTGACGGTGAAGTAGGATATGTTTTTGAGGGTTGGTATGTTGATGAAGGTTGTACGACACCGTACAATTTCACGACTATGCCTCTTGATGGTATAACAGTTTACGCAAAATGGCGTCAGATCCAGTACCGTGTGTTTTTGCATCCGAATGCAGAATTACCGAACGGCGACGGTGATGATCCTTCTCTTAACTGGGGTTCGAATTCTCAGTCTATGAACTTCCGTGTATCCTATAATGAAAAAGTTGATACTCCGGAAGGCAAAAGGGATGATTACGAATTAATAGGTTGGTATATCGATCCTGATTTCCAGAACTCATATAACAAGGATGTCCATAGATTAAATGAGGGTATTGTCACTACTGATTATGACAAATGGGCAGCAGACGCACGTACTGACACTATCGATAAATGGGGTAATGTAATAGAAGGATCTCCTTTCCCCGGAATGGACTTAATAAATCAGTATATTCCCGACGGCGTAGCCCTTGACTATAATTACGGTTTTAATAGTGATACCTGGTCTTATAACAACAGTACCGGAGTATTCACTTATAGGGATCGTTTCTGGATAACCAAGAGACTTGACCTGTATGCGAAATGGCGCTCTAAATTGGATGGCGCAATTGGTATACATATTGTATATGATGCAAACGGGGGAACTAACGCACCTACTGATAGCGCACTTTATTCTGATAATTCCAAAGCAATAACCGGCGCAGCATCGACAGCACCGGTAGCTGCTGATCCGAACGACCAGACTCGTTTTAAATATTGGGTAGTTCAAAAATGGAACGGAACAAAATTTGTTGACACCAATGCATTTTGCTATCCCGGACAGGAGTTCACAGTATTAAAACTTTATGCTCATGAAGAGGATCTTGAATCTGGCGATGATGAATATGATCCGGCACATGATATAACTAAGCGGTATACATTTCAGCTTAGAGCTGAATACGGTCCTGTTGAAGGCCCTGAACAAACGTTCATTAAATATAACGCAAACGGCGGTACTTTTGCAGAGGGTACTGTAACTGAGTATGATCTTGAAGTTAACGAAACTCACACAACGCTTCCTGCATCTTCCGTTACACGTCCTGGCTACACGTTCTTAGGCTGGGCTTTCACTGCTAACGCTTCTGAACCCGTGTTTATGGGAGGACAGGCTGTTGCTGCAGATAACCTCGACCGCAGTTCGACGCAGGCAGGCAATGATAAGACCAATACTCTGTACGCCGTATGGGGCTATAACGTAACGGTCGTTAAAGTCGTTGACATTCCTGTAATTACTAGCGGCGCGGTTCAGAGCTTTATAAACCTTAATGATTACAAGAATATTGACTTCACTGTAACACCGAACAGCAACCGCACGACTGTAGAAGGATATAATACTCAATTTACTTTGAAGCACGAAGGCGAGAAAGAATTCGGCGGATTCTATCCTAACGATACTTTCAGTGTTACAGAAGCTGCTGATCCGAGATTCACAACTACTTATTCAGTGGAGTTTGCTAACGGAACTTCACAGACTGTGGCTGCAGGCGCAAATATCTCAGTAATTGACAACGCAACTGTAACAATTACGAATACTCTTAACATTGAATATCTGACCATTAAGAAGACAGTTACCAATACTGCAAAGGATAACGGCAAGGTATTCTACTTTGACGTTACGGTTAACGGTGTAACTGTTCAGGATATTGAAGTAACTTCCGGTACTGACGAAGTAACTTCCGGTACTGACGGAGTGCTGGTTGCTGTACCGTATGGTGCTTCTGTATCTGTACATGAAGATCTCGCTGCCGGAGCGGATTACGAGAACAATATGTCCCAGGCGCAGATATTCCAAGCAGTTGCCGATCAGACGATCGCTTCTATGACTGAGAATAAGACCCTGACGTTCAACAATGAACGCCAGACAGTTAAGGTATTTGTTAAGAAAGTTGTCGAGGATTCTCTTGATCCCGATGACTTTAACCAGGACTTCACATTCTCCGTAAATGGCGGTACTCCGTTTACTCTGAAACATGATCAGACGTCTACCGGAATCGACGTTGAAATAGGTTCTGCGATAACTGTTACCGAGACCGCGGCAGACAATTACAGTACCAGCTATATTATTGGTAACGTTCAGACTGCAACGAATGGCAACACAGCAACCATCCCCGGTATCTATGAGGATACTACGGTTACCTTTACAAATAAGCGTCCTGAAGTCTGGCTGACAATCAATAAAACGTTTGTATCTGATAAGACTGAGACGGGCAACATTCAGTTTAAGGTCATTGTAAATGGAGAAGAACTCTCTGATCCTGTAACTTTGACAAGTAATGGTAATTATACTGCTACTATCGGACTTAGCGCTGATCAGGGCTTCGTATACGGTTCGACTGTAATAGTTGAAGAATTAACTACTGGATACGTTTACGAGGGCAACTTAACTGTTGGAGAAGTGTTCAACGTTGAAGGCGCAAAAACAGTTGGCCCTATGAAAGCGGATGCTGAAGTTACGTTTACCAATACCCGTAATACAGTTACCATAGAGAAGGTGCTTAAGGGCATTGATATTGACGGAGATGGAACAGTTGATATCACTGTAGCTGATGATAATAATTTTGAATTCCCGGTTAACATTAAGTATACTGCTCCTGATGGAACCGCGAAAGAAATTGATACTACTTGGAAAAATGGCGATAAGTTTGAAGTATTTATCAAGACTGGTACAACAGTTACAGTGACTGAGCCGGGACTTGACAGCAACTTTATAGAGCCTGTCATTACAACATCTGATGATGGTAAGACGATCACCGTCACTAACGAGCGCGACACTGTTCAAGTGACCGTTACTAAGACTGTAGATAAGAATGCAGATACGACGACTGCGTTTGACTTTACTGCTGTTGCTGCGCTGGGTGGTAAGGAAGTGACGCTGAAGGCTGCAGATGCTGCGTTCTCGTTGACGAGCGGCGAAAGCAAAGTGATCACGCTTCCGAAGGGCGCTACCCTCACCGTAACCGAGGCAGAGAATGCGAACTTCTACGCGACCGTCGACGGCGTTGCGGGCAACGTGAAGGAAATCACTACACCTATCACTGAAGCGACGACGATCAACTTCGTAAACTACAAGCTCCAGAAGGTTCAGGTCAAGAAAGTCTTGAAGAGCATAGTGCTTGACGAAAGCAGCTTGCATGAATTCGAGATCGTTGTCAACTACGTAGATGAAACCGGTGCGAGCAAGACCAAGACAGTGAAACTTTTTGATGGTCAGGTATCTGATGAAATCATTGTCCGTTACGGAAGCGACGTGACTTTGAGCGAGACTGTTTCTGAGGGCTTCAAGGAGCCTCAAGGAACCGGAACGTTCACCATCACCGAAGACAAGACGGGCGATAAAGTTCTCGTCGTTACCAACGAGCGCAAGACTGTTAAGCTCACTGTGACCAAAACAGTCGTTGGTACTGAGACAGATAAGAAATTTCCCTTCTACTTTGTTGGTAACTTGGAGGGTTGTGGTCTAGACTTATCCGACCAAGTACCTGATGTTGAGCATCTGGGAAATGGCGATTCCTTTGTGTTGATCGTGCCCGAAGGTTCAAACGTAACTGTGGGCGAGACCGACGCTGATGGATACAACACTTATATCAACGGCGTGCTTGACGCTGATAGAGAAATACTTGCTAGCCGATTGACCGGTGACACGACGATCAACTTCACGAACGTCGAACTGATCGATATCAACTTCGAAAAAGTGATCGTTGACAAGGGCATCGCGCTTCCTGTTTTCGAGTCCTTCTTCGTGAACTACACTGACGCTAAAGAAGGCGCTAAAACTGTTGAACTTAAGCAGACTAATAATTACAAGGCTACCGTAACGGTAGAGTACGGTACTGCGCTCAGCAATATAACTGAGGACGTCAGCAGGACCAACGCCTCCGGTATCGCGGTAGGCACCGTGTACGTACCCAGCTACAGCACGCAGACTGTTCCCGGAACTGCAAATGCGACCGTTACCGTTACCAATACCGTTAAGGATTACACCCTGACGGTTAAGAAGGTCACCGATGACGGTTCGGTGGGCAACTTCAATATTGAGTTTGCTACGACGAATTTGACAGACAACATCGTTGATAATTCTAAGACTGTTGCTGCTAACGACAATACCGGCGTAACGTTCACACTGCCTTATGGCACGACCTTTACGCTGGTTGAGAAGCTAACAGAAACTCAGCAGAATTACTACAGCAATAATCCGGGCTACCAGACGAACGGCGGTGTAAGCGGCAGTGGAACGTACACGATCACCGGCGACGGTACGATCACCATCACCAACCTCAGAAATCCTGTTGTTGTGAATATCACCAAGATCGTCGACAGCATCGTTGACGCCGATAAGACCGGAACGTACACGTTCAACTATTACGTGAACGGCAGCACTACGCCGACCGGAACAGTAACGATAAACCTTACTCCCGACGCAACAGGCGCTGTGAACAACGTTGCTTCGTTCACTGTAACCGCTGGCAGCAAAGTGAGGATAGAAGAAGTTATTGACACCGATGCGTTCACAGTAACATCCACAGAAGAACTTGCCGCAGGCGTTGCTTCAGCAAATCACATAATTGACGTTAACCTCGGCAATGCTCTTACCGAATACGAGTATAACGTGACGTTCACGAACAAGCGTAATCTCCAGAAAGTGACAGTCAAGAAAGTTGTCAACAACCTGGGCATCACTGATAAGTGGAATAACGGTACGTATAAGTATTCTGTAAAATATACTATCAAAGATGCTGAGGGCAATACTTTCAAGACCGAAACGATCCTTGTCGATTGCACTTCTAACGGTACGGTTATCGAGAACATTCCTTACGGCTTTACCGTGACAGTCGAAGAGATCGCCGCTGACGCAAACGACAACATCTTCAGCATATTCGATGCGCCTGCATACAGCGACGCAAACGGCAAGGCAGTTGTCAATGATACTGCGATTATTACCGTTACAAACACGCGTATGACCCGCGAGATCACAGTCAGCAAGAGACTTGATTCAGATGTTTCCGGTGACTTCCGTGGGTATGTCTTCAACTGGGAGACTGACCTTGCGTTTGATCTTGATACGACTGATCAGGTTTCTGCCGCAAGCACAGGCAGCGTAACGCTTGATTTCACAGGTAAGCAGAGCGGAACCACACTGACCGCAGTTGTCACCGTTCCCGTTGGCCTTGAATTTACCGTTACTGAGGATGCTACCACCGATCCGGATGCTTTCGTCGGTATGGATACGACGGTTCAGGTCGGTAACGGCACTGCTGCGACCGGATACGTTGGCACCGTTCCTGCAGGCAAGGACAACGTGACCGTATACTTCATTAACACCCGTGTCACTGCTGATCTTACGATCATCAAAGCCGGCAAGAATCTTAACGGACGCACGTTCATGTTTGAGAGCAGATCGGAAGAACTCGGTTATCATCAAATCGTGATGATCAAGGGCGAAGGCAGTGTTACGATCAAGCAGCTGCAGACCGGATATGTTTACGAAGTGGTTGAAATCACGAACTGGTCCTGGGAGTTCAGCGATACTCCTACGGTCAACGTCGTTACGACAGGGCCTTCCGTTAAAATTACCAATGTTACGGGTGGCGCAAGTTTCAGCTTCCTGTCTGACGCTACAGTAACGTTCACAAATACCGAGAAGCCTACCAACTGGCTGCGTAATGAGACTTACATACGCAACAAGTTGAGCGTACGCTGATAAGAGAATCAGGAGGGCAAAATAATGAAAAAGAATTTAACAGCCTCTGAATCGAACAACAGACCCGCTTCCGGGCGTAAGGCCAGCCGCAAGGCTATCATAGGTGTTGTTTGCGCGGCGCTGGTGGTTGCAATAGGAGTTATCACTGTGTTTGCTTATCTTTCTGGAAAATCCGATCCGGTTAAAAACAAGCTTGATGCTGATACGGATCCCGGCCTGACTGTCGTTGAGACGGTTGCCCCGATCAACGGTTTCGAGGTCAAGCAAAACGTTACTGTCAACGTTGGTAAGACCGATTACAGTGTCTACGTACGTGCTGCGATCGTTGTCACCTGGGTAGATAAAGATGGCAACGTCCTTGCCGACGCTCCCGTCCTCAGTTCTGAGGTGGATGACAACGGTGATTACATCCTTGACCTTAACCTTTCTACTACCACGCTTGCTGCAGATCAGTGGACGTTTGGTTCTTCCGACGGATTCTACTATTACTCTTCGCCTGTGCCTTCTGAGGGCAGCACGAAGGCGCTTATCAACAGCGCGCAAGTTAAGCCGGGTGCAAGTGTTCCCGAAGGCTACACTCTCAGCGTCGAGATCGTCGCCCAGACGATTCAGGCGATCGGTACCACTGACGAGGGCGATGTTCTCGCCGTTAAGGATGCCTGGGGTGTTGATGTTGATGCCAATGGTTTCATAAGCAAGAGAGCATAAACGGTCTATTTGTTTGAAAAGTTAAAAGATTTTAACCGCCTTTCCGCTTTGGGGAGGCGGTTTTTCGTTGTTATAGGCGCGGCTTTTCTATAGTACTAAAATGATAAATTTCACGCTGCGCGGGGAAAAGGCGGAACATAGTTTTGCGGGTGAGAAAAGGACAAGTTTTTTCTCAGATTTTTTCATGCAACTATTGCATTTGCTTTTTTGTCAATATATAATAGCAAATGTATGATTTTGTGCCATTTGCGTGGATTTGTATTGACTATGCCAATATAAATGCCTTTAGCGAATAACTTGACAACAAAATCTTGATTGCCGGCTTTTGTCAGGCTGGCGGTTTGCGTAAAGAATTAATAGTTGTGGTCGACTTCGATTTCGAGCCTGGCTCGAAGATGAAACGGGTCGATCGGATTTGAAACTATAAGAAGGAGTGTTTGTATGAGGCACAAGAAATGTTTGTTGGTTTTGCTGATGGTGTTCATCCTGTCGGCGATCATTCCAATGGCAGTCATGGCGGGTGCGGAGGACAGTCTGACGGTGACTGTTGATCCGGAGTTTGCTGATTATAACGGCGCGGCGCAGAACCCAACAGTGACTGTCAAAGATGGAGAGAACACTCTAAGTGTAGGAACAGATTACACTTATGAGTGGAAGAATTCTGCTGGTGAAACCGTTACCGAACTTAAGGATGCAGATCTATATACTGTATTTGTTACAGGTACGGGCAATTACACAGGCAAATCCGGCGAAGGGCAGTTTGTGATTCCTCAATCTTCAATAGCAGACTACAGAATCATAATTGACCCCCAAACTTATACAGGGTTTCCAATTGTTCCAGACTCAATTCAATTCAAAGACAGATTTTTTAAAGTAGTCGAAGGTGTTACATACGATATCACTCTTATTACTAATAACACTAATGTTGGAACCGCTTCTATTAATCTTTCTGGTACTGGAAACTTTATAGGCTCTGCAAATGGTAATTTCCTCATCAATCCTGCTTCGTTCAGCAACGTTCAAATAACAGTAGATAAAACATTGCTCATAATCGAAGATGGTCAATTCATCCCGGAAATTACATCAATTAAGCTGGGTGAATATACTCTTGCAGCCAATGACTACGTTGTATCTTATCAGAAAGCTGACGGTACTTCGCTCAGCGATGCACCTACAACAGCTGGCTCATATAAACTAGTCGTAGCGCCTGGTACAAGCGGTAGTTTCAATGGCGATGCAAAAAAGATCGATTTTGAAATCAAATCCGCAGTCGCTAAAATTGGCAACGAGTTCTATGCCTCCTTTGAAGACGCCGTTGCTGCTGCAAATGCGATGACTGGCGAAGTCACGATTGACCTGCTTGAGGACGTCACCTGGACTACCGGTGCGGCTCACGGCAGTACACCGTTCTTGACCGCGGACAGTGCGGTCACGTCGTTGACCATCAATGGCAATGAGAAAACGCTGACTGCTGTTGGTCAGGGCATTGGTTCCATCCGTGCTGCGAATAATGGCGTGTTGAATTTCAACAATATGACTATCAAGGATGAATCCGCTTCATATGCTGAAGGCAGCTGGGAGCACGGATACCTTGAGTTTGGTGGAAAGTTGAACTTCACAGATGTTGACTTTGTCAATGCCATCATGATCACCAGAGATAATGGGCAGCAGGAGAATTGTGAATCGACGTTTACAAACTGCACATTCAATTCTAATGCTGCTAGTGAATATGACATCTGGGTATCGCAGGGCGACGCCACATTCAATAACTGCGAATTTACCGGTTACCGCGGTGCTAAAACTCACGAGGCATACGGTTCTGAAGTAGGAACGCTCACCTTTAACCAGTGCTCGTTTAAAAACCTTTCAAAGAAGCCCGGTCTCGCAGTTGGCACCGTGAATGAGAATACGACTGTTATATTTGACACTTGTACGTTTGAAAATGTACAGGCAGGTGATCAGGGTTGGTATATTCTTGAATCAGACACTGCAATCACTGACTACAACCTTATTTTCAAAGGAGCACAGCTGGTAGATAACGTTGATGCAATCGTTGCCAGAATCGGCGAACGTGGATTCATTACTGTTGACTCCGCATTTGCGGCGGTCAAAGCCGGGGATACCCTCGAGATACTCAAAGCAGGAGATTATACTTTACCGAGTTCTCTTCCTAATATTACCTTGCAGGGTAATGTTGCTGGCGTGAAGTTTACTCACACTTCGGCAGGAGACATTTCGAGACTTTCCAACGGAATAACCTTCAAAAATCTTACATTCAATTTCGGCAATGTAGATTACCATGGCTTCCAG
>JAEEGL014031483.1_pt1 | contig 10270 bp, 9 predicted proteins | sample 9134231 | NCBI WGS metagenome assembly JAEEGL01 (sample SAMN16246548, study PRJNA631951) | gut metagenome | biome: gut microbiome; feature: rumen; material: fiber-attached | host: Bos | place: Iran: Karaj | collected 2018-10 | reverse complement strand
TTGATGCCGCATCGGTAGTTGGAACAGCCGTTGCCTTCGGTCTGGCTGTAGTTGCTATGGCCTACACCATCGGTGGAATAAGTGGTTGCCACATCAACCCGGCCATCACCTTGGGATGCTATCTTACGGGCCGTATTGACGCAAAGGACTGCGGCATGTACATGCTTTTCCAGGTCATCGGAGCCTTTATCGGCGCTGCCGTACTCGCTGCCATCGTAGCCACATCGCCCGGACTGGCCGAAGGTACCACCACAGGTGCCAACGCCTGCGCTGCCACTCAGACCAACGGCCTGATTGTTGAGATTGTGCTCACCTGCATCTTCGTGCTTGTAGTGCTCGGCGCTACTGCCAAGACCAACGGAGCCACCAACAACTTTGCCGGCCTGGCCATCGGCCTGTCGCTCATTCTCATCCACCTTGTGGGCATTCACTACACCGGCACTTCGGTGAACCCCGCCCGCTCCATTGGTCCCGCTTTCTTCGAGGGAGGCCAGGCCCTGAGCGACCTGTGGGTGTTCATTGTGGGTCCGTTTGTGGGTGCAGCTTGCGCTGCCGGCATCTGGAAGGCCATTGAGCCCGCCGAGAAATAGTTTACGGTTTATAGTTTAACTACTGTTTACGGCTTACAGTTTACAGTTTGATTGGTTTACAGTTTACGGTTTACAGTTTTCAAATGAATAGTTTTGCTCTCTGATGCAGTAGCAGAAGTAATCATCTGAAAACTGTAAACCGTAAACTGTAAAACAACAAACTGTAAACCGACCACTTCATTTACCGTGCATCATGAAACAAAAACTTACCACAAAGGAGTATCTCATTCCTTTTGTTCTCATTACCCTGCTCTTTTTCCTTTGGGGATTTGCCCGCGCCATTCTGGATGTGCTCAACAAGCATTTTCAGAACGAGCTGAACATCTCCATCACGCAGTCAGCCCTGATACAAGTCACCACCTATTTGGGCTATTTTCTCATGGCCATTCCTGCAGGACTGTTTATCAACCGCTACGGCTACCGCCGCGGCGTGGTGTTCGGGCTGCTGCTCTTTGGCATGGGCGCCCTGCTGTTCATCCCCGGTGCCGAGGCAGGTACATTCTATGCATTTCTGGGTGCGCTGTTCATCATCGGATGTGGACTTACTTTTCTTGAAACAGCAGCCAACCCTTACGTCACCGAACTAGGACCGTCCGAAACATCTACCAGCCGACTGAATTTCTCACAGTCGTTCAACGGACTGGGCTGTCTGTTTGCCACTTTTGCCGTAGGGCAATTTCTCTTCAGCAACTCATCGGGAGGTGCGGGCGACGTGGTGGTGCCCTACACCGTGCTGGGCATTCTGGTGCTTGCCATTGCCGTGGTGTTTGCGCGGGTGAGGCTGCCCGAAATCCACCACAATGACGGTCTGGAGGAGAAAGCACGCTACGGACGCGAGCCGCTACTGAAAATCTGGCGCCATCGCACCTTTGTCTATGGACTCATTGCGCTGCTGGCCTACGAAGTGTCGGAAATCAGTATCAACAGCTATTTCATCAACTTTGTCACCGGTCAGGGCTGGATGCCCGACCGCACAGCCTCGCTGCTGCTCACTGGCGGGCTGGCCTTCTTCATGGTGGGCCGCTTTACGGGCAGCTGGGTGATGCGGCGAGTAGAGCCCGAGCGCATGCTGCTGATTTGCGGTGTAGGAGCCGTGGTCTGCACCATGCTGGTGCTGATGAACTTCGGGCGGTTGTCGCTCATTGGACTGATGGGCATTTATTTGTTCGAGGCCATCATGTTTCCCACCATTTTCTCGCTGGCCGTGCGCGGCCTGGGAAGCCTCACCAAGAGTGCCTCATCCATCTTGATGATGACTCCTGTGGGCGGTTGCGGTTTCCTGATGATGGGCATTGTGGCCGATGCCACCAATCTGGTGGTGCCGTTCATTATTCCGCTGTTGGGCTACATTCTGGTGGCACTTTATGGCTTCGGCCTGCTCTACAGCCCCAAGCGCGGAAAGTACCCGCGATAGGCTAACGGAATATAACAACTGAAAAACAAAAAGAAGTCGCCAAAACCCTCGATTGGGTCTTGGCGACTTCTTTTTAATTATCTCTATGGCTGTTTTGCCTTATTATACTATTTGGAAACTCACTCCTAAAACAATTGGAAAAACTATTGTTTATTCTTCCCAAACAGAATAAGAAGGCATTTCCTTGGCTTCAATCTCGTCGCTGCTACCAATGGTCTCGCCGCTATTCTCGTCAACAGGAAGACTTTCGCCAGCCAACAGCGATTCGGCCGCAAGTTGTTTTATCTTTATCTGAGGTTGGATATATGCAGTGAGTATTTTTTGTTCTTTCGTTTTCATAACAGATTTATTTTTTTACAACCTTTTTTCCATTTTTGATGTAAATTCCCTTCTGCTGCATAGTCTTCACCTTGATGCCCGTGAGGGTGTAGCTGTCAACCTTTTGACTGTCGGTTGTGATGCCGCCGATACCCGTGGTTTCATCGAAGTAGAAACCTTCTGAAGCACTTGCGTCGTTGCCGTTCACCTTCAGGTAAGCCTTGTATTTGGGAATCATCACACCACTGTTGACGCTGAAGAATCCGGCTCCGCTTGGTTTTGTGGCAAGAGCATAGAAAGAGGTGCCGTCGCTTTCCACTTCACCGTCGGCAGTTCCAATGAGTTCGTTCTCGGGGCTGGCCACGACTTCATCGGTTGTCATTGGATACACTGTGGTGTTGGCTGAGCCTTTCAGAATCACGCCTGTATTTTCAGGCACCTTGCCGTCGGCAAGGGGCTCAAGGTGCAGATTGCCCTCGTCATTCCTTGTACCGGCAAACACCGTCACGCCCGTATCCGAAAAGTCGAGCGCGCTCGGCCATGAGAACGAGCCGTAGCCACTCTTACCTATCTTGGCAGGAATTTGCAATATGCACTCAAACTGCGCGTCATCCTGATAGATATCCACACTAGGACTTGACGATGTTGCAATGGTAGCCATGCTCACCTTTTTTAATTTAATAAGGGCGTCTTGAGTCGCAATCTTGTCGTCAGCCTTTAATGTAACAGAAAAAATGGCACCTGAATTACCTGAAACGCCATTCTCTTTGTTAGTATATATCTGGAAGGTATAATGGTCAGTCTTGTTGACACAGGCGAAAGAGAAATATTCGTTTCGGCCTATTTTCAGTCTGTCAGACATTTCATAAAGCGGTCCATACTCATCTTCGTCAATGGTAACACCCTCGGGCAGATACAAATCAAATTGTATGGCCCCGATGTCACTCCGCTCATTTGTCAGGAGAACTTCAACATCGGCTGTTTGGTTTGCAGTAAGTGTCACTTGTCCGATGGATATTTCCTCGGCTTGAATATTACCTGCAAGGCATGCAAAAAACACACCCAATAAGAAAACCTTTTTCATGTCACTATCTTTAATTGTTTCTTAAGACTATGGGCAAAGGCAGACTTAAACAAGTTACCCACAACTGAATTCACCCGTCTGATGATTCTACATCACGCCCTTATTCAGGCTTTGAAAAATATTTATATTATTATAGTATTTGGCTGCAAAAGTAAATGTTTTCTGCGAAACGCACAAACATTTTAACATTTTTGTACCGCCGAAAAACCTTTTTTAATGCTCATCGTGGCATGTTGCACAATTCGTTCCTCATGAACGAAACGCCATAGCTGAAAAAGCATTGCCTGCCCATCGTGAAAAAACTCCCCGAACAGAGAATATGATGCCTAAAGGGAATCATGCATAGTGGCGCGAACGGAAACAGAAATCCGATGATTTGTCATGTAGGTATGGCATTTCTTTACCGCCCTAAGGCGTTGAGGGTGACATTTGTCTGAAAAAAACGAAACGAAGGCATTAAAAAATGTTGTGCGCTTTGCTATGAAAAATAATTTTGTTAATTTTGCAATCGAAACCAAAAGCACGACGGATAGGCGGGCCACAGTTTTGCCCACATCGGCCCCTCTGCCAGCCAGCGGCCAGAAACTATCATTTACATAACAATAAACACACAAAAAGATTATGGTAAGTTACAAAACACTCGGCCTTGTGAACACGAAAGAGATGTTCGCCCGTGCCATCAACGGCGGTTATGCCATTCCCGCTTTCAACTTCAACAACATGGAGCAGCTCCAGGCCATCATCAAGGCTTCGTCGGAGCTCAAGAGCCCAGTTATCCTGCAAGTATCCAAGGGTGCCCGCAACTATGCTAACCAGACTTTGCTTCAGTACATGGCTCAGGGAGCTGTGGAATATGCCAAGGAGCTTGGCTGCAAGCATCCCGAGATTTCGCTTCACCTCGACCACGGCGACAGCTTCGAGCTTTGCAAGAGCTGTGTTGATATGGGTTTCTCGTCGGTGATGATCGACGGTAGTTCGCTGCCTTACGAGGAGAACATCGCCCTGACGAAGAAGGTGGTAGAATATGCTCATCAGTACGACGTGACTGTTGAGGGCGAGCTGGGCGTGCTGGCCGGTGTTGAGGACGAGGTTGTTGCAGCCGAGAGCCACTACACCAAGCCCGAAGAGGTGATCGACTTTGTCAGCCGCACAGGCGTTGACTCGCTGGCCATCTCTATCGGCACAAGCCACGGAGCTTACAAGTTCACTCCCGAGCAGTGCACACGCGACCCGAAGACCGGTAAGCTGGTTCCCCCGCCATTGGCATTCGACGTGCTCGACGCCATCATGGAGAAACTGCCCGGATTCCCCATCGTGCTCCACGGCTCAAGCTCTGTTCCCCAGGAGTATGTTGACATGATCAACCAGTACGGCGGCAAACTGCCCGACGCTGTTGGTATTCCCGAAGAGCAGCTTCGCAAGGCCTCGAAGAGCGCTGTTTGCAAGATTAACATTGACTCTGACTCGCGCTTGGCCTTCACTGCAGCCGTTCGTAAGACGTTGGTTGAGAAGCCCGGTGAGTTTGACCCGCGCAAGTTCTGTGGACCTGCCCGCGACGAAATGGAAAAGATGTACCGCCACAAGATTGTAGAGGTGCTCGGTTCCGACAACAAACTCGCACAGCTTGATTAAGAAAACTTTTTTACGTTAAGTTAAATATAAATTGAATTGGAAAGAAGCGGGACCTACGCATGAGAGGTTCCCGCTTTTTTTATTCTGCCTCGCTGGTTTTGATGCTTTCCAAATTGCCAGTGACAGGGTCGAGCACAACGCTGGTGACAAGCTTTTTGCTGAAGAGAGCCTCGTCGAGCATCTCTGTTTGTCCAAACTGTGCGACAAAAAGCTCCTGTTCGGCCAGCATATTGTTGTCCTTGAACACCTTCACCCTGATTTTTCCTGGGAGATTAACGTAAAATCCCTCCATGTTTTTGTCTTTCTCTTTTTTGCCTTTTTCGGCTGCCACCTGAATTTTTGGTGTGATGTGCAGGTCTTCAATGCTGAAATAATAAGGCGCACCCGAAAGATCGTTGGCCTCGGTCAGTCCGAAGTGAGTGGAAAACCTGAACAGAATCTGCTTGGTGATTTCGCGCTCGGGAATATAGACGAGGTTCACCTCCGAGGTGTCGCGCACCGTAGTGCCATCGAACACTTGCAGCAAGGCAGCCTCTTGGGTGTCGAGCTGTTGCAGCATGAGTTTCAGCTGCTGACCGTCGTTGGGCATGAAGTCGGCCTGTCCGCGTGCCAGCTGGTTTTTGCTTTCGCGAATGTCATAGATTTCCTGCGCCGTCAGCTCGGCCATCTTGGCTTTGCTTCCAGCCGAGAGGATTTCCTGGCTCATGAAGTCGTGCGGATTGAGCGGTGCCTCCTTCATGGCAGGCCTGAACCGCTTGTCGGGAGCGAGGAATCGGTGGGGCTCGGTATTGACGGAGGTCAGAATGCCGCTGTCATCGAGGTTGATGAGCCTGATGTTTCGCTTATAGTCGGTTTTTGCCTTGAAACTCTTGGTGGTATCGGGCACGCCGTAGGGGGTGATTTCTGCCGAAAGAATACGATAGCTCACCGAAGGCTCGGTTCCTTGGCTGCTTTTCTTGAAAAACCGCTCAGCAAACTGACAGTATTCGCCAGGCGTATAGCTCGACTTTTCGATGAGCAGGGTGAAACGGAGTGCTGTGCGCGGCAGAAAATATTTTGTCTCTTCCTGTGCGACCAACGTGAGTGTGCTGCCCAACAGCAGCAGGGCTAACATGGTTTTCTTCATATCTTATAGTTTTTTATGTTTCGGTATTGAAGGGTTTTGGAGTGAAGGAGTTAAGATGCTTGCGAACAAGCATTTTCTGACGCCAGAGCCATGGCTCAGTCTTTCATGCGGCGGAAAGCTTGCGGCAGATAGCGAATAATGTCGCTCGCCAACAGACTCTCCTCGCCCACGTCGCGCACGGCCAGGTCGCCGGCCAGCCCGTGCAGATACATGCCCAGCAGACAGGCCTCCTCGTGGTTGTGGCCGCGTGCCAGCAGGCCTGTGATGATGCCCGTGAGCACATCGCCGCTTCCTGCGGTGGCCATGCCGGCATTACCGGTAGAATTGAACACAACCCTACGGTCGGGCGTACAGAGTGCCGAGTAGTGACCTTTCAGTACGATGTAGGCATGCAGTCGCTCGGCCAGGTCGCGCGCCTTGCTGAGCCGCTCGTAGCTGTCGGCCGAAGGCGAGCCACAAAGCCGGTCGAACTCTTTGGGATGCGGCGTCATGATGATGTCCTTAGGCAGTTGCTGCGTCCAGGCGCGGTGTTTGGCCAGCATGTTAAGTGCATCGGCATCGAGCACCAGCGGGCATTGCGTGCGCCTCACTTGGGCAATCATGGCAATGGCCGTGTTTTCGTTCTGCCCCATGCCGGGCCCCATGCCCACGGCATCGAAATCGGCTGTTTCCACCGGCTCGGAGAAATGCATATCCTCGTAGTCGTGCAGCACCACCGCCTCGGGCACCGATATTTGCACGATGTCGTTGTTGCGTTTGGGTGTATCCACCGTCACTTTGCCCACTCCGGTGCGCAGACACGCTTTGGCAGCGAGCACGGCTGCGCCCGCCATGCCGTAGCTGCCGGCAATGATGAGTGCGTTGCCCATGTTGCCTTTGTGGGCAAAGGGGTTTCGCGGGCGGAGCAGGGGCCGCAGGTCGTTTTCCTCGGCCACCATGTGCTGTGTGGGTGTTTCTTCTATGAATTTCTGGCTGAGGCGTATGTCGAGCACGCGCAGTTCGCCAATGAACTGCTGGTTTTCGGGAAAGAAGAAGGCCAGTTTTTTCTGCTGCAGGGTGAGGGTGAGGTCGGCCTTGATGATGTTGGCCAGAATGTTCATGGTGTTGTCCTCGGTCATCAGTCCCGACGGAATATCGATGCTCACCACCCGCGCCGGTGCCTGATTGATGTATTTCACAAGCGAGGCAAATCCGCCGGCAAGCGGCTTGTTGAGTCCCGAGCCAAAGAGTCCGTCAATCACCACGGTGCCTGCCTCAAGCTTGGGTGGGTCGAACTGCTGCGTTACTTCGAAAAAACTTTTGACGCGCTTATGGGTGGCCACCAGTTGCCTGTTTTTGGCACAGTCGGGCGAAAGATGGCCGCTGATGTTGAACAGGTAGATGCTCACCTTGTAGTCCTTGTCGGCCAGCATTCGTGCCACGGCCAGTGCGTCGCCGCCGTTGTTGCCCGGTCCGGCAAACACCACGAAGGGCGTGGCGTTGCTCCAGCGCTCGGTGATGGCAAACGTCAGCGCACGGGCAACGCGCTCCATCAAATCGAACGATGAGATGGGCTCGTGCTCGATGGTATATTTGTCAAGCTCTTGAATCTGAGCACTCGTAAAAATTTTCATACGTGCAAAATTACAAAAATAATGCAAACCGCCGTGCATGTTTTGTTGTTTTTTTTATCATTTTGGCGCAAAAAGCCGTTTTCGGCCACGTTTTAACAATGACTAAGTTTTCAATTCAACATTTAACCCAAAATCTTTGCCCCCTAAAATTATTATTGTTACTTTTGGCGCGGATTAACCAAAAACATAGAATTAGAAAGATGAAAAAGATTGTACTCACAGTGGCCCTGCTGTGCGCCATGACCGCCGCCAAGGCACAAAATGTTGAAACTTTTCTGAACCGCTACAAGCAGCTGGTGGAGACGGTTGAGAGCCGCGACTCCATCGGTGGCGAAGAAAAGAAAGCGTTCAAAGAAACCTATGACAAACTGACAACAGAGTATCACGACACCTACAAAGAAAAAATGAACAACGACGAGCTGGAGCTCTACATGGAGTATCGCACACGCTATCGCCGCCGGTTTGCCCGCGACAAAGCCGAGCTGATTGGCGAGCGCATCGACAGTGCCGGCGTACATGCCTGGCGCGGCGTGAAGAAAGCCGGCTCGAAGGCATCGGGTGTGCTGAAAGGCATTTTCAAGCGCAACAAGAACAAGAGCAAATAGCAGAGCATGCACTATTCCCCATTTGCCTTGTGCCTCAGAACACTGGCCGCCATGCGCTGCCTGCTGACGGCTGCCGTGCTGCTTGCGGTCATGGCTGCGCCTGTTTCGGCGCAGACCGACGGCATGCTCCACAAGCGGCTCAAGGTGGGCCTGGTGCTGGGCGGCGGCGGTGCCAAGGGTGCCGCAGAGGTGGGTGTGCTGAAGGTCATCGAGGAGGCTGGCATCCCCATCGACTACATTGCCGGCACGAGCATCGGCTCTATTGTGGGCGCGCTCTACTCGGTGGGCTACCGCGCTGAGACACTCGACTCGCTCTTCTGCTCGCAGGAGTGGCTCACGTTGCTGGCCGACCGCGAAGTGACGCTGAGCAGCGAGCCCATTGCCGAGCGCGACGGCATTACCTACATCTTCGGATTTCCCGTGTCGCGCAAGGGCAGCAAAAAGGCCGACCCCACGTTTGGAGCGGTGCGCGGCGACAACATCGTGAGTCTGTTTCAGAATCTCACGCAGGTGCGCGACTCCATCAATTTCAACGAGCTGCCCATTCCCTTCCGCTGTGTGGCTACCGACGTGAAAAGCTGGAGCGAAGTGGTGCTCGACCGTGGCAATCTGCCCCGCGCCATGCGCGCAAGCATGGCCATTCCTGGCGCATTTAAGCCTGTGCGAATAGGAAAAATGGTGCTGGTGGACGGCGGACTGCTGAACAATCTGCCCGTAGATGTGGTGCGCAAGATGGGGGCCGACGTGGTGATTGCCATCGACCTGGCTCAGGAAAAGCCGGGCGAGCGACGCGACTTTTCGCTGAAGGACACCTTTGGCATTGGTGGCGTCATCGACTGGGTGGTTTCGCGTCCCGATGTGAAGAAGTACCACGAGAACCGTGCCGCCACCGACCTTTACATCAACCCCGACCTGGGCAACTACGGAGTGACCAGTTTCAGCCGCGAAAGCATCATCCACATGATTGATTTGGGCGAACGCGAAGGCCGCAACCACTGGAAAGCCCTGCTCGACCTGAAACGCCGCATCGGGCTGTGACACCAGCCAACGCCCGTTCGGCTGCCAAGCGTCTCCATGCTATGAGAGAGTTATGCTTGTTTTCTAATCGCAACACTAAGACAAGCATAATATCTGTCATGGCAAAAACCATGGCAACTCTTGTTGCTCAGTACATAAACAATAAAAACAATTGTGTTGCGAAATGAAGGTGTATGAAAAGATTTGCTTTATTAATGATCGCAGCACTTGCCATCGTCTCGGCAGCAAACTGCAAGAATGTAACAAATGCCAACCCTGCGCAGGTACAAGACTCAACGGTACTTGGCAAACTCTATTTCGTCAATCTCAAAGAGGGAGAAAAGCCCGTCATGACGGGACTGAGCCTGAACGGCAACCGTTGCGGTACCGAGGATTTCAACAACAAGCCCTACGCCACTGAAGGTATCCGCTCGGTTTTTGAACTGAACGAATGGATAGAGTTTCATCCGCAGTCAAACGCAACCACCGGCATCAAAGTAATGGTTTTTAAGCACAAAGCCGACCAAGGTTTTTACCTGAAAAACGCTTTGAACGACAAAACCCCTGGTTATGTTCAAGAGTGCGAATTGAACAAAGACTCCGATGCTGAAGCAACTTATCACTGGGGATCCTTCTACCTTCATCCCGAAGAGGTGAGTCCGGGCTTCTATGACTTTGTTTTCCTCTACAACAACAAGGTCATTGCAACCCTGCCGACTAAGTTTTATCCCGAAGAGCAAATAATAGAAAAATCCGACTCGGAGCTAGAGAACCTCATGAAGCAACCAATCGGCCAATAGTTGCTTTCCTGCCAGCAGAGCCGTGAGATATTTTCATAACGTCGTGAGATAAAAAAATAACTCACGACGTT
>JAEEGL013973843.1_pt1 | contig 10270 bp, 6 predicted proteins | sample 9134231 | NCBI WGS metagenome assembly JAEEGL01 (sample SAMN16246548, study PRJNA631951) | gut metagenome | biome: gut microbiome; feature: rumen; material: fiber-attached | host: Bos | place: Iran: Karaj | collected 2018-10 | reverse complement strand
TGGGAAACAATAACACGGCAATCGAACCTGCAAAATATGGTAACAAGGTAGCTCTGCGAGCTATAGAAGCGGAACGTGAAGCTGCGGAGGCGAAAGAAAACGCTAAGAATGCGCTGAAAAAAAACCAGGCCATGTTGAAAAACATTAACAAAGATATTGCAGCGGTGTTTTTGAATAACGCGGACGAAAATATTAACTTCTCGGACGATACTGCGGAGAATACCAACGAGAACGAGAATCAGGACTACAATTACAATACGTGAATCATTCACGGATCAGAAAAAGGAGAATTTATTTATGAAAAAGGAAAATTCGTTTGTGACATGGTTCAAGAGAGTATTCGGAAAAAAAACAAAGGAAGAACTATTCATAGAAAACGAGATGAAGAAACTTGAAAACAGAATAAATCGTTCCATATGTATGGCTGAATACGCAGGTTCACTCGCGCAGTGTAAAGCAGCATTTCAACAGACTATTATGTCAGAAGCCGCCAGCGCGCGTCAGAGGAGAAGCCATCATATCGGTGATAGTGTGCAGAAACAGCAAATACACGACGCTGTGGTTGGAATCCTTGCAGTCGAAGAGGCGGGATACGAGCTTAAATCGTTAGAAAATATTCAGGATATGAATGCAGCGAGGGATATGCTGAATTCCGCATTGCGGAAGATGTATAAGATAAATCATTACCTGTCGATAAACGGCCAAGAAGTGAGTAGCCACCTTGATATGGAGTTTGACGATACATACGCTAATCTCGATTTCACTTCTCGCGCGGAACTCGTGGATGAGAAATTCGTTGAGGCGCTGATTCAGGGCGAAACCGTTGAATACCTCCTGCAAAAAGTGAATAAAGCTGGGGACCCCGGCACACCCGATGTCGACAACTCTCAGCCTCTACCGGACTATTCAATAGCCGACGATGAAAAGGCCAAAGAAGAAGCATATAAGCAGCTAAAAAAGGATGCAGATAATATCTAATATACTGTAAAAAAGGGGTATGTCTATGAATATAGCTATGGTCAATAAACTAAATAATCAATATCAGGCTTTGATAAACCAAGCGGAGATGCTGTTCATAAGAAACGCTGGTATGCATTCGAATGACGAGGGCCTTTGCTATCAGAACGCTGCAGAGATCTGCGGAAAGCTTGCGGCAATGAACATCGGTGCGGAGCAGCAGCACTGGATCAATAAACAACAGGAATGCCAGAAGCAGATGCGCGTAATATGGGCTTCGCTTCATCCCGAAGAGATCTCGAAGTCAAAAGAAAACTCCTCCGCTGAAAATAAGGGCAAGTCGGAACAGCCCCCAAAAAATACTGGAAAGAAATCCGAAGTCGACCGCAGTATAATTGAGAACTGGTATCTTGAAGAAATGCCTAGCCACAGTCTTGATGAAGTACTGGGCTTTGATGAGGAAAAAAAGAAACTGCGCATCTGCATTTCTGCTAACGAGCTGAAAGAACTTTCCGATTTTCTTGAGCTACCTTCGGTGCATTCATTCTTCTTTTACGGTCCTCCGGGTTGCGGAAAGACTTACGTTATAATGGGCTTTATCCATGAACTGATGGATAAGGGGTATAAATGCCTAAAGGTCAGCAGCGCCGATATTCACGCAAAGTTCTCCGGGGAAGCGGATAAGCGCCTTGAAGCGCTGTTTGATGAAGCCATAGCTCAGGACAATTGTGTTATTTTTATCGACGAAATCGATGGAATTTGCCAGAACAGGGAGATCCCAAATTTGGCGGACCACAATATGCAGCTAACAACTACATTTCTCAACTGTTTTAATAAGCTTGTCGAAGCAGGCAAGCAGAAGAAATCAATATTCTTCTTTTCCGCAACAAACTATCCGTCGAACGTTGACAGTGCTATGCTCGATAGAGTTATGCTCGTCCAGATACCGATGCCAGATGAAGAGTTGCGAGAAGGCTTGTTCCGCAATCTGCTGAATCGGGTGAAGCTTGACTCTGAGATTTCATTTGCGGATTTTGCGGAAAAAAGCGAGGGCTACAGCGTTCGCGATATAGAGCGAATCGTAAGCATAGTTAAGCAGCAGGTATTTAATGGAGTTGTGGAAAAATATTCATATAATGAAAATATAGCAAGATCGGCTGTTGAGGCGATCAAAAAGGGCGATTATGTGATTACTAGGAAAATGCTTGATGCAGCGTTCGGTTCTTATAAGCCCAAACCTATGACGGATGTTGAGCGCTCATTGATCGAATTTGAATCGAGGACTTGACGGGAATGTGCGCTATGAATGAAAGCCTTGCAGAACAATACAGCGGTTTCTTTTTTTCTGTCCCGAAGGATGACAGTATGCTTCTAAGTGCTTTGGATGATTCATTTATATTCAAACGAGTATTGCAGAATTGGGCTGTTGAGGATAGAAATTATAAGCGTTTGCAAATCGGAGTGAAGCGCAGCTTTATATTTTGCGGCAGCAGGGGCAACGGGCGTCATACACTTGCGAATGCATTTATCCAATCTGTAAGTCAACATACGTTCGGAGTCGATGAAAAATTATCTATAAGGCTTAGAGCGGAGGATTTTATTGGCATAAGCAACTCTTCCGAAGTAAAAATCCGAGATCATTTAGAAGCAATTTTTGAGTGCGCGAAGAATCTTGCTGAATCGAATTTGGTTTTTATAATTTTTGATGAATTCGATATGTATCTCGATTCGATAAGTGTTTCAACAGCAATCGCGGATTGCCTCAGTGACCTGGAAAGCGACAAAATATATGCGATTACCATCACACAGGACATGAACGAACTGTCGCACGATTTACTGAGTTTATCATATATCTGCCCTTGCCCGAAACCTAATCTGGAGCAACGTAAGAGCTTTCTTTCAAAAGGCGTTGAATGGGACGTTGAAAACTGGGAGTCCACTAGCGAGATCAATCGGATACGTCCGATTAAGATACGAATGGGTGGCTACACGGTTTCGAACTTAGCGAGTGATACGGAAGGGTTCTCATATTCTGATCTGTCGATGCTAGTGACGTGTATCCGTTCGGAAGCTGCCGCCAATCTGGATCAGAATATTAATTCCTTTGGCACTTCTTTTGTGGATATTGACAAGGAAACCGTAATGTATTACGTTTACGCATTTAAACCTCAGATCGACTATGCTGCGGTTAATGCGGTCTCAGTGCAGGCAACATCGGACGAACGCTTTCCTTCTAAAAAGCAATACGATTACCTTGCCGAGAAAGCAGATGTCACAAAAATGAATACACAACAACAGTTGGATTATATTCAATCCGTAGCGAATATGATTATTTAATATATGTTTTGAGCAATTCTGAAGTAAGGAGTGTGGTTTTATGAGCAACATGTTTGGTCCCCCAAAAGCATTGGCACAGACTTGGGAGCAGGCTGTGGAATTTTGCCAAAACAACTCAGTCAAGATAACCGAGCAATATACCCAAAAGGGGAATACGGTGATTAAGGGGAAAGTTCGATGCGACTTCGGATTTGTGCATAATCCGACCGTAATGTTTTCGAGCGACGGATCTCATACAATAATCGCTTCATCCTGTGATTGCAACGAGCCTAATGGCGAGGGCTCGATCTGTTGCCATTGCGCTGCAATTGCGTATAAGTATAACAACACTGCCTCACGCCTTATGAAGAACCCGGAAATCCATTTTGAACCGAAGGCTTCCGCTTCTGATAATTTTACTGTTTATGCTGTTTCGAATACGGTTGACAGGTTTGACCAGCGCTTATTTTCGGGCAAAGTCAGGGACAAGATGGGATTCGTTCACAAGGCGTCCATCACGTTGCTTCATGACACAGTAATCTCTGCTTCCTGTAATTGCTTTCAGTTCTGCGGTATAAATCCGCTTTGCCCGCATTGCCATGCTCTTTACAATCAGTACCTGAAGGATCGCAACTCTAAAGAAAGCAACATAGACAGCTCTGAAAATCAGTCCCTTAACCGCTGCGGCAAAGAAATAGATTGGATGGTGGATTACGGAAAAATCAACGAAGAGAAGAACCAGGAGCGTTATAATAGCGACGGTATTTCCGCAAAGGACGGCAATCCGGATAATAAAGAGCACGATGACAACGGTGAGGCAAATTCCGACGCCAAGCAGCAAAAGCGCACTGGTGGCGCGATAAATGTAATTTTCGGAACTGATGTTAAAACAAATTCCAAGGTTATATGGAGACTAAACGACACGTCTCAGCTCTTCCATACAAACACAGGTATTATCGGTACTATGGGTACCGGCAAGACCCAGTTCACAAAATCCCTGATTGCTCAGCTTCATGCACAGGCAAAACACAATATTGGCGGTCACCCGATCGGAATACTGATTTTTGATTATAAGGGCGATTACAATGAAAATGATATGGACTTTGTGAGGGAAACCAAGGCCAAGGTCTTCAAACCACATAGGCTTCCGTTCAATCCCTTTGCTCTCTATAGGCTTCACAGAAAACCCGAACTTCCGCTGCATACTGCAAGTGCCTTTGCGGATATCATTACGAAAAAATACAAGCTCGGGCCAAAGCAGAACACATCGCTCATCAAATGTATTTTGAAGGCGTATGAAAACTGTGGGATCACAAGTGACGGGACGACATGGAATCGTATGCCTCCAACTTTTGATTCGGTGTACGAAGTATATATGAATGATGAAGAGATTCCCAAGGGCGATGCGCTTTACGCTGCGATGTTCAGGCTTTATCAGTATCATCTTCTTCAGCCGTCAGCCGAAGAGTCAAAATCACTCTTTGATTTAATCGATGGCGTCGTGGTTTTTGATTTGTCTGGATATGATCCGCAAATTCAAAGTCTAATAGTCGCATTGACTCTTGAGGTCTTTTATTCGCAGATGGTAAATGCAGGCCCAAGCGCAACGAAGGATCAGTTTAGAGAAATGCGTAAATTTATCTGTGTCGACGAAGCTGATACAATCATGGCAGAAGGCTTCCCCGCGCTGAAAAGGATCATGAAGGAAGGTCGAGCGTTTGGTGTCGGCGTCATTCTGTCCACACAGTATCTTACGCATTTTGCATCGGATAGAGAGAACTATGCAAGGTACATCTTTACCTGGGTAGTGCACAGCGTTGCGGATTTAAGACGGAATGAGCTGGAGTTCTTATTCAACAAGGATAGATATTCCGATAGAATTACGGAACTGATGCAGACTGTAAGAGAATTGCCGTGCTTCCATAGCCTAGTTAAGATTGGCAATCAGGAGCTTAGGTACGTAAGGGAAAAAGCATTCTTCGAACTGATAAAAAACGGATATGATGACCTTGAAGAAGTTCAGAAGCTTTCCGAAGAAGAAAACGATATTGTCCCTCCGGAATCCAATGTCGGAAATTTAGCTCCGGACGATCGAGATTTCGACCGGAATGACGATGACGAAGATGATGACGAGAACGAAGACGATGGCGAAGATGAGAATGATGACGACAGTGGGGATATCATAAGGCACAGCGTCGAAGAATTCTCCTATCGCTTTGCCAATTCCCGCTCGGACTTGTACCCGCTGACGACGTCCCCGACGATACCTCTTGAACGGTTCAAATACATGTTTGGCGATACTGCTAGAGCGCAGGTTCTGTATGATAGGTACAGTCGCTGGGGCGGAACATGCTATGGCTTTTCCGCTACTTCGATGCTGTTCTACCAATCGGACAGTGGGATTAAGGTTACCGATTTCAATCCTTTGGCAAAGACGCCTTATGACCTCAGACAGAATGATGTTAATAGGGGAATCAATCTTAATATCGTCTTCTTTATAGAAGCTATGTTCCTATCACAGTTTGACACCCGCCTTGCTGAGGAAGCCTACAATAACTCAACGAGAAAACTCGGCACCAACGAAGCGCTTTTAAAGCTGTGCGATGGCATAAAGCAATTTGCAAAAGGCGAAGCAGCACCATATGAGCTCGGCATCATAGGCGGAAGGCATGGCCATTCGTTGCTACCGTATGGCATAGACGAGGTGGATGAAAAGACTACCAGAATCCTGCTCTACGATTGCAATTATCCGATGCAAGAACGGTACATTACATTGAATAAGGACGAAAACGGAGAATATTATGATTGGAGTTACGATATGACATTCAACAAAGATAATTATGGAATGATTGATTTCAACACCTATGAGACGTTTAAACTTGTCTGGCAAACAAGGCCGGGTAAGGAAAACCACAAAATGCTTTCCGTTGATCAGCAGATCGTTGTACGTGATAAGAGCGGAAATGAGGTTATGCGCGTGGGAAAGGACTCTGTAGAAGCCTATGATGATCGCGTGATCATCACTTATCCACGTATGATGAATGATGACGCCCCGCCGATGATCCTCCTGCCTGACGACATGTACGAGATTGTAAACGAGGATGAGAGCAGTGAACTACTTACCTTTTCTCTCACTGATCGTGAACGCGGAATAACGGTCAAAACGGATGCATTCTCCGTTGCGGTCGATGTATCCGACGAGCGTATGGTCTGCAGCGCGGAGATTCGAGAGGAAAACAAGAACTATTCCGTTAAGCTCATATCGACCGGTACGGACGATGTTGAGAATGCGGTTTTCGAAGGCAATACCGAGAAAGCGGGAATTCGCGTTGCTCAGATTGCACATAAGCTCTATTCCGAGAAGAGAACCAATGAAAATAGTCAGACCCTGTTTGTTAACGGCAACATTGCAGATGAGGAGATTCTGCATACTTTTCCCTCATATGAACCTAAAGACGAGCCGAAGGGGATGCCTGGAGACGAACCGAAGGATGATCCCGAAGGTACTTCTTCAGGCTGCATGAACTGCGAAGCACTTAATAAAACGTGAACCTATATGTAAGAAGATTTGACGATGCTTCTAAAATCACTCTAGGCTTATCTGAACCAGAGGCTGTGAACCACCAGCCTACTCATCAGAAAGCTGAATTGAAGTATTTAATTAATGCCGTGGACTAGTTGCTTTTTATCAGAAGGTAATGTATACGGATGTTACTTTGCAATCTAATAAAAAAGTAGCTAGTCCACTTATATATGTTGCATTACATATATAAGTGGTTATATAATAATATTGGATTTGCTTTTAAATCATATGAAATAAATCAAAATTACAGAAGTGAATGGAAGAGAAACATGTGGAAATGTGTAGTTTGTGAAAACGAGAATGAGTTAGAAGGTGTTTGTAATCATTGTGGATATGATTTAAGTTGCGATTACGAGTCATTTCCGACTTTTACCATAGATATTCCACTTGATGCTAAAACGCGTTCGCGATTAAAAAAGGATTATCAATTGCACAATGTTATTTCGTTTTCTGATTCAACAATAACGAATCATCCATCCAAAACAGAAAACAAATCTACCAACATTTATACTCCTTCTGTACTTGAAACTTTTGAAATAATAAAAAAATACCAACCGATCAGGAAATCTGAAATAGCAAAAAAACGCTCGGTATCAAATTGTAATCTTGCAATTAAAAAACTGGTTGATGATAACCAAATTGTTGCTTTGAAGAATGAAAGCGATCCTAAATTTGTGACAAAAGAAAATGCAAATAAATATATGTACAAGGATAAAGCTGAAATTATCCCACAAAAGAAAAAAGAAAAAAAAGAAATAGCACACCCGTTTCCAATATGGGCTCGAATTTTAGCTATTATAATGTTAATTATTAGGTTTATAATAATCCTGTTGGTTTTATTTTGGGCTCGAATGAGTTTTATTTTTAACTCATTATGGTAGGTATTAATTAAAATATAATCCTGTTAACATTTTAATGGATCTTTTATGGTTACTTAGGAGGCTATTATGTGGAAATGTAAAATATGTGGAACGAAAAATAAGGAATCACAATGCACCAAATGTGGATATGACTTAAGCATTGATTATGAATCGTTTCCAACTTTTACAAAAGAAATACCTTTTAATACAACACCTGTTTCTGTACTCAGAAAAAAATACCAACAAACCAGAAAGAGAAATGCCTTTTTAGTTCCATTAATTTGTGTATTCGTGTTGGTTGTTACCCTACTCTTGGTTTTGCTGCATAAAAACGGCGTTGATAGAAGTAATAACACCTCTTTACTTGAACCAATCAAGACCACAAATAATGGTTTGTGGACAACCGAACCAGTTGTTTTCACAAAAAAACCAGAAAATACTGAAGGGGTTATTTTACCAACGGAGTTGATTACAGAAGGAGTTACAGAGTTTTTTGGTTCAACATTCACTCCATTTTCTTCAAGCGACATTTTGATTACGAAAGCGCCAACAAAACAACCAACGTCGACGCCAACAAAACAACCAACGTCGACGCCAACAAAACAACCAACGTCGACGCCAACAAAACAACCGACGTCGACGCCAACAAAACAACCGACGTCGACGCCGACAAAACAACCATCGCCGACGCCGACAAAACAACCAACGCCTACGCCAACAAAACAACCGACGCCGACGCCAACAAAACAACCAACGCCGACGCCAGCACCAACACCTCAACAGGTTACAGTTTTTCTTGATGCAGAGGGAGTGAATCTTTCACAAAGTTCTTTTACAGTGATAGTTGGTTCCAGTTATGGGGCGTCATTACCTACCAGTTTGTCTCGAACGGGTTATTCTTTTGATGGCTGGTATACCGAACCTGAAGGTTATAATAGAGTTACTTCATCTACGAAAGTGACTAGATCATCGAATCATATCCTATATGCTCATTGGACAGTTATTGAATATAATTTAACATTTGAAGCCAATGGAGGTACGGTTTCTGAATCATCACGAAAGGTTGCTTTTAATACACAATATGGAAATTTACCAATTCCCAATAGAGATTACTATTATTTTGATGGTTGGTATACAACTGCAGGCGGTGGAGAAATGGTAAGTTCTTCAACCATTATGGGTAATTCAAATGTGACAATTTATGCTCATTGGATCTCAAAGGAATCAATTGGCCCTGTTCTTGCTTCTGAAGTGCCAAATGGTTCTAAAATAGTAAGCAGATATTATTCCTATACTTACACAACTTATACAACAGAAACGATGCAATCATATACACCAAATCTTTCTGGCTGGACACTTGTTTCTACAGAATTGCAACAAACCGGAACCGGTTATGTTTTCTATTCACCCACTGGAATTCCTGCTGGATTTGACGAGACCAGTAATAATTATCAATTATTAAATCATTTGCCATATACTCCTTCAGAAACGGCAACTACTAAGCGTACTGTTTCGAATATTCTTTATGGTTACTGTTATTGGCAATGGACAGAGCATCCTGGCAATTCTAATAACTCCTGGTACAATAGACCTATAGCTTGTAAATATGCAGCATATAGAACGCATTTTGCTTCAATCTTAGACACACAGGAGTGGACAGAAAAAAATTATTACGGAGATCCTGCTCCTGCAAACAACAAATATTATATTTACAAAAATTATTCAACTACTACGCAAACAGCGACTAAACCAAGCGGCATCGGTAATTTAACCAATTGCTTTAATTTCTATGGCTTTAAATATAATAAGAGTACATATATAGATTATGTAAAATTGTTTACTTATTCCAGAGAAGTGGCTAACGAAACTTCAAAAACGAGTGAGACTTATCCAACTGGAACAGGAGTAAGCAATGTAAAAGAATGGGTAATTTACATTCCAAAATAGAAAAGAAATTACATACTGATTAACAACATTTTATTCTATTTCTTGCATTCCTATACACCGTCATGGCGAGTTCGATGGCGTGAGCGCGGGTGGGGAGGTAACGGATGTTAACGAGGTTGGTGAGGTAGTCTTCTGAAAGGCCGAGGGAAAGGAGCTGCTGGCGAAGGGCATTGTCCTCGAGGAGGCTGGAGGCATGGCCTTTTCGCGTCGTTTCCATGACACGGTAAGAAGTTTCGGGATCGAGGCCGTGAGCGACCAGAGTGCGGAAAATATCCTCGCGACACGTGATCGTTGACCGGTAATCGACCGCACCGCTCTTAAGAGAAGGCAGGATGAAACCGAACCAGTTGACACTGTTAATAAGTCCACAAATCTTAGAAAGATCGGAAATGTTGTTGACCGAAACGGCATCTGCAGCCAGGAGCGACTTTATCATCTGGACGTCGTCGCGGTAGGGCAGGTAGCATGCGAATGATTCGGGGCGCGAAAGGTATTCGAAAACGCGAGCATCGGTCATTTCGTAAGGAGCGAGCGAGGCAGATGATGCAGACAGGGCCGAAGGTGACGATCTCCATAACATTTCAGACTCGGGATCGCTGTCAGTGGG
>JAEEGL013819952.1_pt1 | contig 10270 bp, 14 predicted proteins | sample 9134231 | NCBI WGS metagenome assembly JAEEGL01 (sample SAMN16246548, study PRJNA631951) | gut metagenome | biome: gut microbiome; feature: rumen; material: fiber-attached | host: Bos | place: Iran: Karaj | collected 2018-10 | reverse complement strand
CTTCCAAAATCAGATAATATGTTACGTTCGTGTTAGAAAAACGTTGTAGCGTTCGCTCAAATGATTCCGCCGCCGGGCTGGTATCCTTATCCTGATACTTTTCATACAAAGCAGAAAAAGCTTTCAGTTGCATAGAATATATTAATTTCAAATCTTCTTTTTTTGCTTCTCGTAAATCTATCATTTCTATTCCTCACTCATCGTTAATAATCCTGTTAATTCAATGATTCTAGCGATTGTAATCTACAGAACCCAACGGAATAGGCGTACTGTTAAGGCTTACCCACCTGACTGCACTAACCTGAAGTTTGCAGACATCATTTTCACATCCGCAAGCTTTACACTTGTTGATACCAAGAGAAGCATTTCTGACCTCTGCCATATTCTCTTCCGGCAACGGAGTTCCCATAGCGAAATAATCCTTAAGTGCAGCCAGCATTTTGCGGTACTCGCCATCCCAGTTCATTCCGCCATTGCGGTACACTTCATCACCGATACGGCCGGTGATCCTTATGACTTCTCCCTGAACCGTAGCGCAGGCGCCTCTTGAGGGAACCAGATAGTCCCACAATGCATCATGGAGCTCACCGACAGAAAGACTCTTATCAACAATAATCGGAGATTTTCCGTCATGCTTAACGATCGACTTGGCAGGTTCAACATCGAATAGTTCATAAAACTTCTGCATCTCCGACTTGGCCTTAGCCTGGTGATTTCTTTCCCAATCATCCTTTGGTTCTCCCCAGCCGCTTTTCGCGAATTCAAGTTTTTCGCCTTTATCTCTTATATACTCTTGAGCCAGTTTCCAATCTTCTTCTGAGACAGCCTCTTTCCCACCCAGGGCATCTATAAGGATTTCGGCTATTTCTGCCTTGTCCCCATCGCCGGGAATCATGCGTGAGATCATAAAAAGCAAGGCATTCTTCCCATCCACGACGCTGTTGCCGCGATGGTTCGGATCAGCTCCATTTTCCAAAAGGAGTTTAATAACTTCAACCTTTCCGCCATCTGCTGCTGCAAACAACGGAGTTGCGTTTTCATAGTTCTCAGCATTAACATCGGCGCCCTTTTCTATTAAGAGTTTGCAGATATCGAAATTGCCTTTTCTTGCATGCGCAAAAAGGGGCGTTCCGTATGTATGCGGAGCATCGACTGTAGCACCTCGCTCGATCTGCCAGGCAACTATTTCGACTGGAATATTGGTGTAATGCAATACAGTATACTTATTTCCGCCACGCGTAGTTGCATCGGGTTCACATTCAGAAAGCATTTCTTTAAGCTTCTCTATTATCGGCTCACACCAGTCACGCTCATGATTCATGCAAAAGCGGGCAAGATCATTAGGAAGTGTTTTCTTCAACTTAGTCATAATTTAGTATACCTGTTATTCCCCTTAGTCCATTTTGCTGATTATTTTCCGTACTAACTTCTGTTATAGTTTCTTCTCTTCACATTAGGCTCTCTTCCTGATGTTTTTATAGTCACATCATATATTTTATCAAAGAAGAAGTTTACTTTATAGCTTTTACCACTTCGATATCGGCAGGAAGCCAGTTCACTGAATCCAGTTCTTCTATGGAAAGCCATTTGGCCGCTTCATGTTCCAGAAGTTTCATCTTTGAACCTTTTGCCAGTGCTGCCCAGAAGCAGTCCATGGAAAGATGGAATTCCGGATAGTCATATTCCACCGTCAGAAGAAGATCACCAACAGCGATTTCCGCATCCAATTCTTCCCGGATCTCCCTTCGGAGCGCTTCCTCCGGTGTCTCTCCATCTTCGATTTTTCCTCCGGGGAATTCCCATCCGTCTTTAAAAGCACCGTACCCCCGCTGTGTTGCGAAGATCCGGTTTCCATCGCGGATAATGGCGGCCACGACACGTACCGTTTTCTTTCTGTTTCGAATCAGCCAGGAAAAAGCTTTCGCCGTGCGGATATCCGGTTCTTTGAAATGGTTTCCCTCATTCCATTCAAGCACACAGCGGATGCCACGATCTTTTAGCAAATCATAAGTCTCACGGATCCTTTCTCCCACCGTCGCCATCACCGGATTACGTGTCTTTTCTTCTTTGTCACCGAGACTGAGATACACAGAATCTGCCTGGATCTTCTGCTCTTTCATATATTCAAGAAATCCCGGAAACCATACCGACGGAGAAGCTGCAGCGACCCCGGTGAAGCGGTCTGTCCGGAAGGCGGCCCACAGAGCAAAAAGCCCTGCGAGCGAATATCCGCCGATATAGCAGGTCTTCCCTTCATCCGAACAGAGAGCAAGTATTTTCCGAAGAGTCTCTTCGGCACCATCTCCGAAGTCTTCTTTCCCAAAAACGGCAGGTGCTTTCCACGGAGAAAGATCCTTATTCCAGTCTTCGACCTGACAGGCAATCAGAAAGAAGTCTCTCCCACAGCTTTCGGCTATGACAGAAACCTCATTCTCTATTCCTTCCAGATCGTGATCATCGACCGGCTGAATCAATACTATGTCCGCATTCGGATTTCCAAATTTATGAAACTTCATCGTACGCTACTTCAGTTCTTTACCTATATTCTTCAGAATTCTATTATACACATTTCTTACACGTTAGCCTTAATCTTGCTTCTTTATGAATTCTTTTCCACTTTCAGATCAGTAACCAAATTCCCTCTTGACTTGGAGTTAACTCCAAGTTGTAAAATAAACATATCAACTGATAGATCGGACGATCGGGAGGATGCATATGACCATTAAAGAAGTCTGTGAAAAGTACGATATTACAGCCGATACCCTCCGCTACTATGAACGTGTCGGGGTGATTCCGGAAGTGACAAGGACACCGGGCGGAATACGGGATTATCAGGAGACGGATATCGCCTGGGTCGAAAATGCGATCTGTTTTCGCGATGCTGGTATGCCTGTCGAAATGCTCATCGAATATGTGAAGCTCTATCAGGAAGGAGACTCGACGATCGATGCCCGGACCAATCTTCTGAAAGAAGCACGCGAATCCATTCTCGAAGCCAGAAAGAAATACGATATCGCTCTGGAAAAACTGGACTATAAGATCGGAAGATACGAAATCGCCCAGAAAACCGGTGTTCTCACCTGGACATGTGACGAAGATGATAAAAAGAAAGGTTGATCAAAAATGAAGAATAAACTACTGATCCTGCTTTTATCTTCTGCAATCTGTATGAGTGGATGTGCAGGGAAAACGAAAACGACAGGGACAAGTGCTTTTACGGAAGCATCGGCGGAGAGCACGACGATAGCCACCGAAGTAACAACTTCGGAAGGCACATCAACAGAATCTGCCACAGCTTCCGAGTCGGAAGCAACAGACTCTGAACCCTCGGCAGAAACAGCAAAGGAGAAAACCATGGTACTGAAAATCGGAGATACTAAAGTTCCCGTAACCTGGGAAGATAATGATTCCGTTTCTGATCTAAAAGCACTTGCGAAGGATAGTCTTACCATCGAGATGTCGATGTACGGTGGATTTGAGCAGGTCGGCCCGATCGGAAGAAGCATCACAAGGAATGATTCCCAGACCACCACTTCTTCCGGAGACATCGTTCTTTATTCGGGAGACCAGATCGTCATCTTCTACGGTTCCAATTCCTGGTCCTATACCCGCCTTGGCAGGATCGATCTATCCGAAGACGAGATGACGGCTCTTCTTTCCCACGGCGATGTGACCATCACGCTCAGCATGGAGTGAACGAAGACGAAATCACGTCCATCCAAAAGTGATTTTAACGTCAATCTCGCCCATATGGCATAGAGCCTGATAAATCAATATTTGTAACAATGTTAAACATAACATAATAAAGCAAAATGCAAGGAGGAAAAGCAGTGTTAGGTAATTTCAGCTACAAGAACGCAACCAAACTCTACTTCGGAGATGACTCTCTTTCGTATCTGAACGAGGAGCTTCGGAAGTACGGAAAGAACATCCAGCTCATCTATGGCGGCGGTTCCATCAAGAGAAACGGGATCTACGATCAGATCGTGAAGATCCTCAAAGATAACGGGAAGAACATCATCGAAGATTCTGGTGTCATGCCGAATCCGACAATCGAGAAACTCCGCGAAGGCGTAAAGATCGCACGAGACAATAATGTAGATCTTCTTCTGGCCGTAGGCGGCGGTTCCTGCTGCGACTATGCCAAGGCCGTATCCGTCTCCGTGCACTGCGACGAAGATCCATGGGACAAATACTACATCCGGTTCGAAGAGCCCACATGCGAGATCGTTCCTGTCGGCTGCATCCTGACCATGGCCGGGACCGGCTCCGAGATGAATGCCGGATCCGTCATCACGAACCACGAACAGAAACTGAAAATCGGTCACGTTTTCGGCGAAGAAGTGATGCCGAAGTTCTCGATCCTGAATCCGAAGTTCACCTTCTCTCTTCCGAAGCGCCAGATGGTCGCAGGCATCTACGATATCTTCAATCACATCTGCGAACAGTACTTTTCCGGCGAAGACGACAACACCAGCGACTATCTTTCCGAAGCTCTCATGAAGTCTCTGATCCACAGTTCTCTCATCGCCATCGAGGACCCGGAAGACTACGAGGCAAGATCCAACATCATGTGGACGGCCACCTGGGCATTGAATACATTGATCTCCCGCGGCAAAAGCACTGACTGGATGGTGCACATGATCGGCCAGTCCGTCGGCGCGTACACAGATGCCACGCACGGCATGACCCTTGCCGCCGTCTCCCTCCCCTACTACCGCTACATCCTCCCTTACGGTGTCAAGAAGTTTAAGAGATTCGCCGAGGAGGTATGGAATGTTTCTTCTGAAGGAAAGACCGACGAGCAGGTAGCATTGGAAGGCCTTTCAGCTATGGAGGACTGGATGAAGAAGATCGGTGTTTCGCTCAACATCTCGGAACTTGGGGCAACCGAGGACATGATCGATGGCATCACGGAAGGCACCATCATCCTCGAAGGCGGCTACAAAGTCCTTTCCAAAGACGAGGTCCGCGAGATCCTGAAGCAGTCGCTCTGATCTCACACGAAAACGTCACGATAGAGTTACTCACACAAAACCTTGGAATCAGAGATGGTTCCAAGGTTTTTTCGTATGAAGATATTTCCTGCAATCTTTTTCGGAAAATTAGTTGACTTTCGCAACTATTGCGGTTATCATCTATTCAAACGAAGCGGATCGGTAAAGAAAAGGAGATACAAAATGGACAAAGTAAAACAGTTTCGTGAGTTGACCCGTGAGCTGGAATGCCATCTGGAAAACATAAACCGAAGTGACTGCTGCCAATGCAGTGTAAACGAGTCCCAGTGCTTTTTGGTCGTAGAAATCGGACGGAACCCCGGTATATGCATCAAGGATCTGGCCAAGCAACTCCACCTCGATAAGAGTGGGATCAGCCGGAGTATCGAAGAACTTGTTCAGAAAGGCTATGTTGTAAGAGAGCCTTCGAAGACAGACCGACGTTGTGTAGTATTGACTCTGACCGATGCAGGACAGTCAAGGTTTGAAAAGATTGAAAACGACATGAATGCGGCTTTTAAAAAGGTCTTCTCACGAATGAGCAAGACGGAGCAGGAGAAAGTCCTGGAAGCGCTGAAGATCTATAACGAAGCATGCAGAAAAGATGAGGAATGCTGCACTTGTTCACAAACATAAGAAAAGAATTACTAATGAAACGAGGAGATTCAATGATTACAATAAGAGAAGCCAAATTAGAAGATGCGGAAAGACTGGTCGAGATCTACTCGCACTATGTTCTACACACCGCCGTATCATTTGAGTATGTCGTTCCGACGGTTGCTGAATTTCAAGAACGTATGAAAAAGATCATGGGAAAGTACCCGTATCTGGTCGCAGAAAAAGACGGTCTTATTGTCGGATACACGTACGCCAGCCCGTATAGCTGCCGCGAAGCTTATGCCTGGTCAGTGGCCAACTCCATCTATCTGGATAAGGATTATCGAAGACAGGGAATCGGTTCCCTTCTCTATCGTGAACTTGAAAAGCTCCTGAAGGAGCAAGGCATCATTAACCTTCTGGCCGGAGTTGCTTTTTCTGAGGAAGAGGACGAATACCTCACCCATGACAGCCTCAACTTCCACACTCGAATGGGCTATGAAAAAGTTGCGCACATGAAAGACATCGGCAAGAAATTCGACCGCTGGTATGATCTTCTGTGGTTACAAAAGAAAATCTGAAAAGTCAACAAAGTGGTCAATGTAAGTACCCTTTACATTGACCACTTCGTGGATTTTTACGTATAGCACTATTTATATCCGTGATATTGACCAGCCGTATAAATCACGCGGGAGGATCATTCAGAAGATCCTCCACTACCTTGCAGATCTCAGAGACCGGCTCCATCGAGTCAATGGTCGCACCCAGCGGGTTCGGATCCTCTGAAGATTCGTCCATCGTATCCACGTGATCGACTGCGCCGCCGACCTGTCCCGGCTTTGGCGCCATACTGACAATAATCTTCTTCTCCTGTGCGTCCACGTAGATGTAATTGATGTCGTTCAGCTGCGGAAAAACCACTACCTCACGTTCTTTGCCAAAAGCTCTGATCCATCCCATCTTCGGTGTGCCGAAGGTCGAGGACACATTCATGAGAAGTTCGAGCATCTTCTCGTTGTTCCAGCCGTGCTTGTTCTTATATGTCTTGTATCCGTAGGATGCATCTCCGGATGTAAGGAAATCAAATAGTCCCATCTATCATCCCCCCTGTGTATTCTAGAGAGAATTATACTATATTCTGGATGCCTTCGAGGTATTTACATCGCATTCACGTTCTGGATATACATCTCTTTCGGGATCATCGGCACTTCCAAAGAAGCGATCGTCTCGGGTGAAAGGGTAAGTGCTTTTGCATACTCTTCGCCGGCGGCTTCAAAACGGGCAAGGAGCGGCTCGGCAACAGGTGCTGCCGCAGGAATATTCAGCATCGGTGTTTCCGGTACGCATACGATATCGTGTCCCGGGAAGCAGTGCTTGCACATCTCTTTTAAGCCGTCGAAGTTTCCTTCCCAGTCCGGGAAACCGCAGCCGCAGATGACCAGCGTGTGGATCTTGGAAAAATCAGCCAGTGCTTCGTGATGGACGGTGCCGTCCTTTTCTTCTACCATTTTCATCTTTACAAGCGGGATCGTACGATCCAGTAAAGCTTTCAGATGAGACGGCATGGCATAGCAGTAAAGCGGGAAGCTCCAGATTATCACGTCTGCCTTCACATAGAGATCCAGGATCGCATTTTGGTCATCCGGGATCACGCAGTGACCGTCCTGTTTCTGCCAGCAGCCGAAGCATCCCTGACACGGAGCAATGTTCTTTTCGATGACATTGATCACATCCACTTCATGGTTCTGCTCTTTGTTTAATCCCTTAAGAAATGCTTCCGTCAGACGGAAGGTATCGCTCTTCTTTTTCGGGCTGCCATTTAACACCAGAATTCTCATAATTCCAATACTCCTTGTTTCATTTTTTCTTACTGACACCTTAAAAAGCACCAGCTCCCTATAACCATTAAAAAGCATAAATCCGGTTTTGATAACCCCCATTAAATTATCTTGTTTTTCCAGACGGAAACCCGTCATGCTATAATGGTTTTCACAAGATGATCACGTCGCATGGATATATGTGATGTGGTTGAAAGGATATATAAATGATAGACGAATTATTCACAAATTATCACGAACTGGAATCCAGCAGACTCCTTCTCCGTCAGATCACGATGTCGGATCTGGATGATGTGTTCGAGATCTACTCAAATAAAGAGGTCATGCTCTATTTTGCGGACCGTTTCCCCTTCGAGAAAAGCACTGAAGCGGAAACCATGATCCGCGAATATGAGGAAGTGCTCACTAACCATTGGAGCATGCGCTGGGGCATCGTCCTGAAAGAAAGCGGAAAACTTATCGGGACGTGCGGCTTTCACGCTCTTTCCGAATACGATAAACGCATCGAGGTCGGCTACGATCTTAACCGCAATTACTGGCAGAAAGGGATCATGACAGAAGCGCTTTCACTGATCATTAATCACGCATTCGGATGCTCGGATGTGAACCGGATCGAGGCGATGGTCGAACCGCCGAACACCGGTTCCCGAGTTCTTCTTGAAAAACTCGGATTCCAGTACGAAGGCACCCTCCGGAAACACGAGATGTGCCGCGGCGATTTCGTAGACATCCAGATGTTCAGTCTATTGCGGGAAGACCTGAAATAAGGAGGCACACATGGCATCGAGCAAAGAATACCTGGTTTTTATTTTGGAACAGCTCTCGGAACTGGAGGGCATTTCGTACCGCGCTATGATGGGCGAATACATCCTCTACTATGGCGGCAAGATCATCGGCGGCATCTACGATGACCGTTTCCTTGTGAAGGTTACGAAATCTTCCCGGGAGATGATGCCGGATGCGGAACTGGAGCTTCCTTATGAGGGAGCGAAAGAAATGCTTCTTGTAGATGATGTGGAGAATAGGGAGTTTCTGCGGGAACTTCTGGAAGCCATGTATCCGGAGCTCCCTCTACCTAAGAAAAAGAAATGAGCGGCTATATCACCCGAAGATCAGTTTCTTCACAATCTCGATCGTCTTCTTCCGCATATAGGTCTGGTCCAGTTTGGGGTCGATAGGATGCATATAAGTATGGCAGAAGCACTCGATATAGTTGACCGCCATGCGGACGTTCTCGGCGCTTTTTTCCGGATTGGCGCCCTTCAGGAGGAACACCTGCTCCATCTTCTCATACATGTTCTGCCAGAAGCCGTCGGAGACTTCCGCGATATCTGCATCCGTATGATAGAGCGCTTCCAGCTCTTCGTGCACGGCCCAATTCCGTTGGTGATATTCCAGTAAGTAGTCTAATGTTTTTTCGGCAAAAGCATCGAACTCGAGGCCTTTGTCTCCTTTTTCGGCTTCGTGGTAGAAACGGGTGACATCTCCCATCAGCTGATCCGCCGCCATCTGCAGAGCCTGAATGAGGATATCCTTCTTATCGCGGAAATAGTGGTAGACGATCCCGGTGGAGAGACCTGCCGCTTTGGCAATGTCATCGGCCGTGATGTTGTGGTAGCCCTTCTGAAGGATCAGATCCCCGCCGACACTTAAGATCTTCAGGCGCGTCTCGATGGAGCGTTTCTGCTTCGGCACCGCCATAGGCTTGACTGCGGTCTCAGCCTTCTTGGATGTTTTCTTGTCCGCGGCACCGTTCTTTTTAGATACAGCATCACTCTTCTTTGCCGCGTTCTTCGGCGTATTCTTCTTTTCCGGCTTTTCCTTCGCCATGAGACGACCTCTCCTTATCTATCAGATAACTACCCATATTCATTAAAACACATATTTGATTTGTTGCAAGTAAATATTGAGACTTTTCTCAATTTTCACAATAAACCATAGCCCATTTTTATTCACTTTGTACAAAGTTGAGACATTTCTCAATTTTCGTATTGACCTGTTTTCAAGGCGGTCGTAGAATGAGGATGGTTAGCAGAGACTTACCACTATTCTTATATATTACATACACAGGAGACGAGAAAAATGGGAAACACGATCGTCGAATTTAAAAATGTCACGAAACAATACGGCCAGGGCGAAGCGATCCAGCTGGCCAATAACGATGTCAACTTTACCATCGATGAAGGTGAATTCGTCGTCATACTCGGGCAGTCCGGCGCAGGTAAATCTACCGTCCTGAACATGCTGGGCGGAATGGATACACCGACCTCCGGCACCATCACGGTGGCCGGCCAGGAGGTCTCGAAGATGAACGATAAAGAGCTGTCGGAATATCGTGCCGGCACCATCGGCTTCATCTTCCAGTTCTATAACCTCCTCCCTTCCCTGACCGCCATCGAGAACGTGTCGCTGGTGAAGAACATCGTCAAGTCCGGTCCTGATCCTATGGAGATGCTCCGCGCGGTGGGACTTTCCGATCACGCGAAGAAGTTTCCGTCGCAGATGTCCGGCGGTGAGCAGCAGCGTGTCTCGATCGCAAGAGCTCTGGCCAAAGATCCGAAGATCATCCTCGGAGACGAACCGACAGGTGCTCTTGATTCCGAGACCGGCGTGATCGTTCTGGAGCTTCTTTCCGACCTTTCCAGAAAGCAGGGAAAGACGGTGATTCTGGTTACCCATAATGCTGATATCGCAAAGTGTGCAGATAAAGTCATCCGCATGAAAAACGGCAAGATCCGTGAGATCCGCATCAATGAATCTCCGGTTCCGATCCGGGAGGTGGAATGGTAATGCTTGTACGTAAAATGACAAGAGAGATCAGAAAGAACCTCGGCCAGT